>OJMA01000025.1_pt1 | contig 120878 bp, 73 predicted proteins | sample 1596921 | NCBI WGS metagenome assembly OJMA01 (sample SAMEA3904682, study PRJEB24821) | metagenome | biome: Builtin; feature: hospital; material: surface | place: USA | collected 2013-06-06
CCGGGGGGCGGAGGGAAGGGACTGGGGCGTGGGAGTAGCGTTCTGCCCCGCGGCAGAAGGTGTCCAAATCGAGGCATTCGCGAACGAGCTCTCGGGTACACGCAGCGCTGCGGGGGCCTGGGCATGGGTCGTATCAGGGCACATCAACGCTGAGGGGGGGGTGCCTGTCGACCACAGCGCCAGAGCAGGGTCTTCCTGCTTGCACATGTACGGCACGAACGGAAACGTGGCTGGCACATGCGCGCCCGGTGGCTGCGGTGGGGGTGGCTGTGGATGCATGCTGCTGGCCACAGCAGGATCCTGGACACACAGGTCCGAGTGGATGAAGGCATCAAATTCCGAGGACCCAGGCTCGGCAGCACCAGGCTGCTGCTGATGACGAAACACATGTCCCATGGGCGAGAATGTACCTCGTGAAGACGGCTCAAGGGTAGACATGCTCGGAGACGCTACGCCACGACGCTGGAGGCCTGCGGCTGTGTTGGGTGCTGGGCCTCGAGATGACCCAAGCGGAGCAAAAGGGGGGGTTGGGCTTTGTCTTCCTACATAATTATGTAAGCGCGCTGCGGCACCCAACACGATCGAAGCTAGCGGAAGGTTTCGGCGCGTCGCGCATCGATCCCATACTCTCCGAGCGCCGCACTCAGATCGTCCATCGTCAGCACCGTGCGCGTGCGATCGCGTGCTGATGCGCCAGGGCGGTGAGAGCGACTGGGCCCCGCATTCGTTCGAATGCGTGCGTACTGGAACGCATCCGACGCTATATCCGACACAAACTTTTCCGTAGCCAGCGCCAAGAGCCGCTTGAGACGCACATCCTCACACTGGAATCCAGCGCGCTCCAGGTAGTAGTCGGTCACCTCGTCAGGGATCAGGGGCGTGTACCCTTGCAGTTGACGCAGAATCTCGACCATAGCGTGATCCCGCCGTGTCTCTTCCTCTGGGCGGCTGCCGATCGCCGCCCTCGCGGCGGGCTGATCATCAGCATAGCGCATGAGATCGCCAGGCACAATCACGTTGGTGATGTATTGGCCCTCGTCGTCCGTCACGAGCGCCACATCCCGCGTCTGGAGAAAGGCAGCCACGTCCCCCAGCGGCGTGTGGGAGTGTATGATGCGAAATGTGGCGTCAGGGACAAAGTGCCGCTGGATATCACGCACAGCATCGTCAAGCGACCCCTGCGTCTCGTGCGCAACAAGATCCACCATATCAACATAGCCCTGCAGTTGCTCGTTCTCTACCACCAGCACACACTGGCCCCGGTGCGCTCGCGAGGCAGCGAGCGCTGTCCGCACAGGCGAGTCTGGCGAAACGGCTGCCACTGGCAAAAGCGAGAGCGACGCGACAGTACCGTCCTGCCACTTCTCACGCACATCCTGCGGCACATCCTGTGGCTCACTTGCGCGCGGCGTCTTGGACGGGGCGCGTATGAGCGGCGACGACGCCATGATCCGTCGTGGAAATAAAAGGCTCCCACCGAGCTAGGGTCAAGAGAAGGACGCGCGTCCCTCCACTCCTCGACGATGCCGCCGCAGGAGGCCAGCTCACTTGCGGGCCTGCGATCGCAGCTGTATGAAGCGCGAGAGCGGGCGAAAAACGCACCGCTAAAGCGCAAGGAGCCCAAGCGCCTCCGTATGCGTGCCAGCATGCAGCCGGCGGAGCATAGCGAGGACGACGTGCGCCTCGCTGCCTCGCAGCACGCCCTCGCATCCAAGGCAGCCAGGTACGAAGCTGGCTATAAGGACGACGAGGACCTCATCGACTGGGACACGAAAGGAGCTAAAGTAGAGTATGAGGACGAGTTTGGGCGCACACGGACGGGCGACGACGCGGCTATCTATGGTCCCGCGACATCGTTTCCGGTGTACATACGCCCCGACGTCCCTGTGCCAGACGTACGGCCGCGTGGCGCAGCTTATTACCGCTTTGCGCAAGATGCAGAGACACGACAGAGTCAACAGGCCGCTCTGAGCGAGCTACGAAAAGAGACGCTACAAGAGCGAGGCAAGGCGGCGTCCACAGGCGCCGCACGCCGTGAAGCGCGCCGCCGTTTTCTCACGTCATTTCGTGCATCATAACGAATCGTCCAGAAAGGCGAGGCAGCCCACACTGCATCCGCGCCACAAAATCGGCAAGCACCCCGCATGCTCCGCTGGCATACCGCGCACGGACGTGCCGGCCATCTCGATCCCCTGCTTGGCCACACGCACGCCCGCGACGTGGGATACCCATTCGATGCGTTCCTCCGCCGCATCGACAAAGAGAGGCCCAGAGCGACTGGGCCAATCCGTTCGTGACTCGCGGCCGTGAGCCGGGCACCGATTGAACCACACATTATGGCCCGCATCATCCGCCTCCAGCATGGCGTCAACGTTGTCCGCGCCCGCATACCACGCCACCTGAGGATCCCGAGCATCGACGCGCGTGCCCCATGAGGCCGTCGCACTCCGTCGTGCCGCCTCAATCCGCGCGACGAACCGCGCGTCAACGGTATGTTCCAGCGCACGCAGGCATCCCGTCTCGTACTGTTCAATCACGAGCGGGTCGTCACTGAGCAGGCGCTGCATGCACAAGTTCGCCAGCGACGGCTTGCTTCGGCGCTCACACGGGCCGAGCACGCGTGCGATCACGCGCGTCGTCGGCGCCGCCGGCACCACGGTCGCCAGGGTATGAGCGCGTGTCCAGCGGGGACCGGGGGGCGGGGGAGCAGGACGGTCTCCGTGGACGTGGCGTGTTTCGAGAAGGGAGCCGGGGGGCACACACACAAATGGATTCGGCACGTAGGTGAATGTATCGAGCTGCAGCTGCTGGATCTCGGCAGGTAAGTATGTCAGAGCGTTGCCGCCGATATTCAGTTCACGCAGATGGCGCAGTTCGCCGATGGCCGCGGGCAAATGGGTCAGCTGGTTCTTGCGGAGTGACAGCACGCCCAGATTCGTGAGCTGAAACAGGGCGCTCGGCAGTTTCGTGAGCAGATTGTCCCACAGGTACAGCTCGAGCCGACTGCGTGTGTGCTCGATCGTGACATAGTGCCGCAGATCACCAATGACGTTGCTGATGTGCGTAAGACCATGCCCACCAAATGAGAGCGTGGGATGCTCACGCCCCTCATCAAATACACGCGTCACGACGGCATCCCATGGCACGTCACCGGGTCGGGGGGGCGGCGGATCGTCCGCCTGCTCCCACGGCGCCAGATGCGAGCCGTGGCGCGTGAGCTTTTTGGGCGACGTGCCCGTCAGACGCGTCCGCTGTGTCGCTCGCTGCATCGAGTCCACACGGCCCGCAGCGCTCAGTGGATCTGTGTTGGCGCTGTCCGTGCGCACGAACGGACGCGCAAAGGTGCTCGGTGCGTCGTACGAGCTGCCCATCTCGACCATCGATGCATCTTCCTCCTCGGATGCCTCGTCAAAGAACTGCTCAAGAAGCGCCTCGCGATCATGATGATCCACATTTGGCACGTCCAACGAGTGGGCGGTGCGTGGCGCAGCAGGCGTGGTGGCCGATCGCGCCCACCGCGTCTGGCGTGGCCGGCTGATCGACAGCGACTTGGCCGAGCCACTGAACGGATCCAACGAGTGGAAGGACGTCGTCGGCGTCGGACTCGATGGCGGTGACGACGGCTCGAGCCCCCATAGCGGCGGCGACGACGACGATGTCGACGCCTCGGGCAGGCGGAACGACATGACCTGGACGAACGAAGGTCGCGGCACGCCCCCTTTGTAAAAAAAAAAGACCCTTTTTATCTACGATGGAGAATGATGATGATGCCCTACCAACAATTGCAGCAACCGCGGCACAATCGACCCGACGATCACATAGGCCAGCGATCTCGTAGAACTGTGCGCGACCGCGTCTTGCTCGCCAAGAAAGCGCGGCAGAAGCGGTGCAACCAGGCGCGTCTCGACCTGCGCGTGAATGGGATGGTCATCATCGTGCGGGTGGTGTGCCCCGGTGCGGGTATGTTGACTCACGGGATGGGAGGCCAGCTCCATCACAGCGTGTATCGCGACGAAGAGGAACGTACCACCACTGAACGACAGAATCGCGCCGATTTCGCGAGACCCAATCACCGCACCTGTCGAGCCTGTAGCTGTCAGCAGACCCTGGAGAATGCCATAGGTCAGCAACGCAAAGGCCGGCGTCGTGACGGCAAACACGAGGACAGCGAAGCGGATCTGATTCCGGGAAGAGTGCCGCGACATAAGGAGCGTGCATATCCCCACAGAAGCGGGTGCCTTGTGCACAAGGATCGCCAAGATGACCACGACACGCAACGACACATCCGAGCTCTCCACTGACGAGCCCATCGCTACGCCGTCCGCCGCGGCATGCACCAAAATACCCAACAGACCACTGAGCACGCTGTACCACGGCTCCGCATCATCCATGCGCGGCTGCCACTGCAAAGTCGCTTCAGACGGCGCATCCGACAAGACGGATGGTGACGGCGACGCTCTCGGCTGGGCCGAGCGCGCCGTCATGTGCTGCTCGACGACAAACATGAGCAAAAAGCCACCCAGAAGACAAAACGCCACAAGATCTTTCGGCGGCAGCGCGTACCGCGCACCATCTGCTCGTGAAGCATACACGTTCTGTATGCCCTCGGGAATCACCACGGTCAGCGCCGCACCCAGCAGCAGCCCTGCACCCCACAGCTCCAGCTTCCGCAGACTATGACGCGACAGTTGAAATGCCAGTGGTAGCGTGCCCACACCATACGTACACACACTCATAAACAAGCATGTCAGCACGAGCAAGGCCCCACTCTGCATGGTGGCAAATCGCACAGATCACGCTTCGATCGGCCGACCCCAGCGACGCGGGGCACATCGACGAGGCCTGAGCCCACTCCACATGCTACGACTCTACAAACGGGGCGAGGGGGTAATGAGGGCAGCCGACTGTGTCATGACCTGCTCGGCATCGCGCTCAATGCGGGCCACGAGTTCTTTGCACGTGGGAATGTCGTGAATCAGACCCGCCGTCTGGCCAGCCGTCCAGATACCCGCATCGACTTCGCCGTTTTCGTACACCTTCTTGCCGCGCTGACCCGACACGAGCGGGCGAATGTCAGCGAACTGCGCACGCTGCTTCTCCTTCTCGATCACCTCCAGCGCGACCTTGTTTTTGTAGACACGCGCCGTGTTGCGCAGGCTGCGCATAATGTGTACCGTGTCGCGCTCCGACGACTGGACCAGGTGCGCCTTGATCTTGTCGTGGATTTCACTTTCCCGGGTCGCCATGAAACGCGTGCCCATGTTGGCACCGCAGGCCCCCAACGCAAGCGCAGCCGCCAGGCTGCGGCCGTTGGCCATGCCACCCGATGCGATGAACGGAATAGGCGACTTTTCGGCGGCGAGGGCCAAGAGCACCAAACCACCAATGTCGTCCTCACCCGGATGTCCCGCACACTCGAGGCCATCAATACTCAGCATATCCGCACCGAGCTGCGCAGCCTTAAGTCCATGGCGGATCGCCGTGCACTTGTGTATCACGAAAGCGCCCGATTGCTTGAGCACCTTGATCACCGGCTCAGGGTTGCTGCCGGCTGTCTCAAAGATCCGGACACCGGCTTCCAGTGCCGCACGTGCATATCCCTCATAGTCCGGGGGCACAATGGCAGGCAGGAGTGTAATGTTCACACCAAAGGCACCGTACTGAGAGCGCTCCTTCGCGATCTGCGGGTCAATCAGCGAGCGAGTCTCTTCAATCGCCGCACGCAGCGCCTCCGGCGTCGGCTGCGTCAGAGCCGTCAGCATGCCCAGAGCCCCGGCATTTGAGACCGCAGCAGCCAGGGCCGGCTTGCCGACCCACTGCATACCACCCATCACAAGGGGCACACGCAACTTGAGCGTATTCGTTAGAACCGTGTGGATGGTCATGGCGTCTAGCCAAAACCCAACCCGCTTCCCCCCATAGCCATCCAGCCGGTCGCGCACAGGTCGTCTTCCACGTGTGTGAAGATCACGTGATATAGAGCGGGGGCCTGGCCTGCCTGCCGCGCTGGAGGGCGACGCGGCGCGCAGGCACTTGGCGACGACGATGAACCTGTTTCGATTACTGGGCGATCTGTCGCATCTGGCGTCCATCTTCATTCTCATTCATAAGATCCTCACGAGTCGGTCATGTCGAGGCATCTCGTTCAAGACGCAGCTTATGTACACGATCGTGTTCGTGACGCGGTATCTGGACCTGCTGCACCCGCCTAGTGCCTACCTCATCCTGATGAAACTCTTCTTCATCTCGAGCAGTGCCTACATCTTGTATCTCATGAAGGTCCAATTCAGATCGCGCTACGAAACTGATATCGACTCGATTCGCCTCGAATACCTCCTTGGTGTGCCTGCGATCCTGGCACTCCTTTTCCATGTTCAATTCACCTTCTTAGAAGTCATGTGGTCGTTTAGTATTTTTCTCGAAGCCGTCGCGATTCTGCCGCAAATGTTCCTTCTTCAGCGGTTGGGCGAGGCTGAGACGATCACCACACACTATATCTTCGCACTGGGTGCTTACCGCGCCCTGTATCTCCTCAACTGGATCTACCGGTACGTTGCTCTTTCTTACATGCCAGTTTCATCTTTGAGAGGCACCATCCATTCCTGCTCATACCATTCCTGGCAGGTCTTGTACAAACAGGTCTGTACGGTGACTTTTTCTACAGTACGTCGAATCCTCCCACTTACCACAGTCTACTTTACCAAGGTGATCCAGGGCAAAAAGTTTGAACTCCCTGCATAGCTTTCTATACAGACATATATCCCCGGTCCAGGAACAGCGAGCGGTGTACCCATGCCTGTCAGGCGACGTGTGGGTCCAAAGCCCCGCGTGTGCCATGAGAAAAAAATGTTCCCAATCCGGGAGTCGAACCCGGGTCTTGTCGGCGCCACACAGTCAAGACTTATGAGAGCGACATATACTAACCGTTGTACTAACTAGGAGGAACGGTGCCAACATCCGATGATTTACAGTACATGTACGTAACAGCCAGGTGATGATCATTTCGACCGCCCGTCTTGGTGTGGCTACCCACAAGGCGTTTGATGCACGATGTTGTTCTTCTATGTGGAAATGAGGGGTTCAGGTGATGGGCTCGATCCATGTTGGTCACGAGGCGTGCTTGCATCATGCACCATGGGTTCCTCCGCCTGTCCCACAGGAAAAGGGGCGGCGCGGGTCTGGGCCTGCCAATTCATGGCGAGCCTGCTCAGGTACTTGGGCGGGTTCCCGCACCGGTCCTTGCCAAACGACACTTTGACAGATTGATAGTCAGGATGGTATTTCAGTCCCTCAATACACTTGATGGCTGATTGGATGTTGGTAAAGTTGGCAAACGCGCAATTGCGCTCTCGCAACGTGTTGACCATCTCGAGCTCGCCATACTGCGACAAATCTTGGCGAATCTTTTCTTCGCTCATCAGTGCGTGATCGCTAATATTGCCAATATACACATTCCGCGATGCACCCGACTGAACAGCGAGGGCGATGGCTGGGCTTAGTGGTCCTGTGGGCTTGCCCCAACCTATCTTGAGTCGCCGGTTGAGCACGTTGATACCAGACACAAGAGCCATATGAAAGAACGTGAGAGCGGTATTATGATCCACAAACGTGACAAATGCAATGTGCCGATCAGGCATGTATCGGATCGACTGCAAGATACCGCCTCGAACATGATTGCAAATATCTTCCACGGTCGTATCTGGATGCAAATTGCCCAGGTACACTGTGCGATTGCCGAACTGGTACATCTGTGGGTCGACCTGTCCGAGCATCTGTCCCTGGAAACGGGCGCGTGCCTCTGGATCCGTCGATGCAGAGGATTCGGCGTCCATGTAGAACGGTGAGCCTGGAGGCACCTGGCCGTAGTTCAAATAGCCCGTTGGGTAGCCTAGCCACATGGCCGTGGCAAGACCCATGGCAGCTGCCTGGTGGTTGTGTGCTTGCGTCTGCTGCTGTCCCTTGGGCACGTAAGCGCATCGGTCCTTGCCATAGTTAATGCGGTACTTGGACCATTCGGTATCCATAGGTAGACTTGAGACCACTTTCATGGCAGCCTGAATTGACAAAAAGTGCACAAAGGCAATGCGCTGTTCGCGGATCAACTTGATCTGGTCGATCGGTCCGTATTTGCTCAGCGTCGAGCGAAGTGTGTCTTCTGTGATAGAATCATCCAGCTGTCCGAAGTACACATTCCGCGATGCATTGTGATGCTGTACCGCATACATGACGGCGGGGGGCGGCACACTCGGCTTGCCCCATCCAATCTTGAGCTCGCGATTCCGAAGCGAGATACGACGTACCGATGAATCAGCATGGAAGGCTGCCGCCACTTGGCCAGATAGAAATGATACAAAAGCACAGTTTTTTTCTGGCAGCAGACGCACACTCTCAATCGGACCAAAGTGCACGTTGTCGAGTAATTCTTCCGCTGGGACGTCCGGCGGCATGTTCCCGATGTAGACAGTTCTCCCGACAGGCACCATGCCTGTCGTTGCCATGGCCGCGGTCGGCATCGCAAAGTCATGCGAGGTTCCCGGGGCCGCATAATTTGGGTACGCCAAGGGTAGGGGGCTTTGGCCGCCCCCTGGTATAGCCATCATGTACGGCATCGACGCGGCCATGGGGGAGCTCCATCCCATCATGGGCATTGCCATGGATGATGGTGTTGCCGCCGCCGATGACGGCAAAGTGGGGGGCACGATCGGATAGGCGGCCTCATGTGAATAGGGTGTGGCGGGAAGCAAGGACGTCGATTCGTCCGAGTCTGTCACACGCAGGGTATGCATGGCCGAGGAGGCTTGATCCAGCGCTGTCGATGAGGGTGAAGATGAGATGGAGGGTGTCGCATGCGGCGACGCTTGAGCAGAGGCTGCCTCCGGATGCAACTCGGCGTCGTGCATGGTAGAGTATGTGTACTGAGAGAGCGAGCTGCAGCGCCTTACGAGGTGACGCACAGACGTGTGATGAGTCTATGCTTCGATAAAATGGGGATGCGGTGCGTTTTGCTCCGACGTGCGAGGGATTGTGAGGCGTTGCGATGAAAGCGGAAGATTATGAATCGCCGCGGTCTTTTTTCCCCATCCCAGCGGCGTTCGACATGGCAGGTGTGCATTTCATTTCGCTTTCCGATCTTCCATCACGTGACGCTGAGTCATACGGGACGCAGGGATCACAGGCGGTGAACGAGTATACAGAGCTATGTGGGGGCATGTCGGCGACGGCATTTGTTTACTGTTTCACGACGGCCTGGGCCTTCTTTTCATGGGAAGACTCGATCATGCCCTTCACCTTTTCGTAGATGGTAAATACAACGGCCTGGCCAGGAGCGACACGCGCGACACGCGGGGTGATGCCTTTCCAGAAGGCACTCACACCTTCTTGCTTGAACATATCTGAGGCGACCTTGACGATGCGGCCCATGGCTGTCTCGCCCTCGACCTTGGCGGCGCGCTGGATACGCGTCTTGATGGTGTCAATCGGGGCGTTCGAGAAAGGACCCAGCGCACCCGAGATCAGACCGATCGTGGCCGTCTCGTATGAGGGCAGATCTTGCGTCTGCTGCACGCGCTGAGCCAGCGACTTGAGCTCCTGGTATGCCGTGAAGTTGGCCGCCTGATTCGTTGCCTGACGCAGCGCCGTGAGCGCCACACCGCGGTAAAGCGTGCCGAAGCCCTCCTCACGCACAATCGTGTACAGAGCGTGGGCGGCGTTTTGGTAGCGAGGCTTCTCCAGCGGATCCGCGAGCGAGTGCTGCTGGGCCTGCAGACGGATTTTGACCACTTCCATGGGGTTCACGACGGCCACGGCCTCCGTGGTACCGGCGAGCAGACCGGCGACGAACACGCCCTGCGGGCTCGTCACGCCCGTCTCGCGGTTGGCCAGAGCGAGCTTGTACTGTTCAAAACTCATGAAGCGGATGGCCATCTTGGGCACGATGCCGGCCACGACGGCACCGAGACCCTTGTACAGGCCCAGTGGCGATTCGCGGCGCACAATATGCACGCCCGTGGCGAAGAAGCCACGGGGCTTTTCGCCGATGCCGCGGCCCCTGCGGGACAGCTGCATCCGCACCTTGATCGTGTCAAGGGGGTGACAGGTGCATGCTTCAGCAAAACCGGCGATACCACCGGCAATGAGGTGAGTCGCGGGCGACACCCTGGGCTTGTTGGTTTTCTTTTCGGCGCTCATGTTGGTGAGGAAAAAACCAAGATAGGTAGGAAGAGAAGCCGGAGGACGGCCGTCGTGCTGGCCTTCTTCTCGGCACACCACACGGGTCCACGGACGGCCGGTCGAATTGTATCAGGCCAGATTACGCGTGCATATGGGCCCCCGCTTATGCGGGGCGACTGCATCTCTTCGTGCATACATGGCATCTCGGCGCATGTCACCGGCCCGGACCGGATATACTTATCTCAGCATGCGTTGGGAGGCGATGTTATCTATGTCACGTGCTATAGTACGGGGAAACGAGGCTGGGCCCCGCCGCGCCCACGCCGAGGGTCTCGGCGCCGGCGGCGTGGAGCCTCGAGTGCGAGGCTGTCACCCACGTGATGCGTCAGGCACCTCATCGGCCGCGTTGAGGAGCTCATTGAGCGCCTTGAGTCCTTTGGCCACGCCGTACGATGCACTGGCCATGATGCTCTTGGCCGTGCGGTCGAAGGTCGTGTTCGACTGCATATCGCTCAGGCGGTCACAGTTCTCTGTGAGCTCGGCAAAGATGCGCTCAGCCTCCGTCGAAATCGATTCCTGCTTGGGCGTGCCCGCGTTCGGCAGGTGGTCGCGTGAAATGGCGACGATCGACGACACAATCGTCGTGATCTGCGTCAGGTTCTCGTTCAGTTGCACGCCCTGTGCGCCCTCGCGCAGCGCCGACAACAACGACTGAATCGAGTGCACAATCGCCTCTGTCTGCACCTCGATGTAGTTGCGCAGCTCACCCCAGTTCTCCAGCTCGTCGTCCTCGCGGCTCGCGTCCACGCCCTGCTCGGCCGCTGCCTCCTGTGGCTCCTCCACATCCATGGTCCGTGCCGTGCTGCCGCCCGCGGCAGCCGGGGTCGTGGATGCTGGCTCGGCCGGCGGCGGCGGCGGCGGCGAGCGCACGAGACCAGCCTTCATGTCCATCGAGCGCATGCGCGCCTCGAGATTCGAGTGCGAGTACGACAGCGAGCGCAGCGACACGGGGCTGGCGTGGGCCGTCGCGCTGGGACGGCGGCTAGACGGCGACAGCGGCGGCGCCGAGTGGGCGGGCGGCGACAAGGCGCTGCGGGTATGCAGCGGCTTGAGACCGCTGGGCGGGCTGCTGAGCGCCGTGGCATCGTTCGTGCTTTCGAAGCTAAAGTCGTCCTCACTTGGGCGCGGCACACGGCGCAGCTTGAGCAGCTTGACGACTTCGACCACGGCTATCGCCACGTGCGTCGCGGCGGCATCAATGAGGCTCACCGGCGCGAGGCCCTGCGACGACGCGTGGTTGCGGCATGCGTTCATGAGGTTCGTGAGGGCATCTGAGATCGACGTCTTGAGCGTCTCGACGTCCTCGCGCTGCTGCGCGGACAGAGCCCCGAGCTCGTTCTCAGGCTGCGACTCGTACTTGGCAATGTCATCTGTCACGAGCGTCGTCGAGAGCACGACCGTCTTCATCGCAATCAGCACATTCGACGGCGCGGCTGAGCGTGCGGTAGTCAGCAGCTCATCAATCGATGTCTGGAACGACTTGAGGTTCGTGTCGGCCACGGCGCCCGTCGGCGACACATACTTCCACTCGTCGACGTGGGGCTGCGCCCAGACCTGCGACGCCGACTGCGCGATACGCAGCTCGGCCTTCGTCCCCTCGTATCGCCGCTTGTACGCCGACATCTGCATGTGCAAGTCGCGGATGATCGCCACATCCGACTCCTTGTCCGTCGTCATCGCATCGTTGCGCGCACTCAGTCGCCGCAGCTCCTCCAGCAGCGTGGCCACCTCGCTCCGCAGGCCCTGCACCATGTTCTGCTGCTCCAGCGTCTCGCGCTGCATGTCCTCCAGCTGCCGCTTCCACTGCGCCTCAGCCTCGACGTCCTTGCTCCGCGCCGCGTGCACGAGATTCAGGTCATTGTACTGCGCACGCAGCGCGTCCAGATTCGCACGGTGCTGCAGCAGCTCGGCCTCCTTGTCATCCATCACAACACGGTGCCTGTCGCGCTCAGAACGCAGCTCCGCCTCCTTGTCACTCAGCGCCAGCAGGTGCCTGTCGTGCTCGGTCCGCAGCTCGGCCGCCGTCCGCTCGTGCTCAGACACGTGCTGCTGTAGCGTCGCCAGACGCTCCTGCAGCTGCGCATTTTGCGAGCGCAGCTCTTCCAGCGCTCGGTCCCGCTCAGCGCCCTGGGCTCGCAGAGCACGTTCCTGCTCCTCCAGCAGCTGCACCTGCTTCTGCAGCAGATCCACCCGGTCGCGGCTCGCTTGCACCTCCGCAGGGTCCATCAGCGCACCCCGCTGCGAAGCGGCCGCCGCCACACCACCCGGCGTGGCAAGCACGGCGCCAGCAGCGGCACCGCTGTCGACGCTGCGCGGCTCGGTCCCGGGCAGCGCTGGCTCTGCGGGCTCCTCCGCGACCGACACACGCGTCGGTGCAAACATTTGTGCACTGGACATTTGCTGAGCGTCCGCCATCAGATCAGCGAGCTGCTGCTGCGCCACCGCCGAGCTCATACGCGAGGCCGTAGGCTCCGTCGACCGCATTCTCGGCTCGACGGACACTGGCACCGGCACCGGCTGCGGGCCATACGGGCCGGGCGACAAGGCTTGTCCCGTCGGCGATGTGCCTCCCGATGCCTCGCGCACGTCCGCGGCGGGAGCCACCACGTCCTGACCGCCCTGGACGACGCTCGGGCCAGGGACGTCGGGAGCTGGCGGCATGCCTGCAGGCGCCTGGCCCTCGCGAGGACCCATGAGCTCTTCGAGAGACTCGTGGCGCAGATCCTGAGGCAGCTCCGGGTACCGCCGCTCCAGCTCAAAGAACACGTCCGACGCCAGGTCACGAAAGCGGTTCTTGGGCAGCGTCGCGAGCTTCTGACGCGCCTGGTTGCGCTTGGGATGGAAGTCATGGCGGCCCTGCAGGTACGGCTGGCTCTGACTCTCGTCCTGCCGTCGCTGCAGCTCATCGTGCACATCCGTGGACAGCTCCGCAAACTGCTGCTTGTTCAGGCGCGTCAGCTTCTCACGCGCGTTCGTACGTGACGGTGTCAAGAGCGACGTGCGCACGGCCTGCGAGCGGAAGAACTGCAAGAGGCTCATATAGTAGATGCGCGATAGATGGTCAATCTCGGACGGGTCCATGCGCTTGGTCGGCGAGGTGTTCGTCCACGGCTGGCCCTGCCGAAGGGCCATGCCACTATCATCCAAACTGGTATCACGCGCTGCCGGCGGCACAGGTGCTGGCGGGTGCGCTGCGGGCATCGTGGGTGCCGACGCGGCGGCCATCGACTGCTCGGGCATCGCATACACCATGTTGGCATTCGCATCCGGCATGCCGTAGCCGCGCATGTCCTGGTACGGGGCTGACGGAGGATGGTAGCCCTGGAACGCTGGCTGGTACATGGACGGTGCGTTCACAGACGGCATCGGATCGGTCGCGCCACCCGCCAGGGGTCGCTGCTGGTACGCTGCATGGGGCGCCATGCCATCGCTGAATGCCTCGCCGAATCGCATGGACGCGTCGTCGCCCACACCATCATACGACGTGCCCGGCTTGCGTGCAGGTAGAGAAATGTCCGGCGACGGCGCAGGTGGGCCCTTTTGGAACAACGACGCAAGCTGGTTCTTGACAGGCGACGTGTTGCTGCCTGTCGAGTGCGTGGACATGTCCTGCGACGTATTGCCGCTACCCCCGCCCAGATTCGTAAGCTGATGTAGGAATCGCGCGCCCATGCGCTGCGCTTGTTGGGCCATACTGATTCCACGTACGGCTCCCGCGGGGCTGCCCTACGTTGCTGTAGAGAAAGGGAAGCGTGCCAAGTGGCTCGTGGCGGCGTAGAACCAGACGCTCCGCGCCCGTCTCGGCACCTACATGCATGCATGAACCTGCATGCATCTACTACGTGCATATCTGGGACTATGTGCCACGTGATGAAAGGGGGGGCGGCGGCGGCGGTCCCCTCCTCCACTCGGCGGCGAGCACGCGCTACAGATGCAAGGACAGCGGCGTGTCAAACACGGCGCTAAGCTCCCGGCTCAGCAGCTCGTGGAAAAGGAACAGCTCGCCGTCGCGGTACGTAAACCACACTCCCTTATCCGTGTCATAGTCGAAGCGTTTCGGGCCACTTGCCGGACTCGAGAGCCACAGCTGCTGCGTAGGCGGCTGCTTGTTGATGACATACGTGCCGTACGAGCCCAGACGCACATTGATCACACCCGTAGCATATTCCACGTCCCACTCACCTTCCTCACTGCCCTGTGACGCTTTTTCTTCCAATGCATCAATATCCTGTGTCTCCATCAGCTCCTCCAGCTGACTTGTCAACGTATCTAGCGAGTGGTCGATCATGCGGTGATAGTCGACCATACGCAGCTCGCCAGCGCGGTACGTCGGTGTGGAGGAGGCGGCGTCCTTCGCCCACACCGGCGTAGTATGAGCCGCCCGCGCTGGCACCATGTGCCTGCTTCGAGGCGCCACGCCCACGCGCGGGACGTACCTCACCATCTGCTGAGCAAGGCGGCGCGTCCACATGTTGGTACGAAGCGTCGTGTGGCGCCCACCCACGCACGAAGGCTCCTTTTGCCAACGGTGGAGGTATCAAAGTGCTGACTCATCCAGCGACGTTTGGCCGACGGGCCAAGCTCCGCGCCAACCTTGGTCAGTTTGACAACGACGACAACGACGGCAGCCGCTATCGCTTGTGGGTTCCATGCCACACTTTTTTGGATTTCCTCCTTTTCGGCGGGACGCGTCGGAAAAGGCGAACGCTGAGCGCTCTGCTGCGTCGCAAAACACTCATGTCGCGAAACCCTCAACGAGCCACTCCACGGTCGCTCTCGCTGGCGCTGGCGCTGGCGAGAGTGCGCCGAATGTCGATCCTTATACGGGCTTGACCGTCCGCCATCTCAAGGGGCGCTATAAGCTGCAAGACTTTTCTATTCTTCGCACACTCGGCACAGGCTCATTCGGACGCGTCCATCTCGTGCGATCCGTCCACAACCAGCGATTCTACGCCATCAAAGTGCTACGCAAGCAGCACGTCGTCAAAATGAAGCAGGTAGAGCACGTGAACAACGAGCACCTCGTCCTGTCCATGATTCGGCACCCGTTCTTGGTGAATCTGTGGGGCACGTTCCAGGACCCCACGTTCTTGTACCTCGTCATGGACTTTGTGCCTGGCGGCGAGCTGTTTAGTCTGCTACGCCAGAGCCGTCGCTTCCCTCCAAAGGTCGCCAAATTTTACATCTCCGAAGTCGCTCTGGCCATCGACTTTTTGCACATGCACAATATTATTTACCGTGACCTCAAACCTGAGAATATTCTGATCGGCGCCGATGGCCACCTGAAACTCATCGACTTTGGCTTCGCCAAAGTCACGGCCCAGACCAACGGCATGTGCTGGACGCTGTGCGGCACGCCCGATTATCTCGCCCCGGAGGTGATCCGTGCCAAGGGCTACAACGCCAGTGTCGACTGGTGGTCCGTCGGCGTGCTCCTCTTTGAAATGCTGGCCGGCTACCCGCCATTTTATACCGAGGACGGCAATCCTATCAAACTATACGAAAAGATTATTGCAGGTCATGTCAACTATCCGTCGTTTTTCGAGCCGGGCGCCAAGGATCTGCTCCAGTCGCTGCTCACTGCCGACCTGTCCAAGCGCTTTGGTAATTTGCACCGCGGCAGCCGCGACATCTTCGCCCACATGTGGTTTGCCGAGATCGACTGGGAGTGCCTGTACCGGAAAGAAATTCCCGCGCCCTACATCCCCAACATCAACATGGATGGCGACGCCAGTAAGTTTGAGCGGTACCCTGAGAACGACTTGTCCGAGTACGAGCGCCCCGATGCGCCGGACGAGTACCCTCATTTGTTCCCCGACTTTTAGCTCGTAGTCGCGTTGTTATAGGCCAGCTTGTTCACGGTGTCCATATCCAAGTTCGCCAGGGCATGCGACGTCGCCATGCGCCGCATGGCGCGCTTCAGATCCGCAGGACGCACCGTGCTTTCTATGGGCAGCGGCGCCGTTTCGTAGGCCAGCGGTAGGAAGCGCGCGACCCACGACGGCAGCAGCGCATGCACTGCCGCGACAAGCGAGCGTACCGGCTTCGCCTCTTCCATCGCACGGAAATCGCTCGACCCGTAAATCGATAGCAGGTACGCCATGAGCCCGACGACATGCGGCGCGGCCATGGACGTGCCGGAGATCGTGTTGATACTCTGTGGCCCCGCATTCCACAGCGACAAGATGTTGAGGCCTGGCGCGAAGATGTCGACACAGGGCCCCGTGTTACTGAAAAAGGCACGCTCGTCGGCGATCGTCGATGCACCCACCGTCACAGCCGCCCGGACGTCAGCCGGCGACACATTGCATGCATCCTGGTCTTCATTGCCTGCAGCCACGCCAAAATGCATGCCCGCAGCCACGGCGCCACCCACCGCACGATCGAGCGTGGGCGACTTGGTACCCCCCAGTGACATGTTCGACACAAAGCCGCGCAGCTTGCGTGAGCCCCGCATCATGCGCGTCTTGTTCTCGGCATCCTTCACGGCCCACAGCACACCGGCGGTCACGTCCGACATGGAGCCTTGGCCATGCGAGCCAAGCACCTTGACGGCGATAATCTCGGCCTTTTTCGCGACGCCGAATGTGTTCGACGCAATGGTGCCGGCCACATGCGTGCCGTGTCCATGTCCGTCCGTGTCCGTGTCATTCGCGGGAATCGTCGTGCCCCACTTGGCTCGTCCGCCAAAGTCGCTGTGCTCGATATTCACGCCCGTATCGATCACATAGGCCGTGACACCTTCGCCACCGATCGACTCGTACACATACTTGTTGAATGTGCCGAGAGACAGCGAGCGCTGATGCGAAATACGCGCCAGACCCCAAGGCGCGCCTTGCTCCGTCAAGTGGCGATACGGATTGTCCCAGGGAAACGTATACTGCACGGCACTTCCGCTCATGTTGCGCACGTTACGGTCGTCCTGCGCCAACATCGTCACATCCACGATCGAGTCGCGCTCGACAAACGCCACGTCCGGATGGCTGCGGATAAGCGCGATGCCCTCCGGCGAAAAGTGGCCCGCATACCCACGCATAGCATCCCCCATATCATATACGTGCGAGATAGGGTCAGCGTCCCCGCTGCCACGGAAGAAACTCGCTACGTTGGCAGAGTGGGCCATCAAACGATCCGCCGATACACCGTCCTTGAGGACAACCATGTACTTGTCCGGCACCGCCTTGGTCCCAGGCGCCTGCAAAAGCGGCGCCATCGCCCACCAACTGGTCGGGAATGCCAGCGCAGCCGTGCAGGCCACCGCTATGCACAGCAGCACGACTCGTACCCACATCGCGAGAAGCACATCAGGGCCGCCACATCCACGCTCTCCACCTTTCGCTTATCTAATATCTTCCGCAGGGCACAGGCGGCGTGCTCCTGGTTCTTTTTCTGCCACGATGGAGTCGGTGGTGCAAGGCACAGCGGCCATGGACGTCAACGCTCCACGCGTGTATGTGGACGAGGCAAAGGGACATGATGAGTCGGGACAGGGCACCGAGGCTGCTCCGTACGCGACCGCGCTGGGCGCGATGCTCGCCCGCGGACCGGACGTGTCGATCCTGTCGCGCAAGGACGAGGGGTACGAGCCCCTGTCGGCCTCGGGCGTGAAAAAGGCGAAGAAGCTGTACGACATGGCGATCAAGAAGAAGCAGAAGGCCGCTGAACTTGCCTCACAGGAGGCGGAGCGCGCCGAGCAGGACAAGAAGAAGCTCGAGGAGAGCAAAAAGGTGGTGTTGGACGTGCCCTCTGAGCCGGCCAAGCGCATCAAGATTTGTGCGGGTGTGCACAACCGCGACGTGCGTGTGAAGGTGTGCGGATGGGTGCACCGCCTGCGCTCGCAAAAAGACCGCATGTTCCTTGTCCTGCGTGACGGCACAGGATACATGCAGTGTGTGCTGCAGGACAAGCTCATTCAGACGTACGACGCCTTGACGCTGACGCTCGAAAGCTCGGTCGAGATGTACGGCACGATCAAGGCTCTGCCGGAGGGCAAGACGGCGCCGGACAACCACGAGCTCGTTGTCGACTACTGGGTATGTGTCGGCAAGGCGCCTGGCGGCGACGATGCCATTACGAACCGCATTTCGGAGAACACGGACCCGTCGATTCAGGCGGACAACCGGCATCTCATGCTGCGTGGCGAGACTGCCTCTGCTGTGATGCACGTACGTGCGGCAGTGATGCAGGGTTTCCGCGACGAGTTTGCTTCGTCGGGCGTGATGGAAGTGACGCCGCCATGCATGGTGCAGACGCAGGTCGAGGGCGGCGCGACGCTGTTCCAGTTTGACTACTATGGCCAGCCAGCGTTCCTGACGCAGAGCTCGCAGCTGTACCTCGAGACCTGCCTGCCGGCGCTCGGCGACGTGTACTGTGTGCAGGAGAGTTTCCGTGCGGAAAAGAGCCACACGCGCCGCCATCTGAGCGAGTACACGCATCTCGAAGCGGAGCTCGCCTTTGTCACGTTCGACGATCTGCTCTCGCACATTGAGCAGGACATCTGCGGCATGGTCGACCGTGTGCTGCAGAACGACAAGGTGCGCCAGCTGATCGAGCAGCTGAACCCCGGCTTCCAGCCGCCCAAGCGTCCATTTATGCGCCTCTCCTACAAGGATGCGATTGCCTATCTGAACGAGCACAACATTCTGAACGAGCACGGCGAGCCGCACAAGATCGGTGACGACATTGCCGAGGCGGCCGAGCGCAAGATGACGGATCAGCTGGCCGTGCCGATCCTGCTTCATTCGTTCCCACGCGAGATCAAGGCATTCTACATGAAGCGCGTGCCCGGCGACGAGGCATTTACCGAGAGCGTCGACCTGCTCATGCCCGGCGTCGGCGAAATCGTCGGCGGTAGCATGAGGATGACTGGCAACGAAGAGCTCCTCGAGGCGTACAAACACGAGGGCATTGATCCCCAGCCCTACTACTGGTACACTGACCAGCGCAAGTACGGCACATGTGAGCACGGCGGCTATGGCCTCGGTGTTGAGCGCCTGCTGGCATGGCTCACGAACCGCTGGACCGTGCGTGAGTGCTCGCTGTACCCACGCTGGACGGGCCGTTGCACGCCATAGGTATCTAGGCAAAGAAGTCGTCGTTGGCCACGCTAGAAGGCGGCGGGTCAGTTCTGTCGTGCATCTCGTCGTCGTCATCGTCGCCGTCAGCCTCGTCGTCATCATCGTCGTCGTCATCGTCGCCGTCGTCAGCCTCGTCGTCGTCAGCCTCGTCGTCATCAGCCTCGTCGTCGTCAGCCTCGTCGTCGTCGCCATCGTCGTCGCCATCATCGTCGCCATCGCCGTCGCCAACGCCCACCTCGCTCCTCTTTGCATGCTGCGCACGCGTTCGCCGGTGCTGCTCCTCTCGGTGATGCAGATCCCTGTCTGGCTCGGCAGCCATGGTACCTCGTTTCATAGACTTGCGCACATGCTTGAAAAACTCGGCAGCCTTCTGGTGCGCACGATCAGGCGCATCCGCACTGGGCGCAACAGGCTCCTTGTTCCCGGCAAACAGCGATACGTACCGCCGATCGGCTGGAAAGTGCAAGACATAGTTCAGAAACACGCGGTGCTCAAACAGCTGCGCACGCACCTGCCGACTCTCTGGCTCCCGCCGCAGCTGCCGAAGCCGCCGCATCAGTTTCTGCCGCTCAAAAAACTTGACCTTGTGGTATCGCGTCGCAAAGTGGCGCTCCTTGTTCGACTGCATACTCTCCTCGAGTTCCAGCTCCATCGCCCGCAAGCGTCGCTCCGCCTCAATACGCGTGCCTGGCTCAATCGACTCCTTCCCCAAGAGCCGCTTCGTCTGCCGAATCATACTCTTCAGCTTATTCACACTCGTAGTCTCGCCTCGCGCTGGCATCGGACGCCTGCGCCCATGACCCCGCCGGCCCTGAGGCTCCCTGGGCATGCTAGGGAAAAAAGGAAGCGTGGCTCGTCCACCCACGTGACGTTGGCTTCCCTCCCACCACGACGTGGCGTGGGGTATGAAGGTACGCGACGCCTAAACTGACCGCGCAGTACCTCCTCCAGGCGATCGATGCGCACCGTGATCAAGTGCCGTTGCAAGACGCCGAGCTGCTCCGGCTCCTCAGTGAGGCACAAAAAGGACGCGTACGTACACCGCCCTAACACGGCAGGATGAGCGCGAAGAGTACCAGGAGGCGATGGAGCGCATCCTCACGGAGCTGCGCAACTATACCGAGCACTCCCAGGCGTTTCTCGTGCGCGTAAGCAAGCGCGATGCGCCAGACTACTACGACGGTACGTGTGAGTGACTGACGCCAGTCATCCAAAACCCCATGGATCTCGGCACGATGCAGAAAAAACTCCGCGGCGGCTGCTACAAAACCAAGAGTCAGTTTGCGCATGACCTCAATCTCATCTGGGACAACTGTCTCGTTTACAACGCCTCGCCTACACACCCGCTGCGGCGGAATGCCACATTCATGCGGAAAAAGGCGAACCATCTCCTCGAGTTTCTCAGCGACAAGAACGACACCCAGGACCTCTTATCGCAGTGGCAGTCTGCGTCCCACGCAGAAAAGCCCATCGAAGACATCCCACCGCCCGCAGATGCCCCTGCCGCAGAAACACCCACGGCCCCGTCCACGTCCGCGCCCGCCCACGATGTGCCTTTCTCACAGCGGCACGCGCTTCGTCGGAACCCCGAATCATGCCTCGTCTTCCACGAGTTGGATGCCAAACTCTCAGATCTCGAAGATGGCGCCAACGCAGCGAATCCCGCGCCGACCCTCGATGTGCTGCATCAGGTGCCAGCATCCCATCTACATCCACTCGCTGCAGCCCTGCCACAGTCCACACCCACCGCACAGCAACAGTGGTGGGCCGCCTGTGCATCAGATGCCATGCTCTGCGCTGGCTTGCCTGTCGTACCACATGCGGGACATGTTGTCGACCACGAGCCTGACGCGGCATATACCTCGCGGCTGCCAAGTCAAAGAGCTGGCATCCCGCGCATGATGGCCCACAACATCCGGACACTCCGGCGCCTGTACAGCACCCACCAAAAAATTCACGAACTGGCCGAAGCCATCGAATTCGATGTGCCCATCCCCCCCTCTATCGGCGTCGTGGATGACGAAGACGAACCCGAGCCGCCCAGCGTGCCGCCGCCCGTTCCGTACGCGACATCGACACCATACCCCCGCCTCTCCAGGTCGTATGCACAGGCACAAACTAGCTGGCAGACCCAAGTGCTTTTAGCACATGCCGGCTTCGAGGGCGCGCACTCCTCGCCTGTGCAAGTCCTGGCCGATGTCGCCGCCAAATATCTCATGGGCCTCGGCCGCACCCTACGTCTGTATGTCGATCGCTTTGCGCACCACATGTCACCCACTGACATGCTAGAGCATGTCATGCTGAGTCGCGGCACGAACCTCTCAGCCCTCGAGTCCTACGTCTCGCAGGACATTGGGCGCTACGGCCAACGACTCCAGGAATGGCTACGCAAACAAAAACATGTGCTTCATGAGCAGCTGCAAGGCGTCGACTCGGCTACAGTCGATGACGCTGACCTGCTCGCAAGCGACGGTGAGGCGCTCATGCTCGGTCACTTCGCCGCAGGTCTCGGTGATGACTTTTTTGGGTTCCGCGAGCTGGGCCTCGAGTCCGAGCTGGGCCTACCTCACCTTGCCGTGCCGAGTCGTCTGTTTTTCGGTACGAGTCACGCGCCCCACAAGGTCGCCTCAGACGGCAAGCCAGGCACGAGCAAGCCAGTGCTCGATGCGCCACCCCCGCCCGTCCCACTCGTGGCATGCTCCCTGCCAGCACAGATTGGCCTCTTGCGCACGTGGTACGCCCAACAACTGGGATCCATGCCATTCCTGCCCGACCAGGTGCCCGAGAGACCGCGGTACAAGGTGCCTACGACCGGCAAACTCCCTGCTCGTCCCATGGTCAGCCGCGCACACCGACCCGCCTCGGTGCCCGCAGGCTCGGCTCCCCAGCCACAGCAGCAGGCCAAGCGCCAGCGCGTTTCATAGCCACGTGCCTGTCGTTGACTAAACGTTTTTTCTTGTGGCGGACGGCCGAAGGGTCGAAACGTTATCGACTACGCCGCTTTTTTTCGAACGCTGGTCTTACCTTTCGTGGGAAGGTGGACGGCAACATAGGTACACAGTCTACACCCGGTGTAGACAGTCGTGCAATTCGTTCTCCGTCGATGAGTGGCACTGAGAAGCGTGCCACGACGGCGCCCAAGCCGGGCAAGCCTGGCAGCCATACCAAGGCCCCGCGCGACGTCTCGGAAGGCGCAGCCGTCAGCATGCCCAAGACGGCCCCTCGTGCCGCACAGGGCATCAACTTCGGCACCGTCGATGACCAAAACGCCGTCATGTCATCGTCCCCTGCCGCCCAACCGACGACCGGCGAGCACCTCCGCGGCGGCAACCTTACTGTCTTTGGCAGCGTGTCCGCAGAAAGCGGCGCGGCCCACGAAAAGAAAATCGGGTTCGGCCCCAAGAAGCACATGGACTTCCAGAAACTGTTTCAAGGCCCTAAGAAGGTCCACCAGCAGGATCAGCAGAGCCAGCAGCAGCCTGCCGCTCCCGTCGCATCGGCCATTGGCGCCACACCGCCGCCGTTCGTGTCATCGTGGCAGCCACCCATGTATCCCCACGTTGGCTACCCTATGAGCCCTGGCGGCTACCCATACATGGCCCAGCCACAGCAGCCATGGAACCAGGCGGCTGCCCCAGGCTCGCCCTCGATCCTTCCGGCCAACGCATCGCCACACACTGCGCCTCGTCCCGTGAACGGCGGCTTTTACCCACAGACGCCCGCAGCTGCGCCTCCTACGAGCAGCAACTTCACCATGAGTGCTGGTGCACGCATGTTCGAGCCACAAAAGAGCAAGGCGCTGCGGATTGTGAATCCCGAAACGCAAACAGAAATTGATCTTGGCCACCTGAAAAAGACGTCGCAATCGTCCGCCTCGCCGACGCAGCCAACCTCGGCCAAGGCTCCGGCAGATGCGTCGCATGCCCCGACGCCGAAGCAGAAGGAAGTGTCAAATGAGAGCCGCGTCAAAACACAAAACGATTTCCAGCAAAAGGTACTCCGTCTGAAGATGGAGAAGGAGGCCGAAGCGCGTCGCGCGGAAGAAGCCAAGCGAGAAGAGGAACGCAAGGCGGAAGAGGCCAAGCGGGAAGAGGAGCGCCAGGCCGAAGAAGCCAAGCGGGAAGAAGAACGCAAGGCCGAGGAAGCCAAGCGAGAAGAGGAGCGTAAGGCCGAGGAAGCTAAGCGGGAAGAGGAGCGCAAGGCCGCGGAAGCCAAGCGGGAAGAGGAGCGCAAGGCTGAGGCAGCCAAGCGAGAAGGGGAAAGCAAGGCCGAGGAAGCTCAACATGCGGAAGAGCGCAAGAAGGAAGAGACCCAGGGTGCCGAAGCCAAGGATGGCGCGGAGAGCAAAGACAACGCTGCGCAGGAAGGCCAGGCCCCTGAAGCATCCTCGTCCAAGACCGAAGAGGCACAGCCACCGAGTCGTGCCATCGAGAGCGCGCGCCTTATTGACGATCTGTCGTCAATCACCTACCCCCCTGACGTGCACCCACCTAAGGCGGAGCTGAACAAGGATGCCGCGCCAGGACGGTACCGCTACGACCGCGACTTTTTGCTCCAGTTCATGAGCGTATATACCGAAAAGCCGTTCGAACTGCCTGACCTCGCCTCGATCGGCATGGAGAGTGTCCCTGTGCGTGGTGGACGCCGCGGTGCGGGCCCATCGCGAGGAGGCATGGACGGTGGCCGTGGTCAAGTCGGTCGCACGAGCGAAGAACGCTTTGCCTCGTCGATGCGTGCCGGCCCCGGTGGCTTCCCGTCAGGCACGCGAGGCGGCTCGGCGTCGCGCACCGGCGGTGGTCCTGTGCCATCGCGCGAGACGATGGGTACTGGCATTCCCATGGGTGGTGGCCGTTCCAAGGGCCACCGTGGTCGCCAGCGTGATGGCCGGCCGCGTGAGAACCCGCCGGAGAAGGGTGGTCCGACGATCCCTCTCGATCAGGTGGCGCCGCTGGAGTTCTCCGAGCACCGCTGGAAGCCACAGAGTCATGACAAGACATCGACAGCTGACCACAGTCTGGTGGTGGAGCGCAAGGTCAAGTCCTTGCTCAACAAACTTACGCTCGAGAAGTTCGACTCGATCAGCGACAAGATTATCGAATTTGCGAACGAGTCGAAGAACGAAACGGATGGCCGGACCTTGCGACAGGTCATCGCGCTCGTGTTCGAAAAGGCGATCGATGAGTCGGCGTGGAGTGAGATGTACGCGCAACTGTGTGCCAAGATCCAGATGAGTCTGAGCCCTGACATTCGTGACGAGGTACTGGACGAAAAGGAGCAGAAGGAGTACCGCGGCGGTATGCTGTTCCGCAAGTACCTGCTGACTTGGTGTCAGGGTGACTTTGAAAAGGGTTGGGCCGGTGCCAAGGAAGAGCGCTCTGAGAAAGAGTACGAGCTGATGTCGGACGAGTACTACGAGGCGCAGAAGGCCAAGCGTCGTGGCCTCGGTCTCATCCAGTTTGTTGGTGAACTGTTCAAGCTCCAGATGCTCCAGCCACGCATTATGCACACTTGCATTGTGCGTCTCCTGCGCACAACGACCGAGCCTGAAGAGGACGAAATTGAAAGTGTGTGCCGTCTGCTCACCACGGTCGGCTACCTCCTCGATTCAGCCTCAGGCAACCACAAGAGCCGCATGGACGTGTACTTTAAGCGCATCGACGATATCCTCAAGAGTCCAGCCCTTGCCTCGCGCATGCGATTCATGCTGATGGACGTGGTGGACCTGCGCAATAACAACTGGGTCCCACGGCACGACCAGTCGGCGCCCAAGACGATCGGAGAGATCCATGCGGAGGCCGCGCAGCAGCAACAACAAAAGGAGGCTGAAAAGTTCTCCCGCGGTGGCCCGCGACGCGGCCAGCCGCGTCATGCCCCGCCGCCCGAGCAGGCATCGCACGATGGCTGGAGCACCGTCGGCAATGCGCCGCCCTCGCGATCGGGTCGTGCGACCGACTTTTCTGGCTTTGGCAAGGGTCTGGACCGCTCGTCGAATGGCAAACTGGGCGGTGGTCCGCAGAGCGTGTTCCATCGCCGCAACCAGCGCGACGACGAGCGCAGCATGTCGCCTACGCCTAACATGTTCAACTTGCTTACGGGTGAGGGCAATACGGAGGAGCCACATCGCAGGAAGCTGCAGCTGCAGCCACGGACCAAGCCGCTGGACGACGGCCACACTGCTGCGACGCCCAGCGAGCCGTCGGAAGAGGACATTAAGCGTAAGGTCAGTAACGATGTCAAGGAGTACCTCGAGATCCGCGATCTCAACGAGGGGATTCAGTCGATCGAAGCGTTGGAGGCCAAGCACCGTCCATCGTTTGTGGACGCGCTCGTCACAAGTGTGCTCGACAAGAAACAGGACAGCGTCGATGCGGCCTGCCACCTGCTGCAGGCCTTGGCCGAGCGCTCGCTGCTGGATGAGTCGATGCTGATGGAGGGCTTCAAGCCGCAAGTCACGATCCTTGACGACACCAGTATGGATGCGCCGAGTGCCTATGGCTTTATGGCACAACTCCTTGTCCAATCGACGCTGGCCCAGGCCAAGATCGAGGAGCTCGCGAACGGTATGGAAGGCGAGGGCCTCAAGCCGCCAAAGGACCGCTTGCTGGCCAAGGTGCAAGATGTGCAGTCATAGACCATCTATGGGTATATAGTATACGACCGTTCATGTCGCGCGAGCAGACCGGGACGGCGAGAGGTACATCAGCGAGGCCATGGGGAGAGCCGGCTGGGGCACAGGGAGCACAGGCGCGGCAGGCTCTGCCGGAGAGGCTGACAGCGCTGCCGCAGGCATGTCAAGGCCAGGGGACATGGTGGCGGGGCGCTCTGAGCGCGGCATATCCTCATAGTCATCGTACGCCACCATCTCTTCGCCGAGTCGTTCCTCCATGATTTCATCGTCCATCGCCTCGGCCATGCCCCTAAGCTGCTCATCGTCATGCGCATTGAGCGCGTCCACAAGACTGATCGCCGCAGGTGTCTTTTGCTCACGCTCTGCACTTGACACCAAGCGCAGCTGGCGTGCCAAGTGTGCGGAAAAGCGCTCATGGTCGCGATGCTCCTCGGCCGGCCTCGTCGTACGAGTCTTTTGGTCAGGGTACGGCGGCAACACTTCCGCGTCATCTTCCAGGCGCGATCCATCCTCACGAAAGAGCTGGGCATATGCAGGTAAGTAGCCTGAGTGCTGCCGCGGCTGAGCTGATCCATTTGTCGAGTACGCTGCGCGGACGTACGCGGGTGGAAGCGCAGCATTGGCTGCGCCCTCTGCTGGCACGTAGGACTGCGCTGACTTGGGCAAAACGAGCGGCGGCGCCTGCGAAAGCGCTTCCATCGGCGGCGCCTCGCTAAAGCGTACGGGTACACTCATTACGACGCTCTGCATGCCGGCATGAGGCGGCAGATTTGCCCCCTCAAAGGCAAAGCGCACCTTGACTTTGAGCTTGTGTCGGATGCGCATGTGGGGGCTTTCATAGTCGGGAAGCAACTGCGGTGCGTTGTACTTGACGGCCATGGAGCCGCAGCTCGGCACAAGCGGCAGGCTGAAAGACAAACGCACACGCTTTTGGTTCAGTGCCAGTCCAGCACCATCCTCGCCCTCCAGGACGTAGGACGCCTTGGTATTTTCGACCGAGCCAGCATTCGGGCCCGCATCATATGCCGTCGACACAGGCTCTGGCTCCGTCGCGTGGTCAGCAGTGGATGCTGCGTCGCGGTGCGGCGAAAAAATCGATAAACGCGACAATGCATTCGATACGGTGCGCCGACTTTTTGGTGTTGTGAACGTGGCTGACTTGCCATGGGCATGCGACTCACGTTCTTTTTCACTCTGCTTCTCACGAGAAGGGAGTGGGCCCACCGTGTACGCCCTGAAGCGCTCAATGGTGTTGAGACGCTCGTTCGGCTGCGTCCGGTTGAGTTCCAAGTGCTTGCGATTCTCCGCCAACTGGACTGAGTACGGCTGCGCAGGAGCGTGGCTGGCAGCCAGGGCGCTCTGGGGCGTATATACACCGGTGTCTGGTGGGAGATGGTCAAAGAACGGCAGCTCTTCAGGCGCCACAAACGAGTTGTCATCGTTCCCGAGCGCAAAGGCCGTGCAGTAGCTGCGCGAGAGAGTCGTGCTGTACTTTTCCATCTGAACACACACCGCCTCCATTTCACGCACACGGACATCGCTCCGGACCGTCGCCCCCTGCCAGGCTGGGTCCAGTTCCACCTGCAGCCAAAAGATCAGGGGCGGCTGGTCCTCATGGGAAATGGCATGCGTGCTTGAGTACGACGGGACGGACAGGCACAGTTTGACGGGCAGAGTCGCGTGTGTTTTGCCATTCATCATCACTGGCACAGGCAGATGGAGATGCGCCAAGTGTGTGTAGTGACGAAGCGGGGCACGCGACGTGCGTGAGCGTTTGGGTGGCGGCGTGGGCCGCGGCATGGGCCGCGGCATCCAGGGCGTCGGTGCCTCGGGCTCAGCAGCACGGAACGGGTTCGTTTCGCGGCGAAATGGATTCCGGGTGAGCGGCACGTCAGGCCCCAGAAAGGCCGCTGTTTGTGCCACAGGAATGGGCACGATTTCACGGCTGCGCTGGATGACCACGAGGCCTGGCGAGCTGCGGACGCACACCGGGTGACCAGGTCGCGTCAGCGAGGAGCTCGTGCACACGTCGCACAATTCAGCTACTGCCTCGAGCTTGTAAAATGTGCTCACTGTACGGGTGCTGATCGAGGCCGGCAGCCAGCCAGGCACAAACATGTCATATTCCGTCTCGTACATCGAGGCGCCATGCGGCGGAAGCGCTAGCTGTGTCGTCGCTTCCATCACGTCTTGCTTGATATCACACAGCCGCATACACGAGTATCGCCCCACTTGGTCGATGTAGAGCGAATAACCGGACAGGCGCATTTGCAATGAGCGCACTTGGATATCTCTACACTCATCCATAGCATGTGGCAGACTCACTCGCAGAGTTCCGGAGAGCGAGTAGCTGCCCGTGACCTGCAACGCCCCAAACATGTGCAGAACCTGGTGCCTCGGCTCGACCACCAACACCACATTATTCGACAACTGGTGGACAGGCTTTCTGGAGGATGCGGGCATGGGACTCGTGGAGCGCATAGGAGGCGTATCGATACCCAAGGGAATGATAGGTGATGAATTGTTGGCATCGCGCCAGAGTGTCGAATGCGGCAAACTCAGCGTCGTGGACGGCCGCACATAGGGTGACGAGGTGGCCGGGCGAGTCATGTCATCGTTGATGGCATCATGAAACACATCGTCTGGCTGTTCATCGGGAATTCGAGGCCGGCTGAAGGGCCACAAACGACCCGATGATGAGGACCGCTGCGAACCATCGCGCGGGGGATCCGTGGCCCCCATACTCACACCACGGAAAGACATGCGATGCTTGTTTCGCTGCGACGAATGCGACATAGCAGACGGACCAATGTTATCTGAATTCAGCGAATTGTGGCTGACACGACGCTGGATCGTGCGATACAAGGTAGAACGGCGGCGTTGCGTAGGGGACGCGGAGCACGTAGATCGGAGTGCATCTTCACTCACCACCGGTGGCTCTGCGCCCGGATCCGGCACAGAGGGGGATCGCTGCATAGTAAGTCTCCGACCTAATGAATTGTAGTCAGTAAGGGGAGACGAAGGCGCTGGCATGATGACCATGGGCAACATGGCGTGCCGGCGCTCAAGGAACGGTAGCAACTAGTCAGACACTTGGGCGTGTGTGGCCCTCTTTGGTGAGGGGAAATTAGCCAATCAGATTGGTAGTTAGTGACATCAAAACCTATTCTCAGCCCTGTGCCCCTCGCCAACCTCCATGGATGATATGCATATACACGACACTATGTATCTACGGCAAAAATTGTAGGCATGGTTATCTGCTAATTCTTCACAGCGCGCGATTCATCGAAGGGCGACGCGGCTGGCTGCTCTCGATATAGCTCGCGCGTCACAGGCGCGTCATAAGGTAATTGGATGGCCTCTTCAGGGTACGTCTGTCCCACGACAAAGTGCTGGAACTGAGCGCCATCGCCCCTGTGCGGCACATTAGGTGGTGGGTCAGCAGAAGAAAGAGGCACAGATACGGGCGCATTGGATGTAGTTGACTGGCTCGGAACAAGCGCCTTAGGGTACGTTGTGGCAAGGGCTGTCGACTCGGCCACGGGCTGCGTGGGAGCATCCGAAGCGTAGCCAAATGTCGCAGGAGGTACATCCACGTAGGATTCAGGAAGGGCGTTGCTCTGTGCTGACATAGGTGCGGCAGCGCTGTCGACACGGTCAACAAAGGGGTTGTCTTCATAGCCACTCATGTCCACACTCGTATCAGCAGGCGCATCGTGCTGAGCGGCCGCCAGTCCTGTCGGCGTGGCTGGTCCCGCATCATACGTCACATCAGGCCACTGGATCGCCTGTTCTGGCTTGTCTGCACTGCCAGCACGCTTGTTCAGGAACTTGTACAATACAAAGCCCAGGATGGCCAAGATGACCACTCCGCCAGCGGTGCATACGCCAGCAATCACACCTGTGTGATCCGTTCCATCGTCAGACTTGCGAGCATTTGAAGCGTTGTTCATGGATGGTGACGAGCTCTTAGATCCTTCATCCGACTCGTTATCCGAGTCGTCAGCATCGCTCGAGTCATTGGATGCATGGGAAGTCGAGCTAGGCGCACTCGTCGCGCTTGAAGGCGATCGGTCTTCTGAAACAGGATTTCCTGTAGATGTAGGCGTTGAAGAGCTGCTCTCATCATCGCCTGAGGAAGTCCTGTCAGACGTCTCCCTACTCGTACTCGAGGATGTGCGACTTGAGCGCCGCATCGTGGTGGGCGTAGATGATGCGCCGCCGCCTGCGCCGGCTCCCACCATGCTGCTATCACTTTCTCTCGTGGATGACGATGGCGAGCTTGATGTACGACTAGATGTGGAAGTGGGGGAAGAGGTACTGGTAGTAGGGGTCGATGTACTGGTAGAAGGGGACGATGCACTGGTGGTGGGAGACGATGCACTGGTGGTGGGAGACGATGCGCTGGACGTGCTGCTCGGAGACGGAGCACGCGAGTTGTTGTCGAGGGTTGTGAACTCATGCGAAGATGGCAAGGCGCCTCCGCCTCCTCTCTCCCGCGTAGAGCGAGTGGCATGAGTCGAAGAGGTCGGCGATGCACGAGAATTTTTGTTGATGGTCGTGAATTCACCACCGACGAGGGATGAGAGCAGGTTGCTTCCCTGCTGTAGGACGTTATTATCGCCAGCGATAATCCCACGGCGTATGTGATGAGCATATGGTTGGTACACTCTGAGATGATGCATGCGTCGGGTGCTTAGGGTCGACTGGAGAGATTCTGGCTCCGGGTCATGCTGCAAAGCAGGGCTGAGCCCTACACTCGTGCCGAACACGACGAGCAGACCAAACGCAATTCGCATAAGGTTGAAGTGGGTACTAGTACAAGGTGCCTTTTCAACTTCGGACGCTGCTGGCCAATGTGTGAGGGAAAAAAATGACAGAACGTGTCTCAACGAATGTGGCCTGAACTCCTTGCAGGGCCTGGAAGCCCCCAAAGAAGTTGGGGTATATTCTATGATATCTACGAAGACGAATGAATGACGCAATTTGATTGCACGGATTTTTTACCCCAGCCTGCAGCTTTCATGGGATTCGCTCCATGGCTTGACGCAAGCGTCGAGCCACATGGGCTTTCAGGTCGCTGGACAGCGCCACATCGTCTGGGCCTTCTGCCAAGCCCAAATCCAATTCGCGGCTGCCCAGCAAACCACGCTGAAACTGCGTAATGACATGATCGGCTGCGACCGTCAGATTCAAGTAGCCGCCACGTTGACGAGCCCCTGGTGCTTTTTCCGCCACGCTGGTTAGGAACGCTTGGCTGTCGTCCGTCAGCGTCGGTGTGCGCATCAACCCAGTGTAGGCGGGCCAGGGCACGTCTTGTCCGTTTGCGTGTGCGCACGCATACAAGTAGCGCTGGTTCATGCGAAATAGCAAATAGTCAGCCAGCTCCTCAGGATCAAAGAGTGTCTGCTTCATGCATCCGATCAGTGCAAGTTTGAGCGCTGCCTCGGCACCGCCCTCTTCTGGCGCGCCCAGAAATGGTACCATAATACCGGGCGTGTCGTACACGTACACAGCTGGGCCCCTCTTGGCCTCGTGAGCCACGAGACGCTTCATATCGATTCCGCCCGACCTGTCCAGACGCGCGAGGGACGGCGTACTGGGCGTTATGCGCACGGTGCCTGTGACTTTGCGCGTATGTCCGGGGTGAGGATGCGTGCTAGCGGCGCCAGGTTTGCCTGTTCCCACGAAGCGGAGTGCGTTGAGAAGCGAGCTCTTGCCCACATTCGGCATGCCTACCACGAGGAGGCGCACGCCCGTTTCGGGTGTCGAGGTGTGCTTGGCCGCGCCTGATAGATGAGAGTGGCGCATGGCACTCGCTGGGCGTCGGGTGGCCGCCTGTGCCGCAGACTTGCTAAGGAGCTTGGCACGCGCACATACCCAATCGTAGACACGTTGCACGTCGCTTTTTTTCCGTGTATCAACGAACATGACATTCTTGTCCAGGGTATGTTGAGACAGCGCATGAAGAATGGGCGATTCCCAGGCAGGCTCAATTTGATCGGATTTCGTGTACACGACGAGCCGCCGGGCTGCCCATCCTGGCATGTACGTTTGTGGGGCTATGCGGACGCGCTCATTCGCAGATGGCGCATTTTGGAGCGCCTTTTCAAACGCTGGATTGATGCTTGTGAAAGGCACACGCGCGTCACGCACCTCGATCACCAAAGGCGGAGGCGTTCGCGCCAGCATAGACGGGATCGAGCGCATGGCCCGATGCATATGGCCAATGTACCATGATGGTGTCTTGATGGGAAACTCAAACTTGGTCCGTGGCGTAAACGAACCTGCCTCGGAGGCCGCGAGCCGCACGGCACTTGGCAGCATAAGAGGAACAGTCTGCTCCACTTATCTTTCTTGGGTACGGCGTCCAGCCGTCATGCAGGCGGATGTCCACCTACGTGTGCTATGGAAAGGTATAGTGGTGTTGCATGATGGCATGCAGCTACCAGGCGTAACGATTGTGACGTCTATGCAGCCATGGGCGCATTTGCGAGGGACATCACACCATGACGATGCGTCGAATCTGCCGATGCTCGAAGCTGAGGCAGAGCTGTGCTTTGCTTTGGAAATGGTGCGGCACCATCCGCTGCGTGCGAGAAAAGCCGAAAGAACGGGAGATGCAGAGCTTGTAGCGTCCGGCTCGATACGGCTGGACCTGCATGCGGCCGAGGACGTCACGATGGCGTACTTGCAACAGCTCTTTTGTCTGCCGGGCGACTCGATTCTCTTCCTGACGTTTGCCCCGTCAACGGCAAGCTCATCTAGTATCGAGCTCGTTGTATTTGGACGTGTGTGCTCCGATGGATCGCTTGATCTCGTGGTAGGGCGCGAAGTCCGTCAGCCCCCGCGGCATACTCGCCCTGACGACCCACTCCCACGCATTCCTACCAGAGAGCACGCGCTGGACGCACGCATCCGAAAGCGCGGACAACTGAGCTTATCGGAGCACACAAACCTCCCTGTCACACCTGGACGACGTGGCGAAAAACGCGCACACAAAGTGCACGTTGACCGCGTTCCCATCAAGTGGGAACACAACAGCCCCAGTCCTACCCCACCGCGCTCGACCTCGCCATTGTGGCATCCTGTGCTGCCCATCATGCAAAATCATGCGCGAGGCACTGTGCCTGATGCTTCTATCGAACAGGCAAATCGCCTTCTTATCAAAAAACTCATCAAGCACCAGCTCGCCGGTCGAGGTGTGGAGCGTGATCATCAAGATCATGCCGCCTGCTTCCAAACGGCGTACGCCGGCACATGTCTTGTATTCCGTGATGCACTCGATACGTGTGCGCTCGATCAAGTGCGCGTCGCACACATCGTGCAAGCTCACCTCGATATGTATGTGCACCCCCACCACCTCGCTCTGTGCACACGACGTGCCTAGGCCGTAGGATACCCCTTGTATGACTAAGCGTTTCGAAGCCCACAAAAAAAAAGGCGACGCGGTGGCTGGGCTTCTTCATGACGGAGCGCGTAGCAGCCCCAGGTCTGCGGCGGCTCCCACCGTACTGGCACGAGTACAAAACCCGTGCGAAGACGCGGTGGTATGGGCGCCAAATTCTCGAGGTGTTTACGACCGAATTTCGTGATCGCACACGCGAGTACTACATTTGGGCGATCCACCAAGGCCTGTGTACCGTCAATGGCCACACGGTGCAGCCCACGTATATTTTGCAAAACAACGACTTTTTGGTCAACCGAGTACACAAGCACGAGCCGGCCGTGACGAATGCGCCAGTGCGCATTTTGTTCCGCGACGATGCCATGGGCCGCATCGTAGTAGTCAAGCCAGGCAGTATCCCTGTGCACGCCACGGGACGATACCATCATCACACGCTGGTGGAAATGGTGAAGCAGCAGGCCCAACTATCGAATCTGTACACGAGCAACCGCCTCGACCGCCTCACCTCGGGTATTATGGTCTGCTCTACGACCAAGGAGGCTGCCTGTGAGCTCGGCAATGACTTTAACGCAGGCCTCGTGAACAAGGCGTATGTGTGCCGAGTGGCAGGCCGCTTTCCAGACGGAATCATCGACTGCAGAGAGCCGATTCTGAGTGTGGACCGCCAAAGTGGTCTTAATATCGTGCATCCGAAGGGCAAAGAGTGCCGCACGCTCTTTCAGTGCCTGTCGTACGACCCCACAGCCGACTCGAGTGTGCTTGTCTGCCGCCCCATCACGGGACGTACACACCAAATCCGCGTTCATGCGCAGTGGCTCGGGCATCCCATTAGCAATGACCCATTGTACCACCACCCTGTGTGGTCAACGGTCGATCGCGACATTCTCGCGACTGCCCAGCCGCGGCACTACGAACGTGTCGGTGGCGGATCTGGCAATGTCGAAGTCGAGCGCGTGCTCACTGCTCTCAAAGGTACGCGCGACGACGCAGAAGGTTGGTCGCGCTGGCGTGACCAAGAGTTCTTTGGGGCCCTCAACCGACAGCTGGGCTACGAGGACGTACCGGTGCCCGGTCCCAACGGCCAGCGGACACCGCCGCCGCCGCCCGGCGAAGACATGCCACCTGGCACTGCCACATGCGATACGTGCTACATACCCCTGCTGCCTGATCCTGCGCCGCAAGACATGTACATATACCTGCATGCGATCAAGTACTGGACAGACACGTGGGTCTTTGAGGACGAGCTGCCTTGGTGGGCTCGTTCGTCTGCCAAGGCCAGTGCCTCTCTCCCGCCATTAGCTCTTATTGCGCACCATACCGGCGATGATGCCCTTGGTCTTGGTAAAGGCGGTGCTCAGCGACGCTTGGATACCCAGCTCCAACCTGCTATGCAGCTTGCGAGCCTGCCATTGGCACCACGGCCCGACGCATGTGCGCATGACGAGTCTCTTCAAGTCTTTGTCGAAGTCACTCGTGGACTTGAAGATGCCGCGCAGCGAGAAATGCTCCAACACTTGGGCGCGGACCCATCGGCGTCCAGCTGCCTCACGTCCGCTCTGCACTCAGGCATAATCCAAGTCGATGCGCCTCTACACGCTCAGGTCGTCGCTCGCTACGAGGCTTGTCAGCTCCCCATCGCCACAGGTGTCTATTATGCCATGGGGCACATGAGCCTGCCCCGCGACATGCTCGATGCACTCTTTGATCAGCGCGTCGAAGTGCTCGGGAAAAAAGGCGCCCAAAAGCCCCAGCCGACGTTGGCTGAGCAGGCACTTCTTCAGTGGCTTACACAGCAGTGGCATGCGCACCAAGCACAACGCGACAAAGCACTGGACCTGTGGATGAAACGCGCTTCACGACGCACACGCACATGGTGCGTTGTCGTGGACCGGAGCAGCTATGTGCTCCCATCACTCAGTACGCAGGCTCTCGAGACGCATCTGGCTTCCCTCGTCACCGGGTGGCTCGACTCACACTCATGGACACCGGCTTCGACTCGTGCCGAAGCTGATATGGTGATCAAATGCACGATGGCACCGCGCTTTGGAGCGCAGTCTCCGTTGCAATTAGGGCCACGTGCACACAAAGGCAATCCGCCCGGCACCTGCTTCTTCCAACTGCATGTGCCTGGTGGCCCATGCAACGTGGCGGCAGATGCTCTGCGCACGTCGCTGGCCCGCTCACGAGCTCATGCGGTATGTGCGCTCCTGCCTCTGGGAGACGGCACATGCGTCGGCACATTGCACAGCAAAGATAGCCATCTGGCTGAGGCGTTGCGGGCTATGCTCCATGCACGTGGCCGGATGACCGCCCAGGTGCCACATGGTTCTACAAGTGCGCATGCACTGCACGGCGCCGTGGTCGAGTTGCCAGAGAGTGCTCGTGACGAGCCGCACGCGCTCCTGTTTGATCATTTTGTGACGGAGCTCGAGTGCCTGTCCCATGCTCTCGCGCCAGGCAAGTTTGCATTGGTGCTGACGAGTGAGACCAAAACGTGTATGCGTGCTCTACGTGAGCTAGAAAACCGTGCGCGTCGCGAACATAGTCCGTACGTCCTGCGTATGGACACGGGCGTCACGTTGGGAGACGCATGGCCCGCCGAGCATGCTGCTACGTTCAAAGATGCGCAGCAGGAAGCATCGTTGCGCAGTGGGGGAACATGGCGGGCCTTGGCGCACCACCGGAGTTTCCTGGCTTGTGTTGCCCAGGCCCCTCTGTACAGTACATAGGCCAGCCAGGGCCAATTTTTTGCCACGTGGCCTGTGGCGCCAAAAACGGCGCCGTCTCCTAGCGTGCTGGGCTGTTTGACAGCACGACACTGGTGGTCTCAGCGCGAGCGTCTTTTGCGACGTTGCCGCACGTTTTTGTACAAGCTCTACTAAAGGACACAAGCGTGTGAGTCGCACATGCGCTATGCACATGTTGAGGCGCATTTCTCCGACGTATCGGAGATGGGCGCAGTGGCTCTGGGTAGCGGCCTGTTGCTGCATTGTGGGCGGACAGGACCCGCATGCGCATCCGGATAAAAGTGTGGACGACCCGACCACGAATCGACATATTACAGCAGACCAGTTGAAGCGACAGACCGAGGTGGTTGAGTTCGTGTGTGTAGCTGGCCTCACACTGTACTGCTGGGAGTATCTCATGACACTAGGTCGCGAAATATCTATGTGGCTTCATCCTCGCCGTTTGCTTCATCCTCAAGTCATACTGTTTCTGCTCATTCGGTACGCCACGGTCCCGGCCCTGGTGGTCACATCATACAGCACGTGGGGCCATTTTGAGAGGGAAGAAGAATGTATTAACCGCGAGCAAGTCACGGTGGCGGTTGTGCAGTTCGTGGTCGCCTGTGTCTTTTCATGGCGCACCATCGCCATCTGGCGCCGCGCACGATGGGTCGTCGCTTCCATGGTCACTTTCACTTTGCTCCTGTTTGGAGCAAGTATCGGTCTCCTCTACTTCTCTCACGAATCACTTCTTGCTTCGGGTGCTTGTCGGCCCTCCTATGACCAAAACAGCGATCCTGATTCGGTCAGTGACGTCAATACGGTCATGTGGTTCTACTTGATTGGGATGATCTTCGACACGACGGCGGTGGTTCTGTCCACCTACAAACTCGTCGTGTATGCTAACATGGGCCGCCAAATCCAGAAAATCACGTTCCGCGACCCATTCGAGATGCATCGACAGCAGCTTGCAAAAGGCGAATCTGTGTCGAATCCAGGCTTGAATGACATCGACCCGTTCGAATCTCAAACTCACTCGTCACCAACCGCGTATCGTCGCCTTAGCGATGCATTCACGGCAGTCCTCTTCTCACCCGTGCGAGCCACTAACAACGTCTTTACCTGGTGGTACTCGCTCACACCACTCGTGGCTCGCCTCCTGCGAAACGGCATTATCTACTTTGTGGTAGCCACCGCCTACAACCTCAACAACTTTATCCACGAAGCGAAAAAATCGCTCCACTCCAAGAGCTTTCTGGCTCTATACGCACCGCTTATGTGTGTCATGTGCCAGCGACTGCTCCTTGTAGAGTTCGATGAGGTGTGGACCCCTTATGATCCCGACGTCGAATATCCAGGTCGTCAGCTGGTTGACCGCATCATGCGGCCCATGCAGTCCGTGTCGCGGGGCAGTCATGCAGATTTGGCGCGCTTCGATCGATTCGCCTCGGCGCTTGAAGAGCATCATGCCTCCATCATTACCTCGTCCCCCCCTCGCGAGCCTCCGAGAAGCACGGTATCACCACCGCCCGTTGCACGTGAGAAGCAGTGCGAAGAGAACATACCATCGTTGCCGCGCTTCATCTCCCCGACTTCGTCTCCTTTCAGCTCGCATACCTTCTCTGTGAATCAGCTACTACCACCACGATCAGCGATGGTAGCTGCCGCAACCTCTACGCCCCCACCAAAACTCACCCTAGCTCAAGAGCAGCAGGCCTTGCACATGGCAGGCATGCTGTAATATTGTATATGGTATCTATATAACGTGTATATGTAATATTATGTTGATACACCAGCCGCCGCTTGCTCCTCTGGTACAATGCGCTCGCAATCTGGGTCCTCGGTCGCAAACGCCTTGAGTCGATCCGATGTGGGCCGCAATGGCGCATCTTGCGGATGTGTGTAGAAGCAGCCTGGCCGCGTACATCCACTGCCATAACGGCAAGGCACCTGGCTCTTTGGTGGATGAGAATAAACGCAGTCAGGTCGCGTGCATGCTGAGCCGAAGCGACAGGGAATCGCATTGCCTTGGCCTGGCGGCGGCACTATCCGGCCCATTGCATCGTAGTGAAGATAGGTACACGCAGGATTGAGGCACTGCTGCTGAAATTTGCACGGCACACCAGCCAAAGTCGGCATCGAGGGAGGTGGCACAGAGCCACGTGCTTTGATAAAGCCCACAGCAGGACTAACATGACTCAAAACACACTCCTTGTCTGTACACTCGGCGCCATGTTCACACGCATCGGTGCGGAGTACAAGCGCGCTCGGATCACCACCACGACCTGCATTAGCAGGTGACGGATGGCTGTATTCACACATGGGGTTTGTGCATTGCAGAGACCAACGACACAATGCACTTTGAGCAGGCGCATGAGGAAAGGCTGCCATGTCGCGAGGCACAGACGAAGGCATAGTCGTCAAACCCGCCCCCGGCATGGGTGGCGGATTGTCAGGCATCATAGGGTCTAGACGCGAAAAAAGCGACGGGCCACCCGACATGGCGGCCATGGCGGCCATGGCTGCGAGAGGCGGTGGCATGGGCATGAATGGCTCGGCGCGTGGATCAGGCACGCCGGCCCGGCCCAGTATGCTCACAGATGCTGGTTTTTCGTCAGCGTTTTCGCGTCGTTCGTTGCGCTCACTTCGCTTCTTTTTCGTGCGAGCAGGTTTTTGGTCGTTCCACCGATCCTTGGTGCGCTGCTCGGTAGACTCTTGCTGAGGTGGCGGCGGCGGAGACGCTGAGCGTGCGCGCTCCTGTGCATGAGTCTTCGGGGGAGACAGCACATCGCATGCGCAATTCCAAATCTTCTGCGTGATGGAGGCATCTAGCTCACCGCCAATGAGCTCGCGCAACTCCTCAGCAATCATGTCTGGTCCTTTGCGATTCGCCATCATCACCGTGACGTATTCTGCCATGACCGTATCATCTTTCATGGCAAGATCATGCTCGACAAGCACATTCTGCACGCCTTCTTGGATCCGCGACGCCTGTGGCGTTCCCAGCTCCAGCTCCAGCGATTCGGACATCGATGCCGCCGTCGTGTGAGGGCAAGAAAACCACCGCACGATGGCGCTTAGATCCTTCACGTCACGTGATGCGACGTTGGGAGGCTGACGGTCGGCGTCGCGGCTAGCATCCCACCTCGACGATGGTACGTTCTCTGGTTATGCTGACTTGTAGCTGCCGCTTGCGCTGCTAAATGCGGCTCACAATGGACCTATTGTACGCATTCACCAATCTTACCTTGCAGCTCGTTGAATTGAAAAATAGCGAGACATTCAATGGACACCTTGTGGCCTGTGATAACTACATGAACATCACCATGCGCGACGTGTACGAAACGAGCGCGGTACGTATATCTAACTAACGCGAAGAATGGCGAAAAGTTTTGGAAAATGCCAGAAGTGTACATCAAAGGTAGCACGGTATGTGCTCTGTCCTAACCCCAGATTAAATACTGTCGTGTCGCTCACGAACTCATCGATACGGTACGAGAAGCGGAAGAACAAGCGCGCAAGCATCGGCAGCAGGCGGCCAACCACTCGCATGGTCGTGGTCACCGTGATGGTCACCATGGTCGTGCCCGCGGTGGTCAGCGCGGCCACCGCTCGCGCACATAGGATCTAGATACCACATTTTGCCTACAATTCATTGCGCGGCTCGCGGATAGCACGCACACGCTTTCCATCAATGTCCACCAGCTCGACATCGAATACGAGCGTCGAGCCAGCAGGGATTATGTCGCCCATGCTCATGTCGCCGTAGCCGAGGTGCGGTGGAATTTGCAGCTTACGCTTCTCACCGATGCACATGTCCCTTAGGCCACGTTCCCAGCCAGCAATGACCATACCAGCTCCAAGAGTCAGACTCAGAGGCTTGCCACGTTCGTGGGAAGAATCGAACTGGGTTCCGTCCCATAGGCGGCCCGTGTAGTGCATGAACACTTCATCGCCGTCTTGCGCCTTAATAGGACACGACTCCGGTCGGTACGTCACACCAATCAGCAAGTCCTTGGGCGGCTGCTTCGCGCTTACCAGAGCCGCGGCACCAGCCAGACAGAGGAGCACAGCTTTCAATTGCATTGCGTACCAAATGGCGTAATTCCAACCCGCGGTACTGCCCACGTTTGACCTATGTGGAGGATTATGCACTCGCCAGCGCCGAGCACTCAGACACAAGGAACGGCGCTAGGCTTTCCAGCTCGACAGACATTCGCACACCAGTACCATTTGACGTCGCATGATGGGGGAAATGGGCGAGCATGTGACTGGGTGCACGCAGCGATAAGTGTGCGATCATGACAGGGCCATAGTATATCCATACACTGCCGCCCACCGGAATTAGATCATCGTTGGACGTCGACAGATCGAGTAGATGGGAGATCCACTGATGCACGTCGTGGATCGCGCCGTAAGGCTCCCATAAAGTACGTGCATTATCAAATCCGCTCAGCGTTTGATCCAGTATGGCACGAAGTCGCGAGAGAAAGAGGGTATATTCATAGAGCTCCCATAAAGGAGCCATAAGGGCGAATCGCACTTTGGGTGGATGCAGCGCGATCGAAGCGGCCCGTTTGTCCCACATGGCGCGAATACGTACTGTCCATCCACGCAGCATGCGCAGTCGAAGCACGTGCAAAAGCAATGTGGGCCATGGCGATTCTTCGCCTGGGCTCAATTCATCGTACGGCACCAGGACGAACCGCATCTCGAGTGTTGAGGAAAGCGGCAGCGATATGCAATGATCAGATATGGTGCGTGCGAGGACTGGCGAGAGCGTACCAGACTGGACAGTCAGCTCGCGAAACAGTTCGGCATCTACCACATCGAGTTGGGCGTCGTACAGCTGTGCATCGAAATCGGCGTCATCGGAACGTGTCTCACGTGTCGACTCACTCTTCCATATCTGCTTGGACGCATGATCGTGGAACTCGACTTGCAGTCGGCGCCATGTACGATCAGGGAAAGCCAGATGCGGCCCTGGCGTAGGCGCATCAGCCCAGTAGGCCAGCGTACGCTGCAAGACGCTAATGGGCGCCTCGCTAGGCCCGTACCCGATCCATGCATCGCGTGCTCCTTCCTCTTTTATAGAGCCATTGCCTTGCACAATGGGTACGCCGAATCCTTGTAACACGTCGTGTTTCACTGTTTGTGTGTCAAAGCGCTCGATATCCACCAGAGGGCGTCCAGGCGTGAGTTTCCAGCCGCGCCGTTGAATTTTCTGCAGCCCATGCCATCGACTGCGCTCTGATTCGAGGCATTGCTCCATCTCATCAGCACCGTGCACAAGGATCTGAGCAGCGTTTCGTATGGAGGCGTGCTTTTCCTGCAGAATCAATTTTTGTTCAGAAACAGAAAGTGGCCGCGGCGGGGCATTGCTTTCTTCTGGTATAGCGCGTTCCAAGGCACTCAGAGATAAAGCGTGTGGGTCGAGAAAGTATTCGCTCTGAGCCGCGAGCACCGACGACGTATCAGAGCGCGTGTTTTGGATCAGCATACCGAGCAGATTTTGCGCCTGTTCGGCATGAAATAGAGACACTTCGAGTTGATGCAATAAATTATCACGTAAAGGTACAAACTCGCTTTCCGCGATCGTACCAAGGCGTGCAGACGGCGCAGAGGCCTGGGCCTCCGCCTGCTCAGATGTCGGTGGCTGTGCATGGTCTTGGTATACTGCACGCAATGCTTCCACAGCATCTATCTGTGGCGCTTTTCGATCGACATTGTCCAGATCGTCAGCATGTATAAGGCGAAAGTCGCCACGCTCAGCCCACAGTCGCATGCGGCGCGCTCGTTCGTGATCATGGAACGTGAGAGTGGGCGCTATGATCCGGTGACCATCCGCCTGGATATCTAGCAGCGTACGTTCTTGCGAGAGACTCCCGCTCCCACCTGATGCATCCAGCACGCTGTCTGGCGCACGCACCCGACCGACACGCAGGCGCACGTCGGTCATGGACCCAGCGAGGAGGCTCTCCTCCGCCGCCACACCGCACGACCGTGCAGCATCACGTGACAATGATCCCAGCAAGACCGTCGAGTCAGGCAGCGTTGTGCCTGGCTCGGCGAGAAGGTTGACGACCGTTTCGCATGATTTTGGGTGTGAATGAGCGTGCGTGTGCGCTGGCCAAGGCACACAAGCCTGAGCACTTTGAATTGGAGCGTGTAGTGCGTCCAAATATCTTGGCGCTCAAACCGTACCGATGTGCGCGCGACGATTATCAGGACGGCATCCTGTTGGACGCGAACGAAAACTCGCTGGGTCCCTCTGCTGTCCATGCCGAAGAGCATCTGCATCTACACAGGTACCCCGATCCATCCCTGTATGGCGTGCGTGAGGCGATGACGCGCCTGCGTGGCCTGCCTCACCCCGCCTACACGTTCATGGGGGTGGGAAGTGACGAGGCCATCGACTTGATCCAGCGGTGCTTTGCGCGTCCAGGCCAGGACAAGATTCTTGTGTGTCCACCTACATACGGTATGTATCAGGTGAGTGCGTGCGTGAACGATATTGGCATCGTGCAAGTACCCCTGACCATGCCGGGCGATCCACGCGGAGCCTTTCAGCTGGACGTGCCCAAGATCCAAGCGACGCTCGCGGCGGACCCTGCTATCAAGCTCGTATTTTTGTGCTCTCCAGGTAATCCGACTGGCACTCTTCTGCCCCTGGACGATGTGCGCGCAGTGCTAGACACGCCTGCGTATCAGGGCATGGTCGTCGTCGACGAAGCGTATATCGACTTTGCCCTCGAACAGCAAGCTATGAAGGAGGAGCATGGACCTCTTTCTGCCGTCTCGCTCGTACACGAATATGCCAACGTGATTGTCTCGCAAACGCTCAGTAAAGCCTTTGGATTGGCTGGCGTTCGTCTAGGGCTGGCGTTCGCCCAGCCGCCCATCATCCAGGTCTTGATGAATACCAAGGCACCCTACAACGTATCGACACTAGCTGCTCACGCCGCCTCCGAGGCTTTGGCTCCCGAGGGCATGGAGCGAATGCGATCCAACGTACGCACGCTCATCGAGAACCGCCAGGCGCTCATTGAGGCCCTGTCGACGGTGCCAGGCATGGGCCAAGTCCTCGGCACGAACGATGCCAACTTTGTGCTCGTGCAAGTGCTGGACGCGCCCAACGGATCACCGGACAGCCAACGTGCCGAGGCCGTGTACAAGGCCATGGCCGAGCAGCACGGCCTCGTCGTGCGGAATCGGTCATCGGAACTTGGGTGCGCCGGCTGTCTTCGTATCACGGTCGGCACCGCCGACGAAAACAAGCAATGCATTCAGCTCCTGAGGCATCTCCTAGCAATGTAGTATATGGTATCTATGCAAGGAGCGCCGCTTCTGCTCGGCGCATATCGAGCTCCGTTTGGATTTCGTCCCATGCCTCTTGTGCTGCGGCGCGTTGTTCCTGGAGCTCCTTGTGCTCGCCCTGTGCCATGCGTTCTATCGCCGAGAGACGCGCGACATCCGCTGCGATGCGCTCCAGACGTTCTTGCCCAGCCGCCGGCTCACTCGAGGCAAGGCGCTCAAGCGCCGATATACGCACACTCATATCCGCGTGCTTCGCCGCCGCCTCTGTCACTTGGCCGCCCAGCCGTCGTGAGCGTGCCTGGTAGCCGCCTAGAAGCTTACTCAGAAGTTTCTCGCTCTTGAGAGCCTGGGTCGCAGCGTCGTTCATCTTGGTGCGCAGGACCTCGAGTCGCTGCTGTGCGCCTTGGATGTATGCTTCGCGAGAGAGCGTCTCGCGGAACACGCGCGTGCCATCCGGTGCCCATGCCTCAGGCATGTCGACCGGCTCCGACGGCTCGGTGGCGTGCAGTGTCTCAGCCTCCACGAGAGCTCGAGCCTGGGCGAGGTACGTATCGGGCACGGGCCAAAGCGCACTTGTTTGTCCACCAACGTTACGACTGCCAGGAAGCGGGAATACACGCGCGTCCTGCGCCATGAGCTGCACCACCTCGTGGTCGACAAGTCGCTGGGCCTCATCGTCTGACGCACGTAACGATGCAAGGAGCACCTCCAGCTGGTGTGGATTGACATCCACCGGCCGCGGGAGCGCCCGCTGCACGACCTGAGTTCGACGCGCCCAAGCCCGCTCACGCTCCTCAGCGGCTTCCTGGGCGAGGCGCGCATCACGCACAGCAGCGTCTTCTTCCACGTCGTCATGCACGATGGGCTCGGGCACGGGCGGCTCGTCCACGACAATATCAAAGTCGTTTTTGGGCGCAGGAAGAGCGGCGAGACGTGCAGCTAACTGGCGCTTTGCGATCCGCGCCTGCATCTTCGCATCACGCGGCGTTGCACTACCGTCGTTCAGGCCGAGCGCATCACGGTATGGCGTAGCAGCGGGCGTAGAAGCAGGTTCGCTTGGCCGAGCTGTGCTTGGCATCGGCACGTTCTCATCGCCCAGCAAAGGCGTCTGTGTCACGGTACGTGCATGCAGCTCGCGCGCTTCGCGAACGAGGGCATCAGCCACAGGCGCACGCGCAGGCGTCGCGTCCGGAGCAGGACGCTCTATCGGCGTATACGTGCCCAAGAGACCCTCGGTCGCAGACTCGCCATGCTCGACGAGCGCGCGTGCCTCTTCGCCGGCGTGACCGAGCTTGATGATTTGCTCCATATCCGCTTCGCTCACCTGTGCATGGGGAAGCATGAGTTTGCGGCGCTTCGATACCTTGTCCGCCTCCTGCATGCGGCGAAGTGCTTCTTCGTGCCTGGAGGGCTTGTTCATGGCCTTGTCGCGCTTGCGCTTCGCCTCCTCGTCGGTCGGTTGGGGGCCAGGCTCCATCTGTAACAGCGTGCGCCGCATGGGCTCTTCGTAGGTCTTGGCCGCCTCGGCACTCGTATCATAAAATCCAGGGAGTGGCTGCTTTTCAAAGGGGATTTCGGCATTGTAATCAATGCCCTTCGCCTTGTCGCGGCCCTTGCCGACGATGCCAGCCGCGCGGAGCTCGCGTCGCTTCTGCAACGTCGAGAGCCGCCGTGCTTCGTCCAGCGCTCGCTCACGAGCCTTGCGTTTGGCCTTCTTACCTTCCGTATTGGCCAAACGAGCACGCGCCTCAGAGAGCATCTCCTTCTCGTCCTCGTCCATATCGACCGGATCAGGCTTGGCCGGCCGCGATTCTGGGTCAGGATCGATCTCGCCAGGACGCAGTTTCAGTACCTGGTCAGCACTGGGAGCTGCCTCGACACCGGGACCGGCTAGACCCAGCCCCGACTCGTGCGCATCGGCGTCGTCCAGCAGCTGCTGGTAGCGTTCCAGGCACTGTGTGGCCGTACGACCCACAATCGGGGCGATCGTGCGCCACTGTGTCGGCATGAGCTTCGCCATATGCAGGAGCTTCTCATCTTCTTCACGCGACCACTCGATTTTCTTGATCGACGGATCCAGCCATTCGTACCATCGCGCCTTGCACTGCTTGGGCGTCTTGCGCACGAGCAGCGACGAGATGCGCGCCCATTGATTCATACCATACTTGGACACGGCAGCCTTGAGGATTTCATCCTCGGTCTATGGTGAGTGATGCACACGTACATTTTTCCACACGCCGCCCTTGACGACGCGCACCATGCCGCTCTGACGGCTGTCGCCACGATCGACGAGCCGCGCGGCGGACGAGGTGGCAACGTATGCATCACGTGATCCATGTCGCGGGGTCGGTGCGCCCGCTGCGAGGGTGAGAGCCTTGCCTCATGTCGAGCCTGGGGGAAACGCGGCACGTGTGCCGCATCCAGCTGCCGAGCTTGGCGCGCTTCGTCAAGACCAGTGGGCATGCGTTTGGTATTTACGTGGCTGGTGCCGTGTTTGCCGCGGGGTGGTGGCTGTTCTTCGATGCGTGCATCCGCTCAGGCTCGCGGCATCCGCCCGTGGCGCCGCCCGCACCCGGTCAGCCGATCGAGCCACCTGTGCATGATGTGCGCATTCTCTTTGACGACTGGGTACCGGGTATATGTGCCACGATCGGGTTGGCGATCGTCAACCTTGTCGATAAGCGCCACCTGGTGGACGATGGCTCCGCCCTAGGCACGTGGCGCGATGACCCTGTGATGTGGCGCACACGTACGTGGCTGTTTGTCGGCTTTGCGTTTTTGGCAGGCGGCCTGGCCGGCAGCCTCGCCCTGCTGATTATCAAGTACATGATGAATCCGCATGCCGTGGGATACGTGGAGTACGGCGTGGCGAGCGTCTTGCAGAACTTGGCCATTATGGCCTGTGCGATTGTGTTGTGGTTCAGTCAGCGCACGGAGAGCGACTATGAATACAGCTTGACACTCTAGATACCCTTATACTTTTCCCAGCCCCTGCAATGCACGTTCCACTTCGTTGGCGTCGTCTGTGGTGAGTACATAGGCACGTACCAAGCTCGGTGCTGCGCATCGAGGCAGGTGACCATGACCGCTGGACACCGCTGGGTGATGCGCGGCTAGTGCTGCGAGGTGCGAACGGACTGGAGGGCGATAGCGAGCGGCTGGGCTGGAAGGGGCCAGATGTCGGCCGGCCGAGTCCAATGCCACTCGCTCGGAACGGCGACGTGCGCATCGCTTGGCTCGGACTCGTGCGGCTGATGGGCGAGGCGGATCGCCGGAATGTGCTCGCCCCCGGCACAGGTGTGACAGGGCTAGTTTGGAACGCTTTAGGAGGTATCGTTGCCTTGCCGTGAGATACCTTCCGCGCCAAGGCCTCGCCCACAGGCGTGCCCGGTATAGGTGCAGACGATGCACTGGCCGACTGGGGCTGCGTCGGCGTATTCACGTATATAGCGAGTGCCTCGACCAGGTTGCCCACGAACACGATGCTCAGCGCATACTTGAGCCATAGCAGCGTCGAGTCAATGAGCTCGTCCGTCCCGAACGGCACGCCGCGGACCTGCATCAGGCGATCGAGCACGGCAAAGTACACGTCCTCCAACCCTGCCTGAGGCGCCCATCGTAGTGACCAAAACAAGAACAGACCACCTGCATTCCACATAATCCGCCGCCGCGCTGTCGCTGTGCTCATCCGAACACGCGGCGGCGCCTCGGGGGCCTGCGTCGTCGGCATGCGTGGAGCGCGAGACACGCCCCACCCTTTCACGCGGGCGCAGCGCAGGCACGATGCGTGTGTCACGTGATACGAGGCGGAGGCGGAGGCGGAGGCAGCGCCCCGGCTCTGGTGCGCGTTGGCCACGATGAGCGAGGCGAGTCCCTTGTCGAATCTGACGCCCGTCCAGATCAAGCAGTTGCAGCGCGTGTTTTACGCGCTGGATAAGAATGCGGATGGGCGGGTGTCGCAGGAGGATGTAGCCGCGGCGCTGCGCAGTCTGGGCGTACCTCAAGCGGAGGAAGAGGCACGTGGATGCTATGAGAATGTGCCAGACTCGACGTACGAGCTCATGAGTTTTCTTGCGATGATGAGCGGCGTGCTCCATCCGTTTGCCGACATGCAAAAGCTGCGCGAGGCGTTTGAGAGCTTTGACGAGAAAGACGAGGGGTACATTCCTACCGACACGGCGCGCGAGATTCTCGACCACAACGACGACATGACCGATACGTGGCTTGTGCCGCCATTTGTGGACCGCAGCCGCACGCGATTCGACTATCGCAAGTTCCTATCGACCCTTGGCATGTGTGAATGGAAAGAGCTTGTGGCTCCTTAAGCATCCTCTATGTGCTCCGTGCCGTCTAAGCCAAAACGGCGCTTCACCATCCTTGTTGTTAGTGTATCATAGTTGTACGTACGCCACTTCGTCTGGATCACCTGTGTTCTTCGTCAGGTCATCGCTGATCTTGATGGCCGGCTTACCCTGCACGGAGCTAAGCTTGATCACCATGTTGAGGGCCCGACTCGGGGTGCCGTCAGACACCCGGCAGAAGTCGTTCGTGAGGTTCGTTCCTACCCCGAACCCAGCGCGAATGCCGCATTCTTCGGCCATGCGCTGCAGCTCCTTGCAGCGCGACACATTGAGGCCGTCGGAAAAAATGACGAGCTTGGTGGACGGATCGATGCCCATCTTGCGGTACATGTCCAGTGCATGCTGTACAAAGGCGCCACTCTCGCCTGAATCCTGTCGCAGGCCGCGCCAGCGCTTGAGAATATCCGAGCCAAGTGGGTTGGACGTGATATCTTCCCAAAACACCTTGGTGCTGAACGTGTCCGTGAGCGCGATCGTCAGGTCCTCCGATGGCTGCGTCGGAGTAAAGGCCGGGGGCTGGTACACCTTGTCCCAAAGCAATAGCGCATGTAGATTGCTGTGCTCGTATCCCATCAGCGTCGCAATACCCATCGTCCACTCGTGCGCAATGGTGCCGCTCGGCACGAGCCCATACTTCTTGGCCAAGTACACGTTGCTGGTACCGAGGAGGCGACCTGCTTTGGGCAAATGAGCCGCCTGTACATCCTTGTGTGCCTGCACCAGACCATCCATCACGGCATTGTGCGTCGCAAGCGAACGTCGTCGACGCGTGCCAAACTCGCTCAGGACAATGCCGTGTTCCAACAGGTCCCTGCCCTTGCGGTATGCCTGTTCACGCTGGCCATCCAGACGCCAATCCGTATCGCACATGGCGAAATATGTCTCGCTAATGATCGCCATCACAGGCACTTCATACAGTATCACATCCTTCCAGGCGCCACGAATGTCAATGCCGAGCGTGCCATGCGTATCGTTGACCGGCGTATAGCAAAGCTGCACCTGCTCCGCGGGCCGCAGCGCAAACTCGCGAAGAAATGACAGGTACGGCTCGCGCAAGTACGCACACGACGTGCGCAGCCATTCCAGCTCATCAGATGTCAGTCGAAGTGTGCCAAGATGGTTGATCGCAAGCTGGATCTGGTCCGCACACGCCCGAGTAAAGAGCATGTCGCTGGCTCGGTTCGTAAAGTGGTCTGCGTCAGTCAGAGCGACATACATGTTACTTGCGCGTCGGGAAAGTGATGCAGCACGGCCTGCTGCATCGTAAACTTGTACAGGTCCGTATCAAGAAGCGACGGCAGGCGCACCGGGAGCGTCATGGTGTAGCAGAGAGACCGGTGGCAACCTGGTCGGTGGAGGTGGTCCGTGGAGCGTCCCGCTATCGCGGGGGACGAAATGCGTGGAAATACGTACGGCTATCGAGTTCGTGGGAGCTCGTAAACGACTCGGGAAGTGTGCCGACGCGACGCGCTGTGGTTAATTGTCTGTGCGTACCTGGTGATCCGCCGTATATACAGTGACTGGGAACCACAGTCTGAGGGGCAAGCACGGCACCATCGAGGATCTGAGCGCCGTCGCGAATCACGCAAAAGCGGCCCTGCGTGTAAGCACATGCCACATACAATGATACAGCGCTCGCCAATATCGACATGACTCCCGATCTGCGCTGCCTCGACGATCGAGTGCGCTCCGATGCGCACGTAGTCGCCGATGCGCATGGGAAAGTAGGAAAAAACACTGTGTCAATGGCGTCGCACGTACCCCTGATATGTCTTGGCTGGTGGATGCAGTATACTACCTTGCTCCAGGCGCAGGTAGCGCCCTGTCACTATCACGACAGACGACGATGAGCCCTGGGTGCGCAGCACACGCACGAGGTCACCACGAATCATCGCTCCCGTGTGCACGATGCACTTGCCGCCCAACACAATGTTGGATGCGCCATAAATGCACGAGCGCCTTGAGATCTTATTGCCCGTGGCCGCCGTCTGTATATATTCGCCAGGCTGGGCCGGTGGCGGTGGCGGTGGCGCCGGTCGTGGCATGGGCCGAAAATAAAGCCAGATGGCTCCACATCAAGATACGATGGTCTATGGACGAGGGAAGGCATGGGCCGAGGTATCGCTAGAGCGCAGCTGGACCGATAAATCGCCGATGGACGAGCGCGCATCATAAAACGTCGTGGCGTCTCCCAAATGCGACGCAAGGGACTCGTCAGCCGAGAACTGCGATCGACGCTGGAGGGCCTTGTCCCAGGCCTGCTGCGGCTGAACGACAATGGCAGGGGCGGAAGCGGGGCCCGACGGCATCATAAGAGGCACCCCACTGGTCGAGAGGGGGCGGATCGGCGGAGCTGGGGCCACGTCCGTCACGGGCGCGGGACGAAGCAGCGGCACAACGGGCTGTGCTGAAGTACGCCTGAGTCTGTGCTCACGTGTGTCGGCAACGGTCATAGAAACAGGGATATCAAGGGACGGAAACGTAGGAAGAATGAGTGGCTCAGGATTCGTCATATGAGGCGTGGTAGAAGGAGACAGGGAGTGGGACGCGTTCATACCTGTGTGCAGCACACGTTCAGGGCTCGGCTGTGACACGCTCAAATTCTGCATCATGAGCGGAAGGTGGGCGTGTTGTGGCCAGGGAGTATCGGTGAGGTGCAGCGATGCATCTATGCCTGTCATGGACGAGTCAGCGGAGGATGGGAGCATGTCCGACGTGGGCCCGCCTGTTATCGGACTCACCATCACCGGCGTCCTGATGCCAGGCATGTACTTGGCGCCGAACTCAAGCAGCAGATCGGTCATCTGACCAAAAAAGCTCATTTGGACGCAGGTGAGTGCGTACAGGCAGCGCATCATCACCAAGTCGATGCAGCGAAGCAGTGTGGGAATCTCGCTCATCAGCTGAACATGCATTGAAAGAAAGGCCAAGGCGCCTCCATGAAGCTTGGTCTTGGGGCGACGCGCCCGGTCATGCAGGTAGCGGCGAAAGTCTGGCTCCTTCGCCGCACGGTTCAAAATCACCATCTTGGGGCGTTCAAGTAAGTTCTGTAGCGCATTCAGCTTGACATACACGGCATGGTGCATGGACGTCTCAAGCTGTGAGTATGCCGAATTCAGCACGCGCCAGTGCAGCAGCTCCCGGAACCGATGGAGACGCTCGAGCGACGCTGCATATCGTACTTCGCCGCAGCGGTACACAGCCATCCATTCATCCATCGCGCGAATCTCGACCAAGTACATTCGACGCACGTTTTGCATCCATTGCGAGCACCGCTCGGTGAACTGGACGATGTACTTCTCCGCCATATGTAGCTGTGCCACCAAATCATGATAACGATGTTCATCGTCCGTCAGTGGCGCCGTATCGACATTCGATGGCGTCTTGGACCGCCGTAGCGGACCTGACCGGAAGCCGGAGCGCTGAGCCGCAGGATGCTCAAAGCCATGCTGCCCCACAATGTCCATCCGCTTCTTGCTTTCATTAATGCGACTCGCCACACCTTCCATTTGGCGTAGGGCCATTTGCAGCTGCGCATATTCAGGGTCGTGCGGCTCTGTACACTCCATGATCGAGCGCAGAAACAGCGGGTATTTGAGCACGCGCTGGACAGGTTTGATCAGCAGCGACGGTAAGTCCCAGGCCGTCGTGTGCTGCCGCGATAGGTCGTCGCATTCACGTAAAAAGGCTGACGTAGCAGGATTGCGTGCCACCATGTCGCTGAGACGGGCTATGCTGGCCTCGTGTCGCGAGCAGTAGAACGAAAATACTTGCTCAATCTGTTGCCACTTGTCCAGAAACACCGAGCTAACATTACATTCGCCGCGCGCCGCAGCCGCCAACAAATTCGACATGCTAAGAGCCAGGGATGTGCACGATTCAACACCGGCAAAAACCACCTGAATATCAGACACAGAGAACGGCAGTGCTGCGGAAAAGAGCGGCGCGGGCGACGCACGCCCAGACGACATGGGCGACTGGGGCCGGAGAAGCATAGGTGAGCGCTGTGAATCCACGTCGTTAGGTGAAGCACGTGGATCGACCTCAGGCTCTGACGACGCACTCGATGCCCGCGACGACGACTGCAGCACTGAGAGTGATGAATTCGTCATGGAACGCATACCTGCACGAAGACGAGCTTGATAAATGTACAAGTTGGTGATCACGCAGAGATCTCCAGCATACGAGCGCTCCGTCTCGGCCATTTCATTGAGCAGATGCTGCTTCTGCCGTACCGTGCGGCTGGAGGTTGGCGGGTCTGGTATGGCATACGGATTCGGAAAATCAGGCGAGTGACTCAAGTCGGACGCATTTTTCGCGCGGAATACAAGGCCCAAGTTGGGACTGCTCGACTGTTTCGACACCTCGCCTCCCTCCAGCGTAGGTCGCGTGCGGCGTGTCACACTGGCTGCTCCTTGCGATAGAGCACGCATTCTCGGAGCTTGAGAACTGGCAGGTGATACGTATAGCGGCGTGCTTGGCATCGATATTTCGGGTGTAACGCTGCGCAGATTCGTGTTGATGGGAGGAACGGCCGACGTAGGCAGTTTGCGCCCGCCCTCCATCGAGACACCCAGGCCTTTCACATCAGCTTGCGACCTTCTGGGAGGCGACATATGGCCCTGGTCGGCCCATGTCGTCGGCAACGACAGCTGTGCCACATTATTCATACTCACACCATGTGCCTGGAGATGTGGCGACGATGCACTCGTGCGCATCGACGGCGAGTGCCTGCTCGATCCACTCCACGCAGGGCTAGCGGGACTTGGTAAGGATGCGTCAGCTTCATAGCGCAAAGGATATGTTGACGCCCAAGACCGCAGCACCGGATGCGACACGGGTGGCGTCTCTACGGTCACGGGCACCTGCTCAGTGCGCGGCGAGCTCGATGCGTTCAAGCTACTCCCACGTTTCTGCGACGTAACACCATGCGACACCTTTCGAGTGTGCGGCTTGGCATCCCGCATACTGTCGTCGTCGTGACCGTGGGTGAACAATGCTCACCCAAATGGCGGCAAGTCAGCAAGCGTGCGCCTTTCAGGCGCCCAGCGTCACGTCCCCACCAAATCTGCCAATGTGTGTGTCACGTGAAAGAAGCGTTCGTTCGTTATCATCATAAAACTATGGATACGGTCAAGCGCTCAGCACTTGAATTCGCGTTGCGTCGGATCCTTGGGGATCCAGCCGTGACGCACACCTTGACGGTAGCTCCAGTCATCTGCATTGTGGTGCTCAGTGCGCCACGTCCACATGATCCAGCCGGAGCCGGCCTCGTACGTGTCGACCTGTGCCTCCCAGCTCTTTTTCAAAAACCGCTTGTAGCTTTCAGAGAAGTGTTTGGCATTACCCGTCTTGCCCTTGCAGCTTCCAATATAGTTCGAGTCTCCAAACGACCCGTCGTACCGCGCGCCCTCGAAGCGACCATTCAGACCAGGGGCACAGTCAGTCACAGCCGGCGACCATTCACCCACCAGGGCCCAAAGATGCTTGTTCGCCTCTGCAAGGCCAGACTTCATGTTACAGTAAGATTGGATGCGATCTTCGGGCGACAAGTTAATCGAGTTCGGATCAAACATGCGGTACACATGCGTGTCAGTCATCACATTCTGGTACTTGGGCGGCTGCAAGCGCGAGTGCCAGTAGTCGTTTTCTGCAGGATTCAAAAACACGTCGCCAATCAGAATGATGAGGTCAGAGTCGCTCTCACTGTTGCGTACGGTGTTATAGCCCTTCTTGTATCGCCCGTAAACCTGGTTTACGTCACCATTCGGCTCGTTCACCATCGAAATACCCGATACGGCAGGGTACTTGCTCTGGCTAAACTCTGACACCAGCTCGTCAAGGATCTCGAGCCAGCGGTCCTCGTATTTTTGCTCATTGAGCCAGTTAAAGTGGCCCTTGTGGCCTCCGTGGTCATAGGGGTTAGCACCACCTGGCACCGTGTGAAGCTCAATGATCATCTTAAGGTTGTACTTTTCCGCCCAGTGCGCAGCCTCTTTGAGCTTGTCGTACTGGTTCAGCGTTACGTACGGCTCGTCACCCCACGTACGAATACCCCAGTACGGGAAAGAGACACGCACATGGTTCAGACCGTAAGAGGCGATCTCCTTAAAGTCCTCTTCGGTGATAAAGTTGTCGTAGTGATCCTTCAAGATCTTCTTGCCCTTCTCTTCCGGCACATACTTGCCAAACGACCACTCGTCAATTACGCGGTCATCACCAGCTTTTTGGTAGATTGATGGCGTGATGAAATCCTCAATGACAAGCCAGCCACCAATGCCAACACCACGGACCATATCCCGGCCATAGTTGAATCGCAGGTTCAAATTAGCGCGCGCAGCCATCTGGTCACCCATCTGCTCCAGATCCTCAGAGCTGATGCCGCTGCGCTTGCTCCCACCGTGACGCACCGAAATGCTGCCACGAGTGTCCCGCACATTCGTGGCCAATGCCATGGTTGCCATGGTCATTGCCACACCCAAAAACGAAAGGAAAGTACTCTTCATGACCACGACACGGACAAAAGAAGGTGGGTTGGGATAGAGAAGAACAAGCCCCTGAGATCAGGCGACTGATTAAGGCAGGTCGATGCAGAAAAACACCCTGGGAACGCCAAGCAAGCGATGGAATGTGAACACGGGTGGGCACGACGCGTGCCTCAAATTTGATGCAAGGCGAGTTATGTCCTGCAGAACATGCATCAACAGGCAGCGTGAGGGCATGCATGCGATTGGACACAAAAATTTCTCGTGCATATGCTTTTGTCCTGCTCGTGACTACAGCCCTGAGGCCGATCATGTGGCGTCTGCGCCCTAGATCCGTGTGATATTACGTACCCAGCGGTCCACAATCCTACATGCAATGGGTGAGGAAGCCATGGCACTGGCCATTGTCGGTCAGTGTCGTTGCAACGCTGCTACACCTTCTGGGCAGCTTGGAAAGCGTATCAGGGGCCACAAATCAGCATGACGTGAAAATCACTGCAGCATCGCTCCGGGCTAACGCGAAAGGCACGCCGCGTCATTCCATGGGCTATGCGTTTACGTGTTACTCCCCCACCTCACCGGAACAAGCTCCATCGACGAGTGATGTGGCACAGATATTCGATTCGAGCGTGGCGTTTCTAACGGATCCACGGCGAATGCTGCTTAGCAACGACCTATTACTATGCGAAGTTCCACTCACAGATGAATGGGGCCAAACACACACGCATATTTACGCCATGTTAGGTTCTGTCATGGTACCCCATGAGAGGTTGACAGCGCTGCGTGACGAGCATGTTTTACAGCGCGCGTCGCATCGCGTTCAAGAGGTCGATATTGCCAAAGCTGAATCAAGCCACCTCGACAACGCTCGCAGCGACGATCCGCTGCTTAGTTTTGACGAGTGGAAAGAGCAACATCTAGAACGCAAACGCAAGTCGAGGAAAAACGAAAAGGTGCGTGAGCGGGCGGCGCAGCAATCAACTACATCTTCACAGCGCTCCTTGGAGCAAGCTGCTACCCCTGCAAGTTTGACATCGTCGGGTGCCGGCATACCGCGTGCCACTTCGTCGGAATCGACCATCGCTACGGGTGCGCTAGTGAACGATACTACCGTAAAGCAAGCTAGTAAGACCCCCGCAGCACCCCCCGAATCAGGCGGTCCGCCTCATATTTATGCCGTGGAAGATGCTACGTCTGCGCTGGCCGAACTGAAGCACCGCTGGAATTATGCATCGCTGGACTGTGCCGCGATGATGCACCAGGCCAATCCACTCGCCAAATTCGCACACGCAATATTGAGCGAGAAAAAAGACAAATACATGCTATCGCCGTGTCCCCAGTCAGCTACTCACCCGGGCGATCGCGAGTCGCGCCCGGCCCAGCAGTTTGTGGTCATCGAACTCTGCCAGCAGATTCGTGTAGATACGATTGTGTTGGCGAATCTTGAATTTTTCAGCAGCATGTTCAAGGTATTTACTGTGCGTGTCGCGCGGTCATTGCACGCACCACCCGATGAATGGCATACGCTGGGCATGTTTCATGCGCGCAACGCGCGTGGTTTTCAAGTGTTTCAGGTATCTGACGCACCGCTGTCCTACTTCCGATTCCTGCGCATCGACTTTTTGGAACACTACGGCACGGAGTATTACTGCCCTGTGAGTCTTCTTCGTGTCTATGGCCGTAACGAGCGTGAGGATGCCGATGATGATATTTTGAACGACATCGATGATGATGACACGACAGAAGACGAAGACGCCACCCCATCGACCGAGCCAATTTTGGAACTCACAAGTACACATGCCTTGGTGAACGATCGCGTCGTAGAGCGCGCATGTGTCCGCGAACCATTCCCCGGTGTTTGGCGCTCTGTATGTGAGCGTGTTGAGCCTGTCGTGCTTCCCACGCCGCCGGCGCTCATCCAGACGCCGTCGACAGCGTTGCCAACTACCTCGCATACGTGCCAAGTGACTCAGACGCTGTCAGAAGCTAGAGATGTCCGTGTTCCGGCTCCATTTGTGATGGAATTGGCGCCTCGTACGTGTGCACTGCCATCGCCACCTACGCCTGATGTGTCACGACGGCATGCGACTGCCACGAACTCATCCGTCGAGGCCAAGAAACAGACGTTGGACCCCAAAGCGAAGCCCAAGCCCAATCAAAAGCCGGCAGGAGATACCAAGGCGGGTGGTAGTGAGTCTATCTACCGCACCATTACCAAGCGACTTTCGGCTCTCGAATCAAACACAAGCCTGAGCATGCAGTATTTGCAGCTCAGTAGTCAAAAAATGCGCGAAAAACTCATGGTGTTGGAACAGATGCAAGAAACACGACTCGCTGAATTCTTCGCAGCCATGAATGCGAGTCATGGACGCGCTTGGGAGGACAAAATTGAGCGACACCATATCACGTTGCAACGCATTCTCCAAGCTTTCGAGTCGCAGCGCCTCCAGTACGAGAGTGAGCAGGCACTTCTTCTCGCACGTGTCGAACACCTTACTCGCAGCGTCCGTTCTCAGAAGCGCTGGGGCACGGTGCAGCTACTACTCGCGCTGATGCTGCTTATGATATTAGCCTTCACTCGTGGTACCACCAACGTGGCCACGGTGGCTGGCGTCACTGAATACCCACCTTCTTTCGTACCTGACCCGCCGTCTAGTACGGCAACACCTGACGCATGCGACCACTGGGAAGAATCGCATGATGTGCTCGCTCGCCGCGAGCCTGTTACACTGACGCCAAGACCAGTGTCGTCCATCAAGTATGCACGTCGGCGATATGTGACACCCTCGCCACGTGTACGACGAACTCGGAGGCCGCTTGGACGTCTTGATACCCAGAGCCATGAATCGGCACCTGAACGGACCGACAAAGAAAATGCTCCATAATTATGTACAGTAGCTACATTTGTAAATGCCCCTCTCTAGGCATGGATGGTATCGGGTCTGGGTGGTACATGGCGTCGTATGCGGCGTGTACTCCAAATAGCAGAAAAATGATAGCACCCGCGATAGTCAGGTGCCGAACCTCTATGCGTGATGCAAAAAAGGCACCTGCCGTCACGGCCATAAGGATACACACCATGTGAGCGAGACTCGTGCCGATGGCCACGATACTCATGCGATGCGTCGACGCAAGGATCATGGTCGTGATCTGGCTCCGATCGCCCCACTCGCCCAAAAATGACAGGGTTAGCGCCTGTGAAAATGCTGGCGTGAACAATAGGCCACACAAGTTGCGCAAGCCATCTCGAACATACAGATAGACGCCTGCCTCCTCCGTCAGGCCCCGGGACTCTGTCACGGGGGGCGGGGGGTATGGCCCTGAGTCCGGGGCGCTAGAGGGAGAGCGCCAGTCTTGCATTTCATGTTCTTCCTCATCTTCCTGAATCTCCTCCTGCGTCTCCTTCCACTCTCGGTTGATTTCGTCGCCTTCCATGGTAAACCCTTGATACAGGGCCATGCATCCAAACCCCACAAACAAGAGCGCCGAGATCCAATGTGCGGTCCGGCGCGTCAGTAAAAAGGGCAGGATCGCGCCCATAAAGCTGGAGAGCGTTGACATGATGATCATGGCGACCCAGCAGCCCCAAAACACTGCCACGGGCGAATGGCGCATTGCGAGGATAGCACTCACCAAAAACGTCTTGTCTCCCACCTCACTGAGCGTCGTAAGCGCAAAACTTTTTCCGAGGCCATACATGTCATTCTTCGAGAGAAACATGTGCGTTAGGGCAGAATAAGTCCATGGCGCAAGGCCTTCCCTCGCGGCGGTCGTTGGCATGCGGGAGAGGCGGCTCAAAGGCGGCAAGGGACACGAAGCGCAGCTGTTCGGTTCGACCACGTGGCTGAAAGCTCAAACTCTGGACGACTATACTAGAGCATGGAGGAAGGGGACTCTACACGAGGGGGAAGCTGGAACGAAGGACTCGAATGATCCACGACAGGATCATCCGCGAAGCGCGTCTGTGTGCGCGACATGGTGCGACGCCGAATGGTGGGGTCGTGGGAGGCCCTGCTAGAGGAGCGAGGTAATGCGTCCTCAGGGGGAAGGGACATGGAAGATCGAGGGGGTATCGTCTGGTCTTGCACTTCGTCGTGGTGCTCCAGGTAGTGGGGGAGCATCACAGCACGGTCCACGGCACTGGGTAGGTTGCGATGACGACCACGTATGATGACGGCCACGATCACGAGTTTGGAGAGGACTGTCATGTCTGCCACGAGCGAGCCCGATTTTTTTGTCGCACCAAAACTCATGCCGACCGTGCCGTACGCCGACATCAGTTCGAAGATCACGCCAAATACGGACATGGTCTTGTATTCCTCAGACTCGACTTTGTTTTTTTCGCACAAGAGCACGATCCACAAAGCTAGCATGACCCACCACAAGTCGTACGCGAGCTGATTGCGGATATGCGTGCCGATAAAGCGGCCCCATACAGCCTGAGATTCAGACTCATCGGTCTGCTCAGATGATTCTTCCACAAACAGCGAGCGATCTTCGTAGACGTTGGTGCTGCGCATGGTCATCATGAGTGGGAACGCAGCAATGTACATCATCACCACTTCTAGCAGGCGCTCTGAAGCTGTGAGGCTTAAAATGTCGAATGTCTGAAATCCAGACGATCGCGTCGACACTGATTGGAAGAGCGATGAGAAGATCCATGTACCGTTGCTGGGAAAAGCATGTCGTGTCGCCAGGTCGCAGATCATGAGTAGAAACCAGTCGCTCACAGTGAGGATAAATAGGACAAACAAAAGGAACCACGTGTTGTGAGATGGGAAGAGGTAGAGATAGCAGCGCCGCGGATGGTCCAAGAGGAAAGAAAGCGTCTCATAGGTCCTGGATTGCTTGGACACACACCGGGACATGAACCAAATGACAAAGCGCAGCATGATGGGAAAGCCTGTGTTGCCGATGATGATGAGGATCATTTGGGGTACCAGCATCATATACGACTGTCGCAGAGGGTTGGAGAGACTTGAGTCGCATAGTGACATGCCTGTATTGGTCATAGAACTCACCGTCTGAAAGATCCAGAACCAAGTAGAGTTGCGAGGTGGCTTGGGCTGATCTGCCAGCACCACACGGTACTGGGCAGCGGGACCCGATGCTAGGTACGGCGCTGTGAGCACAATCACGATCGCCACACAAACGAACCAGTAGATCGGAATCAGCCATGACAGCAGGGACAAGGCACGGTATTCCACACCACCGAGCTCGCGGCGCTGAGCGGATGTCAAGTTCCGAAAATGAGAGTTGCCTGTCACGAGTGCGTCGAAAGTGAGGTAGGGGGCAAACTTGGTCGTGGTATCGTTGTCATTGTCGGTCAACGGTCGCGACATGGTCATGGTCCGCGCAGCCGGCATCCGTGTACGGCGATGCAGGGACGACATTTCCATGAGCGAGAAGGCAAAGTCGAACACGGAAGGAAATCCACCGAGACCAGTATCGCGCTTTTTGGTCATGGTGCGATGCAAGGCTTGGCCAGGAAGCTTGGTGAAGTCAGTGGACTCTGGTTCCGGCTCATCCAACTCGGTGTCGGGTGCAGAGTCGGCGCCGACCTGCCAAGTACGTGCATGTGTCAGCGGGATGGCGTGCGTCATGGAATCGTGCCGGCCCATGGTAGGCGCTACGGTGTGCGTGGGTTTGAGGTTGAGGTTCGTGTGCCAAAGATCCGAGGGGCGGCGGAGGGGGGCATCGCCGAAGGACAAACGGCGAAGCTTGGTCTTGTCCCGTGAGGAAGGGGGCTGATCAGCGATGCGCACGGAGGCATCCGCAGAGGAGCGATGCTCTTGCAAGATGCTGTCCGGCTCTGGATTCGACACCATCGTGGTGTGTTGCCCCGTGGGGTTCACTTGGACGGCGGGGCCCTGCACCCGCTGAATCATGCCTGCATGGAGCTTGGGCTTCTGTGTCGGCTTGCGCGATGTCGCATTCGCTGGATCTGGATGACTCGTCGTGGGAAAGTGGAAGAAGCGACGGATGCGCTTGATATCGTCCTGCAGCTCTTGTTGCTCGCGTGCATGCACGTCTTCGACGCGTTTTCGGAGAGTGAAGCTGCGTTCGAGCTCTCTGCGGAACTTGGCACGAAACCAATGGCGGCGAACAAGTACTGTGGTCGTGCTGACCATGATGAGGTTGCCACAGCACATAAGACAGAACAAGATGATTTGCTGCCACAGGGTCAGGTCACTCACCGGCACGGAAACGAGACCCGTCACCGTCATCGCTGAGGCGCACATAAAAAGGCAGTCGATGTACGGGATATAGTGGTCCTTGGGATTCGATGCATACATGATCGCGGACCAGAACATGATCATAACGACAAAGTACATCATATGCACCCGAAAATAGTTGAGGTACATATCAGACCAGCGCGTCACACGCGCCACAAAGCGCTTGAGCCCGCGTTGAACAGACGCGCGGCTCATGGGCGGGCGACTCACACACGGGAGACTGTGTGGCAAGAAAAAGGTGCACGCTACTGGAAAAAAACGACCGCCCACGTCCCAGAGGCCCAGCGGCACAAGGTACCCCCTAGGGCGATCGCCGCCACTCCACATCGCAGGTCGCTCGCCTACGGTCTCCACGTGGCACAGGCTAGGAAGAGGGTCGCGCGCCGGCCGCGGTGCCGTCCACGCGGGTGTGGTCGGTGGCGCGTGGCGCAGCCTCGTACACAATAGAGGCGGGCCCGCTGCGCTGCAGTAGGCGCGACTCGCCGCGGAAGCCGAGGTACGAGATGGACGTGTGTGCATCGGCGACGCCGCGCTCTGTGCCGAGGCATCCTGGTATGTAGAGTGTGAGCGACTGTACGTCGGGGAACCGCGCTGCGAGTAGGGGGATTTCCACGACATCAGACGACTCGGGAATCGATGTCAGCTTCTGGAGCGGCTTGGGCGTCTCATTGGCTGCGTCCCCAAAGTCGAGCGCCTCGGTGTTTTTGTACAGGTGTATAGCGCGGGGCGTAGCATGACCCGGCCCCGATCGCAGAAGCAGCGAGCGCAGGCGTACACTGCCGGTGAAAGGCACATACACCATCAGCTCGTCGTCCACGTCCGACTCGAGCAGAGGCGAGTCGCTCATACGCTGATCGTACGGCCTGATAATGTGGGCGGCAGATCCCGTCTGCTTCTCGTTCAGGGCCGTGACTTGCTCGCGATCTACATCGAGAAACAGGATGTCCTGCTGCCCCTCGCCAGCCTTGACGTGATCGGCGTCGTCGTGGCCATGGTGGTGCTCGTGTCCACAGCCGGCGGCCATGACAGAAGGTGTGGAGGAAGCGGAGCCAGCTATGTCGGGGCGTCGAGGACATGGGCTTCCTCGAGACGCCGCGCTACGGCCGCACGGTGACTGCGGTTCTTGAGATGGATTTCAAAGTTGGTGAGAGACTCGGCCGGCCCAGGCTTGTACACTTTGCCTGGGCAGTCCGTGCATTTGATGCGCCACACGTCGTCGTCCGACGGCGCTGGCGAGCGGGCATGCAGATGTAGGTGGAAGCGGTCCATGGGGTACTTGGCGCGGCACGCATGGACAGCATGCACGAGCCATGCAGGCGGTGAGGCACCCGCCGGCGCACCGGCCTGAGCATCGCCAAGCTTCGCGTCATTCTCGCCGTCCTCCGCCAGGAGAGCCTCGTGCTCGAAGGCATCGCGTCGTTGCTTGTGGTGCGCAGGATCGCGGGAGTACGTCACGCTTGGCACGCGTCGGTGCCGGTGGAAGTACTTGCCACACGGACCACACAGCGACTTTTCGCCCAGCGGCCCCTTGCGACGAGCTGGCATCAGCGAGCCTGGCACGCCACAGTTGGAGCAGTGCCACTCGCCGTGATGCATGATGGGCTGCTGCCGTTCCAAGTCTTCCGGGCGCACATGGCGTAAGATCGGCGCCTCGGTCGGCATGTGGTGTGGCGCAGCCGGTGCCGGCGGTACCTGTCCCAGCCGCGGCTGCGCACGGTGCACAGGCGCCTCGCGGCCGCGTGGATACAGGAAAAACATCTCGTACCAGTCGTGCCTGATGCGCTTGGCCGGCGCAGGGAGCTCGTCGGGGCCGGGACTCGCGTCGTGCTGAGCCGCAGACGAGAGGTGCGCCGCGGCGGCGGCCGCGGCGCGTCGCGCATGCATGGGCCGCTCCGCCTCCGGCACAGCGCCCTGGAAGCCATACAGCGGAACAGAGCGGATCGTGCGCTGTGGCTCTATGTCCACGTTGTGGGCTCCGCGGCGGCTCTTGGTTTGTCGCCGCTTCCGGCGCATGTCGCGCTCATGCTCGCGCTCCAGGTGCATGACTTCGACGGCATTCAGCTGGACCAGCTTCGGCGTAAAAGCATCGACCATGTCGCGCTGCCGCGCCGCCTGCGACGGCGGAATGGCCGGCAGGAAGCTAGGGCGGATATCGTCCTCGACGCCCTCAAGCGACTGGTAGGGGTAGCCGACGATCGCGAGCCAGCGGAGATACGCCGCCACTTGCTCACGGATCGAGTGAGCGATGGCCGTCTTGAATTCGCCCGCGAGGCCGAGATCAGCCGTGAAGGCCTCGGCAAAGCGCTCGGCGGCGAGAGAGTCGGCCGTCGCGATATCCCACTCAAACTGATCCACCAGATGCGTCGCGCCCACGAGGATATCAATTTTGATCAGCACGCGCAGCTCGTCTTCTGCGTCGCATGCCTGGGTATCTGTGGGTGTGGACACGGCATCGGGCTCCTGCGAGCGCAAGCGACGCCACGCACCGGCATCCGACTCGGTCAGACGCCCGCGCGTGTCGTCGTGCTCACTCGTGGAGCTCATACGCAGAGCCATAGTCGTGGCAAACTCATTCACCTGCGTCTGTACGGCCGTCTTGATCAGCTCCATAAACACTTGCGACGGCACGCCCAAATCCTCGCAGATAGACGCAGCGAACAAGTCCAGGGACGCCTCGTCCTCGACGGCATTCCACATGAACGTATCACGCAGCTTGTACGGATCATGCTCAATGTCCAGGCGGATCGGAACGAGCGTCTCGGGCATCGCAGCGAGGCGCTCACTCCATTGCAGCTTCGGACGCAGCTCATGCTGCCGCTGCTTTTGCGCAGGATATAGGATCTGCAGCGGCTCGGTGCGGGGTGACGACTCAGTGACGCGGCGCTGCCACCACGGTATCGGCCGCTGAGCGCGCATCAAGTGCTTCATGCGCGCTTGGAGCTCCTGCTCCATCGCCTGGTCTTGGCGCCGACGTAGCTGATCGTACGCGGCGTCCTTCTCCATCTTAGCTCGCAAGTCGTCTTCGTCCTTCGCCGCCATCGGCTTCCAGTCCTTGAGTTTGCGCACATGCGTGTTGCTGGGCGTAATCGGCATGCCCACCGCTGACTGAGACGGCGGCGCGCCGCCCAGCACAAAGGGCTGGCCCGGGGCAAAGGTCGGCAGCTCCGGCCACGCAGGTGCCTTGGCCACAGGCGGAACATTCGCTCGTGCTGCGCTTGCCAGCGTCGCAAGCTGCGGTGGAAGCACACCCAGCGACGATGCCTCATCCAGGCGCAGGACGACGCCTTCGCCCAAACTCGCCGTGGGCGTCACGGGCATCTGAGCGCATCGCATGAACACATAGCCTAGCTGAAGCAGCGCATGGAACGGCGTGAAATGAGCATCATTCTGCGTTTTGGACGCTTGCATGGCGCGCACGAGCACCGCCTGTTGCTTTGGTACGCTCAGCGACGGCGTCCATGCGGCGGACGGCGCTGGCGGCGGGCGCGTCACGACACCAGGCACAGGCGCCGCAAAAGACGGCGCGACCGGCGCTGCCTCAGACGCAGGCGGCCGAGGCTGCCGCGGCGGTCGGCCGCGTCGCGCCCCCGACGCCTTGCCCAGAAGCGGCGGTCGGCCCACGGGACGCGAAGGGCCAGGCTGACTCGTTGTCCTCCGCACGGTGGGCTTGGTATCTGCGTGCGAAAAGGTATGCGACGTGGACGCCTGGCTCATCCAGGCAGGATTGATCGTGCCGCTCTCCACAGCGGCTGGTGGACGCGGCGGCATCCACGGCGGCGTGGGTGTCGTATAGGCCGTGGGCGCCACGGAAGGCACGCCCACGTCGTTGGAGGCTGGCGACTGTCGCGATGGCGCATCACGTTCATTCCACGCACTACTGCCCTGGGCAGCATGCGGCGTCGGTAGCATCACACGCGTCAACCCACCGCTGGTAGGCAGACGACCGACGTCGTTCGTCATCCCACGACGCCACGCGCACCAGGCGCTGACGTTGTGAATCACGTGATAGCATGCGCGAAGCGTATACGAGGGCGTCTATGAGGGGGTGTCGGACGGCAGCGGCGCTGGCTCCTGACGACGTTTTTGGAGGCGGCGCTGGTGCTTGTCCCACGCCTCGAGGGCGGCACGGCGACGACGCAGACCGTCTTCGCCCGCCTTGCTCAGCACGCCCATGACAAGCTCTGCTACGCGCGGCGAGTCGTCGTTCGCCGGGATCGCGTACGTCACGGAGCGTGGGTCCACATTGGTATCGATGATGGCCATGGTGGGTACATGGCATTGCGTCGCTTCACGAATCGCGTGCTCATTTTCCGTGGGATTCAGCACAATGACCAGGTCCGGGCGGTAGCCTAGCGTCGACAGCTGGGTCATGTTGGGCACACTCTCGTCCTTCAGGTTTCCCTGCGTGCGCTGGCTCTGTACGCTGTACTGCGTCGCAGAGGCCAGGAGTTTCGAGGCGTTGGTGAGCACACCTGGCAGCCACCGCTCGGTGCTGACATGGAATCCATTCGCGCCCAGGCGCTCAACCGCAGAGCGAATCGAGGGACGCAAGTCCGGACGTGTGCCGACAATGAGCACAACACCGTCGTTTTCCGTGATACCACGAACGACCTGGGCAGCGCGGCGAAGCGCTGGCAGTGTCGCGCGCTCGACATCGATCACGGCCATGCCGTGGCGGTAGCCATACAGAAGCGGCTCAAAGCTGCGCTTGACATGCTGCTTAGCATGGCCCATTTGCGCAGTCGCCGCCAACAGGTGGGACAGCGTGAGTTGGTGCGCTTCCAGCGGCTGCGTCCGCACCTTGAACGGACGGAAGGAGGTATCACGAGTTTGTGTGCTGGCCAAGCCAGCCATATCCATCATCATCGCGCGCCTCATGCGGCGGATGCGGCGCTCGAGGGCATCATGGGCGCCCTCCGGGTCCTGTGCCGCCAGCTGGGCCTGGGTTTGTTCGCGACTGACCTGCACGGCCTCGGCATCCGCTTGCGGCACGTCGATGGGCTCCTCGGGGATCACAAATCCTGTGCTCATTTCCTGCGCGGATGAGAACATCCGCGCGAGCCGCGGCGCGCGCCGCGCGGCGCGCGAAAGACGCGCTGTCGATGCCATCGGATGGAGATGCAGCAGCAGCAGCAGCGGCTGGCGGAGGGGAGGCTCGACGTCTTCTTCTTGCGTCGGCCGAGATTCGGCCGAGACCGCCGCAGTCGAGCGTCTTGGTTGGTGTAGGCGGGCGGGGTGAGAAAAAAAAGGCGAGCAGCGAAGAAAACGAGCAGAGCTCGAACGTGGGTTTCCAACGGACCTCGAAGCTACAAGCATGTCGGCGGAAGTGCCTTCTACGAACGACTCGAACGTGTACGAGGGTGCCATTGGTATTGACCTTGGTACGACCTACTCGTGTGTTGGCTGGTGGACCAACGAGCGTGTTGAGATCATTGCCAACGACCAGGGTAACCGCACGACGCCCTCGTACGTCGCTTTCACGGAGAACGAGCGTCTGATTGGTGATGCCGCCAAGAACCAGGCTGCTATGAACCCTCGTCAGACTGTGTTTGACGCCAAGCGCCTGATCGGCCGTCGCTTTGACGACCCTGACGTGAAGAAGGACATGCAGTCGTGGCCCTTCACGGTGGTGGACAAGGACGGCAGCCCTGTCATTGAGGTCGAGTACCTCGGTGAGAAGAAGCAGTTTGCCCCGCAGGAGATCTCGTCGATGGTGCTGCTGAAGATGAAGGAGGTGGCCGAGGCCAAGATCGGCAAGGAGGTGAAGAAGGCCGTCGTTACGGTGCCCGCCTACTTTAACGACTCGCAGCGTCTGGCCACGAAGGATGCAGGTATGTATACGAGTTGTCTCGCTCGCGACGATTATGCGAAATATTCCATGCTAAGTCTGATGTCTCTGAGGACAAAGCCATATATTCGGCATGCTGAATGAGCGGCGAGGAGACGCTGTGTGGACGGTACTAACCGGCAGGTGCGATTGCGGGTCTGGATGTGCTCCGTATCATCAACGAGCCCACGGCTGCTGCCATTGCGTACGGTCTGGACTCGAAGTCGAGCCAGGAGAAGAACGTGCTCATTTTCGACCTGGGTGGTGGTACGTTTGATGTGTCGCTGCTCAACATCACCGGTGGTGTGTTTGCCGTCAAGGCCACGGCGGGTGACACGCACCTGGGTGGTGAGGACTTTGACAACACGCTGCTCGAGCACTTCAAGAAGGACTTTGAGCGCAAGAACAAGGTCGACATGTCGAACGATGCCCGTGCGCTCCGCCGTCTGCGCAGCGCCTGTGAGCGTGCCAAGCGTACGCTGTCGAGTGTGACGCAGACGAGCGTGGAAGTGGACTCGCTGTTCCAGGGCATTGACTTCCAGGCCAACATTACGCGTGCGCGCTTTGAGGAGATCAACGCCGCTGCGTTCAAGGGCACGCTGGAGCCTGTGGCCAAGGTGCTGAAGGACTCCAAGATCCCGGCCGACAAGGTCGACGATATTGTGCTGGTCGGTGGCTCGACGCGTATCCCCAAGATCCAGTCGCTTGTGTCGGAGTTCTTTGGTGGTCGTCAGCTGAACAAGTCGATCAACCCTGACGAGGCCGTGGCCTACGGTGCTGCGGTGCAGGGTGCCGTGCTCACGAACCAGACGAGCGACAAGACGGCCGACCTGCTCCTGCTCGATGTGGCGCCCCTGTCGCTCGGTGTGGCCATGCAGGGCGACATGTTTGGTGTGGTCGTGCCGCGCAACACGCCGATCCCGACGAACAAGACGCGTGTGTTTACGACCGTCGAGGACAACCAGACGCAGGTCACGTTCCCTGTGTACGAGGGTGAGCGCACGCAGTGCAAGGACAACCGCCTGCTCGGTGAGTTTGAGCTCACGGGCATTCCGCCCATGCCACGTGGCCAGGCTGAGCTCGTGTGCACGTTTGAGGTGGACGCGAACGGTCTGCTGAAGGTGTCGGCTATGGACAAGGCCTCGGGCCGCAAGGCGAACATCACGATCACGAACTCGGTCGGCCGTCTCAGCTCGACAGAGATTGAGCAGATGATCAAGGACTCGGAGACGTTCAAGAACGCCGACAAGGAGTTCCAGGCGAAGCACGACTCGCGCAACGACCTCGAGGCGTACGTGCACTCGGTCGAAAGCACCGTGTCGAACCCCGCCGCGACGTTCAAGCGCGCTGCCAAGATCCAGATTGAGCAGGAGCTGGCCAAGGCCATGGAGCTCCTCGAGGTCGAGGACGCCAGTGCCGACGACTACCGCCGCGCCTCGCTGCGCCTCAAGCGCTCCGTCCAAAAGGGTCTCTCGGGCGGCCGCTAATTCCATAGCGAAAAAGACAGAGCCTATGGCCGTTTCTATCCTCCCGGCTGCAGCACGCGCTGCAGCGCCGCGTGCGTCTGCAGCGTGCGCCATGGCCCGGCCGCGACGATGCGGCCGGCCTCCAGCACCACGACGCGGTCGCACTGCCGCATGACGTGCACGTCGTGCGTCACCACCACGGCCGTGCTGTCCGTCGCGCGCAGATGCGACAGGATCTGATCGCGCGTCGCATGATCCAGCGCAGACGTCGGCTCGTCCAGCAGCCAGAGGCAGGCGCGGCGCGCAAACGCCCGCGCCCACTCGATCCGCTGCGCCTGTCCACCGCTGAGCGACGTCGACGTGCCCAGCCGCGTCGCGTACTGCGCCGGGAGCGCCTCGATAAACGCGTGCGCACATGCCTGCTGCGCCGCCAGCACGAGCGCATCGTGGGCGATGGGCCGTCCCGCGGCGATGTTGTCCGCGACCGTGGCGGGGAAGAGCGTCGGATGCTGCGCCACGACAGCTAGCGACGAGCGCAGATGCGCCGAGTCCATCGCAGCGAGGCGGTGGTGGTCCATGTACACCGACCCCTGCTGCGGCTCGTACAGCCGCTGCAAGAGCGCCAGCAGCGTCGTCTTGCCACTCCCCGAGCGGCCCACGAGCGCGATCTTCTCGCCCGGCGTCACATGCAGGCTCACGTCCGTCAGCAGCGGCGCGGCGCCGTACGAAAACGACACATGCTCCAGCGACACATGCCCCCACGCCAGCTCGGGCGTCTCGGTGCCGTGCCAGTCACTCGCCGCCGCCTCCCGCAGCATCGCCAGGCGGCGCACGCGGCCCAGCGCCGGCAGACACTGTCCGGCGACGGGCATCACCGACGCCGCGCTCGACGCATACGCCAGTGTGAACACGAGCGGACTCAGCACGTCCAACACACGGCGCACATCGTACGTGCCGAGCGTCAGCAGCACGGCGCCCAGCGCATACAGGACCGCCTCCGCCGTGTACATAATCGCATCGCCCAGGCCCGCGCCGCAGGCCACCGCCGTCGCCGTGCGCAGTCCCGCGACATACGCACGCTCCGCGGCGCTCAGCGCCTCGGTCTCCAGCAGCGCATCGAGGCCCATCGCACGCACCGCGCGCTGCTGCCGCACATAGTCATACACACGCTCCGCGGCCGTCGTCCGCGCGTGCATCGCTGCGCTCTCGCGCCGCGCAAGCCATGCGCCATGCACGCCCTGCGCTACGACGCCCACCAGGAGCAGGGCGCACGCACACAGCGTCAGGTGCCAGCCACGCACGATAGACCACACGAGCGCCCCCAGCCCCATCGCCAGCAAGACCGCGCCCTGGCCGACCATCTCACTCACCAGCAGCCGCGCATCGTCCGCCTCCTTGACGATATGCGCCGTCAGCGTACTGGGCGCCTCTTTGTCGTGGAACGTGCAGTCCTGCGCAAGCAGCATGCGCATAGCATGCAGCCTCACACGCTGCATCCAGTGCGTCGCCAGCATGTCCATCACCACGAGGCGCGCGCCCTTGCACAGGCCATCGGCGACCGCGAGACCCGCCGTCGCGCCCAGCAGGCCGCCCGCGAGCGGCGCGTGCTGAGCCACCGCCACAAGCACCTGCGTCAGGCACAGAGAAAACGCAGGCACGGTGATCCCCGACACGACGCACAGAAGCAGCGCGGCGCAGAACCACACACGCGACGGCAACGTACGCCACATCCACCCGAGCGCGTGCGGCAGCGAGAGCGGCCGCACAGGCGCATCGTCGATCGTCTCCGCCTTCTCATCGAGCAGCGCAGCAGGCGGCGCGCGAGCCACGTACGACGGCGGCCTTGTCTCGTACGAGATGGGCGCATACGACAGCGACCGCATCGGCCCATGCTCCACGACACGGCCGTCGGACATGACATGCACATACTCGTCCGGGGCCACGAGCGACAGGTCATGCGTGATGATGATCGTCGTCTGGTCCTGACGCCACGCCTTGATCGCCGCGTGGATCGAGAGCGCTGTCGCATGATCCAGCGCAGACGTCGCCTCGTCCAGCACAAGCACCGGCGCATCCAACATGAGAGCACGCGCCAGGGCTACGCGCTGCTGCTGGCCACCACTGAGCGAGACGCCCCGCGTGCCGAGCATAGTGTCGAGGCCATGCGGCAGCGCACGCACGACAGACGTCAACTGCATCGCCGCACACACCGCCTCGAGTCGCTCCGGCGCCACGGGATGCGGCGCGAGATTCTCGCGCAGGCTCCGCTCCAGTATGAGCGGCTCCTGGCGGACACACACGACATGCGCACGGTACGCGGCACACGCGCGAATGTCGACGCCATCGATCAACACGCGGCCCTCAACAGGGTCGTACAGCCGCGCCACAACGGCCGCGATGGAGCTCTTGCCCGAGCCACTCGGGCCCACCAAGTACGTCGTGCCCTCCAGCTTCATCGACACGTCGCGCAACACACGCACATCCGGCCGCGCAGGATACGACAGGCTCACACGCTGCAGCGACAGGCGCCCCTGCACCGTCGGCAGCGGCTGCGGAGCAGGCGCGATCCTGCTCGTCGTCACGCAGCTGAGCCTTAGACGCTCCAGCCGCGACGCCGCTCCGACGCCTCGCTCTAGCGCCGCTAAACGCTGCAGAATCGTCTGCAGCTGGCTCATCGCCACGAGGCACGCAAGAAACGTGCTGAGCACGTCCGCCGCGTCAGCCTCGCCGTGGCGCACCAGCACCATGCCGTAGCCAAAGCCCTGCAGAAACGTCAAAAGACTCACCGCCGCGCCCAGCCCCAGCCGCACACCCAGCACCAGCGTCCAGCGCGAATGCCACCGACGGTACACGGCCGCACAGGCCGTCAGCGCGTCCATCTGAGCGCGCTCCCACGTGTACGCCTTGATGAGCTGGATCGCCGACAGGCACTTTTCCACCAGCGTCGATAGCTCACGCGATTGCTGCCGCGTCCGCGCTTCGAGTGGCGCGGCCATAGCATCGCCCACGGCCGTAATGATCACGACGAGAGGAAGCGTAGCGTAGATGACCAGCGTAAGCTTCCACTGCCGCGTCAGCGAGTACACCGTCGATAGCAGCATCGTCGCGAGATGCCGCGCCATGCCACCCACATGAATGCCCATAGCGAGACGCACGTCGTCCGTCTCACTCGCATACATCGTCAAAAGACCCGCTGCGCCCGTATCCGACTCGAGACTCATACCCAGGTCGAACCAGCTGACGTCCTTGCGCACAATCGCAGCTATGATCGAAGATCGCCAGGCGCGCGCGCCGCGCTCACCGATCACGAGCCACACGTACGTATCGAGCGCACGCAAGAGAAGCGCGGCGCCCGCCAGTCCCACGAGGCCCACGCAGTCATCACGCATCGTGTCGAGGAGCACCGCCGACGCATCGACGCGGCTCGAGTCATACTCGCCCAACGCGCGAAACGCACGGCCCAGCACGTACGACATACTGATGGGAATGGCGCCACACGCCAGCGCCAGCACGATGCCAGGCACCATGAGCCCAAGTTCCGTCCAGCGCAGCGGTGCATACAGCCGCCGAAGAGAGCGACGCAGTGGTGGCACCTGCATGCGCCAGGCCACGTCCGCCTCCTTCTCGGAGGACAGCGACACGGGACTCACCGATCGCTTCACCTCGGCATGCGTCGGGCCTGGTACATGCCAGCCAGGCGTGGACAGGCCACTGGATGGGATGGACACCTTCTCCGTGCAGTCATCCACATCCAGCGGGGCTGGGATGGTTGAGCAGCGCATGCGCAGCGCCAGCCGACCGCTCGACCGCCGGCATTGTTATAGGCACACGCACCGCGCCGTTTCATTGTCCAGCGCAGGCTTCTTTGTTCGCACGCTCCACACAAAGAGACGCGCGTCGTGCATAGACAACACACCTCCATCGTCATGATACAGAACAGGCTATTTACAAGACATCTCGCGCCATACGGAACGACTCATTCACCTCATACGCCGGTACCTTCGCAGGATGGTCCCAGTCATGATAGCTGGGCATGGTCATCGGCATGGTACTGTACATGGGGCCGCCCGATATGGGGCTGTGCAGAGAGAGCTCCGACATGGACGTCGAGGGTGTGGGCCGTAGACTGGAGCCAAGCGAGTGAGGGGTGGTGATCGACAAGTTCGACGCATTCGTCGTCGAATAAAACGACGACCATGACACAGCAGGAGACGGGCCATACATGCCAGCCATGGCTGCCGCTGGATAGTACGGCGGCTGCGTCGCAATAGCCGCCATGCTCGGTGCCGGCGTCACGTTCTGCACAGCCGGCGCCGATCGCTGCGACGGCATAGACGACCGAGCTAGCGAGCGCGACCAGCGCTGCATGCTGCTAGCGCTCCACTCATGGCTCTCAGAGCGGTGGTGCCGCGACATGGGCATACCGCTGCTAGAATAGGTCCAGTAATCAGGGCGCAGACTAAGACACCGCCTGTGCGTCCTGCGACGCGCAGCCGGCGAGCTTGACGACTTGCCCGCAGGTGAGCGAGTGGGTGTGCTGCTCGTGCTAGCCGCGGGCACGGAAAGACGCGTTCGCTTCAAGTCATCGAGCGACACACTCGGAGCACCGTACCGTTCTAGCTCCAACGCAAAGGCGCTCAGCTCCTCGGACGACACACGCAAGTCCAAGTCCAAGTACATAAATAGCTCGCGCTCCATTTGATTCACTTCGTGCAGCGAGAATAAGCTCTGGCTGACAATCACCCATGATTTGTTATTGTAGGCATCGTCACACAGCATCTTACACGCCAGCATAAACGACGAAATAAACAGCCGGTGGCCTGAGGACCCACGGGCCACGGGATATTGGGTCTTGAGACGCTTGAGAAGGAGTAGTGCAAAGTACACTACCGCCATAGGCAAACGAGTTCGATACAAGGCATACGCGACAAAGTATGACAGGCGCGGCGCATGCCTCGTCTGGGACGAGGGGCTTTCAACAGCAGCTGCCATAGAATCTTGCGTACAAGAAAATAGCGCCATGATCATCCGCTCAATGGCTTCAGAGATCTGGCGATGACCATAATAGCGGTCCTCGAGCATAGCATGGTCCGACACACTCTTGGGGATGCGCATATCTTGCGACTCCAGCTGAGGTGTGGCAGGCGCAGGGGATGCAGCAGAGGCAGTTGCCCCGGGTGAAATATAGCTGGCCATACTACAATGGACAGGAGGCGACACCGACGCACGAAAATGTGTCAATGTAGGTGACAGTGACGCGAAACAAGGGTTGTTGTGGTGGCGAGTGTTGGTACGCTGAGGCCGCCGAATTCGTTCACAATCTTCTCATTTGGCTGTCGTCCTGCCACCCTGTCTGACAGACATGCAGCCTACGTTCCTGGCATGTACCCTCCACATCACAGCCGATTGCGGTGCTCTACCGAGTTTTTTTTTGCTGAGTCATCTATGCATCATGACCTCCTTGCATGCCTGTCAGCCATTGAACGGGCTCGACTCGTTCCGGTTTCGTCAGAAAAATCGAGGGAGGAGAGCCATGGCCCTGGCGGTGTCGCACACCTGCATGTGCTCGAGATTGGCATGCACAGCAACATTGAGTGTTGTACGCATGCATACAACCCCACAAATGTGCCGGCCATGTTGGTGTCGAGCCGTGCCATTCTCGTAGGATACCTCACCGGCATGCGCATGAACCGCACATAGCTTATTTGCGCCGCATATTAATTCCAAGCACGTGGCTAATGGAAGGAAGAGTGCCAGACCCAAGGGTGTCAGCGTGGAAGTGGGCGGGTCCCAGAGCTTGAGGCAGGGCTTGATGCGCTCGCTAGAGCCATCCTCCCTCTCAAGTTTCAGGCATGCTAGCGCTATGCTTTCGGAACTGACGTCCTCCATACCTGCCATGCACGTCACGAACGAATGAAAAGGATATGTATGATTTTCTGAATGGATCATGACATGACAGCTTCAAATAGATGGGTAGGAGAAGCAAAGGCGTCATGTCCCTCTTGTGTCGTGTGCGCTGTCGCTGTCATACTCCTGGCGCGTGTTTTCTCGGAATGGACGCGCTACTGGAAGGGAAACGAAATGCTTTGATTGATGGACGTGTACTATACATTGTGGTGTGACACTCTCTGGGTCGATAGCGCATGGCTAAGTGAACGTGGACAGATGGTTTCATGTTGCCAAGATTTCGTACGATACTGTCATAGGGATGCGTGATACAATGTTGCGCGCAAAATTGTGCCGCCCACAAATGTGGCCATTTTTTATCCTCGCACGATCCACTTCACTACGGTGCCAATTGAACTTTCACTTTGAACATATTCCCTGTTCCATCACTTGGCTGTTGCCTGCGACAATCAATATGTACTAGCACTAGATAGATTAGCCTGTCCCAGGCTCATCTGATGTGCACCATGCAGCCAAAGATGAGGTGGTCTTTTTTCTCTCAACTCCTGATGACCATCGAAGAAAGGTGAATGGCAATGAAAAGTATGGCAGGGTCTTGCATCTATGGTAGAGGCGTCAGCCTGCTAAAGTCCATCATGACTTTTTGTAAAGTGACATGGTATCACGTACGCGCCATCCATCAGCAAGAACCAAGGGCGATATCCAATGGAAGGCAATGCTGTGATTTGCGCAGCTTTACGCCAAAATCGCGCATCGCGAAACGCATATCCCCATGCGTCAGCCTCTGGGCTCTTTCCGGGCACTCAGCCACTAGCATTTCTGCAGCTGCTATCGCGCTGCAACGCTACTGCGCAAGTAGGCGAGGCTGCAAGAGCTATAGATGCGTGGATCGTCTAAGGTACAGTGCAGCATGATCCCATCCCATGCGTGCATGGACCGCTTGATGCGCTGTCTTGCTGATATACAAAGGTGACACTGACACCAGAGAAAAAATTGGAACGACAAGTCTTGCGCTTTGTACTTCTTGGCTGATTCCATAATCGATATCTCTGGGCATGCCGTCTTTCTGGCGCCCTGCCTCTATGCGGACATGCTAGCGCCGTGTTGATGCAACAAAGTGACAAGGCGCTGGCCACGTTCTTGATACCTTGAATGCCTCGTGCCCCGATAACGCTTCCTCTATACGAGCGTATTTCTGTCCTCTACCGCTTGGCAACTTCTGACAGAGGTCGCGTAACAAGTTGTTGTACCGTGATACTTGCAACGAGACGCCCGTTTCGTGCTTTCCTTATCTCATATCTCATTTGTAGCGCCACATAATCGATGTTACGGCCATGTTCATGTAGGTTTGCGTGGTGAGCATATCACTGGCACTGCCATGGTTTCTTGAGCCTAGGTCTCCACCGGTGGGTCTGTGCACGTAGGCCATATCCATCGTCACCCATCACGTGACGCAACGCAACGCCTGCTAGGCGGCATCAAAGGAGCTTCTTCTCTGCCTGTTGGTTTATGCGGACGCGCGATATCAAGCAATGGCTCCGCGCTGCCGACCCGGCAGAAGCAGAGTCTCCGTATGATTCAGACGATGAGATGGCTCCTGACCATGAAGAGTCGGCTCGTCCCTCTATCATGGAGGAAGCAGAATCTGATTGGGACGCATTCATATCATGTACGGCCTCGTTGCTCCGCGAGACCAAATCCAAAAGGCGCCATAAATTCGTCAATGAAACCATTCCTGTGGTGGCGAACGACCCAGAGACTACGTCCTCAGAGCGCGTGGCACTGTATAAACTCCTTCTTGAGGCCTCTTTTTGGCACACGGACTTGAATACGCGTTTCTATCTCGTCCAAGCTGGCTATGTGTTGCTGGAAGCAGACACAGCTGCAGCGCCAGAAAAACCATGCTCTAGCATGCTGGTGGACGAAGCCGTGCATGCACTGGAAGCTGAGACGGAGAGACTGACGCGTCCCGACCTGTGCTACACCACAACGCGCATACAACTCGAGACGCTGTATGCTTGGCTGCACTATGTACTTACTGTTGCGATAAGGGGAGATCATGCAGAACTCAAGAAGGAAAAGGTATTTTTCGAGCTCGTGAGAATGCGTGCACGAGTCTATGGCACACACATGGCCCTACGATTCCCATGGATTCAACTGTTCCATTGCATTATGACGAAGCACAGGGCATGGGAGGAGGATCTCTCAAATACATCTGTGATGCTACATGTGGCACTGACCATTCAAGCACCTGATGCATGGGGCGCCTTTCTCCTGCAAGAGCGCATCTTGTCCAGCGCGCATTTCACCAAGGAACCCTACAAACAGGCCGCCCATGAATGGATTGATAGTGTCAAGGCACCGGTGCTGCAGTACTACACAACCCATGTGATATGCTCCAAGACGCCTGTGCCGCGCGCTGTGCGCGATGCCATTGCACACCCATGGCTATACTTCTTTGACGAATGTGTGTCACAAGCCGACCTTGATGAACATGTCCTGCCCTCGCTCCAGAAAATGCTTCTCCGCTCGCCAGAGACGGCGTTCTTGGACTTTGGATTTTTGTGCTCACGCGTCAACGTGGACAAGGCCGGCATGCTCTCGCGGTTCCAAAATGCGATTCTGTCGTCTTTGGCTTCATCGAACCTTTCCACAAGGGAGGCTGTGCTGACGATACGTGATACCAAGTCGCGGTACCTACGCCCGAGGCGGCTTTTGTGGCATGATGATTTGGTCTTCTTTATCGAGGCGCTTTGCAAGAGTATCAAGCCGGGCGATGTGCGTTCTGAAGAGCAGCGCTTGGCGCAGTACTTTTTGATGAAGCGGATCCTTGCATCTCCGAAGAACAGTCCTGCCCTGTTAACGTGCATGGCGCCCATCATCCAGAAGGAGACGCAGCCGACCAGTGTAAAGGCGTCCATTGATGCCATCTTCAAGCATGTCAAGTATCTTCTTAACCAGGACGAGGAAGTTCCACCGGTGTTTGTCAAGGCGCTGTTCAGCAAGACCCAATCGCCGAAGGCACCGATACGAGCTGCCGCCCTCTGTGGCATTTATCCGGCTTTGTGCCTGCTGTCTCCCAAATGGATGACTCAAGCATCTCAGAACGAGTCTCGGGTGCATCTTTTTAAGGAGCTCATGCCATCCCTGGGCACGAGCATCCAGTCGGCCCAGACGGGCGCACTTACTTCACTTGAAGCGGCGCTGGAAGGATGCGTCGCTGTGGCTCTTATTTGGGGACCCATGAGACCAGGCCACCCACTGCATGCTGAGGCTGCAGCGCTCGCCCCGCTGGATGCGCTCTTGGCGGCGGGCAGCAAACCATCGTTCTTGCTGAACGAAAAGGTGGCGCACAAGATGGGGGAGCATGACCTCATGCATTGGCATGCGAATGCCTTGAGCTTTGCACTGGCGCGCGAGCCGATCCAAAAGCTGCACGACAGGGAAGTGCATGCGCATGTGCTGGCGTTGCTTCGCGGCTATGTGCATCACAGTGTGCACTTGGGCAGCGCAGGCGAGTGGCCCAGGGTCAGCTCTGCGCAAGATCAGGTGAAGTATATCCTCGAACACATACGCTCGCATGACACCTATCTGGCTCTGGACTTGGCGAAGCAAGTGCTGGGCTCGGAGAACGATGTGGCGCCCAAATTGGTGCAGAAGCTGCTCATGGCCGTCCGGACGGAAGATCGTGTGCCCGATATGATTGTGCTCGCGCACGCTCCGCAGCTGCTGGGTCTGAGTGACACCTTTTTCGTGCCGCTGTGCCGCGTCATGGACGCAGAATTTGACTCGCTCGATCCGCCCGAGGTCGTCACGCAGCACGTCGACCACATGCTGCGCCTCATCTACGATGCGCACGCGGATCCAGCGTGGCGCGCGTCGGCAGAGGCGGCCCTGTCGACTGTGGCCCTTATTGCGCCGGACGTTGTGCTGCCGCGTGTGTGCGGCGATATCGTGCGCCACCTGTCGGTCCAGTCCCTCGAGGCATGGTCCGCACAGGACGTGGCTATTTGGCGCGCGCCTGGTGACAAGCCGTATGTCGATGTGCTGGCGTCGCACAAGAGCCAGCAGCCGCTGGACAAGGGACGCACGACGAGTATGGATCAGTGGGATGCCGAGGTGCGTGCCTCGATCGCTGCGAAAAAGGCGGCCTCGGCGCCCAAGACGCTGTCCAAGCAGGACCAGGCGGCGGTCGATGCGCAACTCGCGCGTGAGCGCGAGATACGCGACTCGATCGAGCGGGAGCGAACGCACGTGCTGCTGGCCTTGCGCCGCGTGCGCACGGTGCTTCGTGTGCCTGTGCCTGACACCGCCACGCACATGTTCCGCCTCACCATGGCCGTGTGGACGTGTCTGAAGAGCGAGCGTGCGCGCACGCTGGGTGTGACGGAGGAAGCTGTGCACACGCTGCAGGCGCTGTCGCAGGCGTGTGAGGCGCGTGCCAAGGTCGTGTGTGGCTTTATCTACAGCGCCATGCTGCGCGACGTGGATGCAGCGCTGGTGCCGCTGGACTACGCGCTCGAGTCCGGCGAGGAGATCGAGCTGCGGATCCTGTACCAGCTGCGCTTCCTGGTCGACGCCGCTCCGCTCGAGCTGGGCTCGTGTGGCTTTGTGGTGCCATGGCTCGTGCAGCTGGTCGATCAGAGCCGTCTGGGCGGTGACGAGGCGCAAGATGACCGGGTCGTCGAGCGGCTCCAGCTGGCCGTCGATACGTTCGCTGCGCATGCCGTGTACGGCGCCGACACGGCGTTCCCTCGTGCCGAGACGGTGCGTGCCCTGCTCGTGGTCCTGCGCCGCATGCCTATGCTGGTGCACGACAGTGTAGCGGCGCTGCGTGCGTTTGGCGAGATGATCTCGCGTACGCACGAGGGGCAGTATGCGCTGATTATGCAGCTGCTCGAGGCGTGCCTGTCCGAGGAGCGCCGTGAGCGCGATGGGGCGTTGCAGTGCCTTGTGCCGCTGGACTTGACGGAGCTCGAGTTCTCGCCTGCGCTGTGGCTCGCGATGCATTCGGACTTGGCGCCTCTGGCCTCGCAGATCTGGACGGAGAATGCGCTCGATGTGCCGTCGACGTACGTGTCGTCGCTCGTCCCGCTTCTCCGGCATGCGCATGCGTACGTCCGGACGAGCGCCGCGCGCGCCGTGGGCGCCGCGTGTGCGCTGCATCCTGACACGCTCGGTGCGCTTCTCGAGGCGCTTCGGATGCTGTACCATGCGGAGAACTACTCGCTGGCGCCCGAGTACGACCAGTACGGCATGGTGATTGAGTCGACGCTCGGCCGCGAGGACCCGTGGCATGTGCGCGTGGCTGTGGCGCGCGCGATCGAGGCGAGTGCGCCGTCGTTCCGTGCCGCTGACGTCGTGCCGTTCTTCGTGTTTGCGCTGCAGCCGGGCACGGCGCTGAGTGATCGACATGAGGCGGTGCGGCATGCGATGCTCGAGGCGTCGTCGGCTGTGATTGATGCGCGTGGCGACGATGTGCTGTCGGAGCTGCTGTCGCAGCTCGAGGCGAGTCTCGAGAGCGAGCATGACGCCGTGACCGAGGCGGCCGTCGTGCTGCTGGGCCGTGCGGCGCGCTACCTGCCCGCGGACAGTGCGCACGTCCGACGCATCGTTGAGCGTCTCTTGTCGGCGCTGCGCACGCCGAGTGAGCTGGTGCAGGAGGCGGTGGCGTCGTGCCTGCCGGCGCTCGTGCGTGCGTCGGCGGCCGCGAAGGACGTGCCGAGCATCGTCGACCGCCTGTTTGTCGACCTCCTGCATGGCGACAAGTATGCGACGCGCCGCGGCGCCGCGTACGGCCTCGCGGGCGTCGTGAAGGGGCGCGGCGTGAGTGCGATCCGCGAGCTGCGGATCCTCGCGCGTCTGTCGGAGGCCGCGCACGACACGAGCACGACGACGACGCGCCAGGGCGCGCTGTTTGCGTACGAACTGCTCGCGAGCACGCTGCATGTCCTGCTGGAGCCGTATGTCGACGGCATTCTTGCCGACCTGCTCCTGTGCTTCGGCGACACGCACGCGGATGTGCGTGAGGCGACGCAGGACGCGGCGCGTGTGCTGATGCGGAGTCTGAGTGGGCAGTGCCTCAAGCTGATTCTGCCGTCGCTGCTCGACGGGCTCGACGAGAAGCAGTGGCGCACGAAGAAGGGCGCCGTCGAGCTGCTGGGCGCGATGGCGTTCTGTGCGCCGCGGCAGCTCTCGGCGGCGCTCCCGACCATCATTCCGCGTCTGAGCGAGGTGCTGACGGACTCGCATCGCCAGGTGAGCGCCGCGGCGAATCAGAGTCTGAAGCAGTTCGGCGAGGTCATCCACAACCCCGAGATCCACGCGCTTGTGCCGTCGATCCTCAAGGCGCTCGTCGACCCGAACGCCAAGACGGCGCTCGCGCTCAAGGGCCTGCTCAGGACCAAGTTTGTGCACTACATCGATGCGCCGTCGCTCGCGCTGATTGCGCCGATCATCGAGCGCGGCCTGCGTGAGCGCACGGTGCTGCTGCAGAAGCAGGCGGCGCAGATCGTCGGGCACCTGGCGTCGCTGACGGACGCGCGCGACTACGTGCCGTACCTGGCCAAGCTCACGCCGCTCGTGCGTGTCGTGCTCGTGTCGCCCGTGCCCGATGCGCGCGGCGTCGCCGCCAAGGCGCTCGGCACGCTCGTCGAGCGGCTGGGCGAAGTGCACTTTGTCGATCTCGTCCCGTCGCTCCTGCAGGTGCTGCGCACCGACGCGACGGGCGTGGACCGCCACGGCGCCGCGCAGGGCCTCGCCGAGGTGCTCGCCGGTCTCGGCATGGAGCGCATGGAGCGCCTCCTGCCGACGATCATCGAAAACACGCAGGACAGCACGCCGTACGTGCGCGAAGGCCACCTCGCGCTGCTCATCTACCTGCCGGCGACGTTCGGCGCGCGCTTCCTCCCGCATCTCCAGCGCATCGTGCCGCCGATCGTCGCGAGCATGGCCGACGACATCGAGTCCGTGCGCGAGGCGAGTCTCCGCGCCGGCCGCATGCTGATCACGAACTACACGCAGCGCTCCGTCGATCTCCTCCTGCCGCAGCTCGAGCCGCGCCTCTTCGACACGCGGCACCGCGTGCGTCTCTCGGCGCTGCAGCTCACGGCCGACATGCTCTTCCGCGTGAGCGGCATCTCCGGCAAGGCCGAGGTCGAGAACGAGGCGGACGACGAGACGGACGAGGCCGCCGTCGCGTCCTCGTCCGTCCAGCGCACGCTCGTCCACGCCCTCGGCGCCGAGCGCCGCGCGCGCATCCTCGCGAGCATCTTTATCCTCCGCCAGGACCCCAGCATGCCCGTGCGCCAGACGGCCGCCCACACGTGGAAGGCGCTCGTCCACAACACGCCCCGCACCGCGCGCGAAGTGCTCCCCGTCATGCTCGACATCCTGCTCAGCGGCTCGCTCGCGTCCGACGACGCCGAGCAGCGCGAGATGGCCGGCCGCACGCTCGGCGAACTCGTCCGCAAACTCGGCGAAAAGATCCTCAGCGAGACCGTGCCGATCCTCAGCGAGCGCGCGACGCACGCGCCCAAGGCCTCCGTCCGCGCCGGCGTGTGCCGCGCCGTCACCGACGTTTTGTCGAACGCGACCAAGACGCAGCTCGAGGACCACGAAGACGCGCTCATCGGCGTCGTGCGCCACGCCCTCGGCGACGCCGCGCCCGACGTCCGCGCGGCGGCCGCACACGCCCTCGACGCGATGCAGGCGCATCTCGGCACGCACGCGATCGACGCCACGATCCCCACGCTCCTCGAGGCACTCGACGACGAGCGCGCGCCCACCGCCCTCGCGGCGCTCACGGAAGTCGTGCGCACGCAGCCCGACATCGTCTTCCCCGTCGTCGTCCCGACGCTCGCACACGTGCCCGTGTCGGCCTCGCACGCCGCGGCGCTCGTCGCCCTGCTGCCCGTCGCCGGCGCCGCGCTGCCGCCGCAGATCAGCGTCATCCTCAGCAGCTTGGCCGCCTCGTGCGACGACGAGACGCAGGTCAGGTACGACGTCGCCGACGCGCTCTTCGAGGCCATCACAGGCGTCGACGCCCTGCACCAGTGCGTCCTCCAGCTCCTCGGCTGGCTCAGTGCCCGCTCGCCGACGCGCCAGGCACTCGCCTGCCACCTGTTCGTGCACTTCAGCCAGCGCGTGACCGTGCCGTGGACCGACTACGAAGTCGACTTTGTGCGCAAACTCGTCTCGCTCTACGAGCACACCGAGGAGCGCGTCTTTGCCGCCGCGCGCTCCGCCCTCGATGCGTGCCTGCACGCCATCCCCAAGGAGCACTGGGGCGACCTCGTCGTGCCCCTGCGCCGCGCCATCGAGTCGACCGGCGCGCCGTCGACGCCCCTCGCCGGCCTGTGCCAGAATCGCGGCGCATCGCCCTTCGTGCCCGTGCTCCTGCACGGCCTGCTCCAAGGCACCGCCGAGCAGCGCGAGCAGGGCGCCCTGGGCCTCGCTGACCTCGTCGAAAAGACGACGCCCGACGCCCTCAAGCCGTTCATCACGGCCATGGTCGGCCCGCTCATCCGTCTGTGCGGCGACCGCCACGCGCCCCCCGTCAAAATGGCGATCCTCACGTCGCTGCACACGATGGTGCAGCGCGTGCCGCTCCTCGTCCGCCCCTTTTATCCGCAGCTGCAGCGCTCGTTCCAAAAGGCCCTCTCGGACCCCGCCAGCGCCACAGTGCGCTCACAGGCCGCCCACGCCCTCGGCCGCCTCATGGGCCTGCAAACGCGCGTCGAAGGCGTCGTCAACGAGCTCGTAAGCACCCTCCATCGCGCCCTCGCCGAGCCCGATGACACGGCCGACGCAGCCGCGACGGCCCTCGCCTGCCTCCTCACGCATGTGCCGCACGACAAGCTCAGCGACGGCGCGCGCGCCTCGATCGCAGCGTGCCTACACGACGCCTTCCATGCCGACGAAGAGCCGCGCGAAGCCCTCAAAAAGGCCCTCGCCGACGTCCTCGCCGCGCTCGTCCGCTTCGATGCGCACGCCGCCGAGCCCCTCCTGTCGGCGCAAGTCCTGCTGCCCGCGCCCGTCGACGTCCACCTGGCCGCCCTGTGCCTCCGCGCCTGCATGGAGCAGGCCCCCGACGCGCTCTACGCTATCGCTCGGCCCCCGTCGCTCGTGTCGCAGCTCACCGCGGCCTGGCTCAGCGAGGCGCCGTCCGTCGCCCGCGCCGCCCGCGAAACGCGCGAGATGCTCCGTCGCTCACGCCCATGGAACACGGACGACACCGTCCTGTCCGCCCTCTAACTATACTACAAAAAACCCGTCTCCCGTAGCGAGTTTTGCAAAATCGTCTCCTTCACGGCAGCAAACACGAGCCTGATATTCGTCGTGTCCGTCGCTTGCGTAATGTGCGGGTAGATGCACAGCTTCGAATGATTGACCTGCATAAAGCGCCAGAGAATGTACTTGGCAGCCTTGTTCACATCATCGCCCCCCGTATACTCAGGAAAGTAGTCCGACAGCGGGCGCCGCGCCAGCTTTTGCTTGAAAATGTCAATTTTGTTCAGAAACAGAATGATCGAAGACCGCTGGAACCAGCGGCTGTTGATGATACTCTCAAACAGCACCAGGCTCTCAGCCATGCGATTCTGATGGCTGTCCTCCAACAGCACCTGGTCATACTCGCTCAGAGCCACGCAAAAGATCACCGAGGTCACCGCGTCAAAGCAGTGGATCCACTTGTTCCGCTCCGACCGCTGTCCCCCCACATCGACCAGATGGATCGCGAGGCCACGTCCCATCTCGAATCGCGTCTCAGAAATGCCCACCGTCTTCGAGCGCGCATGCAGCACATCCTCCTGCGTCGGAATATACGAGTCCATGGCAATGCGCGGCGCCGCATCCAGAAAATAGCCCGCATTGTCCATCATGTAAAACTCACTCCGGCGCTCCAACAACCGCGGGATGATCGGGTCCGTCCACAGCGTCTGAATCAGCTCGCCAATCTCAGGCGGAAGAAACGCATTCGCATCAGCAGGCACCTCATACTGCGTCAGCACATCAGCCGCCTCCCGACTCTCCAAGCGCTCCGGCTCCATGCCCAGCAGACGAAGCGCCAACGCAATCGCACGCACCGAGTCGATCAAGTTCTTGATCACGGTCAGGCGGAACATGTACAGCTCCTGCTTCGAGTACCCATTCTGGTGGATAATCTTCATCTGCTTGACAATCGTCGTCTTCCCCGACTCCCCACTGCCCAACAGAAGCAGCTTGTACTCCCGAAACTCATGCCGACTCACCTCCGATATGTGCTTGTCAATCTCCGCACTGCGCTGCCGAGGATCCCAGTCCTCCTCGTTGCTTATGGGCGCCGATCGACACAGACCCATAGCGCTCAGTGCTGTGAGTACAAGAGGAAGCGAAAGAGCACCTCCGCTCCCACGATCCAGGTCGTTCGTACCTTGCTTTGTTTCGCCTGTGCCCGCCTGGCTTCGTTCCTCCACATACACTCACCAACCACATCCAGCGCCGCTGGGCCCAAGACAAAGAAACATCGGGCCCGATGCACGGAGCTCGCACGACAAAGAACTCTATCCACACCTAGCATCACTACAGTCGACTCTTCTCCATAAAGTCCAAGACCGACTGGTCCTGCTTCGGGAAAACCGCGCCCGTGTGGTTGTGCAAGGCGGACAAGTCCACCATGCTCGGCACAAGTTCTTCGATGGACCTCGCGCCAATGAGCCGCATGTTCATCTCCAGCTCATCACGCAGCAAGTTGATCGCGTGGATAACGCCGTCCACACCATAAGCAGAGTACGCGTACAGGAACGGACGGCCAATGCCCACGGCCGTCGCACCCATCGCAAGGGCCTTCAGAATGTCCGTGCCCCGACGGAAGCCACCATCCACCATCACCTGGAACGCCGGGTTCGGGAACGAGCCACGCTTGCGCAGCTCACGCATCACCTCCTCCAATACCTCGACACCGGAGCGAGCAAAGTCAAGCTGTCGGCCGCCGTGGTTCGACAGCACAACGCCGGCCAGACCCATCTCGTAGGCCTGCACGGCATCTTCCCACGTCTGGACACCCTTCAGCAGGATCGGAAGACGCGTCTGGCGCTTCATCCACAAGACATCATCCCAGTCAAAGCTCGGGTCAATGAACGACGTGATCGCACGAGCCGCTCCTTCATCACGCTTCTCGACATGGCCGCCCTGCACGTTGGATCCTTCGTCCACAAAGTGCATCCGCATATCCTGCTCACGACGTCCCAGCTGCGGAGCATCCACCGTGACAAAGATAGCCTTCACGTTCGTCTCCTCGGCACGGCGCAGCATGTTTGCCACCACATTCCGGTCCGTGCTCACATACAGCTGAAAGAACTGCGCCGGCCCACCTTCTTGGTTACGCGCGTCAATGATCTCGTCGAACGAGACGGACGACAGCGTGGGAATCATCTGGATCAGGCCCGTCTTGGCAGCAGCCCGCGTCAAGTTGAGCTCACCGTCTGGGTGTCCCATGCGACCCAAGGCCGTCGCCGTGATGTAGAATGGAAGCGCCGACGGGATGCCCAGGATCTTCGTGCTCGGATCCACGTAGCGAACGTTTCGCAGGATACGTGGACGGAGCCAAATTCGTCGAAACACGGCCCTGTTCTCATGGTATGTCTCCAAATCGTCAGCTGCAGAAGAGTAGTAGGCCCAGGCCTCCGGAGTAAGCACCTTGGAAGCCACAAGCTCCAAGTCCCCCAAGTTCAAGCACTTCGACATGGGTGGAAGCATGGCAAGACGTTCTTTCCGCTTGCGTTCCTCCTCCTCCTCCGCCTTCTTGTACTCGACAGGGAGTGTGCTGCTGTCAAAGTCACCTTTGCAATGTTCGGGTGACAGGCTGTTCTCAATCGTGCCCTTCGGGTGAATCGTGTCAAACAGCTTCGTAGCATCCTTGCCGGCTTGCTTGACGATCACGCCAGAACCGCCAGGGTGCTCAGGCAAAAATCCGGTGAGATCATATACCTTTCCATACAAGATCACCCAACAGTCCTTAGCATGGTTGTGCTTCGAAACTTCCTCGTACGTGATTTTGCCCATGGTGTGTCGGCGCACCGGAAGGCGGTATGGCGTCCCTGTCGGGGGGCGTTGCGAGCTAATCCTTCGCCGCCCATCCGGCCGAAGGCACGTGCTGCCTTAGCCACGTGGCTCTCTGGGTCGATGCGGGTGGATCGTTGATCGACACGACCTTGCCATACAACGCACGGTGATGTTGCATGGGCTGGACCTTCTGCGACAGCAATACAAAAAGTATGCCGAGCAACGGGGCTTCCATTCATCACCATCAGCTACTATCACTGTGCTGAGTGAGCGCCTATGCGACCCCACCCAATCACGCGACAACCAGCGCGCCACTGTCTTATCCCTGAAATCGCTGGTGCGAGATCATGCGGACCAGGTGAGCGAGCATGCTCTTGTGCCGCTTTTGAATTGGATCAAGACAAAATCGAATGAAGGAGACGAAGAGACGCTCCGTGCAGCCGTGGAATGCTGTCTGGCACTCTGCCAAGCCACTTCCGACGATCCACGCACCAGGGCCCGTGCCTCCCAAAACATGTCGCGCCTACTCGAAGAGAAAGATGCTCTCCTCACTCTTCTCACGCTGCTATCATTATCTCATGGTTTCTATACGCGCTTTGGGGCCTTACAGCTGCTCGTGCTACTAGTGGAGCATCGTCGTCTCGAGGTACAAGATTACGTACTTACAGCTCCAGGCGGATCCAGCTCCGTGCTCCAGTGCTTGGAAGCCGCACCCAGCTCTAGCACGGAAATTATTCGAAACGAGGCGCTGCTTCTTTTGCCCCAGCTCGTGAGGGACAATGCAGATATTCAGAAGATTGTTGCATTTGAAGGCGCCTTTGAACGCTTACTCGATATCATTGTACAGGAAGGTCGAATTGAAGGCGGCGTCGTCGTACAGGACGCTTTGGATGGACTGGAAGCACTCCTGCTACAGAATGTATCTAACCAAAACTACTTCCGCGAAACGCTGAGTATCCCTCTCTTGGGCCCGCTCTTGTTTTATCCACCACCGATACCGCCGCAAGCGCCTGAACATGCTCGTCAAGAGTATGCGACACATCAGCGTGCATTCTTGCTCCAAGAATGGGACGAGCAAAAGCTGACGAATGCCCAAATTCTCCTCCGATGTATCCGTCACCTAATTGACGGCCAGGGCGATGGACACAAGTCGAATCGGCTTGCCATGTGTAAGACGGGTCTGGCTGAAGCACTGGTGCAGCTGTCGATGGCAAGTCTTGCGCCCCCCGCGCTCAAGTCAGATACCTTGCATGTGATTGCCGCCCTTCTTCGCGGCTCACGCGAAGCTCAAGAGATGATGAGTGCCATGGTGATCACGCCTGTGTCCGTTCGACCATCGACAGAGCCAGGAGATGGACTACCACCGATGGAGCTGACATGGGAAGCTCCTCAGCCTGCGATGCTTCGCCTCATTTCTATGGCTGTTCGTGGTCCGATACCATCTGCGGATACGGACATGGCTCTCCGTGTACGATGCGCTGCTCTCCAGGCCGTCGAAGCTCTGATCGAGCAAAACATGGATATCCGCATGACACTTTGGCATGCTTTTGTTGCTGCCCCAACACCAGATCAGACAGACAACGACTCGGCGGGGCTGCTGCTGAATAGCGTCGCACATCTACCGAGCACCACGCTTGTGGCCTCCAACAAAGTGCCACAGCACCGATTTGACCCATACCAGCACTTGTTTGCTGCTACAATACTTGGCTATATCCTGTATGGAAGCGAGACGTCCAAAGAGTTTGCTAGGCGCGTATGTCTCAACGAGGAAGGTCGCTGCGTGGCCGATGCTCGCGTGCCCAGCGCTACAGACGATGATGAACCTGCGACGCTGGTGCATGTCGTCGTGGGTAACCTGGCCATGGCCCTTCGTGAACACGCCGATGCCGTGCGTCGCGAGCGTGCAGCTCAGATCAGCGACTCGAACACCTCGGCTGATTGGAACAAAGTCATTGTTGGGTACTTGACCTTGCTGTGCGTCTGGCTGTGGCAGAGTCCACCGAGTATTGCTGACCTGCTGTCTGAAAGCGCCAATCTACAGGTGCTGATTCAGCCAGCGGCACAAACAACGGGCGTTGACCCTCTGATTCAAGGCTTGTCGGCCTTCGTCCTAGGGACGGCGTACGAATTCAATGCGCTCCAGGCGACGTCTGACCAGTCAGACGAAGTACTTACGCGTCAGGCCATGCACGCCATCCTGCATTCCCGCATTGGCGCCGATCAATTTAGCACCCGCATCCAAGCTGTCAAGAATGATGCCCGATTTGCTGCGTGTGCTCCAGAGACGCTGGAAATGGTCGGTAAACCACAGGCACATACGGCAGGCAGAACGGTGTCACCCGACATTTGGTTTACCTGGCCTTTTGTGGAGTTCTGGAAAGACAATTACGTGCGCATCCAAAAGTCGATTCTTCAAGCTCCCGAGGCCTCGGCGGCATCAGAATCTGAACCGTCCGCGGAACTGCTCGATGCGCGCCAGCGTCTTATGACCATGGAAGCACAACTCGCGCGCGCACAAGCTGATGCTGGCATGGTCGAGACGCTCCGCGAGAACCTTGCGCAGGCACAGGAGGCTGCCTCTATGGCACAGAAGGAACATGCCGCTTCTCAAGCTGCTCGCGAGGCCGCACAACGCGAATTAGAGGCCGCACACCAGGTGCAAAACACTCTCGAGAATGAATGGAAGGCAGAAAAGGATGCATTGCGTGCAGAGCACGCCCTTGCCTTGGACGCTCATGAGAAGACCAAAGCACAACTGGCCTCAGTCAGTGCTGATATGGAGACGCTGCGTGCCCAGCTGGCCAACAACAGCGGCACAGATGAAGCACAAGTAGCCGTGTCACAGCGTGCTCTCGAAGCTGCGCGCCAAGAGACGGCTACTGAGCAGGCACATGTGGCTCATCTGCAGCTCACGATTCAGCAGCATGACGAACATGTCCATGCACTCCAATCGCGTGTTGCTAGCTTGCAGCAGGAAGTGTCCGAGGCTCGCGCGGCATCAGCATCGTCACAAGACGATGAGCGAATCAAAGCACTGCAGATGGAGAATGAAGACCTACTCGTGTTACTAGATGAGCTGATGCAAAAGAGAAAGAGTGACAAGGCCAAAATGCGTAACGCTGGCTGGGACGTGAGTGACGACGAAGATGATGAGGACATAGCCTAAGCAAGTAGCGACCATGGATCGCGTTTTCGCGCAGCTTTTTGGGCGGCGGGTATGAAAAGCTCCACGTCAGAGTCGCTGTCTGGTGAAGCGGTGCGATTCCCAACCTCGTTGGGGAGGCGCGAGGCGCTCGGTGATAGAGGCGCATCGTCCACATCGCTATCGGCCATGGGCTCGACCACTGAGTGTGAAGGTGGTCGGGGATGCCGAGGCGTCTCTGTTACGAGCGTTTTAACAGGAGACGAAACCCATCGACTGGCCGGGCGTTTGCGTTTCGAGGTTCGCGCTGGTGGTGGTGGCGGCGGCTGTATCATATGCGACTGAGTGCGAACGAGACGACGAGACATGTGCACTTGATTTGGAGAGCGCACGGAATGGGGCCATGGTCGGCGTTTTTCGGTGCGTTCGGCGTTGAGAATAGGATGGGATTCGTGCGTGACGGTCGGCGAGGGCGGCTGAGGTGCTGAAGCTGTACGGTGCCATCGACGACGACGAACAGGTGATGAGAAGAGGCCAGGTCCAAAGCATTTAACGCGCAGGGTCCCGTACTCAGCAGGTAAAGACTTGGCATAGAAGGCACCAATCACATCCTCACAAAACCATTGCGCTTCGTCACGCTCATCGTGGATGGGGGCTTGCCGAGTGGCTGACCCAAATTGCCATGCTGAGACGGGACTCCTATCCAAGGTAGTTGAAAGCTGCAAAAGGCACACATGATCCGCCAATGCGTCAAATAGGGGACGAAGCGAGTCGTATGATGCCTCCCAGGGCATATCACGATGATGGTCCACACCGGGAAGGGGTGCTTCGGCCTTGCGCAAAGGTCCTACATGCCGTAGCAGCCAGCACACGATAATTAAGTGCAGCTCAATTTCTCGGCAGTGAATCGCAGTTATGAACGCTCGAATCGCAGCGTCTCGGTGTTCAGACAACAATGCCTCTTTCATGGGACCGTAAAGAAGGGCCGCGTGCATGGCGCACGTATCTTCATTCTTATATGTTTCTGTCGAATCCAATGCAGACCAATCCAGATGCCTGATCTGTTGGTACTTTTCACGCAGCTGCATGGGCGTTCGGAGCATCGACATGACACCCGTCACATGCTTCGCATCAAGTTGATCGAGCGCCGTGCATACACGCTCAAGCGGCGTATGCGCTTCGCCAAGCCATAAAGAGTAGGCATACATTCGACGCAAGGATGCTACAGCATCATACTCACACGTTCTCGCCGTCGATAAAGTACAGGTATAGACCCCGCATGATGGCGCCATGAAAACGCGCGTCGTGTGGAGAAATGTCCAGATTTTGACCCTTGCTTTTGGCCATGGCGCAGCGAACGGGACCAGGATCCAAGACCCTGGCATCGGCCATCATTGATGTCCACCAGCCGATGGGAAGCATGAGTTTGAGTCCTTCGAACCAAGAAGTCGTCCTCGGCTCCAAATCTGGGCTGTATGTACTGGACCTCGATCACTTGTATACACCGCCTCGGTTCTTTGCCTACAGTACGCCGTGGGAAGTCGCCGATATCCAATGGAACCCACATGCCTCGCGATCGAATTGGGTGGCAAGTACGTCGAACCAAAAGCTCGTGATTTGGAATTTGGACCGGCCTGTACGACAAGAGACATCCAAGCCGCCATCCTCTCATCTACGCTCTGCCATGCTGGAGGAAGTAGAGCGGTCGTACATGACGCCCATGCTTCAAGACATCCAATTCAACGCATGGCAGGGTGCAGCACGTTCATTCACGGGTACACAGAGCGAGTCTTCACAGGCCGTCGAGCGCGTCCTGGATGCTCATTCACGCGCGATTACGGACTTGAATTGGTCGCCGATGCACCCGGATGTGATTGCTAGTTGCAGCGTCGATACGTGGATCCGCGTTTGGGATCTGCGCATGTCCCGACATATCACGCGTCCAGCACAGTCGCTTTGCTCGTGGAATGCGAGTATGACTCAGGTGAAATGGAACCGGCGCACGCCCCATCGCATTGCGACGTCGTGTGACAACAAAATCCTGATTTGGGACGACCGATTTGGTGCAGTGCCTCTCGCTACGATTGAGGCTCATCACAGCAAAGTATACGGCATCGACTGGAGTCCGGCAGCTCGTGCCGGGAGTGATCGCCTCATGACTTGCTCCCTGGACGGCACCATCAAGTTTTGGGACCTCGACTCTCCATCTTCTCGCAAGGCACTTGTGCAGCATTCACGGATCACCGAGCCCGAATTTACGATTGAAACTCCTCAGCCCGTGTGGCGAGCGTGCCACCTACCATCTGGCCACGGCGCTCTTTCCATCTCTCAACGAGGCGATACCGGGGCATGTATGTGGTCATATGGAAAGAAAGAGCCTCAGCGGCGATTCGAGGGCCATACGGACCACATTAAAGAGTTTGTGGTTCGCTCAAGCAGCGACTCATGGCAGCTCATTACATGGAGTCATGATCAGACGCTGCGTATATGGCCAATGTGCTCGTCGGAGCCAGCGACAGAGCAGGCAGCAGCGCCGCCGCCGCCGCCGACTGATTTGCCTGATGCCTTGTGCGGATCCCAGTCTGACTCCACGGATTATGATCAAGATACTATGCGGTCCATGACTCTTTCGCGTAGCTCCCTGAAGAAGCGAGCCGCCAGGACGCGCCGCATTCGCCGCGCTGAGTGTGCGAGCGAGCTCGGCGATGTCGAAGCGTCTCACCTACCTACATCCGTACACAGCCTTCCAAATTTGTGCGGACCACCGGATCTAGATGCTGTGCACTGGATGGCACATGTCCGCGTTGGTGGTGATGTCCACGATACCGACGACGATCATCTTAATACACGCAAGCCGCGTGACATGGACCCGAGTGTACTTCCTCAGGAAATCTTGCGTGTGAATGCCCAGTACCCCAATATTCTTGAATCGATCGACATCGCACACCGACGCTGCACGATCGCTGTCAGCGGGCCATGGCACCAGGCAGGCAGTGGTGCGCTAGCATACCTGCGTGTCATGTTCACGTTTCCCCTGGCCTACCCGCTCGAGCCACCGGCTCTTGAAATGGAGCGCAGTGCCAGTATCCCGTTCGCGACGCGAGCAGCTTTATACCGTGCGCTCGTGGACTTGATCGAGGAGCGTGCCGCCGAGCATGCGCTGTGCCTCGAGTCGTGCGTTGCCTACCTCAAGCATGGCCAGGAAGCCAGCGATGACCATCTCGCGTCTACGCGCCAGACAGCACCCGTGCTGGACAGCGATGCTCACGCAGGCGACTCCTTCATGCATTCCTACCATGTGGTGTCGGACGCTGTCATGCAGCTCGCGCTGCGCTCGACTGATCTGATGGACTCGTCTTTGGGCGATCTCGACATTGTGCGCCTTATGAGCACCAATGTCCTCGGCCAGATGCGAGAGAATACGAATTGATTGATTACGCTACATGTGACCGCATGATACCCATGCGCTGCTTGGTGGGCGATGACGGTATGCCCGTCACGGTTTTCGCATTCGTCACGTCCTGCAAAGCACGCTTCGAATCAGACTTGAGGGCTTTCAGCTGCGACAAGAGGCGCTTGTTTTCCTTCATGACGGCGAGCAGGCGTGTATCGCCGTCTTCGATTTCAGCCGCTTTGGCGTTCAGCTCGCACTCAAGCTCAGCTATGCGAGTCGCCTGATCATGCGACGATGCACGCGGCGCACGCGACTTACGCTGAGATTTCAATTCGGTCTCGCGTTCCGCCAACTCTTGCTCGAGTGCGAAGCGCTGCGCCTCTGCTTTTTCGAGCTGCTGCTGCGTGCGCTCATGCTCGAGCTGAGCATGCGTGACGCTATCCTTGTACATAGAAACGAGTTTCTGTAGCTCATGCACTTCGCTTGCGAGCTGCGTACGCTCTGCACAAAGTGGCTCCAGAGCTCGGAGCTGATCGCGGAGTCCGGTCACCTCGGCTTCCGCTGCAGCGACACGCGCCTGCATTTCGTCCATATCTGCCTGTGCCTGCGCTGTACATTCCATTTCACGTTGCACTTCGTGCAGTTGCCGCTCCGTTTCATTCAAGCGACTGCTGCGTATGGCTAGCTCCGATTGACGTGACGCGAGTTGTTCATGTAGCGAAGCCATGTCGTTTGTGACGGCCGCGTGCTTGGCCCTCCATGTCCGTACCTCGACTTGGACGGCCATGCGCTCTGCAGCGAGTGCATCGATGACCTCATGCAGAGCATAAATCCGCTTGGAAACGGGCGCCATGCTTTGAGCATGGCTCGCCACTTGAGAGTGCAGATCATCAATCGTCCGAGAAAGTGACGCACAGGCTGTGCTCCATGAACGCTGCATTTCTTCGATCGATGCGGTATATTCAGCATGCAAACCAGCACGGACACTTTCTAATTCATCATGAGCCGTTTTTCGCACAGTCTCCATTTGGTCATGGTGATCCCGAGCCTGCTGCGCTTCGTCGGCAGCATGTTCGGACCGCAACGCCTCGAGCTCGTCGGAATGCTGAGCATATATCTGTGCCATCTCATCCGCATGCCGATCCTCTAGCTCTTGTATGGTATCTTTGACACGCTTGTGCCATGGGTGAGTGTCTGGCGATGCAACTATGGTGGCATCAGGATCTGCGTCGTCCTCACGCACTGCATGCAGCTCCTGCTGCAGCGCATGTACGGCCTGTACCGCCAGTGCATAGTTAAACGCATCATTTCCGTCTTCTTTTACGACAAAATTCTCCTGCTGCAGGCTCTTCTCGACCTGCTCGAAAGCCAAGAGGTCCTCACACTCGGACAACAACACACTTAGGTGACTCATGGCTTCCAGCGTATTCTTGGGCCTTGGCAGCGGCGGCACAACAGAGCATCCCACGAGACGCGCATGGATGCCCGTCTGTAGCACACGCAACATGTGCTCGGCCCATGCACCCGCGTCCGTTGTCGCATCCATATGCCCAAAACGTGCAAAGCCAACGCTCTGATAGTCGCGCCCCATGTTGGCACGCCGCGCGTCGACACGCGTATCACGTGATATATACGAAACGCTATGGTACAGAGGGAGGAAGGAGCGAGGCAATGACGGCTTTGTAGGCAAAGACATACTGCCGAACCGTTTCGACAGTGCTCATGCGCTGCTCACGCATCACCATCAGTGCCTCATAGATGAGGTCATTGGGACTCTCCCAATATTCGACCTGGGGGGACGTCGCCTCCTTGTCCACCAAGTGACGCACTCGGTGGAGAAAGGTGCTGACGGCATCCACCAAAATATGAGTGCCGGTACGTCCAATACCAGCCGAGCAGTGCACGATGGTAGGTGTATCGCGATTAGATGCTGTATCGGCGTGCACAAGACGCATCAGCCCAAGCAGGGAATCCGGCTTGTCAGGCACGCTGTGATCCGGCCATGCCAGGAACTGGTACTGGCGCACAATGTGGGCTGGCTCATCGGGGTGCTGACTGTGAAGCAACTCGATCGTGCGACGTAGCACCACAGGTGCCTGGTGTGGGGATATCGAGTCAGCTCGGTCCTCGCGACTATCCAGCTCAGCCTGTGATATAGCACGCTCGGACATGATGCGCATCTGAAAAGGTCCAATACGTGTGAGGCTCCAATAGTCGTCGCATTGCAGGCGACCTGATTCACGTTCACGAGCGACCATGATAATCGCAGGTGACTTGTGCTCCCAAACTACGCGCCAAAATGCACCGAAAGTCGATGGCATCGGTGCCTGCGTTGCAATATAGACGTGGTGATCACCCCAGGCACGCAAGGGGTTCACGTAGGAAGCGTTTATGTACTCAGCATCCTTCGTTGGTTGTTCAAACTTGACGCGACTGTGCTCAAACGGCCAAAAGTTTCGGTATCGATGATCGTGCCCACGCTCCAAGGCCGCGGTGATACTCAACGGAAAGGCATCCTCTGATAATTCATGCGCACTGGGTAACAAGGGGAATAAGGCGCTTTGCGATACGTGTACGGGGGCACGAGGCACCTTGGAGTGGACAGAAGATGACTCTTGCGAGTGGCGTTGCATGATATTTTGAAGTCTTTGCTGCTCAGACTTTTCAATCGAAAAAAACAGCTCCGCCAAGTGACGTGCGCGGACGGAAGACTCCATCTTCGCGAGGTCTCGCACAAAACGCGGCATGCGTTCAAGTTGAGCCTCGTCAAGATCAAGATCTAAGGGTACAATATCGGTGATACCGCACGATAATTCCATGTTTTGCCGGATATTATCGAAGAATGGGTTCGCCGCCTGCAGCCGGTCCGTGCCACCGAGCCCGGCATCGACCGTGCTGGCACGGCGAAATGCATCTAGCGTCAGACCTCGGTGCCGCATGGCATGTGGGATATATGATGGAGACTTTGTGGTATCGTGCTCGATGAACTCTGCCGACTCTGCAAGCGCCATAATGGCATGGAAGCCACCACGGACCCAGCACAGCGTGCCTTTGTAACCGGCGACATCAAACTTGCGCAGCAAACCAAGAAGCGATGGACCACCGCCCCCTGCACTGGAGCGACCGATGGATGTTGGCTTGGTCGAATCGGTATCGAGCGCAACAATCCAACTGGTCCGAGAAGGTGCGTCGGTATAGGAACGCCATTGCTGAAATGTCTCCTTTTCAGGCCCCTCATCCAAAATTTGCTCCTCAAGCCGTTCAATCGTGAACTCAGAGCGGCGCAAAAGCGTTGTAGGTGCACAAACATTCGTGCTATCCCGAAGATGCGCGCGCACAAAAGCGGTGGTGGGGCGGATATCCAGAATGAGGACATGCTCTGGTATAGGATGTTGAAGGATAGGTCTCTTTTGCAGTAGCTTCAACAACATTTCTGGATCCAGTGACAAGTACTGCTTCATGTCGGCCGTGCGCGCGGCGACCTGAGATGACGTTGGCGACAAGAGCCTTGGGGTTATGCGCGGGGCCATAAATGTTGCAGGGAGTGGGAATACAGGCGCGGAATGGGAAGACGGCGTCTTGGGAGCCGGCAGCTCCGAGGAAGGAAGAAGGCTCGTCCACGCATGATTGGACACGCCAGGCGTAGCCGGTGTCTCGGGTACGTGATGCCGAAGCTCAAAGTACCCAGGCTCGGTCGTCGATGCGTTCGCCGCTGTCCCAGACGAGTCGACTCGAGAATCCTGCCCTGACTTAGCCAGCTGCGCCTCGCTCGTCCTTTTATGTGGGTCGGCACACATTTTTGTAGTTAGCTAGCGCGCTTGGACGACGTGCGTGCAATTCTCCTTCGGCCTGTCTGTGATCAAAATCGCTAGGCACCAGGGTCAAAAAAATGCTTACTATCGTCGATACCCGGCCGAATTGACCGCGGTTGGGTAGTGGCGCTGATACGGGCCTACTAAGCCTTTTGGTCATTCGGCCGGGCGGCGCGTGGCGCGGCGAGAAGGACTCCACTCTCGACTGCGCCGTCCAGCGAAATCTACACATCAACAGCACGATGGTGTTCCGCGGCAGTTGCATCGCGCTCGCATACCTTCTAGCGGTATCGTGTGCCGAAGCAGCGCGCTCTTCGGCATCTAATCCGGAACTGCGTGCGGATGCCATCATGCCAATTCGCACGCACTCACTCTTCGCGCCGTACGTCGACTCGACGCTCCAAAACAATTATTGGGACTATGGTGGGGACGCTATTATCGATACAAACCGATATGTCATGCTGACACAGGATCGTCGGAACGAGACAGGATGGCTGTGGTCGCGCCTGCCGATCGAGGCGAACGACTTCGAGATCACGTCCGAATTCGTGATAAAGGGCAAGTCTGCCACGACGGGTGGTGATGGCTTTGCGATGTGGCTCACTACGACTCGTGCACAGCCAGGTCCCGTGTTTGGCTCCATGAATCGATGGAACGGTCTCGGCATCATATTCGATACGTTCCCCAATCAGCCCCACCGTGGCTTTTTCCCTCGGATCAGCGTGGTGGAGAATGACGGCACAAAGACGTACAACACAGACAGCGATGGCGAGAAGCAAGACCTGGCACAGTGTGCCATGCAGCTGCGTCATACGCCTGCTGAAACGCGTCTTCGTTTCACGTACGTCAAGGATGTGTACATGGAGCTGGCGATCCAGAATCAGGAGTGGAACCAGTGGAACAAGTGCTTTAGGATTCCACCCGTCAATCTGCCAGGGCCGCCATACCTCGGATTTTCAGCGTCCACCGGCGAGGTCACAGATACCCACAGCATTGTGTCTGTGTGGACAAACAAGATTGTGTACAACTCACGCACGCCGGCTGATCTGGATAAAGAGCGCGAACAAGCATTCGCTGACGACAAAAGCAGTCATTGGTGGGCGATTCATCAGAAGAAAGAGGCGCGTCGGGCCCATGAACATGGCCTTATTTCGTACATGTTGATCCGCTTCTTTATCAGCCTCGCATGGCTGATCAAGTGGCTCGTGATCTTGGCTCTAGTAGCAGTGGGATCGTTCGTCGGCTACGAAGTGTACAAGCGCAAGGTTCAGTCGGCCTACAAGAACCGGCGTATGATGGCATAGTATGATACCTACGGAGCGTCGCGTCGAAACACACTCTTTCGATAGTGCTCCAATTCTATGGTCGTGGTTAGTGTGTGTGTATATCATACCTTGAATGGATCCTCGGATATCGTCGAGTGCCCTGGAATTAGCAGCGTGATACGTACCGATGCAGAATACCTGTATCCGGTCGTTGATACGACACACCATACCACCGACGCACAAGCTCCTTGATCGTCGACACATCGACGATGCGATAGTGCAAATGGGCCATAAGCTCTGGCATCTCGTTTACGAGAAACATCTTGTCTGCGTGCACAGAGCTACCCGCCAGGCAGGCTTTGCGTGCTGTTGGTACACGATCTAGCACGTAGGCAAGAATGGCTGTGCGCACATCAAGGTGCGGATGTGAGCATGCTTCATCTAGGCATGCAGCGTAGAGGCCTGTTTGGGAGTGGGTCCTTGTGCACCACTCGTCCATACCCTCGAGTATATGTGGCTCTGTGCGGATGACATACGATACGCCCTCATCGACCGGCTGAAGCTGGCCGTCGGTCACGATGCAGGCAATTTCTAATAGTCGATCACGTTTCGGATCAAGTCCTGTCATCTCACAGTCAATCCAAACGAGCGGCTCATCCTCTGCCGACAAGACCCGTGTCGGCGCAGGCGGCGGGATCTGTGACATGTTACAATAACTCTGAGCTATGTGGAGCTAATGTCACTGGCTGGGCACCAAACATATCCACATGGACAGGGGCCATGCCATGGACGCGGAAGAGATACGTACCCGCTTCCAGCGGGGTAGTAGAGAGGAATACATAATGGGTATCATCAAATGCATGTGCAGTAGCCAGCTCATGGGAATGTGTCGTGATGGAAACGCACAATGGGCCTGTGGCATCCTGAGCCGCACAGACCATCAGAGGCATACGGCGAGGCACATCGAGCTTCCACACACACGACGCAGGACTATGCACCTTGCGGTGATACATGCCGGCACCAATCGCTGGCAGACCTTCGACATGGACGGGCACAGAACTTTCCACAGTGAGTGCATACGACTGCCCCACGTGCATATGGGGCTGAGACGCTGATAGAAGCAGGGTGTATGTACCTGGCTGCAAGGCCTGAATATCAGATACAACCATACCGCGTGAAAAGTTTCCTGTACAGGACGTCTTGGACGCCGTGGAAAGGCAATGGATGCGCTCACCACTGCGACATAATGTGAGGCGTACCGGTACTGTCAGTACAGTGGTGAGCATAAGCTGGATGCGAGGAAGGAACGTATCTTCCTGTACCGTGAGACGGTACTGTGGCTGATACCATTCGTCAGGCGCGGCTGCATGCAGTGGCGCACGCCATGTGCCGTGAAACACGGCGCGGTGTGACCAGGCTTGGGGCAGTGCACGAAATTCCATAGGACAGGTCGCATAGGCCGTTAGTGTGTACGGCATAGGAATTTGCGTACCATGCCGAGAAACAGCGATGGTATACTGAGTACAGTCCTGGGGCTCAACCGTGCAAAGCGTGTGCGCCGTGTTCATATATACGCCCATCATACCGCCAGTCTCGGTGTCTGCTCGACGTTGAGAGGACAAAGTGGGATACACATGAAGCGCAATGTACTCTTGTTCGTCGAATTCATCACATGTGGATGCATCCCGCTCAAGATGGAGCAAAATAGGCCGATCGACCACATGTTGTAGCAAGAGATGGTATTGCTCCGTTTGTGCCGTTCGAACATCATCCAGGCGCACGGCCGAGTCAGATTGGGCTTCCCACACACCCTGGATAGATTGCATTTCTGGATATAGAGAAGGATTCCAGTTTACGAGTAAAGCATCAAAAGCATGACGCACGTCAGCCCAGCTCATGGTGACGCGATGGGAGACGTCACTTGTTTTCCACGGATTGATGATCGTCACGATACGATCTTGTCCTTGCGCAGATAGTGCTAAGATTCCATAGCAATGCAACGGTTCTAAATCGGCATAATCAACCGCAGCGTTCGTACTAAGAGCCACCATACAATCACCACGTCGCCATGCTTCGTACAAGCGCATCCATGTCTTTTCGCTTTGGAAAGTAGGCTCGTCCATGGGTATGTATTCAGGTATCCATCCTGTAAGCATGTAAAGATCCATGCTCGAATGTGAGCCTCGAAATGCATAGCCACTGCGCTTGGCAACGAGGTACGCCTTTTCTAGAAGCGCCGGCCATAGTTGTGTCTTGTGCCGCGGCTTTGTGCAAAGCCACAGCCCGTCCCGACTTACTGGAAGCATATCGTTTATATGAATACAACGCAAACTTCCGTGCATATACAGCTTGACCTTATACGTCCCATCGGGACTTGCACATGGCACACCGTCCTGCTGGGGGTACAGCATATTGCATGCCAAATTCGTACCCCAACGAGCATTATGCTCTGCCACAATCTCTAGTGCCGTGATAAAGGAGCAATCCGAGACACAACCTTGTTGCATATCACCGCCAACAAGTCGCACGTCGGCTCGGTATACTGGAAAGTCCCGCAAAGACTGCAGCTGTGCGCCTTGCTCTATTTGTTGCGGGGAGAGTTCCGGGGATGGCTCCACCGGCACATGTTCATTTTCGCTCCAAAATGGAGGCCAAGCTTTAGTGCCCAACCCTCTGGGGACACGTCCTGCATCCCTTAATCGCTTGGCACGTTCCAAGCAGCGCTCAGCCATCCGACGCGCGTCGGTTACACTCGAGTCATCACGCGCAATTTCCAGGAAAAGTCGAATAGCTCTGGTATACTGAAAGAACGCAGCATTGTATTTTTTCTGTAGCTCGAAATCTACGGCTTCCGCTGCAGCAGCTTTTGCCACAGCTTCAGCCGCTGGATCCATGGGCGAGAAGGTCTGGGACGTGCGAAGTGGAGGAGAAAGATGAAACGGCCAAGTACAAAATCTTCTCATTCACGCGAGTCATATTGACACGCCCGCACCTTCCTGCCAACTACATGTTTACCTGTTGCGGGTGCAAGGTTTGAATGGGTTCTCCTGTAGCGCGCCCCACGCATTGTTAGCCGTTCCTATGGATGACAAAGGTTGGCTGGACGAATGCGCATGCTTCACAGCACGCCCATCCCAGCTGTAAATGGGGGAGTTGAAGAGGTTCCTCGTGAACCTGCAGGATCAGTCAGTACCGCTGAGCAATCCGCTCCAACGACCTCTGTCCCACGTATTTGTAGGGTCCTCGGTAAGCAGGGAGCACTTGGCTTGAAAGCGCGCTCAGGCCTAATAAGGGCCCAAACATACTATTTTTTTCTTAGTTCATTTTATAAATTTTTCGAAACGAGGCGTGTCTCCTGCCCATGATGCAGGCGATCAAATCAGCGTGGCGCGCAGCTCTACCGGTGCGTGGCCGTGCACTGCATACAAGCCATCTAAAGATGAGTGCCTGGAGCGTACCACCCGTACAGGCCAGCGCGCATCAAGCGATGCCTCCAGTGTTTCGCTCAGACATTCAGCAGATGAAAAGGGAAGGGACTCCATTGGTCTGTATCACAGCATACGATCAGCCGACGGCGCTGGCTGTGCGTGGTGCTGGTGCTGATATGTGTCTTGTCGGCGATTCATTGGCCAATGTGGCTCTCGGATACCAAGCAACGCGATCCCTATCTCTGGATGCCATGATCCATCACGCCAAGACTGTGCGTGCTTCTATACATGCTCCTGAGTTACAGTATGATGCGCGTTGCCCACGTGCACCTCTCGTTATCGTTGATATGCCATTTGGCTCGTATGGCGTATCACTCGAGGAGTCCGTGCGCCACGTCATGCATGTCGTGAAAGAGACTCAGGCGTCGGCTATAAAAATGGAAGGATCGATGGAGCTGGTTCCGTTGATAGAACGCTTGACTACATTGGGCATTGATGTCATGGGCCACATCGGATTACAACCACAGCGATTCGGTGACGCCAGCGGATTCCGTGTACAGGGCGCAACAGCACACAGTGCCCTCAACATTTTGCGCACAGCCCAGGCATTAGAGGCGGCAGGATGCTTTTCCATTGTACTCGAGTGCATCCCATCCAAGTTGGGTGAAGCTATTAGCCAACGACTCGACATTCCCACCATTGGTATCGGCGCTGGTCCTCACACACATGGTCAGGTGCTTGTATGTACCGACATTATGGGTGATCTCACCAGCCCTTCGCACGTATCGGCTGTCTTGGCAGGTTTAGAGAAGGGAGCCTCTGCACCAGCGCACATGCCAGAGACACCTTGGCCTCCAATGCCCAAGTTTGTGCGGACATTCGCTGCATCACACGTCGGTTCACAGCGTATAGTGGCATTGCGGCGCTTTGTTGAAGCCGTGCGTTCACGGACGTTTCCTGATAATACGTCGGAGGCTTATCGAATCAAGACGCACGAATGGGAGACGTTTTTGCAGCTCGTAGACAGCTCATGACTCCATGTGGAGGATTACCCCAGGTGAGACTGCAACGTTCATGTGGCGCCCTTGGTTGGGATGTGTTGTGCGCCGCAGCATCCACAGCAGCTCGCATAAGCCCCTCTTGACTCTTACAAAAGCTCATATACCTGGTCTCAAAGGTACCATTCATGATTATGAGGCCAAAGTACCTTCTCTTACCTGGTCCATTCTCGATGGTGCTCAGAACGAGTGCTGGGCCATCATAGGGCCTACTTCCTCCAATGCGGGTGCCCACGTACGACAAAAAATCATTGACGTGGTTCTTGGACGATATTCTCCACGGGCTGCTAATACATCCAACGTACCGCCATCATGTACACATATGCTCGACACATTACCACGAGAGGCTGTAGCCTATGTGCCGTTCGAGACACCACCCGGGAATTTTGGCGGTGAATTTATTGATTATACGACAAGATACGGATCGATTCGAGACGAAGACCGCGTGACGCTTTTTGAGAGTCTGATGGAGTCTCGTGATGTATATACAGGCCTGGTGGCTCAGCTGCACATGCGACCAGATCCATTGCGGCTGCACCAAGACAACACAGGCTTACTCAAATGGAACAGCAGCTATGAACGCGAAGAGTGTATCAGAAAGGCGCATGCTATATGCAAGCATATCCAAAGCACGGCTCCTGCTCTTGGCTTGACGTCACTGCTTTCACGACCGCTTATTTCACTGTCCAACGGTCAAATGCGCCGTGCCCGAATTCTGCGTGCCTTGATTCAGGGAGCTGAATGGGCCGTTCTCGAGGACCCATTCAAAGGCCTTGATCAGCCATCAAGAAACGAACTCACGCAATTGTTTGGTGAACTGCACGCTAATCGGACCCCACGCCTGTGTCTCGTCCTTCGCGAGCAAGATCCGGTGCCATCATTCATCACACATATTCTCCGGGTCGATGAGCATGGATTTGTAACGCAACTTGGTCACAAAAGTGAGGTGCCAACTGAAAAAGATGCTGAGTATCCTCCTGGGAGCTACGATATCGTCCGACGCAACGCGGAGCGATGCGTTTATACAGGTCAAAAGTCGAGCGAGCCCATCGTGGCTATGCGTCACGTCTCGATTGAGTATGAATCCAACCCAATCTTGCAGGATGTATCGCTCGAATTGCAGCCTGGTGCAAGAATGGTGCTAGTGGGTGATAATGGAAGCGGGAAAACAACTCTCTTATCCTTGCTTCTCGGCGACCATCCTCGTTCATTTGCACTAAGTGAGCAACAGCTGTCATTATGGGGTGCAGCACGCGATGCACCGCGCAACGCTCATGTACTGCTGCAGCGGCGCATAGGTCATATGTCGCCAGAGTTATTCCATGCGTTCCCTCGCAAGAGTCTCGAGGCAGGCGGTTTGACCGTGGCAGACGCGATAGCGAGTGGCTTTGACGGTATATTTACGTATCGAAGGCGCAACGAGAAGCAACTTGAGCGCGTTGCACAATTATTGCGCCTGTTTAGTCCAGAGCTGGTGTTTGACTCGAAGAGCATGTCATCTGAGAGCGTGGGCGATCTGCCTTTCGCGAGTCTGACACACGGGTCACAGGCTGTTGTGCTATTTCTGCGTGCCTTGGTACATCGCCCATCTCTGCTGATTTTGGATGAAGCGTTCCAAGGCATGAGTGGTCATCAGGTGGCCAAGACGCGCGCGTTCATTGATGGCACGCAGTCATGGGTGTATGAGGGCATGTCCGATACTGAGCGTGCCGTCGACAGGACGTGGCGCGAAAAAGTCGTGATTGTGGCCGTAAGTCACTATGAGAGTGAATGGCCCCTGACATGTGGCTGCTTATTGCGTCTGTCTCAGGGCCGTGTCATAGAGTCGTTTTAGGGAGCGATTTCCATAAGGATGGACCAATCTTGTCCAATCAAAACACGTGGATCGCGAATCTCGAGGCGCGACGCTAGCCTGGCACTGGCGTCGGAGGCCGTGGGAGATCGTGAAGTACCTGACGTATACGTAAATGCCAACGACGTCTCGTGGCCGTGGGCATCGCGGGCGATGATGCGGTACACTTCTGGCAAGCCATAGACAATGATGCGTTCAACACGCACAGACGACGTTTCTTGCTCATACGCATTACCGGGCACTTGGAGAGCTGTCGACGACGCAGACGTATGTATGTCACGACCCGTAAGCGATGTGGATGCTAGGCGCAAGTGCCCTGGGCCATCGCGTGTCAATGTAAATTTGCGTGCAAGGAACGCCTGGTCGTCACGGTACGCGAAAGTCTGACCATCGTCCATGTACAGATGGCCCTCGGCAGCAAGCTCATCATGGCTCGGCGCGATGTACAAGGTGAACGGATCGAGGCGTTGCAATTCAGCTGAACGACGCACACGCTCCCGCATCGGCACGACCGAGCCACCACGTTGAAGCATCGGCACATGGTCGGAGAGAGGTGCCGGTACAGCCACACGGCCACCAGGAGCACGATATACGTGACCCGTGAAGTGGTGATAGTAATCTTCGTCATCAGCGAGGTAGATGTCGACATGCGACGCACCCTTTGTCGTAGGGGGCTTGATCAGCAAGCCTGAATCGCCAAGGAAGTACTGGTCGTCCACATCAAATCCAGCCGTGTCGTGCGGGAAAACAAGCGCCTGTGGCTTGAGCACAGGCTGTCCATTCAAGCTCGAATGCCAGAAGGCCGTATACCACACCGGTAGCATCTTGTACCGCAGGCGCAGCAATCCACGCAACGCATCACCTACCGCACCGTCATACAGGTATGGCTCACGACGCTTGGTGTCGATGTGTGCGTGCGCCCGGAAAAATGGCTCAAAGATACCTGCCTGATACCATCGTACAAGAAGTTCCGTGTCGGGATTGCCGAAAAATCCGCCGATGTCCGCGCCACAAAAGCTCATACCACCCATACCGTTCTGCAGGATCATCGGCACGCTGTTCGCAAAGTGCTCCCAAGTGCCGAGGTTATCACCGGTCCAAATCGCACCAAATCGCTGTGATCCAAGCCACCATGCCCGGCTTAGCACAAAGGGCCGGCGCTCCACGCCAACCTTGCCAGAGGTATCACGCGTGCCTAGCTCACGACGCGTCAGTCCCGTGGCAGTGAGATTATGCAAGATCAAGCCATTGATGTTGTGAATGTCGCGGTTTTCCCAGCCCGGGTAGTGCAGTACATCTTTCGGCGAAGACACTTCGGGACCTGAAAAGATAGCCGGCTCGCTCATGTCGTTCCATACAAATACATTGCGAGCATTAGCCTCCAGCTTGTGCTTTATGAGACTAAACTGGTCGATCCACCACGACCACGTACGAGGCTGGAAAAAGTCGATCCAGCTCGCTTGGCCGCTCCAGCACTCGCCCTCGTAGTTGGTCTTGTTGTCTGGATTTTTGACGAGCAGGTCCAAGTCCCTGGCCTCCTTGTACAGATAATATTTGTCCGTCTTTTTCAAATGCGGATCCAAAATAATGACTAGTTTCCGCCCGCGCTCATCGAGAGCCTGCACCATGCCGGACGGGTCGATGAACGCCTTCTTGTCCCACATGCCGTACATGTGCTCAGCACTGTACTCAATGTCCAGCCAAATCACATCCATCGGGATATCAGCTTCATCAAAGCGCGAGCTCACATCTTTGACGTCGCCATCTGACCAATAGTTCCAGCGACACTGGTGGTAGCCGATCGCGAAATACTGCGGCAACGCCGTGCGACCAACCAACGACATGTACCGCTCCATGTTTCGGTGCAGCGTCGGGCCCATAAACACAAACAAATCCAGAATACCAGACTCGGACATAAAGTGCACGTGCGATGAGCGCGTCGACGAGCCGCCCGACAGCGCCTTGGCATCATCTCGCGAGGCCGCACGCAGCGCTGCCGACGCTGGCTTCGGTCCTGGACGATGCTTTGTCTTGTGGATGTCCACCCACGTTTCGGCGGCATTCATCCACAGCACACTGACGGCACTCGATTGGCTCAGGGCATGCACAATCGGAGCGCTGCCATATAGCGCCATCGGACTATCGTATTCGTACTCGAACACATCCGTATTCATTAGACGGTAAGGATCTGTAAATCGACCGGCCTCTTCCTCCTCTCCCTTTGGCGGAGCGCGCGTCGAGCGAAGCGATAAAGGACTGGCGTGCTCTGGTAAGCCATAGAGCGTGTCGTAGCCAGGGAACGAAATGTCCAGAGCCACGCCTTCAGGACCTTTCGGCTTGGAGTCTGCTACACCGCCCCATGACTCTTCCCACTCGCCTTCATCGGGCGTCTCAAACTTGGACCACATGTCGATGGTCGAAGCAGACGCAGTAGGGTGCCGCTGCTTCAGGTCATGGACACGAGATTGGAGGTGCGCTGCTCGCTGTTCATCCGTCTTGGGTAGTCCGTCCTCCGGCTTAGCGCGAAAGTGCTCCATATGCAACAGGGCACGCTCATTCAGAATCATTTGCACGATGCCGTCTCTTACAAAAGAAATCCGCAAAGGCGCATGCTCGATGTGCATTTCGTGCGTGCTATCACCCCATGACACAACAGTCTTAGCCTTGCTCTGCTGCTTAATCTGTACATTGTGCGCGAGCGCAGGCATCTCGGCAATGCCCCATACACTAGCTTCAGGATAGTGACGCCAGTCCTTGTAGGTCGGCGCACGCTCATCCATTTGCAGGCGTGCATTGCCGTCCGCAAAGAAAGTCGTCTTTAGCTCGAATGACACATCGTGCAATGCACTCATGACAGGCACATGCAAGGCCGCACCCTCAAGCTCGGGCACACTACCCAGCGAATATGGCGAGACGTACGCCGGGCGCGTGAACGACTCGACATTTTCTGCCACCTTCCGAAATCGACGGCATACGCTCGAGTCGCTGCACCCCTTGAACACGCCAGGGTTCACACCAGCGACCAGCGCAGCTGCACAAGCGAGTGTCAGCACCCACACCAGCAACGAGGGGCGATGCATCAGTGGCAACGGTGACGACGCCCACGGTGAGCCTCTCCAGGTCCTCGTATGCGCTTACATAATAGACACTCGCATCGCTGGCGCAACGCTAAACGGCTTGTCTTCTTATCCCCCACCTCTATGGACGCATCGACATTGCAGTGGGCGTACCGTGCGCAAAAAAGCCTGGGCGTCAAGGCGGGTGTGCCTAACTTCCCCGACGTGCATGGCTTTGATGGTGCGCATGTGGGTTCGCGAATGCTCGTATACAGTGCCAGTGGCTCGAGGCTTGCTGTGGCGCTAGAGCAGGGCACACAGATCTATGATGTGCGCGACACGGGTGTTGAGCTACGTCTGGAGGTGCCTGTATCGCGTGCCATTGAGCTAGCACTGTCGCCACGCGGCACCTACCTTCAGACGTGGGAGCGTCCTGTCAAGGGAGAGGATGGCTCGTATAGCCGCAACCTGCGTATATGGCACGCTGAGACAGGCGAGCTCCTCGGCGCCTTTGAGCGCCGCCAAATCGATGGGTGGCAGTTCCAGTTTACTGACCGCGAAGACTACTGCGTGCGCTCTACAGCAAGTGAGCTGCAAGTGTTCCACCCGAACAACATCCAGGCAGGGGCCGTGGGTCGGCTCTCTGCGGAGCATGTGCAGACCTTTTCCGTGGGTCCTGGCCCGCAACCGGCCATCTCCGCTTTCTTTCCTGAAAAAAAGGGTATGCCCGCCTTCGTGCGCATTTATTCGCTCGCTTCGATCTTGCAAGGCCCACCTGGTGCTGTGGCGCCCGCCGCCCAAAAGTCGTTCTTCAAGGCAGACAAGGTCACGATGAAATGGAACAGGGCTGGATCGTCACTTTTGCTCATGACAGCGACGGACCATGACCAGACGGGCAAGTCGTATTATGGCGAGACGAATCTGTACATGCTGTCGACACGCGGCGACTTTGACTGCCGCGTCGGTCTTGACAAAGAAGGACCCATCCACGACTTTGAGTGGAGTCCCAACAGCCGAGAGTTTATTGTGCTGTATGGCTATATGCCTGCCAAGGCGGTCGTGTTTTCGTACCGCGTGAATGTGATCGCAGAGCTCGGCACGCAGCCGCGTAACCTGATTTCGTACAACCCACAGGGGCGCTTGTTTGTGCTCGCTGGCTTCGGCAACCTGGCTGGCACCGTCGATATCTGGGACCGGGAGCGTCTGGCAGATGGCAAGCTGTTCACGCTTGATGCAAGTAACAGTAGCGTGTTGGAATGGAGTCCTGATGGCCAATTCCTGTTGACAGGCACGCTCTCACCGCGCCTGCGTGTGGATAATGGCGTGCGTATCTGGCACTGTACCGGCAAGCTCGTGCATGTCGACATGGTGGACGAGATGTACTCGGCCGCGTGGCGTCCGCAGCGCTTTACCGAACCGCCTGCCTTCCCCAAGACCCTACCGCCCGCGCCAGCACCGTCCACGGCAGCAGCAGCCGTGCTGGCCAAGCAGCAGACGGCGGCCAAACCCATGGGTGCATACCGCCCGCCCAGCGCGCGCCATGCTGGCGCATCGACCGGTGACTTTTTGCGGCGCGATGAGCAGTCGTCTGGTCCGTCGGTGCCATCGGTGCCTGGAGCCAGCAGCAAGCGTGGCGGCCGCAAGGTGCCTGGTGCGCCTCAAAAGACCCCTGCACCACCGCCGAAACCAACGATGGGCGCGGCTGATGTGGGTGCGTGCTCCTCAGATGGTGGCGTAGTCGAGAAGAAGCTGCGGAATCTGACCAAAAAGCTCAAGGCCATTGAGCAGCTCAAGGAACGCCGCGACAAGGGCGAGGCGTTGGAGCAGACACAGCTCCAGAAGATTGAGACAGAGCAAGAGATCCGCAACGAGCTGGCTGCGCTCCAGTAACTATATAGTGTCTAGCGCACCGAGTACACCTGCGTCGTGCGCGTCGCCACACGCTTCTCGCCCGTCGACGGCCGCTCGTCTGCCGAGTAATGGAGATCGACATCGAGTTCACGCTCGTTCGCAGACGAGGCATATACACGAATCTCGCCCTCGATGCATGTGCCGGCCTGGACCTCGATGGGTGTCTTGAGCAAAAAGATGGTCTGCTTCCAGTGCGTGGGCTTGCCAAAGGGCGACGTGGTAAATGAGACCGTCTCGCCGTGCGTCGCCTCGGACGCTTCTACCACTTCATTGCCATGCAAATCGAGGCCATGGACGTCACTAGGCTGGACGGGTGACACCGTCACGGGAGGCAGATCGTCGAATGCCACGTGTGGTGTCGGTGCGAACCATGTATCAAACCACGACACAAAGCCATGCACCTTGCATGCCTCCTTGACATGCAAGGAAAACGGCGCGGTGAACGATGGCTGCGCAACAGGAATCTGCTCGAGCGGTAGGTCACAGATGGTCGCGACGTCACTTACGATCGCGTCAGCTTCCACGTCCTCTGTTGCAGCCTCGGATGATAGGCCTTGAGTCATACTCGGCATGCGAAAACCGTACACATCGCTCCAAAAGCGCGAGCGCTCACACAGGACACCACGATCCGTCGCGGCAGCGAGCACCATACGTGAATGCGACGGCGCAAGAATGCCTCCTTCACGCAAGTAGCGGTCGCGTGCGTACAGCACAGACGGCAACATGGACTCGTACAGCAAAAAGTAGCCCATCCACTCACTCACAATCAGATCGACCTTGCCGGCCCATGGCGCTAGCACCTCGTCCAGGGCCTCGATACGTCCACGAAACACACGAACGACATGCCCGAATCCATTATCCTCGATATTCGCGCGCGCACGCTCCACCACATCGCTTGCATCGATGGCCAGCACTTGCTTCGCCCCGGCTCGCGCACAAAACAGACTCAGAATGCCCGATCCACAGCCGACATCCATGACAGTCTTTCCGCGGATCAGATGCGCATTGGCTGGCGAAAGCAGAAACTTGGCGTACGAGAGCGTGCGCACAGAGTCTCCAATCATAGTCTGGTGGATATCGTGACCAGCGTAGCTTTCAAAGTAGTGGCGGTCGATCGGCTGTGGCGCTGGCGCAGACACTTGCTCGGCAGCTGCATCCTGAGCCACGGCCGCTGTGATGCCAAAGCGCTCCGCATACCGGTGACGCAGCTCATCGTAGGCCTCACGCAAAATCCTGAGCTCTGTGGCTGTGTCCATGCGCTCCGACTCCTCGGCAAGGTCGTACTGTAGCAATCCATCTTCTTCGTACCCCGGCACAGGCTTCATTTCGTTGTCGTCTGTAAGAAACGCTTCATGGCCGGTCAGAGACATGATAGACTCAGGCGTAGGTCGTGGCTGTGTCGTTGGACGCCGGATATAGTTGATAAGACGGATGACCTGGAATGCATCCAAGTGCAGACGCGACACGAGGGCATGCAAATCACATCCCTGAGCTCTCGCATGCTCCAGCGCTTTCTCAGCGCTATCGAATCGTGCATCCCATTCAGGAAAGAGCGCGCGAGCAGGCACACTCGCCTCATTCCAACCGTCAAAGTTGTCGTCTTCGTCCGGACGATCCCACTCCGTCGACATGGTCCCAGAGAGAAAAAAAGGCACAGGGCGAGCGCTCCGTTTTTATCACGTGAAACGCTTGGGCCACGTCTAGCTACAGCTACGTGGCTCGGTGAGGGCCGCGAATACGACGAACATCGGCCTCCGACAGATGCAAGGCACCACCGCGAAACTTGCCGACGCCGCTGCCGATACCGCGCTGGCGTTGTTTCGGCTGCATGGCACGCGATCCACGCTCTGTTTCTGATCCGCGCGTCAAACGCGACTGTTTCTGCATTTTGGGATTCCACAGACCCAGCTCTTTTTGCGTCTCAATGTCGCGATCACGTCGCTCGCCAGCCGCACGGCGCAAGCCAGCTCGAATACGCGCAGGTACCTTGCCCAGTTCTTGGGCCTTGAGTTTTTTCTCCGCCCATCCTGTGCCTGGCGCACGTGAGCCGATCGTGTCGGCGGACGACAACTCCATGACACGTGCCAAGGTTTCATTCGTCGTGGTCGTGAGCTTTCGCTTCTTGGTCGCGTCCGCTGTGCCAGGTGCGAAAAGGGTCGTAGAAAGAAGTTCAGAGAGTTGGCGGTCATTCGCTCGCTGGTCGTCGTCATCGTCCGAGTCTGCCTTGGGCGCGTCGCTGACTGCCTCGACAGGCTCCTTGTGCAGGTCTTGAATCTTGGATGACATGAATTGCTTGCGTGACGACTTGCTTTGGGTATCTCTGGCACGTTTGGATGGATCGGAGAACACGACCGTCTCGGGTATGCGCTGCTTGGGTGCTTGGGCATGCTCCATTAGGTCTAGGTCGTCGTCCAGGTCATCGTCATTCGACGCATCGTCCATCGTGTCGTCATCAAGGTCGTCTTCTCCTGCCGATTCCTCCTCTGTATCATGCGCTTCTTTCTTTGCATGCATCATGGGCACGTCAAACTGCTGGTAAAACTGTGCCTCCAGCGCCTGGAGCTGCGCCTTGGCTTCTGCCTCGGCATGAGGCGCCATGGTATGTGGAGACTCGAAGCGAAAAGCAGGCGCACCCAAGTCTCGATGATAGCGCCTCCACGTGCCACCAACATGGAGGAGCATGATGAGAGTGTGGAAGAAGTAGCGGTCGATGCGATCGTGTCGCACAAGCTCAATGTGGCAGAGAATCGGGTCGAGTACTTGATTCAATGGAGTGAGAACGGGAAAACAACATATACCTGGGAACCAGAAGAAAATGCCGTGGATGCCGACGACCTTATTTACCAGTACTGGTGCGAGAAGCAGGGATCGTCACACGCCGCCGCTCTCGACAATGTCAATGCGGCGCGGAGAATCGCGCCCAGGTCAAACTTGGCAGAGGACCAAGCACCGCCTTCGCTCCCGCCGCTATCAGAGGCACGACCTGCCGCCCGTTTGCCCCCCCTTCGGTCTTTTTCTCAGCGGGTGAAACACGTATCGCGGCCCACCAGCCTGAAACGGTACAATGTCCCCTGCACCTACAAATATTCACCATACAAGATACCATATGGATGGTGCGAAAAATACTCATCCTCTAGCTCATCGGGTTCGAGGAGCCCGAGTTCCTCTGGCCTGCCCACTTTGCGACAGACGGAGGCTGGACCTGTGGGCGAATGGGACGACCAACAAGCCCAAGTCCATGCGCTCCAGCGCGTCAACAACCACATCGAGACGGTGGTCGAGGTGCAAGGGCGTACACTTACATGCTCTCTCCATACAGCGTACCAACACTGTCCTCAGGCCATGCTGGCCTTTTACCAAACCCGCGTCCTGTAGCCTTGCCTCATGTAGCTGACACTTGTACATAGAACCTTGACGTGTGTGGAGTTTCCGAGCTACGACGACGATGCGAGCTGCGTCACGGATTCCCATCTTCACGCATGACATCCATCTTTCGCGCTCTGATGCGCCGCAAGTCCTGCAAGGCATGCTGCATACGATCTGCTTCGTGCGCATGCTCGGCCTGCTCCAACCCGACACGCAAGTGATCAAAGGCGTATCGATGCCGTACGTCAATGATGTTGCCACACAGGCGCGTATCGCGCGCGCGGCGTGCGACATGTTTGATGCGCTAGACCACAAGAGGAGCAAGCAGCGCAGCACCGTGTGTGTCGATGTCGTAGTGGGATGGCATCGGCTCTTGGCGCCGCCAAATGACACCGACACTCAGCCTACCCGTACTGCGTCACCTGAGCCAGGGAGCATGCACTATGCCGTCTTTGAGTCGCCGTACTCGTGGCTGGCTTCCGCACTCGCTGGCGGGCGTACGACGACGCATCTTGAGACGCGCGACGAGCGCTCTACGCAGCGTCTCTTGCCACGCGACGCGTCCCTAGACTCGCGTGCCAGTGATGTGTTTGAGCAGTGGGTCCTGAGCCTGCACATCCACTACGACCAAGATGATACGAACCTGTCCGAGGCGCTCACGGACTACGTCATGGCGGCTGTCTCATTCGCCAACGAGCACCAGGACAAGCTCCCGGCCGTCACAGACACGGCCGTATGCCCCTTCCCCTTCACCATGAACAGCACGGTCCGTGAACGCTAACATACACCCACACCGCCTATGATGGAAACGAGCATCGGATCGATACCCGGGAAGTCGCGCCTGAGCATGTCGTCGAGAGCGCCGAGCGTCTGCATCGACAAGCGGTCCATGCTCACGCCCTTGTGGTGCGGGTACATGCCATGGGCATCCAGGCCCGACACATGCACCTGGAAGCGGCCACGAGGCACCGTGGCCTGGCGCAGCGAGTCACTAGGCGCAGGGAGCGGCGGCCACTCGTCCGTGCGCAGAGCGAGGCGCATCTCAAAGACGTGCTCGCCGTAGCGTGATACGTCCTTGAGATGGTGCCGCTGCATGCCTGTAGGCGGCGGCTCATCAAAGTCCCACTCGACGATATCGGCGTCAAAGGACAGCGTCGACCATGCCAAATAGGGGTGCTCGAGGCGCAGCAGGACATGACGAGTGTGATTCGCCGCGTCATAGTGCAGATCCTTGCACGACAGCCGCACGCCGGCCCACCGCGACGTGTCGCGTGAGAGGGCCTGTCGCGTCGGCGTCGATGGCAGTGTCACACGCGTCACGTCAATAAAATGCGTGAGCGGGAACAGGATGTCCATGTCCGGCGCGGCCTGCGCCGCATGATCCCAGCTCAGCGACGCGTTGGGCGCATCGCCCAGCAATGTCCGCTCGATCGCAGCGTCCAAGCGGCGGTCGCGCGAGGCCGAGTCGAGGACGGAGTGCGCGACGTGCCACTCGCCACTCGTCACGTTTTCGACGTGGTGCAGCAGCAGGCGACGCGGATGACGGTCGTCAAAGACGGGCAGGCCCTGCGCGGCAAACAGCGCGGCCGTGGCGCATGTCACACCCAGGCCTACCCACATGGTCTTGCGCATAGAGGCAGGTCCGTAGCGATGGCACAAGGGCGTCACGACACTGGCGACAATGCACACGAGCACAGCCACGAGCGATCCCATCACATGGTCGACGGGTACGTGCGTGCCCATGCGTCCCATAAGCGGCACGAGCAGGTCGAGGAACGACACGACGGCCTCGACGCCAATGGTGCAGGGCAGCAGCAGGTGCAGCGGGTACGTCGAGAAATGAAGGCGTGTATCTGGTGCTAGGCCGCTCGAAATGCGGGACAGGCCGAGCACGAGATAGTCGTTGACGATGAGGGGCACGAGGGAGGCGAGCACAATGAGCACCGCGACGTGGGCGGAGCCCAGTAGGTAAAAGTTCATCAGCAGGGCCATGAAGGTGTGGAAGATGATGGCGCCCGCGAACGACGAGTATTCGAGGTACGGACGGCGCGTGCGTTCCGGCAGCGAGTGAATCCAGCGCTGCACACCCACGATGGCCGTGAGCGCGGGCGGCACAAAGAGCGCCAGGGCGTAGAATTCGTGGCCGAACCACGAGAGGGGCGCGATGCAACGCAGCACAAAGGCGACCGCGTTCGCCGCGACGAGCGCCGCGACATAGTTGCCTACGATGCCGATGGTGGATATCATGGCCATCCGCACAAACGCCGTACGCGGCTCGGTCGAGTTCATCGCACTCAGCAGAAAGTTGACGAGCACGGAGAGCGACGTGATGATGTTTTTGAAGAGATGGGGCGAGAGCACGATCATGTACGAGCTCGCGATAGAAAAATAGACAGGCAAGAGCCGCTGGAAGGGCCGTCGGCGGATCTGAGCTAGCGGCGAGGCAGCATCGAGGCACAGCGACTCGATCAGCGAGAGTGTATTCTCGCCAAAGTGCTGCAAGACGCCGCGCTCGACATACGACGGCACATCGCGGCGCGTGTGATACAGGTACGACGAGCCCACGACGGCCATGTCGAGGCCGGGCAGGCCGTGTCCATACTCCTGGAACTGGCGGAAATCCGTGTCGCTCATAATGATGCCAGATGAGAACACGTCGCTCGCGACGACCGTGCCGAATGGATGCGGCACGCGGCTGTACGCCTCGATGAGCGCGGGGTCCGTCGCCTGGAAGAGCAGGGACGGACCGGACACACCGCAGCCCTCCAAGTTGACCACGGCACGAACGCTGGCGCGCGTGATATTCTCCTGCGTCATGTACAGATGCGATGCGTCCTGCAGCGACTCTTCGCCATTGTTGAAAAGGAGCACGAGGCCGTGTTTCATGCGCGGCGCACCACGGACCGTGAGCGCCCGCAGTGCCTCGAGCATGATGGCCACGCCGGCCGCGTCGTCCACCGCGCCGGGTGACGGGATCGTGCTGTCAATGTGCGCGTTCACAAGCAGCGTATGCGCCTTGCTCTCTTCCGACCCATCTGAGACGCGCACGATCAAGTTGGACATGCCATAGTACCGCTTCCACACGGGATGACCGAGGATCTCGAAGCGGTGACGGCCATCGCTCTGCTGCCGAAACACCTCGACGTGCGTCGCATACTCGCTGCCACCCGTGGCATGCGTGCCTTCGTAGCGGCGCAGCACATCCTCGAGCCACACTTCCGCATCGACATGCTTCTGTGTGCCGACCACGCGGTACCCAATGCCTTCGGAGAGATGCTGCATCGTCAGCATGGCATTCGCCTCGCTGAAGTAGGACGAGAGCGGGCCATCGTACGCCTCGCCGTCGGCCAGCTCGTAGGCAGACGCCGCGCCGCCATCCAGCTGGTGGGACAACAGCGCATCGAACCACGCGTCGCTCGCATGTCCACGAGGCTTGGGCGCGAGCGGCGTCGTCGGGGCGAGCGGCGTCGGAAGGCGGTAGTGCCAGTAGATCGAGGCCGTAGCAAGCACGCAGGCAAGGCACGCAAGCGACACGAGCTCACGCACGACCGCACGCTTCGTCGGCCTGTACGCGAGCGGCTCGCGCTTGCGGTCGTCGGCCATGGTCGTCAGACGCCACGTCGTTGCTGACAAAAAAAGTCTATGAGCCTGTCGCGTGCCGCCACAGCACAGCATACGTCGCCGGCGTGCATCCCGCGAGGCGCTTCGCCTCGCCAAGCGTGCGCGGACGCGTACGGGAGAGGCGCTCTTTCATCTCGTCACTGACGCCGGCGAGCTGGTCATACGCGAGGTCGGCGGGCAGCGCAAGCGCCTCGTCACGCTCGAACGCCTCGATGTCAGCGGCCTGGCGGCGCAGATGCGGCATGTACGCGGCCTCTGTCGCGAGACGCTCGAGCGTGCTCGCAGGCATGCTGCGCAGCTCAGGCACGAATGGCAGCAAGTCGCGGATGCGCGCATGCGGCCGCTGCATCATGTCCAGGGCACTTTGCGTACGCACATCATCGGCGGCCTGGAATCCGTGCTGGGCCCACGCACGCGATGTCATTTTCGTGCGCTGCAAGCATGCCATACCGTAGTCCATGTCCGCCTGGACGGCATGCAGCGCTCGAAGGCGCGCCGGCGATACGGCCTCGGGGCACACGGCATGCAGGAGCGGCGTGAGTCGCACGTCGGCATTGTCGGAGCGCAGCGATAATCGATACTCGGAGCGCGACGTAAACATGCGGTACGGCTCCACGACCCCTTGCAAGCGCAGATCATCGAGCATGACGCCCACGAACGCCTCACTGCGAGAGAGGCACAGCTCCGGACGGCGCTGCGCACGCAGACCCGCATTCAGACCGGCCAACAGGCCCTGAGCACTGGCCTCTTCGTAGCCTGTCGTGCCATTGATCTGGCCCGCTAAAGCCAGGCCCCGGATCCGCCGCGTCTCGAGCGTCGGGAGCAGCTCGCGTGGATCCAAGTGGTCGTACTCGACCGCGTAGCCTGGCCTCAGCAGCTCGGCATGCTCCAGTCCAGGGATCGTGCGCACCAAGCGTGCCTGCGTCTCGGGCGCGAGAGAGCAGGAAAGGCCGTTCGGATACAGCACATGCCCATCGCCCTGCGGCGTCGTAAGAAAGCCCTCTGGCTCGAGCCACACGGGATGCGACGACTTGTGCGCGAAGCGAAGGACCTTGACTTCCAGCGACGGGCAGTACCGCGGACCGGCATACTTCGTCATGTCGTAGTCGTCGCCATGTACTTCCGTATGCACGATCTCATGCGTCGCTGGCGTCGTGCGTGTGCCGTAGCAATACATTTGGCGACGTGCATCGATAGGCGGTCCATCGCGATGCAGGAAAGAGAACGCCGCTGGCTCGTCATCGCCACACAGCACACTCAGAGCCTCGGAACGCTGGGCGGCCTGATGACCCGGGTATCTAGCGCCGAGAGCCACAGAGGAGGCAGCTATGCGCGGCGGCGTGCCCGTCTTAAGCCGCGCGAGCTGAAACCCAGCACGCGCCAGCGACGCGCCGAGTGACTCGGTGCTAGGCTCCGTGCCCTGACTCGGCAGCGGCAGCATTCGCCCCGCTGGACGCCGCTGCTTGCCGAGCAAGATGCAGGCGGACAAGAAGGTGCCTGTGCACAAGACGACCTGGTCGCACGGGATGCTCTCACCGGAGGCGAGTCGCACGCCCGTGACACGCCGGCCAGTAGGCCCCTCGTCCATGTCCAGGCCATGCGCGTGGGCCTCTCGGATCGAGAGGCGGGGTATCTCGCGCAGCATCTGCTGGATGCGCGTCTTGTACAAATACCGGTCCATTTGGGCGCGTGGGCCATGCACGGCCGCGCCTTTCGACCGATTCAGCATACGAAACTGGATGGCGGCATGATCCGCCGCTATGCCACTCAGCCCACCCAGTGCGTCCGTTTCACGCGTCAGGGTGCCTTTGCCAATGCCGCCGATGCTGGGATTGCAGCTCATTTCGCCAATGGTCGCCGCCGACGTCGTGAGCAGCACGGTGGACGCGCCCGTTCGCGCAGAGGCCGCAGCAGCCTCGACACCCGCATGCCCCCCACCGATCACGACCGTATGCACGCCGCGACGCCACATGCGAAGGAGGCCAAGGTGCGGTAGTAGCACGTGACTATGTCCTCACCGTGTCGATGGGAGGTGTGCGCCTCCATTGAACGCAGCCGGCGTGTTGATCCTCGACGACGATGAGCAGCGCGTCGGCGCGGGATGCGCAGGCCAGCTTGCCGCGCGCTAGACCGGCCCTGGACGAGTCCTTTTCGTCAGGGCTAGGCCTAGGTATCTCTGTGAGTCACGAAAAGCCGCAGCGCGCGAGTCAGCGGCCTGCCTCAGAGGTGCAGCACGGCCGTACGCCGTTCCAGCGCACGGGGCCCACCGCCAGCAGGATCCATCGCGTGCACGGCATGCCATCGCTCGCTACGGTCGATCGAATCGCGATCAATGATGTGCTCGAGCAGTATAAGCCAAGCAGCGACGAGTCGGCGATGGCGGATACGACGCACGTCAGCACGCACCCAGGCCTGTCGCGTCCCTCGGCGCCACTGCGTGCATCGCTCGAGACGTCGTCCCCGTCTTTTCTAGGCGCGCCGACGGACGCTCGCAAAGACGCGTCGCTGCGCGCATCCTCTCCGCCCGAGGTGCCATCCGCGCCAGGCGCACATGTCTCGGCGCCGCCAGCTGAGCCCGAGTGTCGCATCGAGCCAAGCACGAGCCGCATTCATATCGTCGGCATCACGACGCATAAGACGGCACCGCGTGCGGAGACGTCACGAGCTGAGCACCACGCGTCCATGTCTCCGCCAGGCACGAACGAGATCTTCCCGGACGGGCTGTTCACATCGATGCCGACGCCGCACCTGCATGATCCTACGCAGAACGACAAGCCGACGTCGGCCGTGCCCGAGGAGCCTGTGCCACCATCGCGCCCTGTCTCGTGGGCTCGCACGCTGCAAGAGCTCTCGCCGCGTGCGGACGAATCGCGCCATTCGATCGAGAACGGCCATGACGTCGATGCCCTGCTGGCCGAGGAGCCCGAAGAAGACTCCGTCGACAAGCTGCTGCAAGAGGACGGACTGGGCATCGCACGCAGCTCTACGATGCGCCGCATCGTGCCGAAGGAAGCTGCGCGCACGCAGTCACCGCCCCCCGAGCGTTTGTCTGTCGACCTACCGACGCTGCCGAGCTGGAGTCCGATCACGCTAGACGGTATGCTGGACGACGTTCCGCCGGCGTCACCGCCTCCTTACATCACTCGCGATAAAATTCGCGAGCGCGTCGAGCGCAGAAAGACGGGCGCACAGAGCACGTCGCCCGCGCTGGATCCCCCGGCCCGCACGGCAGAGACACGAGCCCCAGCGCCCCAAGACGCACGACCCGCCTCGGCGCCTCCCACGCGTGCGTCGGAGGCCGTGCCGCGCGCTTCCTCACCCGCGAAACCGGCGGCGCGTGTCCTTCCCACGAAAGAGATCCCTTCGCGACGTGAGACGGTGCGTCGTGATCTCAACAGTCCCCTGGCCCAGTTCCAGTCGGACATGCGCGACGCCGCTCATGACGCACCGCCCATGTCAGCGCAGGCGCCGATGGCCCACCTGTCGCAGACGCTAGCGCGGCAGGCGACGTGGTTCGACGATGCGGGGCACACGGACGCAGAGCACCGCGCGTCGTCGTCCTCGTCCTCGGACGCGCCCCTACAGCGCGACGCCGAGCCGGCGCACGAGCATCGAGCGGCGAGCCAGGCGCCTCCGGCGGCACCGACAGACGAGCTGAAAGACGAGGCGGCCGCCGACGGGCCTCCCACCGCGTTCAGTTTCGTGATGGAGCGCGAATTACAGCGCATCGTCCGCGAGAGCGATCAAAAGTACAAGGTCAAGGAACGCGGCGTCTTTGCCGACACACCAGCAAGACGTGGCGGCCTAGGCACGCATCCCGCATGGATGCGCCTGCACAAACCGACGGAGCTGACGGAGCTCATGGAGCAGCAACCGCCGATGCCGACGACCGTGCCTGATGCACAGGGATCGTACACGGACGGACGCCTCTTCCTCGCGATGGACGCTGTGACGCTGACAGGTCCCATCACGCCGTCCCAGGACACGCAGCTGTACTGCGTGCTGGACAATGGCATCCACCGCGTCAAAACCGAGCAAGTACCTCTCACGCCCCCGAACAAGGGCGCGACGCGCATTGACCAGGAATTCGAGCTGATCGAGAGCCCCGACTTTTCGCTCGTGCTGTCCGTCATGCTCGACGGCGTCGCGACCGATATCCCGACCGAATGGGGCGGCCTTGGCAGTGACGTGCCGCGGACCAGTGTCGGCCGCTTCCTGAGCAAGCGTCTCGGAACGCACCACCGCGAGACGATGCGCAGTCCCCCGCTGTCAGAGCCGTATGGGCGTGTGTTCTTTGCGCTGCGAGACGCGCTGCCTCACTGCTACGCGCGCGCCTTCGCGCTGGAGCTGCCGATCCAGGTAGACTCGGATGGCCGCACGACGCTGCGGCGGAGTGCCGCGCAGCGCCTTCAGCGTGGTCGCATGCGGCTACGTGTGCTGTACCTGCCGCCCGTGCCGCTGGTCCTCGAATCGACGCTGCCTGGCAACATGGAGGAGGCCATGCAGGGCATCGAATCGGTCGCATGGCACCAGACCACGACGTCGTACCAGGGCGTGCTTACGCAGCTGGGCGGCGACTGCTTATCGTGGCGCCGGCGTCCTATGCGCATCGTCGGCCTGAACCTCGTGTGCTACAATGAAGTGACGCGGCGGCCGACGACCCGCATCGATCTCGTCCAGGTCGTGTCCGTCGACGAATGCGGACCTGCCGCGGCGAATGCCGAGCACAGCGCCGCCAACGACGGCGCTTTTCCCGTGCCCCACTCATTCTGTCTGTCGTTCCGCGACGGCGAGAAAATTTACTTGTTCGCCGACACACACGAGTCCATGCTCGACTGGGTCCGCATCCTCCGCAATATCGTCGCCCACAAACTCACACCACCGCCTGCGTGGGCCCTCGCGACCGTCGAGGCAGCACAGGCGCGCACACACGCGCGTGGACCGCCGTCCAAGGCGCCCAAGCCACCACCGAGCCTTGCTGGCTTCCAGTCAGGCACTGTGCGGCCGCGCTCGACATCGACAAGGATGCGGCGTCCATCAATACGCACACCTTCTGACCGTGCATATGCAGCTACAGGTAAGTCCATGCACCAGGTGAAACAAAAAAAAGGCAAGTTGAAATACGTACTGCGTTGATCGCGTTCTCGATCAAAGAGGAGAAACGCATATCCACGGCTCTTGCCGTCAGGTCCACGCACTAGATGGATGTCTTCAATGCGTCCGTACCGCTCAAACTCACGCGCCAACTCGCGCTCCGTGGTAT
>OJMA01000027.1_pt1 | contig 114433 bp, 82 predicted proteins | sample 1596921 | NCBI WGS metagenome assembly OJMA01 (sample SAMEA3904682, study PRJEB24821) | metagenome | biome: Builtin; feature: hospital; material: surface | place: USA | collected 2013-06-06
GGGGGGGGGACGTTTTTTTTTTTTTTTTTTTTTTGGAGGCAAGGTGAGACGACCGTAGCAGGAGTGCCTCGTTCTTTTCGCCATCCCCGCGCCAGGCCACAGGAGCGAATCACATACGTCTTTGGCGGATCCTTCGCAGGCCAGGTCTCGGCCGAGAAGAACAAGCTCCTTGGTGGAGCAGGGCGACGCGTCTCGGGTCCTCTGCGAGGCTGCATGGCCGACTCGGCGTACATTCGCGATACCTACGCTCACTTCGCGCGCACAGGCGTGCCCCATGATGGGATAGCGGAGGGTGTAGAGCATACGCGGTACAAGCAGGACGTGCCGCCCTGGGAATGTGTGGACCCGCCTACCTCACCGCCGCCGGCGCTGCATGTCGACCGGTACGGATTCTTTGACACGCCGAAACAGCCGTCCTGCATCGTGCTGGCCCGACATGTGTACGTACACAGACGTATGCTACAACGTACGCGGCAAGCACGCACGCCCAAGTCTCACGTGCGTGAGCCATCGGCGGACCATGTCAAGACGATGCTCGATCACAGGGCATCGTCAGATCAGAGGCGCGCATCGCGGCGTACGCGCAAGTGGCACGGCATGCTGAACGCAAGCGAGCGGTGCATCGAAGCGGGCGTGTCCAATACCCTTCTCCAAAGGCGCGTATTCAAAGGCATCCCCGACGACATGCGCGGCTTGGCATGGTACGCCCTTTCGGCCCAGCACAGCAGCCACGACCCACGCCTCCTATCTCTGACTGACTATCTCCAGCATGCGTCAACGTCCGACGTACAGATTGATCTGGACATCCCACGCACTGTGCGTGGTCACAAAGCATTCCATACGCGGTATGGACGCGGTCAATGCGACTTGTTTGGTGTGCTGCATGCCATGAGTCTTATGTGCGCCGAGTGTGGCTACTGCCAGGGCATGGGCCCCCTCGCCGCCATGCTGCTGATGCACATGCCGGCATCGGATGCGCTGCGTGTCATGCAGCGCATGCACGACGTGTACGGCTTTCACGAGCTCTTTCGACCTGGCTTCCCAGGCCTCCGAGCCGAGTTCTATGTGCTGTCCCAACTTCTGGACGCACTCGTCCCACGTATGGCCCAGGCCCTAGCGCAAGCAGGACTTGCACCTAGCGCTTACGCCACACGCTGGCTCCTAACCGTGTTCCACGATGCACTGCCCCACGCGACCCAACTGCGCGTCTGGGATATCTTTATGGCATGTGGCCGAGACGCGTTGCTCGTCGTGGCCGTCGGCCTCCTTCGTGCCCTGGACATGGAGCGATATGCCAGCCGCACAAACGACATGCTCGAATGCCTGTGGTCCCCTTTCTTGCCCGAAGACGACGACGCGCTCCTGGCATGGGTACAACACACCCTGCACAGGCGCCGCGTCCAAACCTGTATACAGCAGTCACGCGCCGAGTGGAGCCGTCTTGTGGAGCAAGGCCACGACGGCTCGGCCTTTGTGTAAATACCTCCACTAGACACCGTTGATGACGTCGAGAACGCGGCCGGCGCCGCCGCTGACAGCCCTATGTCGGCGAGGTACGTTCAGCCTGCTTACCCCAGTCATTCTACGTCACATTTCGAGTACGTAGGCACGACTGACCTCAGCTCTGTACGATGTAGGGGACATGCCCTACCGAGTTGCAGCACCCCTCTTGCAGCAGTGCAAACCGGAGCAGCTGCGCATGATCGAGGAGGCTTCACCCCACCTGCTCGAGCATACGAACGATATTTGGCAACGTGCTTGTCTTCGCGACTTTTCCGAGCTGCGCAAGGCACAACAGGACGGCACGCTAGAAGCGCCGCCCAGCTGGCGCGCCTTGTACCTGACCAAGCAGCAACAAACAGAAGAAGCCAAGGCCCTCGCTACAGCACGTATCAAGGGCCGGTATGCCGAGCACAGCGCACAAAAAGACGCGAAAAAACTTGTCGTGTCTAACGTCCCTATACCCACTCACCGCCGCGCTCGGCGGCCCGCGCCGTCCCGGCCATCCACGCCATACGAGTCCAAGGGACGATCCATGCTGCTCAAGGCACGCACAGGCCTCGCGATGCGGACGCGCCAGATGATGCGTCCCCGCGGCTTGCGCCCGCCGCGCCGCACACCTCCCTCGTCTCGTCCATAGCCATCACGTGATACCAAGAGAGCGGTGAGCCCCCGCGCCGGGGCTGGCATGGCGTTTGGTGCATGTCGTTCAACTTTGCATGGCCCCAGTTTTCACCCGAGTTTTACCAATATGCGATGGAGACACTGACGATGGCGCTCAATCGGGGCCAGAAGCCCAAGTCGATCGTGGGCGACATCATTGTCAAGGAACTGCATATGGGCACGACGCCACCTGAACTCGAGATTCTCGAGATTGGCGACTTGTCGCGCGAGCGTTTTCGGGGTATTTTCCGGTTTGTGTACAGTGGGGATGCGTACCTCGAATTTTCGACGGGCGTCCAGGCGAATCCGCTCGCGCGTGGTTCAGACGAGCCGAGCTTCTTCCGTGCCTCGTCCACGGCCCGCGGCATGTTATTCGCGGCGAGTCCACTGACTGTGCCCATGCGCGTGCGTCTTTCGGAGGTCAAGCTACGTGCCATTGTGGTGCTAGTCGTCTCGCGCAACAAAGGCATCACGCTCGTATTCAAAAACGACCCCCTCGAGAGCGTCAAGGTCAGCTCTACGTTCGACGGTGTCGGTGTGATTCAGCGCTACCTGCAGGAAGAAATTGAGGGGCAGCTCCGCGAAATGTTCCGTGACGACTTGCCCAGCATCATTCACCGCCTGAGTCAAGACTGGCTCTGTGCAGACATGGACGACAAAGCCACGCCACCTCATCCGACGCCGCCACCTGCCCCATCCGTCGATCACGCGCGGCCATCGGCGCCCTCGTCCATGGACTCGGAGGCATGGCCTATCGACGACACAGCTGATGTGCCTCTCTCTGTGCTGGCATTGGAAGAGGCGACGCCGTCGACGCATTCACCACACCTCGCCAAGCTCGCTGCCACATCGCAAGGCTCACGCGGCCTCAAAGACCTCGTCCAGCCGTCTTCATCGCAAGGCTCCTCTTATGCACGCACCTTTCACACCACAAGTCGCGTGCGTGTGCCGCATACGCTCACCTCACCGACGTCACTGTCGATGCCCGCTACGCCCACCCGACCCAATCCGGTCAGCTCCGACATCTCCGGACACCTGGCCGAATTGCTTCGTGCGAATCATACACTGAGTCCCTTTACACCCCACCCGCGTCTTGTGGCACTGCGCACGATGCCGGCTCATCGCGCACGCCCTAGTCGTGTGCACGCTCAGCAAAAGCGGTCATTCACGCTGTCCTAGAGGCAGTATCCCTCATCGAGGATCGGTGGCCGCAGTGAGAGCCGCTGAGCCGCCTGCTGAATCGCCTCCAGGGACAGGATAAAGGCCGAGGAGGTCGAAACCAACAGACCCGCATGGGCCAAGGCTAATGTGGCGTCGTCGCTTCGCAGACCGGCTGCGTCAGCGATGCGTGCGAGCGTCGTGGTCATGGGTATCGATGCGTGTGGGATGGATGTTAGCGGCTCGTCGGGCCGCTCAACTCGCTCTTCGCCAGCCCATCCGCCACGTCGTCGTCGCCGCCGCCGGGGGGACGGTGAGGTGGGCATGGAGTGTGGCGCAGGAGGCTTGTGCCCGGCCAAGATGGCGCGGATCATCGCGCCCTCCGGCGAGTAGGCGGCGAGTAAAGTGCGGACGAGCTGTGCCGACCAATACGCCATATACCCTTTTAGGCCGAGGTCGGACAGCGGACGTTCCGGCGTGCCAGGTGTATCGTCTGAGCGGGAAAGATAGTAACTGTACTCCATAAGCAGGGTGCCGTATCCCCGTCGCTGGTACGGCGGGAATACGACGATGCAAGCAAGGTTGTAGTGATCGTACGAGACTTTTTCCTTGGAGAAAAATCCCAGCACATGATCAAATTGGCTCGAGGCGTCGGTTAATACGTACGCCCAAAAAGGTGCCACATCAAAAAACACCGTCTTGTGGTCGATAAATAGCTTGCCGAGCAGACATAAATTCTGGACATACAGCTTTTGCTGAGCACCATCCACCTCCCACAGAATGTGCGCTCCACGCTGGTACACCTTTCGACCCGGTGGATGTGTATAAGTACAGGTGCGGCGATGTGCGTGGAACGTGTGCGCTGAGCGCATGTACTTCAAGCACCCATGGCAAATCCATAGCGTCGGTGCCTGGATCGGGTATGGGCTCGTGTACCATGTACGTATGACATAGTCGTCAAAGACCACCCGCTCTATGGGAGGCGGCGGCGGCCGTGGATGGTGGGCCATCACTGTCCCAAAGTGGAGGCACACGCGGCCCTTGACGAGACGCCCTTGCTCCGTCCTACGCCTCCGAGATGGCAGCTTTGCCAGAGGATGCGTTCCCCAACCCGTATGATCCGCCGGCCAGCGAAAATAGGAATGGGGCCACGTCTGAGGCACCGTCAGCACCGGCGCAAGATAGCGAGGAGGATGAATTGTCTCGAGCTCTACGTGCATCGCTCGTAGTGCAGCAGGACCAGGCGCAAAAGCGGCAGGACGAAGAGGAGGCCATGTTGCAGGAGGCCTTGAGGGCTAGTGAAGCCGAGCACGCTATGCAGCAGCGCGAAAGGGAGCAGCAGCAGCAACGCATCGAGGAGATTATGGAAGAGTCGCGCCGCGAAGCGTATCGCGACCAGCGACGCCGCGAGGCAGAAAAGCAGCGACATGCACTGTTAGAGATGGAAATAATCGCGCAGAGTCGACAAGAGCATGAGCGACGGATCCGTGCGCTCTCACCAGGCCCACCAGACTCCCACTCGATCGAGTCTGCCCCCGAGATGGAGGCGCTCTTGTGGCTCCGTGCGCGGCCCTCGATATTAACGCCTGGGGGCAGTTTAAGTCAAGGCGTGCCGATACAGGATGAGGCAGAGCACCAGGCGCCAGAGGCGCTGTCGTATCAAGAGCCAACGAATCCATGGGTGCGAGAGCCGACGCCGCCTTCACCCGACCAAGAGCCCGAGCTGCCGAAGCCTGTCCCGCCCGAGTCACACACGCTGAGCCGGTACGAACAAATGTTTGGGCGCCATGAAGAAGAGGATGATGGATTTCTGTCTGACGCGCCAGAAAGTCCGTGGTCGAGGAGTGACGATGAGCCGCCCGTTTCGTCGGCAGAGCCGGACTCGTGTGCCGCCGAGGCGCCTCTTACCAAACCTGCTCCAGAATATCCGGGCTGGGAGGAGCCCACGGCCCAGCCAGACGACTGCGATGCATCCGCTGCTCCGGCCGAGTCGCCGCCTCAGCTTGCCACTGAGGCAGCCGACCATGATCTCCCGCTTCTTCCGTATCCGCCAGAGTACGCCGAGGGGCAGCCAGCTCTGCGTGGCGTCCAGTTTGGTACGGCGACGCATGCCTACGCCATGGATCTGTATGCACCGAGCGGTGCCATATTATACCCTACCCCGGACGTGGCGTCCGAATGCTGCATGCCACCGGAGCACAAGCTCTACTTCCCTGATGTGATTGAGCTAGGAACGGAGCGACCGTACTTTGTGTTGCGTGCGTACTCGTGGAAGATGCTCTTGCAGGCCATGGCATGGCACGGCAAGACGCGCGTCGAGGCGCCTTCCACGAGTCTGTACTTGCACGTCGCGCTCTCTGTGCCTCGTCGCGCCGACACTCTGCCGTTCGCGTCGCCGTCGTTTGCGCTCCTCGCTCTCAGCACTCGGAGCCAGCCCCTGCTCAAGACGCCGGAGATAGCATCCTTCTGCAAGGAGCGGCAATCTACGCTGACGTGCGTGCCCTTGGTGTCTCACCCCCTGGCTCTGCCTACGGACCTCGTGACGCTCGCTCATACGCTGTTCTCCGCCCCGCAGCTCAGTCACGCTTCGTCCCTGCGTGAGCTGCACCAGGCCATCTCGGTCGAAGACGACTGGCTCGAGACGCGGAGCCAGTGCGTCCCGCTGTCGTCGGCGCCGCTCCTGGGCGCACTGGAGCAGCAATGCCTCCACCAGCAACTAAGTCTGCACCAGCATCCGCTCGAGCCACTGCAGGACAGCCAGGACGCGCCACCGCCTCGCGAGCACTTTCGAGACCGCATGCGCCGCAAGCTCTCGCGGTGGAATGTGGCGTCGAACGTCGCGCCCGAGGAGGACCTCGCGACGTGGATCACACCGTACGACCTGTCCTCGGTGCCTCCATAGCCGCTTAGTTAAGCATACGACGTCTTGCCTTTCCACGTCATGGTGCACATTACCGTGCCGGACTGGGTCGTGCACAAGCCGGATGAGCGCACGAAGCGCACGACGATCTACAGCGTGAGTGTGCATCCAGACGGCACGCGCATCGCTACGGGTGGACTCGATACCAAGATTCGGATATGGGCCACGGCACCGATCCTCGATGAGGACGCGCGTGAGCCGCGGCACCTGTGCACGCTGGCACGCCACACGGGCGCAGTGTTGGCTGTGCGCTTCTCGCACTCGGGACGCTACCTTGTGTCTGGCTCCGATGACACGGTTGCTGTGGTGTGGGAGCTAGACGAGTCGGCGGCCCCGACGTCGTTTGGGTCCTCGGAGCCAGCCCTCGAGCACTGGCGCATGCATCGCCGGCTGCCAGGACACACCTCGGACGTCACCGACATTTCCTGGAGCGAGTCAGATACGTACCTCGCGACCGTCGGTCTCGACTCGCTCGTGATCATCTGGTCCGGCGACACGTTCGACCGGGTGCGGACCATCCGTGGACACCATGGCTTTGTGAAGGGCGTCGCCTTTGACCCGACCGAGCTGTTCCTCGCTACGAGCAGTGATGACCGCACAGTCAAGGTATGGCGCACGCACGACTGGGGGCTCGAGGCGTCGATCTCAGACCCGTTTCGCAGCAGTCCCAGCAGCACCTTTTTCCACCGCCTGTCGTGGACACCGGACGGCAAATTCTTGCTCACGGCGAATGCGATGAATGGCCCCGTGTTTGTGTCGAGCATTGTCGAGCGGTACACGTGGGCCTCCGACCTGGCCCTCGTGGGACACGAGCATGCCGTGTCGGTAGCCGCCTGCAGTCCCCAGTGGTTCCAGCGCGGCGACCAGCCGCCCGTGTCGGTCGTCGCCCTCGGCGCACAGGACCAGACTGTATCTGTATGGGTCACAGGCATCCCCCGGCCCCTCCTGGTCGCGCGCGACTTGTTCGAGCGGCATGTCATGGACATGCAGTGGTCCGCGGATGGCTACACGCTCTATGCGTGCTCGTCGGACGGCACCGTCGCCGCCCTCGCCTTTGACGCCTCCGATCTCGCACCCGTCGCCCCCGACGATGTCCTCGCGACAGCTCGACGACAGCTCGGCGCCGTGCCTCGCGCTCGCCCCGCCGTGCGACAAGCTCCCCCGCAACGCCCCCTCGCTCCCCCGATCCTCCATGCCCATCCTCCGCAGCGCCTCGTCCAGACCATCACCCGGGATCAGCATGGAAAACGACGGATTTGCCCTACGCCCGTAGGCGCCTCGCCAGCCGTCACGACGACGATGCCCAACATACCCACCGAGCCACCGACGCTCGTTTCGTGGCCGCGGCCGGATCCGCGGACGCGCTTCTTTGATACCCACCGCACGCCGCTGGAGCCCGCCCACCCGCTCGACGTCGACCTCGATGACGAGCAAGTGATGGACGACATCTCCGTGGCATCGTCCCAGACATACACGCAGGACGGCATCGAGGGCGTCCTCGAAGTACGCAATGACGCGCACTCTGCAGAGATCGCATGGGTCGCGCATGAGCGGGTCCGCTGGGTCGATTATGCTCCGTGCGCCGTTTTGTGTGCCGCTGTCAGCTCGTGTGTCGTGTGTGTGGCCCTTTGTGATCATACGCTCGTGTGGTACACGCACCACGGCCGACGTACGGCGTCGATGATGCTCGGCGTGCCGACCGTCAAGCTCGCTGCCTGTGGTCCGTACGTGGCGGCCCTCGGCCGCGACGCCCGTGTCCGCCGGTGGCATGCTCAGCAGCGCGTGGCACTCGGCGACGTGCCTCTCCCGCGCGACTCTGTGGCGGCCATGTACGTCCACACCAACGGCGTGCCCGTCGCCGTCCTCCGTCGGCGGCAGTGCATCGTCGCTCTCGATACCAAGACACAGGCGTTCGTGTGCATTGGCCACGCCGCCCTCGCACGCCTAAGCACGTCTTGGGACGTGCGACTCCGCCAAGGCGCGCATGCGCCCGTGCGGCACGCCGAGTGCGTGCTGAACGATGCGCTGGCCACACAGACGATGGAGCCTGAGCGTGGTGTGACGCCCGTGCGAGTGCTGACAGCCACGATACGGCACCTTGAAATGCGCATGCAGGCAGCCGAACTGCTCGAAAGCGCAGGAGAGTACCGCGAGGCACTGCATGCGCTCGCCACGGTACTCGCCACGGAAGGTCTGGCCCTGCAGGCCGACGATTTGCTGCGCTCGCTGCTTGGGCCGATGTACTATCGCCCCGATGCCCCGGCATGGGATCCGTGCGTGCTCGGCATGCCGAAGCGCGAGCTCCTTGCCTCCGTGCTCACGACCATGCAACAGCACCGCCGACTCGACACGCTCGTGCACGGCGTCCAACACGTGCTGCGCACTCTCGCATCCGATGCCACATAACCTTCCACGTAGATGCATACAGTGTACACTAGGGGAACCACTACCTACAAATAGGGGGACGAAGAACAGGGGGCAGCTGCTTACCAAATGGTGTGGCCACCGCTGACAATAATGTCCGAGCCGTTGCAGAAGGACGACGCGTTGCTGGCGAGCCAGACGACCACACCACGGAGTTCGTGCGGCAGACCAATGCGGTTCATCGGGTTGGCATCGCTCCAGCGCTTCAGCATACCAGGGTCAGCATCCAGCTGGCTGGCCACAAGACTCGTGCGGAAGTAGCCCGGCGAAAGCGTGTTGACACGGATGTTGTACGGACCCCACTCAGCAGCGAGGTTGCGGCCCAGCTGAAGCACGGCCGACTTGCTCGTGTTGTACGCCACCCACGACTGGTCACGGTTCACGACCGTGCCGGACATGGACGCGGTGAGGATGATCGAGCCAGTCACATTCGGGTTGTCGCGCATCACACGCGCCGCGGCCTGAGCCGTGATAAAGACGCCGATCGTGTTGACCTCCATCACCTTACGGAACTCATCCACAGGGTAGTCCATCGCAGGGTACGACTGCATGATGCCAGCATTGGCCACACACACATCGACCGTGCCGGTGCTCGACTCCTTCTCAATGTACTGCATCGCCTCGTTCATCTCTTCCGCGTTCGTCACGTCCGCCGTGATAAACTCAATCTGGCGGTCAAGCTGGTGGCAGTGCTTGGCGACCTTCTTAAAGTCTTCACATGGCTCCGGAGCACGGTCAATCACGTAGACGTGCGCACCTGCCTCGACAAAGGCCAGCGCCATCTCCAGACCAAGACCGCGGTTACCGCCCGTCACCACAGCCGTCTTGCCCTCGAGCGAAAACTCGGCAAAAATCGACGTGGTGTGCTTGTCCATAGACTCGGGGCGCAGATTCAGCACGGCATTCACACCAATGTTGCTGGGGTCCGGGTTCGGGCCGGGGTTCGTAGGCATATCTTCAGGGTTGATCTTGGGGCGGTCCGGCGCTTCCCAGTGCTTGAACTTGAGCGCAGCGGAACTGAACGAGATAGCACGCGACATCACAGGCAGCTTCGTACGCACGCCGGCCGTGCGCAGCAGCTGGGAAGGGATCATACGAATGGCGGACATCGAAGGAACACGCAGTGAGACAACCGGGAAGAAAGATAAGGCAGGGTTCGAAATTCCACGGCGATTTTCCTTCGCACCCCAACCAACGGCCCTCTGTGGGTTTTTGTCCGCCCGCTGCATGCACGGGACAACCACGGCCCACCCATGTCCAGTGCCACGTGGCTAATTAAACCACGGCCCCCTCGAGCCTAGCCCAACTCGCTATAAACGAATGCGGAGCGTACCCTGATTCTTCGCCTCGCGCAGCGCGTGCATGGTGGTGATCGCATCAGTGCCACCTATCGCCTTTTGCGTGTCAGCGTCCTCAACCATCATGAAGGGATTGTGTTGCAGCTCATCGCTGAGCGTGTAGAGACCCGTAGTCACACCTCCGTTACGCCCTGCACGCACGTCCGACACGAGACGCTGTATACCTGGTGCATGCGGCAAGACAGCCGCACTAAAGGCCACATTCGAGGCCGTGTATTCATGTCCGCAGTACACGAGTGTGTCCAGTGGCAACTGCCTCAGCACAACATTCAGCGCACGGTGCATGTCCTCGGCCTGACCTTCAAAGAACCGGCCACATCCTGAAATAAACAGGGTATCACCCGTAAACACGCCGCGTTTCTTTTCGCCATCGGCACCCTCCTTCAGGCCGTGTGGCGATTGGGCTAATGTGTCCTCACTGCGCTCATCTTCCACGAAAAAGCAAATGCTGTCGCGAGTGTGGCATGGCGTGGCGTAGGCCTTGACAAGGACCTTGGCCCCATCGCTAAACAGCTCAAAAGTGTCGCCATCGCGCACGACATGCGTCACGCTTGCGATGCTGGCAGCGCCACCCCATATCGGGCGTCCAGGAAAAGTCTTGGCAAAGGCATCATTTCCGCCAGCGTGATCATAGTGCCCATGCGTCGTTATGGAACCCACAATGTCTGTGTCCTGCAGCCCCAACGTATGGGCAGCGCGGCGCACGGTGGGCACGTCGTAAGGGTCCACAAACGCCCCCTGGGGTCGCGCCCCCTTCGGCGTGGACATGACAATGTAGGCATAGTTGTCCTCGCGCACAGGAACAGGAATGATTCGCATGTGGCGTCGTGGTATACGAGGAGCCAACGATGGACTGAAGCACGCTCGTCGGACTCGATGCAGACCCAGTGACATAAGCCTAGACGGGCGTCGTAGAGGCACGTGCACAGAGAAAAGGAGGTATCTATCAGTTGTTCTGGCTAAATTTGTAGCCGCACTTGGGGCAGTCGTAGAATACAGTGGTGCCCTCATCGGCACTGCGCAGCTGGAGCGTATGATAGTTCATTTCCTCATTGCCACATCCCGGACACTTTTCCTTAATAGTCGCCTGCTCCATTTCCACGTCGCCATCGTCACCAGTATGACTCACGAGCTGACGCTTTTGGCGCAGGACGGATGGAAACGCAGTGGGATGTGACCGGGTCACGATCGCAAGATTATCGTAGACTGTTGTGTTAGGCTCACGCCACGTACTTCGAGCATCGTGTGACGTGCCGCATGGCGCGCATGTCAGGACGTCATCATTGTTCGGTAGATCCAGCAGACTACCACATGCACTGCAAAAGAGCAGCGATCCAATTTTGTCTGCATAAGCTGGCGGCAACGTACCTGGCACCACCGTCGACACCCCCACCGACATGGCAACGATCAAGCGCTTGGACGTGCGGCGCTCAAAAAAAAAGTGGGTCACGTGTATTATGCGGCTCCGAGCGTCTGTGTGTCTCTACATGCTAGCGGAGGCGGATGCCAAAGAGGTGCTCGAGCTGCTCGCAGCTTTCATAGACCTCAGACCTGATCTTTTCTAGTTTGTCCTTGTTTGCCTGATGTGAGTGCAATATACGTACGCCAAATCCAAAAAATCCCTGTGCATCAAGCATGCGGCGCCGCTTGTATTCCTGTGCACTGTCACACTGCCTGTACAGTTCCTTCATCCATGCCTCCTCGACGCGACGCTCAAAGGCACGCAGCTCAGATGAGCTCTTATCACTTGAAAAGCGTTGAACACTTCCACCGTGCCGCGTCGCCTTGGTCGTCGCAGTGACATACGGGTGCTTGGCGAACGCAACAGGATCGACAAAGTACGAGATGCCATGGTCCAAGGTCGTGCGTTGCGCACGGTGCAAGGCCGTTGGGCGCCACCGGAAGTCAGGGTCAGAAACCGTGAACAAATTAGGCAGGTATGACAGCATCGTGCAGAAAAGGAGAATGAGAAGGGGCAAGACTTGGAACCACATCGCCGTTTGGCTCGCATTTTGTGCGCTTTGTTGTCCTGCCTGCCGCGTCCGCGTACCAGGGCGGTAGTAGTGCGTCCGCATACCAGGTCCTCCGAACGTGAATACGGGCGTTGTGCCAAAGGGTCCGCCGCCCATACCGCCACCGAAAAACATGTTGAAGAGGTCTTCCGGGTCCATCTCGGCCCCTGGGCGCATGCGCGTGCTTTGAAACTGTGCAAAAGGGTGCGCCGACGCACTCGAAGATGCCGCACCAAAGCGGCTCTCGGGGTCTCCGCCAAATTTGTCGTACATCGATCGCTTGTCTTTGTCTGATAGCACGGTAAAGGCCTTGCTAACGAGCTTAAACGCTTCGTCTGCGCCGGGCGCACGATTCTTGTCTGGATGAAGTTGCAGAGCAAGCTAAAGTCAGCAGCTTATACACACCTTTTTGTAAGACTTTTTGACCTCTGTATCCGTCGCTGTCTTTTGCACATTGAGCACGGCATAAAAGTCGCCGCCTGCCCGCTTCACACGACGCACAACCTCGACCTGCTGTTCGGTATATTCACTTCGCGGACCTTCTGCATCAGTCTTTCGCGTCTCTGTTTTGGTAGCCATGTATACTGTTTCTTTGGGCGCCGAAGACGCGCCCGAGTCAGCAGACGGTGTGCCCTGTGTGCCTTTTTCCTTGAGCCGCGTAAAGAGAGCCATGGCCTCTGGCGTCGAGTATATGGCCACACTCTTGCGGGCCCATTTCAGTGCCGCCTCTATATTGCCATTCTCGTCGTGCTTCCGAGCGAGATCGAGCGCTTTACGCGCCTCGTCGGCATCCATCTACCACACACAGGGGGATGGGGGCAAGACGATGACGTTGTCGGGTGTTGGGAAATAAGGGGTACCTCCACTTGAAGGAACTACCTACGACGCCCTAAGCATGACGTGAACCTACATGACCATGTTGAGGAGCGACTGCGACATTTCGACACCGACAAACACAGCAGCGTTTGCGGGGAATGCACGAGCCATAGCGGGACCAAAGCCCTTGAAAAGCGCGCCGACACCGTCAGCAGCGACTGTCTTGCGAGCACAGTCCATAAAGCTCTTGTAGGTGCCCTCTGGAGCACCCTGGTAGCGCGACTTGACCACATCAGGAGGGATTGCCAGAGCCCAGTTCGCCATACCGGCAAGACCACCGGCCGTGATCGTTGTCATGATGTTAAGGTCGTTGGGGTCTGAGCCTGCAGGCGTCAACGAACGCTTGGCGACCTCGTATGCAGCGAAGTATGCAGCACTGCCAGGGCCGTCACGGGCAAGCGTACCGCCCGTTCCCTTGAAGATGGAGCGCATTCCACCCTCTTTGTATAGCTGGCGCACAACGTCGACAGGGCCGCTGTACTTGGGGCCCGACTCGGACTGGCCCTGAAGCTGGAGCAGGACCTTGATGCGCTCAGCGGGACCGGCCACGAGCGTGGTTGGAATAGCACTGAAGAAACCAGCGATGGAGAGCTCCGTCAGGTTCAGCGTTTGATCGGCGCGATTAGGGGTCGCTGCGTACACGAGCTTTTTGCCGAGGTCATAAGAGAAGAACGAGAGAGCAAAAATGGGCGTAACACCAATCAGAGGCGGGCCCATACCACGGTAAAGCCCACGGAGACCATCCGCACGAATGGTCTTGCTCGTCACATCCAGTGCACCAGAGTAGGTGCCCGGCGGCGCAGTCTGCAAACGCGTCTTGATCAGATCAAAGGGATGACCGACCAGCACGGCACAGATGCCACCAAAGCCACCTGAGACGAACGACTTGACCGAGGAGGCAAGGCTTGAGCTCTGCTGCTGCAATTCGATGTTCTCCGGGGCAAGATCGTCCGCCATGTTGTGGAGAGACGCTAGAAACGCCGTCCACGCGCCCAGCGTTTCTATGTTCAGCCGGACCGGTTGTTTGCATGTTCTCACGTGGTGCCATGTGGTGGAGAAAAGGACCCACCGTGCGCGTCTCAGTTTCCCTGCGTGGCTCATGGGCGATACGTTTGCGGAGCTGCCAGAGTTCTTCGAGACAGAGCTCGCAGAGAGTATCCGGTCGCGTACAGAAACGCTTTCGTCGTTCCGTGAGTTAGGACCACCCGATCTGTGCCATGTGCTCAAGTCCAATGGACGCAAAGACGTGGGAACGTACCACTTAGTATCAGGCGTCGACGCCTCATCTTCTGCCACGCTTGCGACTTACATCACGAGCCTGTCGTATGAAATTGAGCAGGGATCCGCTTGGCTTGGTAGTAAGGCATCTTTCCGCATAAAAGGCGGCGTATTTTGCTGCTACAATGCATTTTCGCGCTTGGACCTGCGGGTCGAAGTGTGCATTCCAGGCAGTGTACAGACATATACAGTGAATGCACGCGGCGAGCGCGGGAATGCGACACCAGAAATCTGGCAGGAGACATACTTGTCAGCAGCACTGCGCGCCATCTTGTACGCTGACCACCCGACGTACGCGCTTCTTGGATATCGCAAACTTGATCTGTTCCCTACGCCTGACCACGAAATGCGCTTCGTCATGGCAGCTGAAAACTTATTCTTCAAGGGTTGGCAGCTGGGCAGCGATCCGGAAATCCAGGTCGCTACAATCGTGTACAACCATCTGTCGGCAGGCATCCTCCGGTACTTTGGTGGACTGTCGCGCTACGAACACGCCGTAAATCTGTTCGAGAAGTTGTGGTCTCGAGAGCCTGAGGTTGCCGCGCTTGTGGCACGCTCGTACCTCTACATTAATGAAGAAATCAAGGCCGTTCAGATCATGCACCAGGCCCTGCAGCTGAACCCACACAACTTTGCCGTGCTACATGTCCAAATCGACTTTTTATGCGCCAAGGGCCAGGTACAGTGGGCGGTGGAACTGGCTAAACAGGCGGTACGGTGTGCGCCAAGTGAGTATGTGACGTGGGCGAAGCTTGCGGAGTGTCACATCAAAGCGGGCAACTGGGCTGAGGCGCTCCTAACCCTCAACTCATGCCCGATGTTTACATACGCCGAGCCCGACTTGCACCGCATTCCACCCGCATCTCGGACACATCTGCCAATCCCACGACTTGCGCTGCAAAGCAAGCTACTAGAGGAAGATCCGACGTCCACTGCCGATGCCGACCCTGCGCTCTTACGTCTACCAGCCCCTGCTTTGCGCGGCACATTTGCTAGTGCCTATGCCATTCTCACAAAGCTTGTTCATGCTTTGGGCTGGGACGACTTGCTTAAATATCGCTCGCAGGTATTTGTCATGGAAGAGGAGTATCGCAATCCACAACCCAAAGAGCAGGCGGATCAGCCAGGGAAGTCAAATGAGCGCGGCGATCACTGGCTTACCTTCACGGATAAGAGACTGTGTGAGCGCTGGCTCGATAATCTGTTCATGGTGCTGTATGAGGACCTGCGAATTTACACCATCTGGCGCGCCGAGCAAGGTCATTACGATGCACAGTCGTTACCATACGAGCGCACCGGCAATGATTGGGAAATTCTAGGCGAGCTAGCCCTCCGTCTGCATCACCCCACAGAAGCATACGATGCGTTCGTGCATTGCATTCAGGCCAAGTTCAGCGCTAAGGCGTACATGTACCTACTAGAGCACTTTACCGAGACGCTAGACGTCGAAAAGGCACTGTCGGCGGCTATGCATCTCGCAGCATATCAACACCGCTGGTACGGTGATCACGTCTACCCTAGCAAAGTCGGCCAATGCATCTTCCACCTTATAAGAGCCGAGGGACTGGGCAAGGTTTCCAACACACTGATATCCATGAAACCACGTCCTGCTACACTCCACATCATGCAACGGTATTTTGCCTATGCGCAAGAGTTCCGTTTAGTCGGCTCCGATGCATAGGCGCACCATACGTAGCGTCGAGAAATTGCAAGCCGTTATCGGAAAAGTTTCCGAAAAGCTAGGAAAGTATTGCAGCAACACCTCCACTCACTTGACTTTCCTGGCTATATTATTTGTCCATTGTCGGTGCTGTGCCGATTTAAGCGCTGAAAAGTGCGCATTCATATTTAAGGCATCGCCGCAACGCTAGCTTTTCAACTAGTGCCAATAGACTTTGCTGAGACACGCTGCGGTGCTACTGACACTGTGAGAACATGTCAGCCACTCCCGCACATGAACAGCCAAAAGAACCGGAAGTACGTGCAACAGCGTCCCAGGTACAAAACGAGCCAAACATTGATGTATGGCCGTCAGGAGCATCGCAGCCGGTGTCGGAGCAAGACTCGAGTATTGGTGATGATGTAAAAGAACGCCAAAACATGTATATACCCTCTACACAGGCACTCGAGTCTGATTCTGAGGCACAAAATGGTCGGCCGTCCGTCGTATTTGAGAAGCTGCCCAAGGTTTCTAGGCCACCGCGCACGGCATCTTCATCGGACCAGGCATGGAAGACACTCACGAGCGTTCCAAACCGCAATGCCCAGGATTCCATGCCTGAACGTACGGGCCACGGCCGGCGTGCCTCTGTATTATCTATGAAGACGGAGGGGGGCGTGGATAAACCCCGTCGCCTTTCCTACAGTAGCTACAACGACGAACCAAACACAGATAACAGTGACGTTATTATCGGACAAGGCACGACGGACCTCGAGACTGGTGCTCGAGTACCCCATGAAGTCAAAGATACTAGCTCGATGGAGGATAAAGAGGCTGATACAATCATTGTCGAGTGGGACGGTGACGACAGAGAGCTCGGTACGACATGGCCGCTCACATATCGTGCATATGTGGCAATTCTTGTCGGAGCATTATCGATTGCATCAACGATGACATCATCGCTGCCAGCTAACTTGATGCCGAAAACGGCGGCGCACTTTGGCGTGTCGGAAGAAGTCATCAAACTTTCCACGTTTATTTTCCTTGGTGGATATTGCTTCGGACCTCTTCTTTGGGCTCCATACTCTGAGCTGTATGGCGTCAGATGGCCCTTTATTTTCTCTATGGCTGGCCTCACGATTTTTAACATGGCATGTGCATTGGCGCCCAATATTGGTGGGCTCATAATTTTCCGTTTCTTAGCAGGCGTATTCGCGTCATGTCCACTAGTTGTCGGTGGTGGCGCTATGGCGAATATTTGGCCCAAAGAATACCTAGGTTTGGGAATGTGTGTGTTTTCTATGTCACTCATGGCTGGCCCCGCATGTGGTCCCGTCATTGGTGGATACGTGGCCGTAATTAAGTCGGCTACTTGGCGTTGGGGCTTTTGGGCCTGTACGATTCTATCAGGATTTCTCACGCTTCTTACGTTCTTGACTCTGAAGGAAACCAACCAGGTCATCACTTTGAAGAAAAAGGCTAAACGTTTGCGCAAGGAGACAGGTGACAATCGATACAAGGCTCCTGTTGAGCTCCGTACGATTGACCTCCGCGAGCTGGCGACCCGTTGGTTTATTTTGCCCATTCTCATGTTTGTGTATGAGCCCATGTTACAGGCTATCACCATGTATATGTCCTTCGTGTACGGTGTGCTGTACCTCTTTTTTGAAGCATTTCCAATTGTGTTTGGCGCCCATGGCCTCAACAATCTCCAAACTGGTCTCACCTTCTTGGGCTTCCTGCTTGGATGTATTATTGGCGGCCTCTTTTACATTTTTGTTGAAAATCCGCGGTATGTGAAACAGATGAAGGCAAATCCACAAGGAGCGCCTCCGCCTGAAGAACGTCTGATGGTTTGTATGTATGGTGCACCTATTCTTGTCGTTTCTCTGTTTTGGTTTGGTTGGACGTCGTACCCTTGGATTTCTATTTGGTCACCCATTGCAGCGACTTGTTTTTATGGCATAGCCATGTTCTTTGTTTATGTACGTGTGCTATGTTGACTGACGCATTAGTTCGCACTCATGACATTCATTGCTGATGCATACCGAGCCCAAACAGCCTGTGCACTCTCAGCAAACACAATTGTCCGTTCTACATTTGGTCTTGGATTTCCCTTGGTACGTGGACTCACAAAGGTCGGTTGATACTAACGTGTTAGTTTGCATCTCAAATGTTTGTTAAACTGAACCCTCGGTGGGCGTCCACTGTACTGGCATTTATTGCCGTTGTTTTATTCCCGATTCCTTTCGCGTTGTACAAGTACGGCCCTTGGCTGCGCTCTAAGGCAAAGTATGCATTCGGAGAAGACTAGATATATTTGAAGCGTTTACGATCGAAGAACGCACGTGTTGCATAACTTTCTCCGGCGTTGTCAAATGTAGTGGGATATTTAGTCAGCCCGTATACCAAGTTGAGTTAAGAAGAGATAAGGTGTCAAAGAAGGTACGCTGCTTTATGATTGGAGAGATTCTCATCTGGTTCCTTGCCAAGCTTCGGGAAGCCTAACTGATAATTTACTCAAGTCCCTACAGGAAACGACCGATGCGCATGTGCACATTCAAGCATTTATTCTCAAATGTGATTCGCTGATAGCAAAATAGTTAAGGGCTAGAACAAATTATTGTGCGATGTAATGCAGGAAGCCGAAGAAATACAAGCGAGGTACGCTGCATCAGGGTCACTCACTACATGAGCTGCTCCGAAACCTTCCAGCCGTACCATCATGTCTTCGCCATATGACGGTGCAGCGATAGATCGTCGTAAATGGACGCCGGAGGAAGACGCTCTTCTAACGATGGCTATGAAAAACTTGCAGGATGTCAACGAGACCCGTTGGACCGAAGTCGCTGCGAGCGTGCCTGGGCGGTCTGCCAAAGCATGTCGAAAGCGTTGGGTAAATGGCCTCAACGAGCGTCTAAAGAAAGGAACATGGACAACTGAAGAAGACAATCGTCTTCGTGAAGCCATTATGCATCTGGACAGTGACTGGGCTAGGATTGCAGAGTTTGTTGGCAATCGTTCTGGTGATCAATGCAGCAAGCGATGGCGCGAAGTCCTAGACCCAACAATCAACAAAGCTCCTTGGACAGCAGAAGAGGACCGGCTGCTGGTAGAGTTTTATCATAAACATGGGTCCTGCTGGCAGGTTATTTCAACATATCTCAATAATCGTCGTGCTTTGCAATGCCGGAATCGATGTTGCAAGCTACTGGGGCTGCATGCTCATCCTAGAAAAAAGGGAACTTGCGGCAATAAACAAAGCCCCACTGCTCGGTCATTTTCCGCGTCTCCTAGTATGATCCTGACACAAAATTCTGTACCAGTTCCATCCAGTCTCGAGGTGATGGACATCAAAGACACGCGTAAGCTTGAAAGTGATGGCTTATTCGAAATAAACAGTCATGTCCCACCAACAATTTCTAATACGAATGCCACAGCTTATGCACCCAAAGGCGTCAATATGCTTGATACTAATGGTCAAACGGATTCATGTACGCCTAGTATTAGCGTCAATGGCGATATTCACAACAACGATGACCATGTAACAATAACTTACAACGATGTACATACGATGGGTTTTCTCGATGCTTGGAGCAAGGTTCAAGGTTATAGCTCCGCTGAACGTAAAGGTTTACCAGCTGCGCTTAATCTGAGTGAGGACAACACCTTCTATCCGCCAACAACATCGCCAACGGACTCGATATATTCATACCTTGATTCGACCACCTCGTTGCCATCAAGTACATTGACAACTCCTTGCGCAACAAATCTTGGTGATGGATTCTTATTAGACTCAGATTTTGGCTTTCACTCGATGGCTCAGCATGCTATAACTGAATCTAATGCGAAAGACACCCTCGACAATACATGGCTACAAGATCCATTTGTGTCTTTGTCAGGGATTAGTTTTCCGAACGATTGAGTGTCTCGAGTAGCGACCGTATTCAATTACCAATGTAGCAAATAATATCATCGACAACACTAAGCGCATAGAGTTTTTCTTTCAAATGCGAATATCGAAATAAAATAAAACTATAAATCATTTTCAATACATTCTGTTTAAAAAATATGTGTGCTTGATGGAAACTTATTTTCAAAATGTGAAATAATAAACATTTTGTTATTTATTGATTGCTATCTAATAATAAATTTAAAATGATAAAATATTAATACAGATATTGTCATTGTGTATAGTGTTAAAGTTCAATTAAATTATATATTTGATTATTATGAAAAAAATTATTTAAAATTTTTCGAAGTCGCGTTTTAAAATATCAATTATTATTTTTAAATAGATCTTAGATTACAATTTTTGTTTTAATTTTTTGAACTTTCTGCCTCGCACAGTATGAGTCAGATGATGTCGCCGTAGTTTGCTCCTCACGTGGAATGTTGCCCTGGCTCAACAGGCGCACTGTCTTCCTAAACATAGTTTGGCCCAACGTGTGTTCAATCGTCTGTCAACCTTTTTCAGCTTGCAACTGAATCGGTGAGCAACTCGTATTGAACGCGAGTCCTATTCAGGGTCTAAAGTTCTCGCTAGTACCTGGATATATAAAGCTAGTGACGACTTGGAGCTCTCGATACATTTCATTTTCAAGTGCAACCGTTGTCCTTGTTGCATGAGTGCGTTTGATCGTCGATTTGTTGATATGTAGTGTATAATTGGGATGTATGTTTGATATATCATGGAGTAGCTAGAAAACTTTTTATGAACTGAACAAGCACGATATCATGCTGGTATACGCTTTGGGAGGGCGTGAACAAGAGATGACGCGATACTGGCTGAGCATGTTCATCATGACGTATGATCATCCTTCTCTAGTCGGGTACTAATTCATGTCCCTTCCTCGAACCCTGCGTCCTTCTATCTTGTGGACATGTAGAAAAGCAATGCAATGATTTCTATGTGGTATTAGCTACAACCACGGCATCCACGTGGGATCCTGTAGGGCCAATTTGCTTGGGTGGCTAGCATAGTTGATCAAATCGAGGACGGCCTGGTTTACTGGAGTAATCGAGGCCTTGTCTTGTCCATATCGACAGGACATAAGACGAGCACGCTTGACAACTTCAAATACATTTTGCCTGACAAGGTCGATGGTGGGCTCGAGATGCTTAGACTGGTGTTGCATGCCGCTGAACCAAAATCGGACCTCATCATGAACAAATATACTCAGGTAGTCCTCTAAACCGTGTTCAGACGAGGTCAAGGCTGTACCGAGAGCCATGAATGAGCTGGCCAATAAACCTTCAATACCGATAGGTCCGATAAAGTGCTGGATATTTGGACTTAGTCGGAATGGCGTTGGATCAGGGGACTTGAAGTGAGGAGCCTGCGGACTAAAAGTAGGGACCATATCAGACATGATCACCACACCGTTCGACCGCGAAATGTGGATGCGACCTGGGTAGCGAGCGCTGATGAAGAGAATGTACGTGAGGAACATGGTCGCTGCCATCTGCAAAGTGAACTGCTTGCGCATAATCCATAGGTCCGAGGGCGATGACATTGACATGGTCATGAACTGCGTAAGGATTTTATCGGAGATCATCTTGACACTGATCTCTTCCAGCAATTCCATGCGCAGGTTGGCAAAGTCAACGTTGGTTCGACGGTACGAGCCGCCATCCCAGGTGCTGCGCATCTTCTCGACCCAGGCGATGATAGGGTCATCCTTGCCGATACCCACTTGTTTACAGTGACGCTCGTAAATATCTTGCATGCTGATAAACGATTCATCATACGTAAGCAACCGGAGTTGGGGCGAAATGGGCACGGCCGTAGGCACATTGAAGGTGAGGCCACGCTTGCGCGTCTGGATCTTGCGCTCGAGCACCGTGTTCAGGAGGCGAAGCAGCTGGAAGATGCGCTCCTCACGGCGACAGTATCGAGCCGACGGCAGTTGCACGGCGAATGAGTGCAGAGACCCCTTGTTACTCAGAATCGTAATGCGTCGGTTGCACATGCCATTGGAGCGTAGCAGGCCATATTCGGGTAGGAATCGGTTGATCCGCACAAAGTTTGAGTTGTTGTCCTCGAGGCGAAGGTACTGACCAGGAATCTCCACTTCATCGAATTTCTGGTGCTGGAATTCCACGAGGTAGTGGGAACAGTGCTCGAGATGCTGGAGTCGCGGGCGCTTGTCGAGAGACTCTTCGTATCGGTCACGCCAGCGACGCAGGCGAGCGACGTACTCGTGAAGATTCGGTTTGCTAGTCACAAAGTCGCTCTCAAATGCCGACTTGAGTGGGCCAGGAGGCAGATTCTCTGCGAAGAGCGTCACGTTCATCTGGGACGTCTGTGGCAGCTGGCCATTGTCTGTCGTGAGCGGCGCGCGGTGGATGTACTGCTGCAGCGCGTCATTCAATAGAGCATTTGTGAGACGGTAAATGTCCTCGTCGTTGCTTGGCTTGAATCGCTGCTGCAGCTGCTCCGCCATATTCTCCATGGTCAGGGCCAGCAAAGGGAAGGCCGTCTTGAGAATGTTGAGAATTTCCTCCACATGGTCCGCTGGGAATCGGTGAGGGTTGGCCGGGTCCTTGTCCGCCTCGTCGTTCTTGGGAGCGTCTGCGGGCGCATCCTTGTTTTGTGCGCGAGCGGCACGCTGCGAGGCTGCGATACTATTGCGCTTCATAAGCGCAAAGTCTTCCTTGTTTGTGCGCAGATAGTAGTACAGCGACTGCGGGAACGACTTGGCGATTTGCATGAGCAGCTTGCGGGCGAACTTGGACTGCCTGTGCGAGAGGAGCTGGATCAGCTGGGGAATAAAGGTGATCCAGTACCAGATGGGCGTCTCGCCGCTGTAGTTGTCGCAGGCTTGCCAGAGCGTGCCCTGAGCGTCGTCGCAGTTGAGCAGCCACAGGACGCGCACCAGGATCTTGCGTGCCTTGGCATTCTTGTACAGACCTGCGGCCTGTAGGTAGCAGCTGATGGCGTTCGCCGCGAGGTGCATGGACGTGGGTTTCTCGCGGAAGAGCCCATCGTTGTATCTGCCCCACTCGGTCCACGACTTTGGCAGGTTCAGGTCCATTTGGATGGCTGTGGCAAAGGCCTGGTTCGCCTCTTCGCTCATGCCGAGCTTGTTGAGGAACATGCCCTTGAGCGAGAAGAACTCGGCCTTTTGCGCGGCGGCAAAGAACATGAGGTTGGTGTTGTTGATCACATTCAGGCCCTGCGACAGTTCATGCGGTTTGTGGTAGTGGCACCGTGCCTGTTCCCGCAGTTTGAGGAACGCTTCCTGGATCTCGATGTTCGGCAGCGTATAGATCTTGGTGAGCGAACTGATGCACACGTCGCCGAGGCCGTGCTTCCGAGCGACGTGCGCGAAGCGGTTGATGATCCATGCCGTCTCGTGGTAGCCGCGGTACGCGTACGAATTCGTCGACGAGCCGGGGCCTTCGTTCCGCTGGATCAGCGGGACGAGCGGCAGGTACGCCTTGTTCACGCTGGAAAACACATGCTGACGCCATGCCACGAGGTCACTCCACGCATTGATGTCGTCCCACAAGTTCGGCAGCCGCTCGCGCCATGTCTGCATGAGCGTCTTGAGCTCGATGGAGCGGTGATTCAGGTTCGTCGCATTCGTGTGTGCAAGCGACGCAAACATCGTACTGACTTCCTGCAGCTCGACGAACTGCTGGAAGATCTGCAGGAGCGGGACGTGCGCTTGGGACACGTGCGTCGGGAGTGTGTACCACTTGTACAGAGTGAGCTGGATCGCCTCGTCACAGATGCGTCCGAAATCGGACGGCTTGTCGGGTGCTGCCTGCGACTTGAGCAGGGCGAGGTACGCCTCAAACACCTTGCGGCGCGGTGTGCTCATGACCTGCAGGCCTTCGAGCGAACGCTCGAGCGACTCGCGCTCCGCCGTCCAGTCCGAGAGGCGCCAGGCGCACTCGAGGGCCAGGTCGTCGTTGTGCTCGAGGCGCGCGAGATCTGCCATCAGGTCCCACTGCTGCAGCTCGAGAGCCGAGAGGACCCAGTGGTCGTCCCACAGCTGATACTCGGCCTCCGTCAGAGGCAGGCCCGACGAGCGTCCCTTGACCTGCGCAGCCTCGTACAGCAATTGCGCCTCGGCAAAGCGCCCACTCTGTTCGTACGCGAGCGCCGAGTTCGTCTCGGGGAACATGCACCGCCGGCGCCACAGTCCGTAGAAGTAGTCCGCCTCGCTCAGCTCCGCATACGCCTCAGCGAGGGCGTCCTGCGTCGACTCACGCACCGCATCGTCGGCACGCAGCGCGTACAGCTGCTCCTGCAGCTGCTCCATCGAAATGTACCACGCCTGGAACGTCTTGCCGAGGTACTTGAGCACGTGGGGCGGCATTTCCAGGGCCGGGACACACGCCAGCGCACCACTCAGGAGCGACTGCACGACATTGGGCCGCGCGGCTGCCTGCTTGAGCAGGTGCTCATGCGTCGTGCATGCGATCAGCGCGTGATTCAGGTCGAGCTGCAGCCGCTTGGGCGTCGTGCGCCATATGGCCGGGAAGAGCGCCTGCCACAGCGCGTCGGCAGCGTGCGCGTCGGCATACTGCAATGTGCGCACCGCCGACACGAACGACGCAGCCGTGCCGTGCCGCATCATCTGCGCAAAGGCATGGTCGCCTTCGTACGCCGCGCCGATGAGCGGCGGCGTCGTATCGACGGCCGCCAGGACGAGATCCAGCACCTGGTGCAGCCAGTAGTGCTCGGCCATCCACGACCAGTTTTGGTGGCCCAGCAAGTAGAGGACGCGCGCTGGGACGGACCGCGTCAGGGACGCGTCAAAGAGCGCGAGGAACTCGCGTCGCACGGCGACGTCCGCACAGCGACAGCCCATCAGGAAAGCCGGCTCGAGACGCGCGGTGAGCTCGGTGCGGGCGAGCGCAGGATCCTTGTAGATCGCGAGAATCAGAGCTAGAAACGCGGCGGCCAACGACGCCTCGCGGTCCTCGAAGCACAGCATCTTGACGAGGATGCCGGCCTTTTCCTTGACGGTCGGGAACGCCTCGCGCGACTCGAGGATCCACGTGCGCATCATCTCGAGCAGGAACGCGCACACCTTGTCACTCGGCGACTTCTCCACGAGCTGCACGACAGCGCTCAGGAACCAGCGCCGCTGGTCACCGAGGTGCGAAATGCGCGACCGGAGCAGCGTCAGGACACGAAGCAGGTGCGTCAGCGCCGCGTCGCCGCCATGGCCACTGAGGTGCTCCTTCGCGAGACGCGTCAGCGTCTTGATCAGCGGCAGCTGGTGCCGGTCGATCACGCCTGGATGCGTGTGGGACCAGGCGTCGAGCAGAGCCAGCGCAGTCGCGAGGCCCGTGCCGTTCTTGAGGCCCTCCGAGATGGCCGTCTCAGCTGCCGTGCTGAAAGCCCGGACGTCCTCGTTCTGTGCCGACTCGTCCTCCGTCGGCGGCAGAATCGAGCACAGCCGCATCAGGACGGGCCGCGCGGCGTCCAGCAGCTCCGTCTGATCGCTCGCGAGCGTCTTCTCCAGGAGCTTGTGGAGCTGCGCCGCGTGCGCCTGCAGCCAAGCCTCATCTCGGCCGCGCGTGACGACATCCAGCGTCGCGAGCGCATTGGCGATCGGCCCGTGGTGCTGCTCGGTCACGTCGGTGTGAATGAGCGCGCGCTGCAGCAGCGCGAGGCGCACTTGGACGTCCTGCCAGGCGGGCAGCGTGTGCATTTTCTCGAGGAGCTCGAATGCGTGCTTCGTCACCTCGTTCGTCGCGATGGGCTCGAGTGACAGAGAAACGAAGCGAGCGAGGAACCGCAGCGTCATGTCGCGCAGGTGCGCAGGCATCGTGTAGGACTCTGTCTTGGGGCGTTTGCGCGGCGATTCGCCGTCGCGGGGCGGCGTGTCCCACTGGAGGAGCAAGTCGACCATCTGGATCGCGAGCTTCTTGGTCTCGGCCGTCGAGCCACTCGCGAAGCCGAGCTTCGCGAGCGACGTGACCATGTGCGGCACAAACAGGTCGCGGCTCGGATAGAACAGGTCGGCGTAGCGCACGATGAGCTGCAGAATCGTGCACAGCTGCAGGGCATAGTGCCCCTCGTCGAGCAGCGTGCGCTTCGTCCACTTGACCCACAGCGGCGGCGACGTGCTGTCCGTGCTCGGCACACGCTCCGGCAGCGCAGGCACGAGGATGTCGAGCGCCCGGCGCACCAAGCCGCGGCCGTCGTTCGGCGGCAGGCGCAGCAGGCCGACGTACACCTGGCCCGTGATCTTGAGCGGGCTCTCGAACCGCTGCAGGAAGCGCGAAATCAACAGGTACGCAGCATGCTTCACCGTCACGTCTTCCAGCGGCAAGAACGACCACCCAAACTTGATCGCATCCATCTTGGTCGTGCTTTCCGCCGCGAGCAGATCCGCACTGTGCTCCAGGACGAGCGTGCTCATCTGCAAGAGCTCCACACGCAGCTCATCGTCACCATACACGCCCGCGCCATGCTGCACTTGCCGCCACACCTGCACGGCCAGCGCCTGCACAAGCTCGGGCGTCATGACCCGCTCCGTCGACGCCTCCATCACCAGCATCGGATTCACCATCACACGCAGCGCATACGTCTTTTGCACCGTCGGCACGCCCGGATCAGCCACCAACTGGATACACTGCTGCACGAGCGCCCGCTTCGTCGCCACGTCGGCCCGCACACACGCCTGCTCGTACACAAAGCGCGTATGGTGTGTGGCGTCACGTGATGGTGATAAGGGGTAGAGGTCCAGGAGCGCCATGTACGCCTCGACGAGTGGCTCGACGCGCAGCGCCGCATGCAGGAGCGCCACGAAGAGCGGTGTGAGGCGGTGCTGCGTCGCGAGCACGTCGGCCTCGGTGCGCCGCAGCGCCTGCATCGCGGGCGTCGACCACAGCGCCACGAGGCAGTGGAGCACGCCGCGGTGCTGCGCGAGCCACGCCGGCTCGTGCTGGACGAGGGCGTCGATGAGCTGCAGCGCTGCGTACACGCTCTGGGTGTTGGAGGCGTCCGAGAGCAGCGGCAGGAGCAGGGTCTCGGCGCGGCGACTCAGCTCGCGGCGCAGCGAAGCACCGCGCGGCGACTGCAGCGCCAGACGCAGCAGGCGGAACAGGCGCGGGTTCTGAAGCACGTCCGTGAAGCGTACGTGGCCGTCGCTCTCAAAGTAGTAGCGCACCGTGTGCTCGCTAAAGTGGTCGAGAAACAGCGTGAGCATGTCCGTGAGCGGCGTCGGGCCGCTGCGGCGCAGATGCGACTCGATCTCAGCGACGTACACGAGCAGGCGCGGCAGGAACTGGTAGGCGGTGTCGGGCAGCAGATGGAACACGCGCACGATCGCCGTCAGAATACGCAGCTTTTCGTGCGTGTCGAGCGGCCCGGCGGCAGCGCGACGCAGCATCGCAGGCTCAGCGAGCGCCGACAGGTGATCCAGCAACTTGATGCCGATCTCGACCTTGAAGTAGTTCGTCAGCAGCTGCAGCAAATGCGCGAGGCCATCGAGACCCGCACTCGTGAGCCGATGGCGGTCCGCGAGCGTCATCAGAATCGGCTGCAGCCCACTGCGCAGCAGGTCCTTCGGCAGCTTGCTCTGCTGCGCCAGCGTCGCTTTCAGCGAGTCGTACGCGACCGCCACGACCTCCTCCGACGACGAGTACAGGCACTTGAAGTACACGGAGATGATGCGCATGCGCATCGCCACATGCTCCTGCGTCTGGAACTCGGCACACTGCATCGCCGCCGCCAGCAGCTGGATCGCCACCACCCGCAGCTTCGTCACCGCCAGCATGTTCTTGTACAGCGTCACGCGCCCCACGAGCGCCTGGTCATCGGCGTCCGCGAGCGCCAGCGCCTCGGTCAGCACACGGAAGAGCTCCTCGTTGAACGCCGGCAGCGGCCGCGGCAGCTGCAGCGTGTACCGCACCGCATCAATGTGCCCAATCTGCATGCCAAACGGCAACGCACGCAGCGGCTTCGTAAAGATCGGCAGCAGCAGCCGGTCCCGCTGCGGCTCCAGCAGGTCCGTCACCGTGCACTCCGTGAGCCGCGCGAGCCGCTCCAGCGACGCCTGCGTCGCCTCTCGCGCCATGTCATTCGCACACGACAGCTCGGGAATCAGGATGCCAACGAGCCACCGCAGATGCGGCGACGCCTCCGCATACACACGCGCCGCGCGACTCGTGCTCTCGTCGTGCGCCGGCGCACGGCCCGTGTATGCCTGCTCCAGCACCTCGTACAGCGTCGCGCGGATCCTGTCGACCCCACGTGGCGGATCACTCGGCATGTCCTTCAGCATGTACAGCAGCGCACGCACCATCTCCAGCTGGTGATCGGCGACCCACGCCTTGCCGAGCGACGCGCGGCGCACCAGCACATCCATGCCGAGCCAGCCACCCAGCCGGCGGTGCCAGTGCGGCTCATAGCACCGCGAGCAGAACGACGACGCCAGCGCATGCATCACCGTGTGCCCCAGACGCGCGCGCGTCGACGGCACAGTCTCACACGCCGCGAGGAACGCATGCACAATCGACAGCAGAAGGCTCACCTGCGGCGTGTCGTCGCGCATGCCCGACCCATCAATCGCATGCGCCAGCGCTTCCAGCATCACGAGCGTCAGCGGCAGCAGATGCCGCTGCGACACGCCACTCGGGCCCGGCACCTCGCGCGTGATCTCCATGTGCAGGCAGTGCGCATACAGGCCCTGCACAAAGTCACGCACGCCGTCGATGTCGTCGTGCGACGCCGCACGGAACAGGCCGAGTGTGACGCGCCGCAGCTCGGCCCGCTGCTCGTGGTCACTCGCCTCATGCACCAGCATCGCCGCACTCGCCGTGAGAATGTCGTACGCCGCGCGGTGATGCGCCGCGTCAGGATCCTGCACCCGCAGCAGCGCCATGTCAATCGCAGGCAGCAGCGACACGCGGTCGACCGTGCCATGCAGCACCAGAGGCAGCGTCGGTCGCGCACCACTCTGGTACGCCAGCACCGGCGGCTGCTGCAGAAAGCGCCGGTTCCGCCCGCCCAGCTTGCCGAGAATCCGCATCGTCGTGTGCGAGTGCTGGTGGTGGCTGTGCGGCAGCGGCTTCAGATGCGTCCACAGCGCCGCCATAATGTCCTGGATGTACGGCTCCATGATCGGATCCAGAAACTCCTGCGTCAGATTGTCGATACACAGCTCCAGCGTGCGCAGACCCTGGCTCACAAGCTCACTCGACGAGCGCAGCGCCAGCACCAGCGGCCGCATCAGCTGCCCCAGGTACGGCAGCAGCACACTCAGCCGCACAGGCACCGTCAGACACAGATCGACAAACAGGTCCTGCTCGCCCGGCTCGGCCGCGTCCAGCAGCAAGTTGAGCTTCTCCAGCAGCACAGGCAGCAGCGGCAACACATCCTTGTACAGCAGCTCAAAGCGCCCGCCACCGATGCTGCGGAACAGCGCACGCAGCAGCAAAAAGTAGTTCGTCGGCTCCTCGGCCCGCGACGCACACTTCAGCGAGTGCATGATCAGGTGCGTCAGATGCGGCTCCAGCACCGCCTCATTCTCCTCCGGGAAGATGGTCACGGCCATGAACGCCATCTTGAACAGCCGCAAACTCACAGACGCCAGCTTCTTGTCCGGCGTGCCCAAGTCCTCCAGGCGCGCCACCAGAAACTTGAGCAGGATCTCCACAAAGCGACGCGAGACCGCATCGTTCGACAGCAAGTTCTGCGGTATGCCCAGCAGCGCCGGCGCCCTCAGGATCTGCTCAAACAGGAACGGCAGGTGCGCCGTAAACACCTCGTGGAACGTCTCGGGCGGCAGGTCAATGATGATGCTCGTGAACAAGTCAATCATGTCCTTCTCCTCACGCCCATCGCGCTGCGTCTGAAGCATGCAGCACTGGATGCCACCAACAAACAGGCGGCCCATCACCTCGCCATCCGGCTCAGGAATGCCGCGGTGCTTGAACACAGTCATGAGCGTCTTGAAGCCAAAGAGCAGGTTGCGGAACAAGAAGCGCGCATTCTTCATCGGATCAGCCACATGCTCCAGCACCGCCAGCGACGACTGGATCAGCTTGGCCTGCTCAATCTGCACGGCATGCTCCGTCGCCGGGTCGTTGAGCGGCTCCTCGTCCTCGCCGTGACCCCGCATCTGCCGCAGGTCCTGGCCAAGCTGGTGAAGCTCCGGCAGCTTGTCCAGAAACGTCGTAAAGATGCCCTGCAGCATCGCCACAGAGCGATCCGCATGCTTCACAATAATCGTCTCGACCAGATTCAATAGTAGCTTGACACACATCGTCTGGATACTCGGCGCCAGCGTCGGGTCATGCAGCAGCTGCGCATGCAAATTGATCACACGCGTAATCTGCTCCGTCGTGAGCTCCTGCCGCACATGATGCATCAAATCAGCCAGCATACTCACGACCAGCGGCCGCTGCAGCTCCCGCGTCGTGATGCCCGTGCCCAGCAGGACACGCTCATCCAGCAGCGTGTCGATCTGCCCGACAAAGTGCTCACGAAAGTCCGTGGACAAAATGTGCCGCGTCGCCACCAGCAGCTCCTTGCGCGTCACCGCATTTTCCGGCGGGCAGTCCTTGAGGAGACGCACATTCACCTCGGGCAGCAGGTGCGCATACTGCCGCACGATCGGCGCTGAGCCACGTAGCACATACGCTAGAAACGACATCGTCTTGACCTGCGTCGTGACCATCTCGCCGAACAGCGCCCGGTTCTTGATCCCCGGCGCTATGCCCACAAAGATCTGCCCCCGCTGCCGTGCCGCTTCGTGCGCCTGCCGCTGCGGCAGTGCCTGGAGCGTAAGACAATGCTCGAAAATCAGCGGAACAAACACGTTGATCGACGCATTCACAACATGGCGGTACGTCTGGAAGATCAGCACAATCGCAATGGGGCACTCCGTCAGCACCTTGAAGCTCTGGCTGCTCTTGAGCAGCGTGCGCGGCGACGAGCCCTCGCTCTGCTCCGAGAGCGCAAGGAGCGCATCGCCCTCGCTCGGCGCGCCCACCGCCTTACCCGGCGTCTGCTCCGTCCCAAACGCCTCGGCCACCGCCGAGCGCATATTCAGGTAGAGCTTTTGCACGAGCTCCAGAAACGGCTGCACCTGCGACTGGAGCACCGTCTTGAACGACCTGTGCAGATCGATAATCACCTTGAATGCGAGCGTCGCATTTTCCTCGTTATCCTCCTGCACCGTCTTGAGCATGACTTGCATCAGGCGCTCGACATGCGGTCGCGCCGCGTCATGCTGTGGGTAGCGGTAGATCGTTTCAATGAGGCCGTGTCGAAGGCGCTGCTCAGGTGCATCAGACACGAACGCACATGGCGTTCGCTCCAGCAAGTCCATCTGCACCGGAAGCACCGCATTCAGAAAACTCGTATAGTCCACATTCACATACACTTCCACCATCTCCTTGATCTCCGCCACCACATTCGCTTTCACACGCAGATCCGCATTCGGATCCGCGAGACACTTGGCAAAATCCGCCGCGTCAGGCGGCATCGTCGACGCACGCGCGCCTTCCGCACCGCCAGCACTTCCCATTTCCTGCCGGCGGCGACGCGTGTCTCGTCGTCGTCGTACGCCCTCTTCTCGCCCTCGCAGGCCAGCCGCCTAAGGAGGAGTCACGTGATTCACATCCAGCGCGCCATGGGCCAGGGACGCGCGTCGCTCCCAGCCGCGAGCATGGCGAGTCTGCTGCTGCGACTGTTCAACAGCGACTACTTCTCGCCGCAGCTGGCGCTCAGCTACTTGCGCACATATGCTGACCATGTCGGCATCACATACTTTCTTATTTCGCGACTCAGCGAGTCGTTCCCCCCAGAAGATATCGAGTTCTACTGGCCCCAATACTGCCATCTCCTCGTGACCAGACCCACGTCCTCACGCGCCCTCGAGAACTTTATTCTTCGAAAGTGCGAGGATGATGTGCACGTCGCTCTTCTCACGCTCTGGTTCATGCAAGCACACCTCGCTGACCTCGCGTCCATGCCGGAATCCACGCACTTTCGAACGTGCCAGCGCGTGTACAATCGATGCCAGCGCATCCTGTTCGAGGACCCCGATCCACATGTGCGTCAGGTCGACAGGCACGAGCTGCCCGTCTACATCCCCTTTTTCGAGGCACGTCGGCCCTTGTGTGTCGGCAACACGACCAGTGCCCTAGCGGGGATGGCGTCTGGCATTCTCGCTCCAGCTCGTCCGGACGTGGCATCGTACGGTCAACATATGGCCCTCCAGCAGGGTCGGTCACCCACCACAGATGCCCAGGTGGCACAGCCAGACAATGCACGCGAAGTGCCGCCTCCTTCACCCAAGTCCCCGCCGCCTGCGCCTGCGCCGCCCGTCCATCAGCGGCCTGATCCCGCCCGGCTTGATCCTGTACAACAAGTGTTTGGACAAGAAACAGCACCATCCATGTCAGATGCGAACCTAGCTCCCGTCACAGCTCCCTCCTCACCATCCAAGTCTCCCCCACTCCAGCCGGCAAATGCCCCCCTCGAGCCAGGCAGTCCTGAATACACCTTACAGCAAAAATACTTGTGCTCCCACTTCGGACGCACCGAGATGCAATTCATTCAGGCCCTTCAAGATATCCCCGCTCGCTTGCAACAGCTGCCCAAGCCAGCACGTCTCTCGGCGCTGCGCGCCGAGCTGACCAGCTTGAATCGGACTCTCCCCGCCGAAGTGTGCTTCCCCACATGGTGTGCAGGCACAGCTATTGGGTCCCCGCACGTTGAGCGGCATCACCGCGTCATGCGCATCAGTCCCTCAGAAGCTGTTGTGCTCAACTCAGCTGACCGCGTGCCATACCTATTGCACGTCGAAGTGCTACGAGACGACCTCGACTTTGACCCTAATCGCCGCTATAATCGCGAGCTTCTGCATGGTCGTCGGCACAAGTATGTGGCGCCACGCCCCTCGATACCCTCTCCCCACCAAAAGGGCCCCCCCGCCGCGTCCACCGACAATAGCGAAGTCGATCTGACCGAGCAAATGTATGGCTCCGACCTGTCCGAATTCGGCAAGGAACAGGTGCATGAGAGTCCAGAAAAGCAATTCGGTACGAAGAACGATACTCTCGATACCGTTGCATGGGCACACGCTTCAAGCGAGACGTCTGCCACCGATTTTTCGCTCGATGAGTACTCCCAGCGGATGAGGACGGCTGCCATTCTGCTGGCCCAGCTGAACCGTGGAAGTTCGCATTCTCGAACATCGGCGGATCCAGCGTCTGACTCGGCTCTGAACGAGCCGGCTCCCACTCGCGTATCATACGCAGACGCCCAGGTCATTCGACAGCGTATTATGGAAGAGATGATGGCACTGGAAGAACAGCGCATGGAGCGCATGAAACGCGGTGGTCAGTACTTTACGCGCCGCAAGCGAAACACGATGGCAGCTGAAGATGAAAATGCCGTGCTACGTGCAGTTAACAAAGACGACCCTTCCGCTGCCTACTTTCGTGAGTCGTGGACGGTCAAGAAAGAGCGGATTCGCGCATCGTCGCCTTATGGCAGTCAGCCTGGTTGGGACCTCTTTTCTGTCATCGTCAAAACAGGTGCTGATCTCCGGCAGGAGCTCTTTGCGTCGCAGCTCATTCACGAATTTAAGCGCGTGTGGAATGAGTGTCAGTCGCCCTGCTGGGTGCATTACTTCCGTATTGTGATTCTCAACGAGAATGCGGGTCTGATTGAAACCATCACAGATGCCATTTCGGTCCACTCGATCAAGAAAGAGGCCTACGCAAGCCAGATGGACGGAAATGGGCAGCCAGTCTCAGCATACAACTTGTACGACCACTTTGTGCAGACGTTTGGCGATCCTCATATGCCGCGCTTTCGTCGTGCGCGTCGACATTTCATGGAATCACTCGCCGGCTATGCTATCGTGTCGTACCTCTTGCAGATCAAAGACCGTCATAATGGCAATATTCTCGTGGACACCGAAGGGCACCTCATTCACATCGACTTTGGCTTTATCCTGGGCTTGTCGCCCGGTGGGGTCGGCTTCGAGGCAGCCCCCTTCAAATTCCCACGCGACTACATCGATATCCTCGGTGGCATGGACAGCGACGGATACAATGAGTTCAAGGCTCTCATGCGCCGAGGCTTCCGAGACGCTCGTAAGCATGCTGAACGCTTCATTTTGCTGGTGGAACTCATGCAGCGCCACTCGCACTTGCCATGCTTTGCTGCCGGCAACGATAGCGCAGCTGGACTGCTCCGCGATCGATTCCAACTTGGGCTCACGGCTGCTCAATGCGATGAGTTCGTTGATCGACTCGTACTGAGCGCCGCTGGCAGTGCCTTTACCCGGTTGTATGACCAGTACCAGAACTTTACACAGAACGTCTTGTAATGCTACCATAACAAATGACACACTTAGATGCCCTATTAGCATTATAACTATGCACAGCACGAGCCTTACGAAGGATGGTGCGCGTGCTTGGAGAGAGAACGGATCTTGTGACCAAATTTATACAGCGCAAAGGGAATAGGCACCATGGCAAGTGCAATGAAGGCAAGCACCGTTGTGGCCCAGCGTGGGTTGAGATTATGGTACATGGGCTCACCGAACATGGGGAATCCCGCGCCAAACGCCGAACGTACCACCATGTTGGCAGCCTGAGCACTAGCCGCGTTCAGCAGATACACTTCAGTGATGTACGTCATAAGGCTCAAGAAGATAAAGAACAGGCCGGCACCAAACATGCCACCAGCCACCAGAGGACTCCAAAACGACACGCTCGAGAACGAGGTCCATGCGAACCAGAACAAGGAAATCGTGAGGAATGGAGCACCGATCATCGACGTCATGAGTCGGCGCTCAGCTGGTAACATAATCACGTTCTTGGCCTTGATAGTCTTTAGGTAGAGCGTCTGATCAACGAAAATACAGTACAAAGCCGAGAGGAAACAGCCGATGAAGAAGCCCAAGAACGTAAGACCTTCTGGACCCCACCTAAAGCCATGAAGCTGTATGAACACCACCGGGTATGCAACAAAGAGGAGGTACAGAGTACCATAAACGAAGCCGATGTAAATGGTTACAGCCATCAGCATGGGCTCAAAGAAAAGCATTTTAATAGGCTTGCACACAACTTGCACAGCCATCTTCATGGGATCCACTTTACGAAGCTCGATAGGTGCGACGTACCGATCGTCACCCGTTTCACGACGAAGGCGCTCTGCCTTCATTCGGAGACGGATGGGGTCATGCGTCTCGGCCATTGTAAAGATGACAAGGAGAAGCAGTACAAACGAAAAGATGGTGCACGCACGGAACAACCAACGCCAGTCTGTACCACTATCAGTGATAAAACCACTGATAATGGGGCCGACACATGGGCCAGCAATTGGTGCAATAGCGAAAATGACAATACCCGTCATAAGATAGTAAATGTGGAACAGACCAGCAATCATGGCTGGTGCATTGGACAGAGAACTAGAGCCAAAAGCACCGGAGAGAATACGAAATGCAATCATGGATCCAATGTTGGGCGCTAGCATACATCCCACATTGAAGCATACAAACCCAGTAAAACTGATAATAAACACAATACGCCGTCCAAACGTCTCAGAAAGTGGTGCCCAAATAAGCGGTGCGAAGCAGAAACTGGCCACAAACAAGAAAACGGAAGCTTTGGCCACGTTAGGCGTAGTCTTAAAGTCCTCGACCATGTCAACAATAATACCGGAAGGAGCTGAAGACGTGAAGGCCGTGCAGAGCGTAAGCACACCGGCAAGGACAGTAAGATAGCATCGATAATAGAAGTTCATATTCAGGGTGTGTTCACCGTCATCTTTTCCATCCCACTTGACAAGGATGTGTTGCGTCTCTTCCTCATATTTCGCCTCTTCTTCCGCCTCAGTCGGCACAGGACGACCATCTTCAGGCTCGTTTTCGTCTACGTTGATACCAGCCAACTCAGGAAACTCCATACCACCACGATGACCTTCGAAACCCCAGGTACCGGTTTCAAGTTCGTGCTTACTTAGATGCAAGTTCGCATGCGGTCCAGTGGGTGCGTGCGACCCATGATGATGCAGCGAGATGCGGCTGAGAGAGCGCACGAGCGTAGCATTTGAGTTTCCGCGTGCATGACCACCACCATGGCGATCATGCTCTGGGCCTTCTAGCCAGGTAGGGTGACGTTGGGCTTCGGAAGCAGGTATCGGTGGCGCATCTGGCAACTTGACATGCGCCTCTGGCGGGACTTCGATATTTGCAGCGGTCCCTGGCGCATACGGCTGATCTTCTGAGCTCGCTAGATAAGGAGATTGAGTGGTCAAAGCCGGCGCCAGCGCAGTTACAGGTTCCACTGGGAGCACCTTGTTCTTATCACCTTGTTTGACAGCTTGAGGCTGGTGTTCTGCATCCACATCAGAGGCTGCGTCAAGGTAAGGACCCGACGACTTGGAGCTGATGGATTCGTGAGATGTCGACATTGCAGACATGCCTTAACTTGGCAATGAAGCACGTAACGCAATGCGAGTGCTCCTGTGAGAAAGAAAAGTGATGCAACTTGGAAGGCACGGCTTGGCTCAGCAATTTTTCGTGTCCTTCCACAAATCACCTTGGCTGGCGCCCAAGACCGCGGAAGTGCATTCCAATCTGATAGGCTTGACTTTGAAACGCGCGTGATTCTGCAATTTTGCAATCTTGTGCGTATTTACGAAAATTTGTGATTGGCCCTATGTGTAAAGACGTGTCCCTGTGATAAGGGCCATGTTTATGCCCAAGTTTTTCGTGCGGCGTTCCCGTCGCGTGGTGCCAAGCCCGCAGCTGCGATCGTGCGGTTCAGTTTAGGGAGAAGAGGACCTCGAGGACCATCCTTCATCAAATACAGACCTGAAGCTCTGTCTCTAGCTGGCATGTGACGATGCCAGCGGTGTTCGAGAATATATCCGCGGAGATGAGGGCCGCGCCAGAGGTGCCTTACTTTGTGGAGTGTGCTAGGCATTTGTTGGCCGCGTCTCCAGGCGCCAAGGCATGTTTGAAAACCCTATTCTAATTGGGCCAACCAGAGGCATGCCTTCGTACAAAGAAATCGCGTTCCACCGACACCCAAGGTTCGTTCGCTGCATGCTGGCAACGCAGTAAGAGCCCTGGTCGCATAGTGTACATAATTATCCATTCTACTTGCCAATCAGCCAGCATGACATAGACCCATCAACTATACACACGGGAATAGTTCACATGGCCAACTCGGCTTGGAGCGCGCGCAGCTCTGCATCTTCGTCGAGCGTATCTGCGTGATTCGACGTCCGGGGTGCGGCAGAGGGTGTAGCGAGGTGATGTGCTGGCGCAGATTCTGCGCCCACAAGCTGATGTTGGAGTTCGTCTTGCTCGAGCTCCTGAAGTTCGTTCCGCAGTTCTTCCTCATCGAGTTCGTGACCCATACCCACTGGGTTCGAGATCGCCTCAGAAATTTCGTTCGAAAGTGCCATTTCCTCACGAATGGAGTCCATCGTGTTGTCGACCCTGTCGATATCCCTAATATTGTTAGTAGTAAGCACGTACATGTTGGCATGAATGCTCTTCAATGCCGCTGAGCCTCGCTGCATCGCCCGCATGGTCTCTAGATTCATATTCGCATTCTCAATAGCATTGACTTGCGTTTCCAGCGTCATGCGGCTGCCAGCAAGCCTATCAAGCTCTGTCTCGTACATTTTTTTCTGTCGAAGTGCGGCTTGAGCAGCACGCTTGTTATTTGTCACATGTTCCTTGGCCTTGCGCAACTCGTCATCGATTTTCGTCAGAAGGTGCTCCTCCTTTTTTGCCATCAAATGCAGCTGCTCGCGAAGGCCAATAATGGCATCCCGAGCGGAATTTTTGTTGTCGCGCCTCCCACTAATCCAGCTGAACCATCCAGCCATCGCGTGCTATATGGGTATCGTTCGTGAGTGGAGCAGCTGAGTCGCTGGTGGTAAAAGATGGGTGTAAGATTAATGCGACTATAGATACTGCCACGTGGCACACAAGGAACCGCTAGAGCTCGGACAAGGCATTCTTGGACCAGGATCGAATAACATGGCCATATCGATAAAACACAAAAGGTATAGGGAACATGGCCAGAGCGATAAAGGCCAGAACACAAGTAGCCCAGCGCGGTTTGAGCGTCTCGTACATCTGCTGACCAAACATGGGGAAGCCTGCGCCAAAGGCTGAGCGAACGACTGTGTTGGCAGCGATAGCACTGGCTGCATTCGCCAAGTACACCTCTGTGATATAGGTAAGGAGACTGAGGAAAATGAATAGTGTGGCTGTGCCGAACATGCCACCTGCCACCAATGGACTCCAGAACGAGATGCTGGGGTATGATGTCCATGCGAACCAGAATAGGGAAATGGTCAGCAGAGGTGCAGCAATCATGCATGTGTACAGACGCACTTCGGGCGCTAGATCAGAACCATGGCGTTGGCGTTTGCTTTCGTACATGCGCTGGTCCACGAATATGCAGTAGATCGCTCCGATAAACGAACCCACCGAGAATCCCAAAAACATAAGACCCTCAGCGCCAGAAGAGAGGCCATGCATGAGCTCGAATACGATCGGGTACGCGACAAAGAACAGGTACAGGGTACCATACACGAATGACATGTAAATGGTGACCAGAATGAGCATCGGCTCTGTGAAGAAGATTTTGAGGGGCTTGCCGAGCACAGTGCCTATCATCTTGGTCAATTCGACGTGCCGCATTTCAATGGGCGCTTTGTAGCGATCATCGCCGGTTTCGCGACGCAGCCGCCGAGCCTTTTTCTTCAGGCGTAGACCATCATGTGTTTCAGGCATAGTCAGCAAGACGAGCACGAGCATGACGAATGAAAAAATGGTAGACACACGGAACACCCAGCGCCAGTTGGCACCTGCTGTCACGATGTATCCACTTACAATTGGTCCGATGCATGGGCCGACAATGGGGCCTAGCGAGAAGACAGCGATGCCGCGCATGAGGTACCTGATAGAAAAGAGACTAGCAATCATGGCGGGCGAGTTGGTGAGTGAACTGGAGGAAAAGGCACCGGCGAAAATACGAAATACAATCATGGCGCCGACATTCGGCGCGAGCATACAGCCGACATTGAAGCACACAAAGCCAGCGAAACTGACAATAAACACGATACGGCGCCCATACATTTCTGACAGAGGTGCCCATACCAAGGGCGCAAAACAGAAGCCGGCCACATACATGAAGATTGCAGCTTTGGTCACATTGATGGTCGTATTAAATTCTTCGGTCATTTGAAATGCAATATTGGATGGAACTGACGACGTAAAGGATGTGCAAAGTGTCAGGGCAGCAGCAAGAGTCATTTGGTATATACGGAAGGGCATGCTCCAGTTCAGTACACGATCCTGATCATCCGGGCCGTCCCACTTGACGACAAACTCGTCCTCCATGTGGGGTCCTTGAGCATTGCGCTCCTCCAACTTGTCTTTGTGCACGACTTCTACACCAGAGACTTCTGGCATACCATGCAGTGGCAAATGGCCAAATGTGCCTTCGTTGAGATGTTCCTGTGTGACAGCGACATTGGACACGCGGCGCTGAAAAGTACGGCCTGGCAGTAGGACGCCTTCTTGTGCATCCAGGGGTGGCGGTGCCTGTGGATCCACATCCACATGGACGGGATGATCCCCCCATGGTTTTTCATTGTCTATTTGCACGGGCTCATGCAGCGCCACCACCTTCTTGTCCGGCAGGATGGCTGTTTCGACCATGACGCGTTGAAAAAAACAACCTTCTGACACTGTTTGGCCACCGCATTGCTGCATCCAGTTGCTGGGATGTGATTGGACGAGGCAGGCCTCGTCCCACCCACCCAGGCCCTCCACCACAACCTGGCCATGGCCTCGATTCGGCCGCTGCGCACGGCTCTCAATGCCAGTGGACGCTATGCGTATCGTGCGCCTGAGCTGCGGATTGATCACCTGGTGATGGGGGGTGGCGTGGTGGGTCTTGCGATAGCGAATGCTCTAGCGCACCGGTTCCCGTCGAAGTCGACGTACCTGGTGGAACGCCACGCGCTCCCTGGCCAGGAAACGAGCTCGCGGAATAGCGAGGTCATACACGCCGGGTTGTACTACCCGCCTCACTCCCTCAAGACGCGCATGTGTACACGTGGACGTACGCTGCTGTACGACCGCATTGCGAGGCATCCCGACAAGATTGGTGGCAAGCAGGTCGGCAAGTTGATCGTCGGCACCGAGTCAGATGCATCGTACCTGGCGGCGCTGCATGAGCACTGTTCGGCCATCCAGCCGCACACGCCGCCCACTCGTCTCTTATCTGGTGACGAGGCCCGACACATGGAGCCATCGCTCTCGCCCCGCATCACACACGCGCTCTACTCGCCATCGACGGGCATTGTCAGTGCGCATGACCTCATGTCGCACCTGGCCGCCGAGCTCGAGGCGGAGTTGCCTGATGGTGAAACACCCGATGCTACGATGGTGCTGGGCACCTCGGTCGTCCGCATTGATCCACACACGCCTCCGCGGCCGCCTACGAAAGTAGGCAACGACGGCTCACAGGAGGGATGGGTCGTTCAGCTCCGAACGCATGATGCGGCGCATGCCGAGACGGATGCGCTGCTTGCGCGCGTCGTCATCAATGCAGGTGGTCTGAATGCGCCGCGCATCCTGAATGCGGTGCGGCCCGAGCGCGATTGGCTCCCGATGTACTTGGCCAAGGGCAGCTATGCGAGCTACCGAGGCGCTCATGACGTGCGGCATCTGCTGTATCCGACGCCCCACTTTGGCTCGGGCGCCAAGGCCACGTCTGCGTTCCATTCGCTGGGCACGCACTTGACGCTCGATCTCGAGGGCCACGTACGTTTTGGGCCGGACCTCACTTGGCTCTCGGCGCCCTCGACGCTCGACCCGACGCGGATCGATGAGCTGGGCTTTGAGCATGACTTTTGGGAGTCGCACCTCGCGCCTGAGGCATCAGAGGCTTGGCTCGAGAGCATGCACGCGGCGATTCAGGCGTACCTGCCGTGGATTCAGCGCGACGGCCTGCAGGAAGACTATGCTGGCATACGGCCCAAGCTCGGCGGACCGGACGCGCGTACGTTTTTCGACTTTGGCCTCTTGTGGCATGCGAATCGCGACATCGAGTCTCAACGCACGTGGCAAACGGCCCCGAACGAGGCGGGGCCGCGCGGCCCGTGTGGCTGGCTCGTGAGTTTGGTCGGCGTGGAGAGTCCGGGCCTGACGTCGTCCCTGGCGCTGGGCGAGCACGTAGCTGCGATGCTGCAGACGCACGTGTGGGGCCGCTACGATCCGTCGGGGCGCCGGCGCAGGTACGTCGACGATGTGGGGCATGATGCGCTGGAGGCATGGGCGTAAGCTACGGGCTACGGCGTCCATAACCGCGCGTCGCCATCGGCGCCGGCGCTCACGAGCCACGGAAGCGTGGGGTGCCATGCGAGGCTGAGCACGCCCAGCGCTTGCTGCACGGCGTGGCCCCGCAGGATCTTGAGGGGCACCAGCAGCGCATTCTGCAGCAGGTCGGAGTACACCGTGGCATGGTATACGTGCACGGTGCCGTCGTCGGCCGCACTCGCGAACAGCGGCAGGTGCGGGTGGAACGCCACGGCGCGCACCGCCCGCGTGTGGTACCGCAGCGTCTTGTACGGTCGCTCGGCCAGGTCGAGGTCAAACCACTGCACGCGCCGATCGTACGAGCCTAGAATCACGTGATCGCCGCTGGGGTGGACGTCCAAGGAGCTGATCCACCGCACGCCGGGCTGCAGCGTCTTGACGAGAGCCTGTTGCACGAGGTCGTAGATGCGCACATAGCGCTGCGTCGCGACAAACAGCCACGGGCGCGTCGGGTGGAAGCACACGCACTGCACGGCCATCGCCGACGTGCCGGCCTTGCGTGTGCGTCGGAACGGCGCCTGCGAGCGCTGCTTGCTGATCTGATGAATCAAGACGGCCTCGCCGCTCGTGTCCGGGCACACGGTCGCAAAGTAGTCGCCACGTGCGTGCCACCGCACATACTTCGGCACGAGTGTGGCGCGCTGCGTGCTCCGCACGTCTATGCGCACACACACGCCCCGCGCCCGCTCCCGCTCAGGCAGGCGCGTCCACTGCGCATGGCCATCCACCGGCGCATCGGCGTGCGGCGGCTTGAGGTGCGCGACGCTGGCCTCGTGCCGCGTGCGGCCGCACTGCGGCGGCGCCAGCAGCGTGATGCGGCCTGCGCTGACAGCCGCAGCGATCGCCCAGGAGCGCTGCGGGCACCACTGCACACAGTACACCGGGCTCCGATCGCTCTGCGCCACGCCCACATTCACGTCCCAACTCGCGACGCAGCGGCCCAGCGCCGCGTCCCATAAGCGCACGTGACCATCGTCCGCGCCCGTCAGCAGCCAGGCGCCACTGGGATCGAGACTCGCAGTGCGCACGCGCCACGGCGCATGCGCGTACACCACGTCCGTATGCGTAGGAAACGGCCGCAGCTCCCGCGGCGCTGGCAGCGCCGGCAGCAGCGCCTCGGGGTTGTCCACCTCCACACGCTGACGCCGGACGCGAGGGGCGAGGTACAGGTCGAGGCACCGCTGGAAGCGGTCCTGCAGCGCGTGCTCGTAGCCCGGCACATGGCGCAGCGACGCATACTTGGCGGGCAGGAACGGCAGCTTGCGGTCCTCGGGGTCGGCGGCCTCCCACTCGGCGCGCTCGTCGTCGCCCAGCAGGTACTCCTCCGGCGGGTTGTACGACTCGACATGCGTCGGCAGCGGCAGCTTGGGTGCCGGCATATGCATCGGGTGATCAGCCCGCGCCTCGTCGGCATCGCTCCATATCGCATAGAAGCGCGGCTTCTCGCGCCCAGGCGCATGCGGCACAATGCGGCCCTGCCGAATCGCACGCACAATCTTCATAATCTTCTTGTGCTCCCATTTGCTCGGCACGAAGCGGCTCTTGGGTTCAGGGCGCGCCGTCAGCGGCATCGTGCGCTCGTGCTGCGTAAACCAGTCCGTCGCCGGCTCGTACATGTCATAGCCGCCCAGCGGCACCTCGGCGCGCTCCATCCGCCGGATCATATCGAGCTCCTCGTCCGTCAACTTGACATCCATCCCGCGCTGCTCATCTCGGGCCGAGAACCACGCATCGCCGCCCTCGCCCTCGACGCTCTCGAGAAACTTGTCGAGCTCATCGCCCTGCGCTGGACGCAGCACACGCCGCCCATTGATATCGTAGCCAATATGCGGCAGGTCGTCGTACCACGACATCGGCACTTGGCCTATGCGGTTCGGCACGTCCTCCGTACTCGAATCACTGTCATACTCCGGCTCAATCGGCGGATACACCGTCTTGAGCTCACCCGTCGCATCCGAGCGCACCACGCGCCCACGCTGCGAGCCGTCATCATTCCGCGTCTCGTCAAAGAAGCGCGCAGCCACAGCCGTGTCGATCCCCAGCTTGTTCGTACGCCGCTCCCCCTCGTCGGGCTTGACTCGCGCCCGCGCCACCATCCGCGCCAGCGCCGCGTCACCCTCCGCCACGTCCTCGTCCGCCTCGGCATCCGCATACTTCGCATCCGCCTCGTCGTCCCACTGCTCAATCTCCTCCGAGTCAAAGCCTGACTCGGTACTCGCCTCCTCACCCTCCTCTTCGCTGTCAGCCGAGCGCGCATCGAGCGCAGGCACGGCGTCCTCCCCGCTGTCAGCCGAACGCGCGTCCAGCTCACGCTCCGCATCCTCGTCGTCGTCCAGCGGCAGCGTGCCCTCCCCGACCAGGAAGTCAGGCGCCGGCACGCGCGCTACCTCCGTCTGCCGGGTCGGCGCACCCCCCGGCTCGGCACGCTTGCGTCCCAGCGGCATGGTCGTCAGCGGCAGAAAAAAGGAAAAAAAGGCCCCCTGCTCTTTTTTCTATGGCCACGTGGCTCGGCGCACGGCGCACGCCGCCCTCCTACGACGCCCGCGGCGAGAGCCACGCGTGCACGTCCGGCAGGTACGCCTCGCCCACGCGCGTCGGATCCCATCCATGACGATCGACGTAGCCCAGATCCATTGCCGCGCATCCGCCCTGCACGAGACGCGGATCGAGGCACTGGAAGGGCGCCTCCGCCCCCGCTCCGCGCCGCGCGACCATGTAATCGAGCGCATACTCCGCCGACCGCTGGTGCCCCTCGCCCGCGCGCACTTTGTGCCCCCACCGCGTGGGATGCAGCTCGGCGGCCGTCCGCGCCTCGGCAGGCACCAGGCCCAGCGGCACGAGCGCCTGGCGCATACGGCCCCACACGCGCTCCCGCAGCGAAGCGTCGCCGCGAATATCGCCAATCTCTCCGACGACGACGCGGCCCGTCGCATCCGTACGAGACAGGCCACGCGTCTCGCGGCGCGACATGAACGCCGTCTCGAGACCACGGCGGCACCGCGCCAGCAGTTGCTGCCGCCGCTTGTCATCCGCAAGCGTGGCGCGGTCAGAAAAGAGCGGCGACGCGTCCATACGCGTGAATAGGATCGAGAGCGCGAGGGGCTGCGGCGGCACATCCGCCGCCAGCGTATGCAGTACGTCGTGCAGGTAGTCCACACTGTGCTGTAGTGCCTCGTGCAGAGACGGGCGCGCGTGCGTCGACGACATGCCCGGTGCAGGCTCATTCGCGCCGCGACTCGCGACGCTCGCATCGATGCAAAACACCACGGCGTCCGCGCCCCTCATCGCGTCCATGGCCTGCGCACGCAAACGCGCATGACCCGGTGTGTCTACCAACTCGATGCCGTGGGGGCACGCGTCCGAGGGGCTCAGCCGCGCGGCATTCACACGCTGCGACGTGGTGGTATCGGGCGCGACGCCCATGACCATGCGCAGAAACACGTTGGTCTTGCCCGCTTCTTCGACGCCCAGCAGCACGACTTTGCGGGGTCCCTTGCTCACATACGGCGCCTCTGGGACCGCGCGCGTACGCCGCAGCAGCAGCACGGCCGTGACGCACAGCACCAGGGCGCACGTACACAGCACTCGCACGGCATCGACGGGCATCGCCAAGCGACGCCGCAGCCCTCGCCGAGGCCTCGACCTGAATGGGCATATATGCAATTTTTTCGCACACGCGTCGTCAGCGATCCTCGCCACGCCCCTCTTTGGCAACGACGACGGGGCATGGTACGTGGCGCAACGACTAACGGCAGTTTCGCAAGTGCGTAGACGACGACGAGACTAACGATCAGCACCTACGACAGCGATAATACAGTGTGTACGTACGCCGCGCTCACATGCAGTCTCGCCACAGGGGCGTTTGCACCAGGTCGAATATGCGCTGGAGGCCGTGAAGCAGGGCTCAGCCGTGGTGGGTCTGCGGTCCAAGACGCACGCCGTACTCGTCGCGCTGAAACGTGCGCCTTCAGAGCTCGCGTCGTACCAGCGCAAGGTGCTCAAGATTGACCACCACCTCGGCATGGGCTTCGCCGGGCTCACCAGCGATGCGCGTGTGCTCAGCCACTACATGCGCCAACTCGCGCTCTCGTCGCGGCTGATGTACACGCGCCCCCTGCCCGTCTCGCGGCTCATGGGATCGCTCGCTGACCGCGCACAGCTCAACACGATGCAGTACGGCAAGCGGCCGTACGGCGTGGGCTTCCTCGTGATCGGCATGGACGACACGGGCCCGCATCTGTACGAATTCAACCCTACGGGCAACTGCTTCGAGTACTATGCCATGAGTCTCGGTGCGCGCAATCAGAGTGCCAAGACATACCTCGAGAGCCATCTCGACGAATTCCACGACGCCGACCTCGAGGCGCTCCTCCTCCATGGCATCCGCGCCGTGCGCGAGACATTGCCACAGAACAAGCAGCTCGAGCGCGCCGCTGTCACCGTCGCGTTCGTCGGACCGGGCGCCGACGCCGATGCGTCCTCACCCGCCCTGCGTGACGGCCAAAAGCTGACGATCCTCGAAGACGACGCCCTCGCGTCGTACTTTGACCGCCTCGGGCCCACCGAGCGCCAGCGCGCTGCCCAGGCGCGCGCCGAGGCGCAGCCGCACGAGCAGCCGCCGCCCATGGACGAAAACTAGGCGCCCGTAGGCATATAGATCACATGATCGTCGGCTCGGGGACGAGGAGCCTGTGTCGGGTGGCGGCTTGTCGGGCGCCATGCACCTGTGCCAGGAGCAGCGACTCCGGCCCCAGGCGACGCGCGCCGCGCCCGAGACGTGGCCGGAGAAGAGCGCGCGAGCGCACGCCGCCGCTGCCTCGCCACGACGCCCGTCGCGATGGCCTCTCGGCCTGAGCCTCGTCCTCATGCTGTATGTGTGGTGTCGCTGGCTCCGCGCCGACGCGCCCCACAACGACTCGGACACCACGGCCCTGCTCCGCGCATTTGGGCCGTCCATCGCCGACGAAGCTCGCTGCCGCGTGCGCGCCAGCATGAACGCCACTGGCTGCGTCTCGACATGGCGCGACCGTGCGAGGGCCGCCGAGGCCGCGTTCCTAGACGTGCCAAGCGCCGAGAGCGCGCGTGCCGCACTGCAGCGGTACACGTCGCATGTGCACATCGCCTCCGATGACCGGGATGCGGCGTCCGCGCGCCAGGTGCTCACCGAATGGGCCGACCTGCTCGGCGTGCCCACCGACGCCACCGACGCGATCTTCGACGCGGGATCCACGCAGAGTCGCACCTACATGACGCAGCACGGCGAGCCACGCGTGTGGGCCGATACCTACGCGGTATGGCTCGATCGGCCCGTCCACGCATCGCTCTCGCTCACCGCGGCGAACGGCTCCACGGTGTGGGAGGCCGACCTCGCCGAAGACGTCGTGCGCGACGATCCGACCAGCGCGCACGGCGCCCCCGCCTTCCACGCGTACTCGGCCTCCGGCACCGCGCACGCCCACGTCATCTACGCCGGCCACGGATCGCACGCCGACTTCGCCCGCCTTGACGCGCTCGGCGTTCGCGTACGAGGGAGCGTCGTCCTGGTTCGTAATGGAGGTGTGTTCCGTGGCCTGGCCGTCCGCGCGGCGCAAGAGCACGGCGCGGTCGGCGTGCTGCTGTACACCGATCCCGCGGACGACGGCGGCGTCACCGAGGCACACGGGCACGCAGCGTACCCAGACGGCCCGGCGCGGCAGCGCAGCAGCGTAGAGCGCGGCAGCGTGCAGGCGCTGTCGTTCCAGCCCGGCGATCCATCGACGCCCGGCGCGCCTTCGTACCGCGATGCAGCGCGCCTGCCACGCGAAGAGGCCATCTCGCTGCCGCGCATCCCGTCCCTGCCGATCTCGTACATGCATGCACAGCGCCTCCTGCGCGATATGGAGGGCGTGGGCGTCGAAGCTAGCGCCGTCCGCCCCGACTGGGGCGGCGCGATCCCCCACACGACATACTGGACCGGCCCGAGTCGGCACATGGCGCACATGACGAACGAGATGGACATGCAGACGCGCGATATCTGGAACGTGTACGCCGTCATCCCCGGGCACATCGACACGCAGCGCATCATGGTCGGCCACCACCGCGACGCCTGGGGCTTCGGCGCCGGAGATCCGTCGTCAGGCACTGCGGCCGTGCACGAAGTCGTCCGCGGCCTCGGCCACCTCCTGCGGCGCGGCTGGCGCCCCGCCCGCACGATCGTGCTCGCGAGCTGGGACGCCGACGAGTACGGCCTCGTCGGATCGACCGAGTGCGGCGAGGACTATGCGTCCTTCCTCCAGGACCACGTCGCCCTGTACCACAATCTCGACATGGCCGTGCGTGGCTCGCAGTTCCGCGCGAGAGCGTCTCCGTCGCTCCAGCGCGTCCTCCACGACGCCGTGAAGGCGCTCCCGAACGTCACGCTCGATCACGTCGGCCCCCTCGGCTCCGGCAGCGACTTTACCGTGTTCCTCCAGCACCTCGGCATCGCGTCGTCGGACCTCGGCTTCGACCGCGCGCCGTCCGATCCCGTGTACCACTACCACTCGAACTACGACTCCTTCGCGTGGATGGACCGCTTCGGCGACCCCGACTTTGCGCGCCACGAAACCGTCGCAAAGGTCTACGGCCTCCTCGTCCTCCGCAGCGCACAGTCGCTCTTCCTGCCCCTGTCGCTCACCGACACCGCCCAGGCGCTCGTCACGCACCTGGCGTCGCTCGAGAACGTCGCACGCGATGCCAACGTGCGCCTGGCGCCCACCTGGCTCCAGCGGCTCGCCGACGCCATCGAACGGCTCGGGCAGGGCGCACGGCGCCTCGCAGCCGAGCAGGCCGCGCTGGCAAAGCGCCTCGACGCGCCTGACGGCGATCTCGCGCCGACGCTGCGCGCCGTGCACGCCATCAACGAGCGCCTGCAGTCCTGGGAGCAGGGCTGGCTCGATGCACGTGGCTTGAGGCAGCGGACATGGTACCGGCACTTGGGCGTCGCACCCGGCCGCTGGCTCGGCTACGGCGCTACGACCTTCCCCGGTGTGACAGAGAGCATCACCCTCGACGGCGGCCAACACACGACCGACGAACTCGCTCGCCTGACGCTCGCGCTCGAACGGCTCGCCGCGCTCATGTCTCGCGGTAGATCTTGATCGCTGATGTGTCAGTATCGCATACGTACTCTTGTCCGCACAGCCCGTGATCAGGCGCGTGCCTGTCTGGTCAAACGCCGAGCAGAACACACCCGCCTCGGCATCGAGCGAGCCGGGCTGCACCGTGTCGCGCATCGACTGGAACGGCACACCCGTCGCATAGTCAAACAGCTGCATCGACCCATCGTCCGCCCCGGAAAACAAGACGCCGTCCGCATTGCACGACAGCGTATTCACAATGCCCTCATGCGTCATGTTCGTCATCAGCGTGCCCTCCGGACACCGCCACCGCTTGATGTTGTGGCCCCCCGCCGAGCCGGACGCAAACGTAAACTCGTGCGGAGGCAGCGCCAGGGCTCGGACCGACTTTTTGTGATGCGTCAACGTCGTCACACACCGCCCCGCCGCCAGGTCCCACAGCTTGATCGTGGCGTCCATACTGCCCGTAATCACCTGCGGATCACCCTCCTGACACGCCACGCTCGCCACCGTGCCGCGGTGCCCACCCAGCACGTGGATCTGCGTCTTCGTCCGCATGTCCCACACACGCGCCGACGCATCCCGTCCCGCCGTCACCAGCACGTCGAGCGTCGGGTGCAGACTCAGCGCATAGATACCAGACAGGTGGCCATAGTACTGCCGCACGACCTTGTTCGTCTCCAGGTCCCAGCACTTGACAAGCTTGTCCTCGCCCGCCGAAAACAGATACGGATGCCGGTGACTGACGGCCAGGCCACGCACAGGCGAAATGTGGCCCGTCAGCGACAGCTTCAGCTCGCCCGACGCCATGTCCCAGATCTTGATAATGCGGTCGCCCGCCCCCGTCGCGAACCACTGATTGTGCGGGTCCACAGCTACGCACCGCACCCAGCCGAGATGACCCGACATGACACGCATCAGCTTCCACGGCGCATGGTACGCCGGCTTCGCCTGCTGCTGCGCTAGCTCCTTCTTGCGGATCAGCGCACTATTCAGCATCGATCGCCCGGTATCATGCACAGCCTCTTCAGGCCGCATCAGCGCTGTCTGCAAGTGCGACGCCGACGCCGGCGTCGCTTTGGCTGCCGCAGCAGGCCGTAAAGCCACGGCTGAAGACGGTGCGTGCTGCTTCGCTAGGCCACGCTGCACCTCCAACTCGTCCAGCATCCCAGAAAGCTCCGTAGGCTTGGATGGTATAGGGGGCGCTGGGCCTTGCCGCGCCTGAATGACCTCAGGAAGGACGAGCGCCTGCTGGTAGTCCGAGTGCATCTTGGACGCCAAGTGCGCTCGCGTCACGTCGGCATAGTCCGGTGCCTGGACGTGAAAATGCTGCAAAATAGTGCGGCTGCGCTTCGCATGCCGCTCCGCCAGATCGGAGAGCGCCGCTCGCTGCGCCTCTGCCATCGTCGCCACCGTCTGCCCCAACGAGCGACGTACGCCGACCTGGGCGAATGGGTCACGTGATGCGAGCCGCACCATCCGCCGCCGGCGCATGCCCCATCCACGCCGCACGACGCCGAGCGACGCGCGAGCGCATCGTTGCATGGCAGCATGTTCGCGATGCCTGGCACGCCCCTCGTCGAGCGCGCGTCCACGTCCTCGCGAGAGCGGCGACGCGATGGGCGTCGTCGTGTGCTGACTAAACGTCGGTGACGTGTGCGGGGAAACGCCGCCTCGCGGCTATATAAAGCTGCCCCTCGTCACCCCACTCTTGCCACACCATGTCCAGTAACCAACTTACCCGCGTGATCTACAAGGCCGACCCCATGTCGACGGACGAGTACATCGTCATCGTCAATCCCGAGGCGTACGTGTCGTGGCGCAACGGCGACAAGACCATCCCGCTCGCCGACGTCGTCGAAAGTTTCCAGATCATGACCTCCGGCCAGGGCCAGCAGGGCATCATGGGCCAGGTGTCGAAGCAGCAGATGCATGCCGTGTTTGGCACCACAAAGGAGGACGAGGCTATCGTCAAGCTTCTCGAGCAAGGCACCATGCAGGCCGGAAGCCTGAAGCCCAACGACAAGTCCAGTCGCAACTCGAGCAACTAAAAACGTAGGCGTATAGATACCTTTCTATCATTACTGCGATGCTCCCTGGTATGCTTTGGGCGGGGGTGTGAGTGTGTCGTCATGTTCATGAAATTGCGGGGGCGGCGTCGCTGGCGGCTCGTACCTGGGCAGGGGCTCCTCATCCACCTCAGGCGGCGCGTGCGAAGCGCGCGGCGGGTATGTATCATAGGGACTCGGCCAATCCTGCCTTTGGTGGCGGGGAAAAGGCGGTGGATGCGTCGCTGCGCCGCTCGTTGGGCGCAGCGCAGAGTGCCGATGGGCGTTCCTCGTAAAGCGGAGGGTCTGTCGATGCCGCTGCAGTCGCCAGAGCGAATAGACGGCAAGGGCCACAATGACTATAAAGATCCCCACGGCTGCCTGGTGAGTCGCGTACGTACGTACGTATGCCTATGCCCGCTCCATGTGACGACGATCCGTCATCGCACGGCTCGCCATCGCCACACTGCCGCATGCCGTGGTGCCAGGGAGCAAGCGTCCGTCGTGGCGTCCTCCACGTGATGACAAAAATGGGCGAAATTAATGCATGCAAATAAACTACGGCCATGAATGAAGGCAGAGAATGACGGGTAGTGTAGAGGAGCTGGGCAAGAGGGCAATCGCTAAGGACCCGCCCCCTCGCCAGGCGGCGGACCGGGAGGCGGAGCGTACGGACCACCGCTCTTCTCCGGCTGATGAGTGGGCGGCGGATGGTCCGGTGGGGCGTACTGCGGGCCTGGGCCACCTGCGGGAGTGTACGGACCCGGTTGCCACGGAACGCCGGGACCAGGATACCCACCCTGAGACTGCTGCGCCATAGGATACGGCTGTGGATGATAAGGCTGCCCGCCACCATAGTAGCCGGTACTGAAGCCCGGCCTGAATCGAGGAAGAAACGGCCTGCTGCGGTACTGGCTGATAAAATATCCAATAGCGACCAGCAATATCACACCACCGATAGACACACAAACACCGATGGCAATGCGCTGTCCATGCGTCAGGTTGTCATAAGAGCGGTCGAAGTCGTCATCACCGTAATACATGGCGACCAAGAAACCCCAAGTGCCCACTCGCCCGCCAAGCCCCCCTGGCAGCTCACGTGCCTGTGCCCACCCCGGCCTATAGCTGTCCAAAAGCACTCACGATGAAAGACTATCTGCACAATGGGAAATTAAAGGATACACCAAATGCCAAAACACAGATGGATGATACCGATGGCACTTTCATGAAGGTCGCACCACACACTGCACCTGACTTGGACACGCGCACATTTTCATATTCACAGACGATTACTTGTAGTCCTTGCCGATTTTGAGCGCCTTCTTGATTTTCTGGAGCAGGCCCTTCTTCTGGGTCTTGCCAGCCTTCTTGGCCTCGTCGACAGCATCCGTGCCCTGCTTCTTGACGTCGCCAGCCTTGCTCTCAGCCTGCTGGGCCACGTCACCAGGCTTCTTGCTCACGTCGCCCACCTTGTCCTTGGCGCCCTCGAGAGCGTCGCCAGGCTTGCCACCCACTTCCTTGGCCGACTCGCCGAGCTTGTTTTGCGCACCTTGGACAGCCTCGCCGGACTTGCCGACCTGGCTAGCAACACCGCCGGTGCCCGCGCCAGCAGCAGCACCAGCCGTGTTGGTGCTCGTGTTCTTCGCCAGGTCAGCGGGACCACGCGACTGGACCGACGAAGCGGGACCACGCACCGACCAGGCCTGCTCGTCCGTGGGCTCAAACTGCTCGAGGCTCTTTGGAGCCGGCACAGCGGCCGCCGTCGACGTAGCAGGCACTTGAGACGAGTTTTGGAGGTAAGAGGGCACGCCACTCTGCACCGCACCGGACGCCGTAGGAGCAGCTGTCTGAGTCTTGGTGTAGTCCATCGAGCGCTGCTGGCTCGAGTCGCGGAGGATCGAGTAGAGATCCGATCCCACAATCGGAGGCGCAGCCGTCGCACGCTCGTTGTAGTCAGGGATGCTCGTGTGGGTGATAGGCACCGACTCCGTCACGACGTGGTGGTTCTCCGACTCGAGGACCTGAGGCGTGGCCTCGGTGTACACCGTCGTGTGCTCCGTCACACGCTCACCCGCGTCGATGGCAGGCTCTTGCGTGCTTGGCGCAGCTGTGGGCGCGCTTTCCGGCGCGGCCGCCTTGGCGTCACTGGCCACGGGGCTGGTCACGTTGTTCGGGCGTTCTTGCTCCGTGGACGGCTTCTCCTTCTCCGAGCTCGTCAGCTCACTAGCGCCCTGCTTGACCGTATCAGTCACTTCTTGGGGCACCTTGTTCTCGACGCCCTTCTCGGCATCGAGGGCTTTGTTCGACACATCTTGCACAGGGTTGGTCATGGTCATGGTGGCAATAGGCCGGGGCACAAGTGACGTGTTGTGTGCCTCGGGACACCAGTCTCGCCAGCTGCCCTATTACGCAATCACAACGACGCGTCACACATCATCACGTGACATATTACATAGGGTCTTGGCATGGCCTGTGCTGGTCGGTGGCCGTTGCGCTATGAGGCGACTGGCAGGGTGGCATGGGCTGTGGCGATTCGTCTCGCGGCGCGCTCGAGGGCCATCACCGCGATACTCCTCATCGAGCGCGTCGTCTCATGCCACGCTGAGTACAGCGCGCTGGCCGACGCAGGCGCCGACGCATGCATGTGGCCGCCTTCGTCCTGAGCATGCAGATCACCGCGTCGTGCTGGCTGGCTGGATGCTTGCACCGCGTAAGATCTCTCGAAAGCTGGCATTCATTCCTTTACAGGATGTGTCAGGCACCGTCCAGCTCGTCGTGACGGACCCCGAGCTCGTAGACGCCATGTCCAACGTGCCTGTGGAAAGTGTCGTATGTGTACATGGCTCCGTCCAGGGACGCTCGCAAGGCGCGGTCAACGAAGCCATGCGCACGGGCGCCATCGAGGTGCGTGTTGATGCGTGGGAACTACTGAATGCCGCTGCATCCAAGCTGCCGTTCTATCCCACGCAGTGCCACGATGCCGCCTCGCTACCGAACGAGGCCCTACGTGCGAAGCACCGCTACCTCGATCTCCGCCGACCCACATTGGCCTCGCACATCCGCGAGCGGAGCCGTATCATGCATGCTGCGCGTTCCTTCTTGCATGAGTGCGATTTCACGGAAGTCGAGACACCCATTCTGCTGCGCTCGACGCCTGAAGGCGCGCGGGAATTCCTGGTGCCGACGCGCGGTACACAGCCCCAGTTTTATGCGCTGCAGCAGTCGCCACAGCAGCCCAAGCAGCTGCTGATGGTGTCGGGCGTCACTGACCGCTACTTTCAGTTTGCCAAGTGCTTCCGCGACGAGGATGGACGAAAGGACCGGCAGCCGGAATTCACCCAGATTGATATGGAGATGAGCTTTGTGACGGGCCGTGGCGACGAGCCCGCCTGGCCACTCGGCGGCACAGAGGTGCGGCGCGTCACTGAAGGCCTCGTGCGTGCCATGTGGGATGCGTCGTCAGCGACAACGACGCTGCCGACGCCTTTCCCCGTCCTGTCGTACGAACACGTCATGTCGGTGTACGGCTCCGATAAGCCAGATACCCGCTTTGGACTGCAGATCGAGAATCTGCTGCCGAAGGGCGCCTCAGAGGCACTGGATGTGCTCGTGGTGCCCCACTATACCTCGTGCCAGCTCTCTGCACGGCAAAAAGAGGCCCTGTTGCAGGACAAGAGCGGCACGGGACGCTTGCCCATCGAGCACTTCAAGGCGCGTCGCAGCGCGCCCCAAGCCCTCGCCGAGCGCCTGTGGACCAAGTCGCACCACGTGCGAGGCTGGCAGCCTCACTGGGGCTGTGCCGAGGCCCTGGGCGCGGTACTGCACGGCGTGATGGAGCGGGCGAATGCGTTCCGCGATGCGGCTCCGTTGCCGCGCGAAGACACATGTGACGTGTACGTGGCGCGGCGTGCCCTGCCGATCCAGGGCGGCAGCACACCGATGGGCGATCTGCGCTTGCGGTGGGCCGAGGCGCTTCCGCTAGCATGCGCTGAGCCGCAGATTCTGTGGGTGACGCAGTTCCCGCTGTTTACGCGCGCAGACGATGACAAGGCGGAGATGGCGCATGGCCGCTGGAGTGCCTCGCACCATCCGTTCACGGCGCCGCTGGCCGACGATGTGCCGCGGCTGTACCAGGCCCTGGCCTGTGAGGACGCGACGGAGCGCGATGCGTTGTTGTCGACGATTCACGGGCAGCACTATGATCTCGTGCTCAACGGCGCGGAGATTGGCGGCGGAAGCGTGCGTATTCACGACGCACACTTGCAGCGCACGATGCTCGAGCAGGTCCTGGCCCTGACACCGCACGAAACGGCGCGGTTTGACCACCTGCTACGGGCCCTGGCCAGCGGTGCGCCGCCCCACGCCGGCCTGGCGCTTGGCTTCGATCGATTCATGGCGATCGTGTGCGACACGTCGTCAATTCGCGACGTGATCGCCTTCCCCAAGTCCGGTGCAGGCATCGACCCACTGTTTTCCAGTCCGGCGCCGCTGGACGACGCCGAACAACGCACACAGCTTGCTATGTACAGCCTACAGCCCCGCTCCTCCGTCGTTGGACGTGGATCGCGGTGAAGATGTATGGTTCGCGGGCTCGGCCGTCGTCGACGCCCCTGCCGGCGTAGCGCCATAGTGTGTCTCGGCATGTCGGTTCATGATGTCGGATAGAGGACCCAACAGCCGTGTGAACGCATCTTCTTCCAGCACAGCCACACGCAGCACGCCGTCAGGCGAGCGCTCACTGGCCGTAACGGTGGCGGCACGCGGTGCTCGGCGGAGCAGTGCGAGCTCACCAAAGTAGTCGCCACGCTGCAGCAGTGTGACGGGATGCTCCTTGTCGTCCGCCTTGGTCACTTCGGCCAAGCCGTACACGACCATGAAAAATTGCGTGCCAATGTCGCCCTCCCGCAAGACCACCTCGCCCGCGCGGTAGTCCACCAGATGAATCGCATCGGATACACGAGCCCGCTCGTCCTCACGGAGATGCTGCAACAACGGCACCTGGCGCATGAACGCACCCAGCATCAGCCGGTGCTGGATATCGGCGTGCGCCAGAACGGAGCGAAAGGTAACACGGTCCAGGGCCCACAGCACGCAGTCGGACGTGGCCACGACCGAGGCGGCTCGTGGCTGCATGTACATCAGAGCCAACTCGCCGAACGCCGCACCAGGGCCGTATGTCAGCACCTTGGTGCCCAGCTGGTCGCTCGGTGCCGCGAGCGCAACGTCAGCAGGCGTACCGGGCGGCTGCACGTACACATCGAGCGTGCCGCTCTCTGTCACGTAGCAATACTTGCCGTCGTCGCCCTGCTTGATCACAATGCCGCCCTTCGGGACATGCTTCTCACGCATCGCCTGCACCAGCGTCGACCCAATCTCCGGCTCCATTTGCTGGAACAGCACATTCATACGCAGCGCGGAGAGCAAGCGGGCCTCTTGGCTCTCTGTTTTGGGGAAACAGGCCACATCCTGTGGCTGGACCTGCGTCGACGTCATACTTTCCGCCGATACGGACGTTCGCCGGCCCAGATTGATACCCTCCGGGATCGGGCAGTCGTATGACGCATCTTCTACCGCACAATTCGCCCCACCAAACGGATCCTGAAACAGGCCGCACATCGTCGCAGAACGCGTCGTAGCTGCTGTGGGCGCCAAGGACCAGCGCTAGGCCCTCGAGCTCGGCGGGACGAGCCCTCGTCACACATCACGTGATCTGACCACAGCCCGCGCAGTCCTCGCGCGCCGCTCGACGGCGACGACCGCGGCGGCGCTGCCTAGAAGCATCGATGCCACCAGGTTGCCATCTACATAACCCGTGGGAACGCGCGTGGGTACTCGTTTACATAACGGCCAGGTTGCCAAACTTCTCGTGGTAGCCAGGCACGGTCCACTTGCCCTTCTTGACCATCTCGTCGACCGTCTTGCCAATCTCGGGGCGGGCGGCAATCACGTCGGCGACAGAGAGCTGGTCGAATGGACGAGCACCTTCGATGTTGCTCAGCGTCTCCTTCAGATCCTTGAGCTCAGCCTCGAGCTTCGCAGAGCTCTCCTGCGCCTGCTTCACCTGCACACGTTAGCCACAGCATACATACCGCCACAGACTCGAACGACTCAATCGCCTTGACCTGCGCGCTCACATCGTAGGTCACGGGCTTGAACTCGTTCACAATCTTTTCCGCCTGCGAAACCACAGCCTGGTTCTGATACGTGTTAGCGATGCTGCGCAGACATCATGCGCGAGCGCACACCGTCAACCGGTCGTGCCACGCGCACGTCGATCCACGTACCTTGAGCACACCCTTGTAGGCGGCAAAGTCCACCGTCACGGGCTGCGCCTTGAGCTGGTTCAGGGCGCGACGAGCCTCCTCGCTGCGCTTACGGAAAGCAGCGAGCTGTGCGCCCGTCTCCTTACCGATGCCCGACGACAGGATCTTGTGGAAGTTCACGGCAGCTGCCTTCGAAGCCATGGTCGATCAATACACTGTCGTTAGAAAGACAACTCGCTCGCTCGGGCGCTGGCACGCTGGCTCCGGCCGTCTCCGGGCACAGCCTCGGCCGAATATGTGGAGGAGCTGCCACCGCCTGCACGGCGGTCTTGTCCCAGTGGGCCCCGGCATCAGGACGACGCGGACACGCACAGCGTTGACAACATGGCCGTGATCGAGGAAGTCGATGAAGATAGTGTCTCTTTGCTTCGAGTAAAAGAGGACATGCTGCGGCGAAGAGGTGCTCAGCTCACAACCGAGGGGGACGACGCTCCGGCGTGGCACGATTCAGACGACGAAGACGATGGCCCCATGCTCGAGGAGGACACGGCGCAGTGGCTGTATGAGGAGGTGGAAGACGCCAAACTCCCTGACTCGGTGGCGTTTGTACTCGATCTCGTGTCGTGGAGCATCCCCTTCGTTTTCGCTTTTGAGCTGCTGAATCTTCTCGTTCAGAAGCAATACAACCATGAGACGACGGTGCTGGACGAGATCCGCACCCTCCTATCCCGTATACCCCGTACGTGCGCTGTCGACTGACCCTTAGCTCTCATCCTACTGATCGCATGGAGTACGTGTGCCTATCACTGACGTGCCAGACCTACGAGAAAAGCGACGCTGGCTCACACAGGCCGTCATGTTTGTGCTAGGCACTGTGGCAGGATGCTACATGGCCTACTTGGTGAATCAGGTACGTGTGAGGCGCCAGACATGTAGGACTCACACCCACGCAGGCTTCGTTCCAGCGTGCCATGGCACGTGCACCGGCGGTCGGTACCCTGTGGTTCCTGGCGATTGTGCGCTTGGACCTCACGGCCTGCGTGTTTAGTCTGCTGCTGTTCGCCGCCTACGTCTGGGGCGCTGGGTACCGCCTCGTTCTATAGTTCGGCCGAGAGATCACGTGTATATTTCCCAAGACCTAGTTTTGCGCAGTACGAAGCGCTGGGGCCGCGGCCTACGCCTTTCGTCTCAACGACGTCGTAGACAGGATGCCTCCTAAGAAGTCTGCCATCGCGGCTGCGGCCTCCAAGACGGGCAAGAAGAAGAAGTGGTCCAAGGGCAAGGTCAAGGACAAGGCCCAGAACGCCGTGTACCTCGACAAGGTGCTGTACGAGCGTGTGATCAAAGAAGTGCCCACGTTCAAGATGATCACGCCCAGTGTGCTCATCGACCGTTTGAAGATCAACGGCTCGCTGGCTCGCCTGGCGATCCGCCACTTTGAGCGTGAGGGCCAGATCAAGCCTGTGATCCACCACAACGGCCAGCTCGTGTACAGTACGTATGGCGCCATCTCTAACAGACCAGCTCGTAACAGTGACTAGATGCGCGGCCGCTCGGCATGAGCAGTCCAGGCTGCCATGTAGATAGAGAGGCATGCCCTCTCCTATACACCCCAAAATGCATACGTTTGCTCCATCGTCGCATGATAGTCGCTACCTTACTGCGAGAGAATTTGGCGCACAAAGGCCTCGTAGTTGATGTTGCCATCCCTGTGTGTGAGCGCGTGGCACGTACTCTCCGACCGTGACGCCTTTGAGGAGCTCGTCGACTTCTTCGTCCGAGAGCTTCTCGCCCAGGCTCGTGAGGACGTAGCGCAGCTCGCCGACGCCAATGTGGCCTGTGCCGTCCTTGTCAAACACCTGGAATCCGCGGATAAACTCCTCCGGCGTGCCCGCTGGCTTGAATCCGTTGGGCCGGTTCAAGATGTTGGTGAATGTAGGGAAATCGACTGCCGCATTAGCACCACACACGTACTCTCCGCGGGAGCATTCGACGCGAGGCTCGCCACCTCGGCCTGCGTCGGGTTCTGGCCGAGCGCACGCAGCAGGTCGCCGAGATTCTCACTCAGAATCGTGCCTGATCCCTTCTTGTCAAACAGCGAAAAAGCCTCCTTGATTTCTGAATCCGCCTGCCCAGGTATCAGCGCGCAGCACACGTACCATGCCGTGTGGGTCAGAAAAACACTCGCGCCCCACGCCTCGGGCACAGCGACCGCCGGGGGCGTGGAAACCCACGTGGGCGTCGACCACCGCCCCTCCACCTTTGCCTGGCGCCCACGATGGACCCGGTGGTGGCAGGCTCGTCGTCGGACGTGTATGCCCCGTCGGTGGGCACGTCAGGCACGCGGCCCACCTTGTATATCCGCCGAGCGGATGTGAGTGCATCGCTGGAGTCCTACAAGCGCCTGCTTGACGCTACCAAGGCGTACACGGCGGCCATGTCGCACATGTCGGAGGCGTCGGCGGACCTAGCCGCTGCGTTGCAGGACTGCTCGACGCTCAAGGGCGCGCACGCGTCCGGCGCGTCTTTGCAGGCGGCCGGTGGTCTGCACTACCTCAAGTCGAACTATGAGCAGATTCTATGCGACACGATCTGGAAAGAGTGTTCGATCCCCCTCCTGAGCCACCTGGACGCGTACCGCCAGTCGGTCCAGGAGCGGCAGCAGTCGCACGAGGTGTCGATGGAGGAGCACAAGCGTGTGCTGAAGAGTATCGAGGCGCAGTACCACAAGAGCGGCTCTCGGCACGCCCGCGATCTGCAGAGCTTTCGCACGATGCTCACCGAGTTGCAGGACAAGGTGAATGAGATGGAAGATACCAAGGCGCAGCACTATATGGACGTGCTGCAGAACGAGGAGCATACCTGGGACCTCGTCGCCCAAAATGTCCTGCTTCTCGTCCGCGCCCAGGTCGATATGGCCGATCGACTCTCGTCCAAAGCCGTCCAAGACCCAGTGCTCGAGTCGCTCATGGCCCACATGCCCGACCCATTCCAGTCGTACGGTCCCCCAAAGCGCGAGAACGAGCTCTTTTCCATCCTACAACCCACGGACGCGTCACCGACGGCGCCGTCGCCCGGCCTCCCGCGCTCGGACACGAGCCTCTTTCCCGAGCCCGACGCGGCGCCCGAGGAGCGATCGCTGGCGTCACGACCCTCGATCCATCACCTGTTCGGCTACGCAGCGCCTACCTAGTGTATAGCATGTATTCATCGTACGTCACCGTCGCATGCGTGGACGTGTACCGCAGGAGCGTCGCGTGCCGCAGTACGGTGTCTGTAATGGGCGCCGTCCACCCGGCCTTGCGGATCACACGCTCGATCGTCTCGGCCTTCGTCCAGCCCTGCGCCGGTGCGACCTCTGGCAGGAACGTCGCGCTCGCTCCGCCCTCCAGGCGGACGTACACGCCATGCACGCCCAGATCCCAGGCCAGCCAGTCTGCACACACCTCCATGGGCGTCAGGAGGCTCACCGTGCACGCCAGACGCTCCAGCTCAGCTGCGCAGATCGGCGGAAAGCGCTTGTCGTGGCATGCCGACCGGATCGCGTAGGCACGCAGGCCCTGTGCGAGCGGCTGCGGCTCGAACGTCCCGATACACCCACGCAAATGACGCGCGCCGTCCGTGACCAAGTGCCACGACACAAACAGCCGCACGCACTCGTCCGGCAGCTCGTCATCGCCCGGCATCGCACACAAGCCCAGCGCCGCCCTTAGCACGCCAAAGCAGAAGAGGGCATGCCGCCTGTCCGCCTCCCTCATATGTTGCGTCTCCACAACCATGAGGCGAGCCGCGTGGCGTCCGAGCCTTCGGCGCCTCTCGACGCTCTCGTACCGCGCTGCGGCCGCCGACTGCGTGCGCGAAGTACCGACGCCGCTCTTGTTCGTGGCTGCGCCAGCGTGGTCCGGCACGCCCCCGGCTCGTGAGCTGTACAAGCCGTGGCTCGAGCCTCTCGCCACCCGAGGCTTTTCCGTGATGCTGCTGGACCTGGCGCCGGAGGTGCCGCCAGGCACGTCTGTGCTCGCGGCGATGGAGCGCGAGATGTCTGCGACGCTGGCCAAGCCGCCACAGGGCGGTCCACCGCCGCCGTTCCCCCCTGCTCTGATCGCGCGTGGCGCGGCGTGCGTCGTAGCGGAGGCCTACGCCTCGTCGTTCCCGCTCACGGCGCTCCAACTCGTCGATCCGCCGATCTCGATGCAGCGCGCTACGCAGCGGTATCCTAGCCTCTTTCCGTCGGCGCTGCCGGAGTTTACGTTCGAGGTGCAGTTCCCGGTGCGTGTGGCGTGGACGCAGCCTGAGCTGGCCTGGCACGCTGAGCACGGCGTGCCGTGGTACGAGGTGCATCGCATCGAGCACGAGCGCGAAGATGCAGCGGGCGAGTGCCTGGATCGGTATGAGTGGGCCTCGTTCGACGAGGGGCTGGACGATACGATCCGATGGCTCGAAGACGAGGCAGGCTTGTAAGTACCCGCGACTCACGCAGCGCCCTACGACTCGATGCGCCAGAGACGCCCACGCCGACGCGCACGGAGAGTGTCCGGGACGAGACAGCCGCACCTGCTGTGCCCGCAGGCACCGTCCCGGCCTGGTTCTCGGCGGGCCACTACGCGTTTGCTACCGACGGCTCGAAGAAACGGCCGATCATCCTCGACGAGCGCGACTTGCAAGAGCGCTTCATTCGCGGCTCCGGACCAGGCGGCCAGGCCATCAACAAGCTGTCTACGAACGTCGAGCTTGTGCATATACCTACCCACACACGCGTCACCTGCCAGCACACACGCAGCCGCCAGCAGAACCGCGAGATCGCACGCCGACTCATGAGCCAGCGCCTCGAGTGGCTCATCAAGCAGTCATGGCACCCGCGCGCCGGCGTCAGCGTGCTTCAAGCGCGCATCGACAAGATTCGCCAGCGAAAGTACCACAAGCGCAAAAAGCAGCACAGGTCCGTAGTGACATAATTCCCCAACACACACGCGGCCCTCGTCCCAGACCCACCAGGGACGCCTCGTCGTCGGCCACCAGGCCATGTCGGTGCAGCAACGTGTGCATGCCTCGTCATCGTCCATGCCCATGTCACGCTCCGCGTCATGGACAGAGGCGGGATCCACGCCAGCGCCAGCATCGGCTCCCACCTCAACGGCGCCGACGCCGCCCCTGCCTCCGCAGGACGGGCCGATCCGCGCGTACGCCAAGCTCGAGTTCCCCGGCTTTTCGTACTATATCCAGACGCTGCCCGTCACGATCGGCCGGAGACCACAGGGACCACCGCCTTCGCCCGTCGGCACGTCGTGGAGCGTGCCGCGCGACGTCGACGTGGATCTCGGCCCACTCAAGTCGATCTCTCGGATGCATGCGCGCATCTTTTACTCGGCGCAGGTGCTGCGCGGCTCCGTCGCGCCGCCACCCGCCGACGCGCCTAAATTGGAGGGCCAGTTCATGCTCGAAGTGCTCGGCCGCAATGGCGCCTTTGTAGACGATGTGTGGGTCGGTATGAACGGCGTCGTGCCCCTCGGCCCACGGATCAAGATCCAAATTGCCGAGCGTGTATTCTACTTTGTGCTCCCGCCTCCGCCTTCCTCGATGGACGAAGAAGAAGAGGAGGACGAAGAGGGCGTAGAGGACGAAGAAGAGGGCGCGCCGCTCTCGTCGGACCTCTCCGACGCGAGTCCGCCCGCCAAGCCACCCAAGTTGGTGCTCAAGCCGCGGGCGCAGCTGCCCAAGCGCCCGCACGAGTCAGAGGACGATGACGTGTCGAAGCGCATCAAGGAAGAAGCGCCTGATACGCCGCTGCCCTTCCAAAAGCCCGACTTATCGAACGTGCAGCTCATCACCAATGCGCTGTCGTCCGAATCCTGTGCGAAAAAGGGCCACAAACTCACGCTACAGGAAGTGTATGAATGGCTGCAAAACACGTATCCATGGTTCAGCCAAAACGGACGCAAGACAGGCCGCGACTGGCAAAGCTCGATCCGTCACACCATCGGCACGAGCCGCGAGTTCTGCAAGGTGCCTCGCCGCAGCGACGAGCCAGGCAAGGGCATCTTTTACACCCTCGCCACGAGCGACCTCGCCAAGGCACAGCCGCCGCAGGCCGAGCCGCCTGCGACTGATACCCCTCCCTCCTCTGCGCCCACACGCACCGATACCAAGCCAGCGGCCCCCGCGGCGCCTGCCGCGCCCGCGACGCCCGCGACACCCGTCACCCCATCCACGTCCTCCATGCCCCGCATTCCCCTCGTGGTCGGTGTGCCGCCGACGGATGCGACGGCAGCGCCCAAAGCCCCCGGCTCGCTCGAGTCGCTCCTCGAAACACCGCCGATCGCCCACCATCAGGGCAAGCTCTACCTCAGTCCGAGCGTGTTCGGTCACCTATCGCAGGACCAGCTACGGCACATCGAAGGACTGGGCGCCCAACAGGCACTCCAGGTGCTCCAGTCGTACCTCGTGACGCATCTCAAGGCCAAAATGCGCAAGGCCAAGGCCCCGACGCCGCCGCCACCACCACCAGCCAAGTCGCCGAGCGCGTACGACCAGCGCCTCGAGCCCCCCAAAGTCCCTCGCATTCCCGTGCCCGACACGCCGCGCGAGGCTCATATACCCAAGGACAAGAGCGATCCCCTCTCGGCTCTCTCAGCCCTCGCCGCTCATCCCGAGGCCGCCGGCCTCATTGCCCTCCTCAAGAAGCAGCAGGCTGGTGGACAGGGCACCGTCAAGCTCACGGCCGGGCAGCTCGAGCTCTTGCAGCTGGCGAATCGCCTCGCCATGCAGCGCAAGAAGAAGCAGGCACCAGGCTCGCAGCAGCCATCTACCTCCGGGTAGCGCGTCGCTGTGGCGCCGCCGCCGCATGCGCCTGGGGCCACACATAGGGCAGCACGTTCTTGTAGGCCAGGTACAGGAGGTAGGCTGGAATGACCGCATACGTCCACCACAGGCGCGCCGACACCAGAGCCGTGCCGACATGCACGAACCACGTCAGGTACACGACGTCAAACATGTAGGCTGTCATGCCCGCCTGCGCCAGATCGTCGCCGGCGCGTGCTATGCCCAGCAGCTGCCACGCCAGCCCCACCGCCACAAGCTCCGTCACGCCATACATCACCCACGTCCACCACCACGCGCGTGGCGGCCACAGCCATGTACCGCACACAAACGCCGTATTCGCGACAACAAAGCCATACTGCAGCGTAGCGACCGCCCGCGCATTCGCATGCGACACACGCTTCTGGGCGCCGCGGGCCATCGTAGCTACGAGAAAAAGCCTCCACGCGTTCGTCAAATATGTTATACGTGCAAGGCAACGCCGCCTCACAGCCTATGGAGGGTGGCTGCTATACCACATCGAGTCAAGGACTCTTTTTAGACCGAGGCCTGGGGCACAGGCTCCTTAAATTCACCGCTCTTGATCTTGGTGCCGACGTCCTCAGCACCCACCACCGACGCACCGCCGTGCAGTTCAAAGAGCTTGTTGGTGTCAAACTTGGGGCGCTTGAGCACCTTGACCTTGCGGATAAACACGTCCTTGAGCGGGTAGATGCCCTGCGTGCTCTTCTCAATCTCGCGGCCCATGACCTCGGGAATGAGCTTGGCCACAAACTCGCGCAGGTCGCACGACGACGACTCGCGCTGCATCACCTCAAACATCTTCTTGCGGATGGCACGGATCTGCGACGACTTGGCGTACGTCGTCTTCTTCACCTGGTTGGCACGGCGGCGTGTGAAACCAATGGCAAACACACGGAGCAGGTATCCATCCGTCGTCTTGATGTCCTGGTGCGCCTCAATCAGCGACTGCCACTTGCGCACAAGCGAACGGACCTTGTCCTGCGTAAAGTCCATACCGTAAAAGTTGGTCAGACAGTTGCGGCCCTGCACCTCATCCACACGCAGCTTAAACTTGCGGAAGGCCTGCTCGTCATCCTTGTTGAGGTCAGCCAGCGACTGCTCAAGGATACGGCCACGAAGAGCGTCTGCCGAGTTCTCTGCAAAGCGTCAGTCTTTCCACGCGGTACATACTCAGACCCTGCGAGCGGTTCACAATCGTCTTGCCGACATTACGGTTCTCGAAGAAGACAGGCGCCTTGATGTCATACCACTCCTTACGCGTGAAGGGGTCGACAGCGCGCTTCCTATTGCCCTTACCCTTCGAGAGCTTCTTGTTCTTGCCGACAGCCATGCTGAACAAGTATGGATAGAGAAACGCTCTGTCCGCGACGACCGCTTCCAACAAGCCCTTCCAACCCGCACGTGCAGCATGAGAACTACAATTCACGTGATATGTACCTCCACTATCGTCGTCCGCGGCCGAGGCGCTGCGCGTCGCGGCGGTTGCGTCGCGTGGCCCGTAAATCCACTTCCTCCATCTTCTCCACCTCCGCCTCGCTCAGGTACTCGAGCACGGGCCCAAAGTCCAGCGTGTCTGCATAGTCGCGCCATGCACCCTCCAGCGGACGCGGCCCCATCGCAAGTAGATCATGTAGCGTAGCAAGCGCCTGCCTGCGCCGCACTGGCAGCGGCAAGGTAGTGTCAGGCACCAGAAAAGGCAACGTGCCCGTGCCCGCCGACGAGGCCAGCGCCGAGGCTTGCACGGCCGCCGCCGCCATACGCCGGCTCCGCGTATGCGGCGGCGCCTGATCATCGCGCATTGACATCGCCACAACGGCATCCTCACTCCATTCGTCCGCTTCCTGCGGGGGACCTGCCGCTTCCGCCTCCTCAATCTGCAGCAGCTCGTCCATCGTGCACTTGTACATTTTGCCCGTGCCAAACAGCCCCAATTCCATGGCCGCACGGCGGTGATGCAGCAGCTGCTCATGCAGCGCATGCGAAATGAGCATGCCTCCCTCCAGGGGCAGGCCCAAGTCACGCACCAGCGTCTGCGCAAACGTTTCCGGGGTCAGTGTGGAGCATAGATCCCATTCCAAACGGTCACGCAGCATGTACCGAGCCATTTGCACCTCGTATTCCACCATCACGCGCAAGTCATCTTCCGCATCCACCTTGGCCAGTGTGTCGTGAATCCGCGTCTTGTCGGTCGCTTTGGCCTCGTCCGCCTCTGACGGCGGCACATAGATGGGCTCAGGCGGTATGGGCGCCGGCGGCGGCGCCTCCCACGCCTCGGCCGGCGGCTCGGGCAGAGGATACTTGCGTGGGCGGCCCCGCTTGCGCGGCATGCTCGTCGCACTGTCAAGCACCATGGGCTGGGCTGCGCGACGCCGCTGCTCCGCCTCAATCTCGAGGCGCTTGCGCTCGCGATCGCGTGCCACCGTCTTGAGGTGAATGAGGCGCTCGTGGCCGTCGCCCGCGCTGTCCAGAGCACTCATAGCGTCCGACAGCTGCTGAATGATAAGACTCTCGATCTGTGTGGCATATGGCTGCATCGGAAGCTCGAGATCCTGCAAAAAGATGTGGGCAAATTGGTATGGCGAGATGAGCTGCTCGTGCAGATTCCACAGAAACACGTCCTTAATGCGATGTGTCTCGGTATGGAATTCGATGCGGATCGGGACAAGCACCTCCGTGCTGTCTCCCTGCTGCTCGAGCTGCCGCTCGGTGAAATAGGTATGGGGCGTGCGCTTGGCCGGGCGCACAACGAGACGATGGCTCGGCACGGGCCTGCCCAGCTGCTGCCCCGGCGGGAGAAGCTCCGCCTCAGCCTCAGGATCGACAGGGCTTCGCGACCGTGTCTCTCCGCGTCTCCGCTTAGGCCGGTGCTGCACGCCGTACTCCTCGTCGTCCGACCCTGCATCATTGTATTCGTCGTCATCATCATCCAAGTCGTCCTCGTCTGGCTCCTCGGCATCGTCCTCATCGTCCTCATCGTCCTCGTCTTCCGCATAGTAAACATGGCGCGACGTTCGCGATCCAAGCAACGTTTCTGGATCACGCGCACTCCGCTGAATCGGCTGCATCAACGTCGACGTGCCCGCACGCATCCGACTTGCATACGTCGAGTACTGCGCTTGACCGGGTGCAATCCGCGCCTGCAGTCGCACCGGCGCTGAGCTCGTGCCACATACCCAGGTGCGGCTGCTTTGATACGGCCCCGGTGCACCCTGCGGCGCACTCAGTGCCGGCATCATCCCTGACATCGACGCGCTGTCCCAGAGGCGACGCATCGCCTCACGTCCGACCGCTTCGATTATCACGTGACGGACAAGGAGCCTCGGGGCTATTTTGCTACGACTCGGCGGTGGGCGCGGGGTCCGATCGGGCCTCTGGCTTTTCTGCGCTGTCCTCAGGAGCGTCGCGAGGCGTCTCGCGAGGCGCCTCATCGCGAGGCACCTCTTCCTCGCGGGCTTGCTCCTCATGCTCTCGCTCGTGGCGAGCCTCACTCTCGTTCGCGGGCGCATCGTCACGAGGCGCCTCATGGCGGTCAGCCTGCTCGTAACGATCTTCCCTCTCATCGCGGGGTGCATCGCCGCGCTCCTCCTTATGACGAGCGTCGTCCCAGCGATCGCGCTGGTCGTCGTCGCGCATAGGCGGTGGCGGACGCTCGTCGCGGTAGTCGTCGCGGTAGTCATCGCGGTAACGCCGCACGGGACTGCGCTCACGCGGTGGTGGCGGGGCATCGGCCGCCGGTTCTGCACGCAGTAGAGTGCCACGCAGGTCTGTGCCTTCAATGCGCGCCAAGGCACGTTCATAGTCGTCCCTCGTCTCAAACTCTAGGGCACCCTCGTCAGGGTAGCTGGGGTTGATTTCCGCAAACGTGACGTGGCCATGCTCGCGGCCCACATCTTTCAAGTCTTGCCAGCTCGTACCTGGCGGCAGATTAAACACAATCACGCGGTACTGGCCGCGACGCGGTCCACGACGCGGCGGTGGACGCGGCGGTCCATCGCGCCGGCCTCGCGGCGCGTATCCATCGCGCGGTCCACGCTCAAAATCGCGCTCACGACGCGTCGACTGCTTGGCGAATTGCACGATAATGCGGTCGCCCATGAACATGGTGCCGTCAAAATCGCGCACGGCATACTCGGCGTCGCGGACGTCCTCGAATTCGATGAACCCGAATCCATTCAGCACACGCACGTCGACAATCGGTCCTACACGATTGAACAAATCAGCAACGTCATCACGCGTCGTATCAGGCGCAAGTCGGCCCACATACAAACGAGTCGAGGCACCAGACATGATTGACGACGCTGACGACGCCACGAGCGCGGACGAAGCGGGTGCCTTCTACATCACGTGACTTACGCCCCAGGCACCCTCTGAGGACGCTGTGCGTGCGCACCTGCAGGGCCTAGGCTGCGACGGCACAGCGCGCTTGGATGGTACGCGCCAGCGTGTGACAAGCTGGGGAGCGCTACGCGCACGACCGCGTCATAGGCTGCGAATGTGGGCATGAAGCGCGCTATGTCGAGCAGGCACCGTGTCTGGAGGGCGACACGGACCGCTCTCCCGCCCCCATGCCTGCCGCGTCAGCTTGGCACACGCCGCGTCTTGCTACTAGCATCCGCGCAGCCGAGTCTGCGAGGCGAGCGAGCGCGAGCCGCGGGGGACCGGTGTCGTTATGATTAGTCAGCACCTGGAGAGGTGCCTGACACAGCCGCTGGCTTGTTCGCCTTCCGCCATGCAGCCGACGGAAAGGCCGTCTTCTGCCAAGGCACGTATGCAGGGCCACCTGGCGCAGGTGCCTAGAGCCATACCACAGAGTCCTGTGCGCCCAGCGTCTTCGATGCACCTGCCTTTATCACCGTCGCGTGATAGCAGCCTTTTAGCTGCGCCCAGCGCCACGATACCCACGGGCCATGGCGCAGCGTCGTCCAGCGCCTCACTCGTGAGTGCGAATGAGCTGCCGGACGATCCTGAGCGTGCATCGAATGTGGTGCACTTGTTTGCGCCGCCGCTCGCGCCCGCATGGAGCCCCGTGTCCATGTCCCGCTCTCAGAGCTCACGAACGGACGACGCATCGTCTACCTACTTTCCCATCGGAGCGCGCGCGTCGCTTTCGCCGCGCTCTCCTCCGTACCAGGCGCCGCTCTCGCCGGAAGCGAATATATTTGAGCGCAATATTCAGATGCTCGGCAGCCCGCATGTGCGGACGCCCCGGGAGGCCGTCGACATGGCCGTGCCCCCCGTCCTCGACGACGCCGCCGACGCGATCGTGAGTGACTCGACGCTGGAAATCGTGTCGCCGCGCTCGCCGCCTTCTCCCTACGCGTCGCCCTCTGCATCGCACCGGACCAGCGGTGTGGACATGCTTCGTGGCGCATCGCATGACGGGACGTGGCGTCAGCGTGCCTATGGGCATCGCCGTCTGCAGTCGGATCAGACGAGCGTGATGAAGAATATACCATCGAGTCCGGCCGGCCAGCGGCGGTCAGCGTGTCCCCCCACGCCGACGGCCGCGCCGAGCGTCGCACACAGTCCGAGTTTGAGCATCGACGGCGCTGTGATCCACGAAGGTCGTGCAGCGATGCTCTCACACAGTCTCGATGGCATAGCCGATGCGATGGTCGCGAACGATCGGTCGCCGGGGTCGTCACGACTAGGCCACCTGTCTGTGCCGTCCGCCTCGCCGTCGATGCATCCGTCGCCGGGCCGCAAGCGACTTTCGTGGATGTCGTATGCGGACATTGTGCACGACGTGAATGAACAAGTGTACGATATAGATCCCCAGGTATAAAAAAGACTATGGAGCGAACCACGTATGGTGGCGATACGCCTCATAGGCTGGTCGGCGGAGCGACTGTTCACCGACGCGCTTATCGAGCTCAATGTCCTGGATCAGAGCTTCCAGGCTCTCATACTTGCGCTGTGCACGGATGTAACCCAGCACGATCACTCGCATGTGCTCGCCGTAAAAGTCGTCCGAGTACGTGTGCAGGATGTGCACTTCGAGGGTCTTGTGCTCAGCCTGGAAGTGCGGATTGCGGCCTACGCTCATGACCATCGGATGCACACGCAGCTCGTCTTCGTGGCGCTGCGATGCGTCGTGAAAATGCACCTGGGCGTACCCAAAGTACACACCTGTATCGGCCAACTGGTGCTCGGCATCGTTGACAGGATCATCGATGGCCTGCACGGGCAGGTTGGCCGTCGCGCAGTTGAGCTGCTTGCTGCCGCGCCCGAATCCGTGCTCTACGCTGCCGCGGAGGTACACGGGGAACGGCGCTTGCGGCTCGTCACCGCCACACACCGACGGTCGTGCCATGCCAAGCGCCAGCGACGCACCACGTCGATGCGTCCGTATCATATCACGTGACATTATCGGGGCCCAACGACCTGGAGACGCTGCGCGTTGCTCGTACCGCCATGAAGTACCTAAGCACACGTGGCGGAGACGAGCGCCTCACGTTTGAAGAGGCCGTCCTGCAAGGTCTTGCGCCGAACGGCGGTCTCTATGTGCCGGAGAGGATACCAGCGCTGCCAGCCGACTGGCAGGACGCGTGGGCCACGCTGCCGTTCCCGGAGCTGGCGTGCCGGATTGCGTCGCTGTTCGTGCCGCCCGCGGCCGAAGAGGGCGGCATTCCGCCCGACGATCTGCGCATGCTCATGAACAAGTCGTATGCCACGTTCCGTCACGACGACGTGGCGCCTCTGCACCAGGTCTCGCCCCGCGAATGGTGCTTGGAGCTGTGGCACGGCCCGACGTTTGCTTTCAAGGACGTGGCGCTGCAGCTGCTCGGCAACCTGTTCGAGTACATACTCGAGCGTCGCAACCAGGCCCAGGGCACGCACACGCTCACTGTGCTCGGCGCCACGAGTGGCGATACGGGCAGCGCGGCCATAGCCGGCCTGCGGTCCAAGGCGCATATCCACATCTTCATCCTGCACCCACGCGGCCGTGTCTCGCCGATCCAAGAGGCGCAGATGACGACCATTTTGGACGACAATGTGCACAATCTCGCTGTCGACGGCACGTTCGACGACTGCCAGGACATTGTCAAGACGCTGTTTGCCGACAGGGCCTTTAACGACAAGCACCATCTCGGTGCGATCAACAGTATCAACTGGGCCCGCATTCTCTCGCAGATCACGTACTACTTTGCGGCGTACTTTGCGCTGCGCAAGCAGACGGACGACGCGGATCGCATGCAGGTCGTGGTGCCGACGGGCAACTTTGGCGACATCCTCGCCGGCTACTATGCCAAGCGCCTGGGCCTGCCCATGTCCCAACTCGTCGTCGCCACGAACGAGAATGACATTCTGCAGCGATTCTGGGCGACGGGACGCTACGAAAAGGCGCAGGGCGGCCATGTCGCTGCGACGCTCAGTCCCGCGATGGATATCCAGGTATCGAGCAACTTTGAGCGGCTGCTGTGGCACTTGGCGCATGATACGTCCGAGGCCTCGGATCGGGCCGCCGATGCCGGCCGCCAAGTGCAGGCATGGATGCAGGCGCTCAAGACGCACGGCTCCATGGCCGTCACACCAGCGCAGTGGGAGTTGGCGCGGCGCGACTTTAGCGCCGAGCGCGTGTCAGACGCCGAGACACGCGCCACGATTCGCCGCTACTTTGACGAGCAATCGTACCTGGTCGATCCCCACACGGCCGTGGGCTTTGAGGCGGCGCGGCGACGTGCGAATACGGCGCCGCAGGTCATTCTCTCGACCGCGCATCCCGCCAAGTTTTCCGACGCGGTCCTGTCGTCGTTCGCCGACCACCGCGACATGGCATCGTACTTTGACGCGCACGTCCTGCCGCCGGAAATGCAGGGCCTCCTGGACAAGCCGCGCCGCGTCGTGCATATCCCCGCGGGCGACGACCACTTTGCATCGCTCTTGCAACGCACCAAGGACCAGATCGAGCGCGATGGCTTCACGTCCACAAACGCGTCGTAAGATCATCACAGGCCGACGCCAGGTACGGCCCATGCGGCCCGCACGTCCAGCTCACATCGTTGATCTCGGCATTGTGCAGACGCGTCAGCACCGTTCCGCCACGCACAAAGCCGTGGCAGTCCACGTCCGGCCGTAGGCGCGTCGACACATCCCATAGCACCACATGGCCCAAGTGGCAGCCTAGCGCTAGCAGCGAGTCGTCGTACAGCGCAAGACGCGCATACAACGAGTTTTGGTACTGTTCCACCTCGTACAGCGCACTCGCCTCCCCAGGCACCGCTGGCCGCGCCACATCACCGGCGTCAAAGACGTACACACAGCCGTCCGTGCACGCAGCATAGATGGCATGCCGCGACGCCGCGACGGCCAGCGACGAAATCCCATGCGAGCGCGTATTCCACGACGCACGTCGTGACGCGTCATCCGTCTTCGCGACGGGCCGCTTGGTCATGCGCAAGTCCCACACGTGCAGAACGGCATTCGCACTGCTGCTCGAGGCGAACGTCTGGCCGCCCGGCAGGTACGCCAGCGCCGTCACGGCGGCCACCGACTTTTTCTTCGCATGCGCGCGCGGAATGTGCACAGCCGCCGCCGGTGTCCGTGCATCCCACACGTACACGTCGCCATCGCGTGCGCCGCTCGTCACGTAGCCGTCCGGACTCCATGCCAGGGCCCGTGGGCTGCCTGCATGCCCTTCCCAGGTGATCGTGACCGCCTGTTTTTCCGCGTCCCACAAACGCACAGTGCAGTCGCTGCCTCCTATCGCGAGCAGGTCATCGTGCCACTCGAGCGCAAAGACGGAGCCATGCACCAGCGGTTCGGACGAGTAGGCCAGGGCGCTAGCGTGGGGCTCCAGGGTATCCAGTATAGACACGCGCCCTTCGTCGTCGCCTACCGCAAGATACTGCTCCAGAAAGGCAAGCGACAAGGGGTTCGCGACACTTTGCGCCGTTTGATCCGAGGCAAGAACGTAGTAGGCATCCTCCCCTGAAGCAAACGCGCTCAAATACGCCGAGGACGCGCGGTACTTACTCCGCCGCTTTTGCAATACGAGAGGTATCGTGGCGCGCCGCGCTTCCTGCTGCCGCGTAGGCGACGGCGGCGACACACGCGGCAAAAAGAACCGCGAAGCACGCCGAGGCGTCACATTGCCTGGCACCCGACGATCCATGTACGTGTGGAGGAAGCTATAGAGACCGGCAGCGTGCCTCGACCTCGCTGGCGGCAGGGATGCTGTCCATCGCGCCATCGACTTCGACGGCCATCGCTGCGGCGACGCTAGCGCGCTGCAGCACAGCACGCACGCGATCGATCGTCCAGTGATCTGTGGTCATGAGCCCTGCCACGAGGTAGCCTGTGTACGTATCGCCTGCCCCGGTCGTGTTCACGACGTGCGTCGTGCGAGACGCAGGCACATCGATCCACGTGCGCTTGCCGTCCAGGATCACGCCGGCGCTCGAGCCTTGGCTTCCGCGCGTCACGACGAGCCACGGAATCGGCGCGAGGCACGGCACGTCGGCGAGAGTGCGGGCGTCCGGGCCGAGCGCTGCCTGCAGCTCTGCGCTCTCGCCCTCATTCACGATCAACACATGCAGACCTGCCCACGGAAATGCACGCAGCTCGTCGGGCGTGAGCATCGGGCTCGGATTCAACACGGTGCAGATGGACAGCGACTGCGCGTGCTGCACATACGCTATCGTGGACGCCAGAGGAATCTCATTTTGCAGGATCAGGTGCGTGACCTCTGGCGAGAGCCATCGTCGCACATCATCCAAGGGCGTATCGAGCGCAAAGTTCGCTCCTTTGAGCAGGACAATCGAGTTTTCGCCATCCCCCTGCGAGAGCTGGATGAACGCACGCCCCGTCGGCACATCAGGCGACACGTACATACAAGACGTATCGACATGACGCTCCTCGAGGCAGCGGATAGGCCACTTGGCATCCTCCCCGACCGCGCCCAGCATGCGCGCACGCACGCCCGCCAGGCCGAGGACAGCCGCTACGTTCGCACCTTTGCCGCCCGGACGTGACCACATAGCCGACGACGAGATCGTCTCGCCCGGCCGCACAATGTGCGGGACTTGGAACGTCTCATCAATATTCACACTGCTGCGCACCACGCACAGCGACATGATGGCAGCCGATGACGCGGCCTCCACCCCACCCACGCCGACCATGTTTTCTTGTGTCGTGGCGGGCCGACTGCCATTGCCCCCGCCACAGCAGATCGATGCGACGCATGCCGTCTTTCAGCTAGAGGAGGCGAGCCACATCAACCACCTAGTCGTCTTCATGACGGGCGAGCAGGCCTTCCCCGAAGGATACGGCGCCACCGTGCACCTCATGTGGCCTCGCGACAACCCAGCGGAAGCGCCACCCACTTGGCAGCTCCTTGGGTGCCTGCAGAACACCAAACCCTCTGCCATCTTCCGCATTCGTGATCCTAAGCGCGATCAGCTGCAGCCGCGCACCGCGACGCTAGGCATCAGTATCGAGACCCTCGACGAGGTGGAGCGCCAGATGCAGACCCTGGCCAAGCCGCCCGAACAAGCTCTTACGCGCCCACCGACCATCACACAAGCGGCACAGCTTGCCATACCAATCGCCCAAAATGTATTTGCGTATCTATCGTCGTTTGCGCCTGACTCGGCCCCCCAGGCCGTGCCGTTGCTACAGCGATGGCTCGAGCAGTTTGAGCGCAAGTTGCAGTCCCAAGGCCTCGATTTCCTATTGCGTAATTAGATGTCAAATGTGCGATCAAAATCACGGTATATGATATCCCGCATGCCGGGTGCCATGAGCGGCTCCGAGGTCGTCGGGTCCGCCACGAGGTAGCGGTATGGCAGTTCCACCGACTCGCCCCGTCCAAACTGGAGTGTCGGGCTGTCGACGAAGGAGAGCGCACCGCAGCCGTCGGATGCACCGTCCGCTCCGTCCATGCCGCGCAGCTCGTCGAGACCGAGACGCAGTCCATCCTCGACGACGCGCTTGGTCACTCCCAGCGCCGTGTCTGTCGACATTTGCACGCTGCCGAGGTGGCGGCCTGGAAATCCAAGCTCACGCAGCGAGGCCGTGCGGTCGCGTGGCGGATCATCGCCGAGAATGCCCCCGAACAAAAAGTGCGTGAACGGCGCCGGGGTCGATCCATGTAGGCCAGCGTCGCGGACAGAGAGCGGCAGAGGCGCCTTTGGATCGAGCAAGCAGATACGCTGCAGATCCCATCCACGCTGCTGAGCCAGCGTCGTGACGGATTCGGCATGCAGCTCAAAACGCGCCGGCTTCTGCGTCAGCGGCGGCAAGGGCTGCCGAAACGCCTCGTGCAGTGCGTCCAGCGATGCGCGCGACAACGCCGTGAAGTGGACTGTCGTGCCCTCACCTACATGGTACAGCATGTGTCTGTACTCTAGGAGCGCCCACGGCGGAAAGTGCGCCGGAGCCTCGGGCTCGTCCTCTTCCATGTGCTCAATAATATATTCGGCGCGCATGGTGGAGGAGAAAAAGCGCCCGCGCTTTTCTTTTTTTCCTTCTTCCACCACAGACCGTAGTGGCAACCAGGTTGGCATATTGATGCGTGCGTGGTCAGTTGACCGCCACCTCCTTACCCCGGGACTGTACGATGCACGTTTCGGATAATATGGTGGCGAAGAGAAATAGGGTTTGCATTCGCTATCAGCCTCAGACGTGTGTCAATGAAGGCTCATAGATAGTAGCTCACCTACAATTATTCTACGGCTCGTTCAAACTCTTCGATCGACTCTGCGAGCCAGGAAGGAGCGTGGGATGTCGTGGTATCGCAGTGTTCAGGTGTGCCGGGCGACTTGGGCTCCACGTCGTCCTCCATCTCATACTCTTCGCCACTGCCGTGCTCGAGACTGTCGTTGACGGCGCGGCTGGTCACATGGTGTAGGTAGATGAAAATGCCGACACACAGCACCATGCCGCAGAGGCCGGCCATGTGCCGCACGGTATAGGCGTCGTTCGATGCGCGGTTGGTGGTCCAGTTTTCAATCGAGGCACCGATGCTCGTGTGCACCAGCAGCTTGGGGAGGGCCAGGGCCGTGCATGATAGGTAGGTGCGAAATGTGAGGATATGCGAGCTCGCCAGGAGCATATTCAGAAGATTGTAGGGGTACGGCGCCAGTCGCACGAGAAAGAGCAGCTGCGGTCGCAGCTCGATCGCATGCACCACGCGCTGCAGTCCGCCGGCATGCGCCAGCACGCGCATCATCCAAGTGTGAAGGTACGTGCGGCTTAGGAGAAATACGGCAGCGGCGCCTGAGAGAGCGGCCACATAGCTCACGACAAAGCCCTGCCACATGCCAAAGGCAAAGCCCGAGAGGACGATCATGGTCGAGTAGAGGGGCATGGGCGGGAAGGTGAGCGCAAAGATGAGCGCGCCGAACAGGACGCGGCCCAGCAGCCCCTGATCTCGAAGGAGCGTCGACATGTGATCGAGCGCGTGAAACAGCGGTGTGTGGAAGAGCATGACCAGGACCGTGCTGGACAGGCTGATCACGACCCACACGAGCAGCGGCGCGTACGACTGCATCCACGGTGGCCACCAGGTGCGCTGGTCTGTGACGGGATCGCGGAAGGCATGATCCCAGTATGTGTATTGGGCGCAGACATACTGGAAGGCCAGCACGAGGCACTCGCGCGGATGACCCACAAGCCGTGCGATAGCTTGGACGTGCGCCCATGCAGAGCGCCGCCGGATGCGGCGCGTCTGCCTACTGCGCGGCCGGAGGTAGACGGCGCCGTGACGCGCCTGCGGCGCGACGATCGGCTCTGCCACGTCCATGGAAATCGTGTGCTCATGCGGCATCTCCTCCGGCTCCATCGACACGGGCGACATGGTCGTGGGCACGTCAATGAGCGTCGACGCCACTGTCGGTGACATCGACCGCGCCATGACACTGACCAGCGACTGAGCTGCGTGCGCGGCGGATCGTAATCGACTCGGACTACGAGGACTCCTGGTGCCACTCCTCATCGGCCGCCATGCCGTATTCTCGGTATCATGGGAGTGACTACGCAGCTGTGTCTGCACACGCAACGACGGCGTCTTGCGCTGCCGCGGCGTCACCGTATCAGACCGCCGCGGCACATCCACAGGGTGCCGCGACATGGTGTCGAGCCGCGACGACGTGTGGCGCTACGGCGGCCTTGGGCTGTGCATACCTCCACATCTACACCGCGCTCGCTATGTACGATCGTCGCCCCACAGGCGCTCGACGCGCTCCCAGTTGACGCAGTCCCAAAAGTGCGTCATGTAGCGCTCCTTGCCCCAGAACCCATAGTCGCCGAGCCATGCGTGTTCGTACATGCTCACACACAGCAGTGGGTATAGATGCTGCCCGATCGCGTCGGCTCCCGAGGCGCGCGACAGGGCGTCGAAGCGGGGAGGCCGCGTGGGTGCGTCGGGGGCGGCCGGCGCCTCGGCCTGCGCCTCGCCGTCCTGCACGGCTGTCACGAGGTCCTTGGGGCCGCACTGGCGGCGCTGCTGCACGAGCACGGTGCCGGCGCCGTACGTCGGCACGATGCCCAGACGGCCGTGCTCGTCTTTGACGAGCCACACCCAGCCACTCGAGACCATGCCCATGGCCGCCGACGACATGGCCAGCTTGAGCTGCGGCAGCGATCCAAACTGGTCCGAGATGGCCGTCGCGAGCGTCTTGCCAAACAGCGTGGGCACGGCGCCGACATGCGTCGAGGGCTGCGGGTACGCCGGCTGCTTTTGAGCGGCGTGCGGCACGAGGCACGAAAGAAAGAAGCTCGTGTTCAGCGCGAGCGATGCATAGTTGAACGCAAGTATGCTCTCGCGGTCATGAGCCGCATTCATGACCGTCTCGACCACCGACTCGGTCGCGCGAGGCGTGCCCCGGACCTCTTCGTTGAGACGCTGCAGCAGACCCGCCTGCCACTGCGTCCACAGCAAGTGCGTCGTGCGCTTCGACAGGAACGGCTCGCATCCCTCAGCCAGGGCCTCGGGCATCGGCGGAAGCTGGTGCAGTGCACGCACCGACGTCGCGCGCATCGCAGCGTGGACTGCGGGCCGCGCTACTCGAAACATTTCACAAAAAAACGTCGGAAGAAAAAAAGCGCTCGCACCGCGGCGGCAACGAGCACGACGCCGACTGTGCCACGTGGCACACACCGCAGCCCTGTGCCACCATACCGCCCTCATGTCGCTCGTGAACGCAGCGCCGCCACCGCCCGCGGTGGTCGCGCCTGCCGACACATTTCGTGCGCTCGTGAAGCGCGCGATGCGTCCGCGGCAGCAGCGCATCCTGTTCCTGTGCATGATCGCGGCGTTCCTGGGCCTCGCGCTCAGCACGCCGATCCTGACGTGGCAGCGTCCGTGCAGCGCGCTCGCAGCGTCGCTCGCTCTCGTGGCGTGCGTCATGCTGCCAGTGCTGCTGTGGCGCCGCGCGAGTCTCTTGCATAGCACATGGCGCCCGGAGGGCGCGCCCGTCTCGCGCGCAGCCTATGCATACCACGTCCTGCCTGGCACACCCGTCCGTTGGCACGCCGGCGTGGGCGCCGTCGCCGTCGTTGTGTACGCCGCGCTGTCGACGCCGTCGCTCGCGGTGATGCAGTGGGTGCCCGCGCACGGCGCGCACTACGTGAATGAGACCTTTGTCGTGGCGCTCGTCGGAGGCACGATGATGAGCGGCGCCTACGCCGTAGCGTCCGCCCTATGGATGCGCGGCGCTCGGCGCGGCGTGCCGCCGTACCAAGTGCGCTTCGCCGACGCGCGGCTGTACGAACACGCGATCGCGGCTCTCGCTACGCATGTGCCCCCGGCGGTGTTCCTCGCGGCGGCTCTTTGGCCGCTGTGCATCGCCGTGTACTGTCTGTCGCGAGACACGCTATGGACGATGGTCCTGCACATGACCGGCATCGACACGCCACTGCGGCGGTGGATCGTGCCGTCGTTCCGCTGGCCATTCCGGTCATGGCACCTGCTCCTCTCGACGTGGCCGGCGGTCGTCCTGCCTGTGGCCCTCTTGGAAGTGGCACACACCCTCTTTGACGTGTACTGGACGCATCCCCTCGAATCGATCACCGCGTCGTACAAGGACCCACTGACCGCGCTCCTCGGCGGCCTGCACGATCCGCACCTGTTCTTCTCGACACACGCGCTCATGGAGCTCGCGCGCCGCGCACGCCACGATGCAGCGTTCCGGCGCGCCGTGTTTGATGACGTACAGCACGGCCGACCCCCTGCGCTGGCCAGCATGATCCACGCGTGCCTTCGTGCGCTCGACGCTGTGGCGCCGCCGCCTGCACCGGCGCCCGCTCCGACGCCCGCTCCGACGGCAGCGCCTCCGAACGACAAGCGTCCCGCACCGCGTCCTACGCCCGCGGCTCTCCTTCGCACCATGCTCCGTCACGCGTGGTCGCTCCTCCCTCCCGAGGCCCGGCACGTCCTCTTCCCACGCACGCTGTACTGCGCCTTGTGGGCGCCGGCGCCCAGCTTGGCGCTGGACGCCCGCCTGGCCTCGAGTGTGCCACGTGCTTTTTGGGCCGCGGCAGCGATCGAGGCTTGGATGCTCGCTTCGCTGACGCAAGATACCTATGGCGTGGCGCAGCACCACACAGCCGCGGTCGTCGATGCCCTAGCGCGCGCACACGCACGCCTCGAGCGCGTGCGCACGGACGTGGAGCGCCTCGCTATCGAGGCGGACAGCGAGCACGTACGTGACGTGGCCGCCTGGCGCAGCGCGCTGGCCGATACGGGCGCGGCGGCCGCGTTCGGGCCATCGAGCGCGCCGTTCTTCATCGAGATGCAGGCGTCATGGCAGGCGTACGCGCCAGCGGATGCGGCACTGAGTCGCGCGCTGCGTCGGATCGTCGAGTCGTTTCCTACATAGCTAGGCAAATACAATGCGCTGCCCGACGACATGCAAGACATTGAGCGAGCTGTACTCCAGCAGCGTCTCGTGCAGCTGGTCCTCGACCCACCCGGCCGCGATGGCACGCGCACGCACGTCAGAGAGCGCCAGCTCACCGAGGCCCGCGGCGTTCGCGCGCGATGGATCATCACGGCCCGACTGCACGGCCATATCGCGAAGCAGCCGAAAGATCTTGGACACATAGCTCTGGTCGCGCGACGAGAGATCGCCACGCCGGCGCGCGGACGTGTACAGAGACGCCTTGCTCACGTCCATCAGGCGCAGCGCCTCTTCGACATCGGACGTCTCGACCACATCCGCGAAGCGCAGCCGAGCCAGGGCCTGGGACAGGCGCACCATGCCCAGCAGCGTGCGGGCCGACGTATACGTAAAGGCCTCGTCACGCTCCTCGTCGTGCTTGTGCTGCGCACGCATCTGGACGTACGCATTCACGAGAAAGTCGGAGACGGCACGCGGGATCGTCGGACGACACTGCCGCGCCGCCGCCAAAAAGTGCCGCAGGACATGCGGCGGCACCACATCCTGCGCCTGGACGGGCGGCGCGTTGTACATGTGGACATAGGTGACGTGCTCCGCCAGACGCTCGTCGTCGTCTCGCGACGGCGTGTCCAGAATCAGGTACAGGATATCAAAACGGCTCAACAGCGCCGCCGGCAAATTGATATTGTCCACAGGCGAGACCCGTGGATTGTAGCGGCCATACAGCGGATTCGCCGCCGCCAAAATCGACGTTCGCGCATTCAGCGTCGTGTTGATGCCCGCCTTGGAAATCGAAATCGTCTGCTGCTCCATGACCTCGTGGATCGCCGTGCGGTCCGACTCCTCCATCTTGTCAAATTCGTCAATGCACGCAATCCCATTGTCGGCGAGCACCAACGCACCCCCCTCCAACACCATCTCATCCGTCACTGGGTCGCGCAGCACAGCAGCCGTCAGACCCGCGCCCGACGAGCCGCGGCCAGTCGTGTACAGCCCCCGCGGCGCCACCTTGGCAATGTATTTCAGCAACTGCGACTTGGCCACACCCGGATCTCCCATCAGGCACACGTTCAAGTCACCACGAATCTTGAGGCCGTCGCCCATGGTCTTGTGACAGCCGCCCACCAGCAGCAGCAGCAGGACCTTTTTGATGTCCTCGTGGCCGTAGATCTCGGGCGCAATACTCGAGGCAAGCCGGTGGTACAGCGACGGATCGGCCCGCAGCGCATCGAGCTCCGCCTCGATCTCAGGCGTCGGCTCCATCGCCTCGTACGTCTTTTTCAACTGCTGGATCGATTGCGCCTCGAGGAACGTGTCCGTCAACAGACCCGCGCGAATGCCCCGAAAGCCCGTGTAGGGCTGCGGCAAAAAGATGCCGCCCACCTGCACAATATCCCCCGGACTCACCTGCCGCGTCAGGCGGCCGTACAAGTGCACACTCATCGACCGTGGAATGTGGCCCACCGGCACCTGGTCCGTCATTTCTTGGATGCGAATTTCCTGGTACGCCAAAAACTTGCTCGCCCGGACCTGGGGGTACAGCGGCGCTCGCGCCTTGTTTGTCGCACACACGCGGCTCGAACAAAACGTCAGCGGCATGTACTGCTGCCCCGTGACTTCCTGGAACACTTCGGCACCACACACATCGCACGCATACGCATCCACGAGGATCGATGGACGCACATCCGAAATGCGCGTCACGACGCCACGCACACTCAACAACTTGCCGAGATGCGCGCCGCGAATCGATCGAACCGCCAGCGACGGTGTCGAGCGCGAGAGTGGCCGTATATACAGCATGTATCGCCGCAGCAAGGTCGGTGGGAACGTCTCTGCCACTTCGCCCATACTCTCCTCGTGCTGCTCGTTCAGGGCATTGCGTTCCAGACGCTGGTGCCGGATCACGTCCAGCACATCGTCCTTGTCCGAGATATCACGACTAGGGTCCGGCATGATGCGATCGATCACGTCACAGAACAAATTCACATAGCGCTTGGTATTGGCCTGGATCGACGCTACGAGCGCGCCTCCCACGAAGCCCGACGTGGACGAGAACTGCGCGATATCGTCCAGCTCAATCACGATCATTTCTTGATCACGATTCGCTATGCGCTGCAACTGTATCATATACTTGTTCACCATGGCGTCCGGCGCCGCGTCTTCCTCGATATCCATCGCCCGTGTCTCGTCTGGCATCGACGATGCCTGTGTCGTGCCGACGTCCGAGAGTGGCGGCACTTGGTCTAGGGGCGCCTTGAAATGCTGCAGAAAATCATGGATCTTGTCTCGCTCCTCCTCATACCGCACCGGGACGTTGATCACCGGCAGGATGGGGCCGGTACTTGCGCCGCTCATCGCGCCCACAGGGAAAACTGCAAAAAGGACGCGCGTCGCGCACCGACCGGACGAGGGCAGCGGGCGACACGTGCCTGCCCACAGGGCAGGCAAAAACATTGCGCCAAGGGGGAATCGAACCCCCGGCACAGCTAATCCTTATGGCAAAGCTGTATTTTACCACTAAACCATTGGCGCGGACGATGGTGGATTATGTTTCTTATGCACCTATGAAGGGCATGCTAGACAAGGGCTGACGAGGTCTGCCTCAATATGGTTCTCGGAGACGAGGATCGGTAGCTCGTTGGTGTCTATGAAGACTCTTTTTCCGCATCCCATGCCCGCTCGTGCTCACGCACAATCTCGAGACCGGGAAGTTCGCCCGCGACGGTGCCGTACAGGGCATCACGAACCTGGGCACTGCGCACGGAGAGCTCGTCCATCGCGTACAGATCACCGTGACCGGCCGTATCACGGGCGCGGCGCGTGGGGTATGAGGCCGGCTGCTTGACAAAGTGAGAGCGGGCATTCGTAGAATCCTGCAGCATCGAAGCATGCGATAAGGAGCCCGGCAAGACGGTGCTCTCGTACATGTCTGTCATTTCGCCCATGGTATCACGACGGTTGTGCAGATGTTCTCGGCGCTGCCGCAGCAAAAGCTCATGCACCGTCGTGAACTGAACAAACGGACGGCCCGAGCGGCCATTGTAAAAGGGGCCGAGGATGCTCTCTGTCACCTCGTTCTCCAGCACAGGGTCCTTGTCCCCCGACACATTCGTGGGGTAAAAACTCGGCGTCAGGTGGTAGAGCGACACGGCATGACGCATATTTTCATCCTTCGCGCGCCGCATCAGGCGCTGCGCTCGCCGAGATACACACAAGCGCAACGTCGTGTGCATCGTTCGCGCGAAAAGCGAGGTGAGAAGGAGGTGTCTCGCCCGCCGCCGCCGACCCTGGGGCTTTCCTTGGTATCACGTGATGCGACACCGTCACGCGTCGCTCTGGCAGGCGCTGGAGGCTGGGCGTGTTGGCTCACGGCATGTCAGTGACGCAGCGGCCGCTGCCTCAGCCGGCCGGCCATGTCGTGGCCTCGCCCAGTGCGCATGACCTATTTCCGTATGGCCTGTCGTCTCCGATACGGCATGGCATGCCTGCAACGCCGCCTCGATTCGAGACGCCACCGCCCACGGTGCCGCCCAAGCCGCTTTCGCCACATACGTCGCCGTTCAAGACCCCACGGAAGCGGCCGCTACCGACGTCGCCCACGCGGCCCCTGCCGCGTCCAGGGGCGCGGCCGCTTCCTACGATTCCTCTAGATACCCCGCACAGGACCACGTCGCCGCTGCCGCCACCGCCGAGCATGTCGCCTGCCGCGCCGAGCTCTCCTTCGAAGGCCGGGCTACCAGCTCGCGTGCCTTCCCCGCGCGGACCGCAGCCCGTACCTCGTGAGGCCGCGCCTGTGCCAGTCCCGCTGCTGATGGTCGATGGCGAGGTCATGACGGACGACATGATGGATCCGACGTCGTCTTCGGCGCCCAGTGTCGCCACCAGTGATGGGGCGGTCGTGGCGCAGCATGCCTCGAGCTCCTCGGCCGCTGAGCGAGATGCGGCGATGCCGCCCGTGCCGCCCGTGTCTCAGGGCGTTCATGCCATGTGCCACCGGTGCGGCCGCTGGATCGGCGGGTACATGGTGCATGCGATGGGCAAGGCGTGGCATGCGCGGTGCTTTACGTGTGCGCACTGTGCGACGCCTCTGGAGCATGTATCGTTCTATGAGCACGAGGGCGAGCCATACTGCCACCTTGACTTTCACGAGCTGTTTTCGCGGCGGTGCTTCTACTGCCAGACGCCGATTGTGGACGAGCGGTTCGTCACGGTCGATGCCTTTGGCGAGCCACGGACGTACCACGAGGCGCACTTTTTCTGCGCGAACTGCGGCGATCCGTTCGTCGAGCAAAAGGACGGCAACACGAGCGTGACGGAGCACAGTCGTCCGTTCTATGTGCATGGCCGACATGCGTACTGCGAGGCGTGTCATCGGCCGCGGTGCCAGGCGTGCAAGAAGGTCGTGGGCGACGAGCACATACAGGCGCTGCGCGCCGTATGGCATCCCGAGTGCTTCGTGTGCACGCGGTGTGGTCGGCCCTGCCAGGGCGCGACGTTCGTCGCGCCGGACGGATCGCCGTGTGACTTTGACTGCTACCAGGCGTGGATCCGAGGCACGGCGAAGCGATCGACTACCTTTTTATCCTAGAGTACATGATAGACCATGACGAGGTACCCCTCGAGCTACGGGCAGCGACACCGGCGGATCGGCCGTGAGAAACAGGCGCTCACTCGGCCGCCGACGAAGGCGCCGTGGGCGTGGAGAGGGTATACGCGGCGGCTGCGCCACAGGCGAGGTAGGAGGCGGCGAGAGCGGCGGGCATGTGAGCGGTGGTGACCAGGGCGGCGGCTGGCCGGCGAGCGAGAGCGGCGGTGAGAGAGGCAGCGTGGGTGCGGCCCATGCCGTAGGCATGGCGTGCGCGGGCGACCATGGCGCTGTTCGCGCCGACGGCGGCGCCTCGGCGAACGATACGTGCTTGGAGGCGCGCGACGCCTGGCGGAAGGACGAGCGCGTCGGTGTCGCGGCGTGCGACGAGGGCGAGACGGGCGGGTGCGTCGCGGGAGCGGCGCCGCCATGCGCCTCCAGCAGGGCATCGCGCGTCAGCCATACGAGTTCGTGAATGAGCGCGGCATGTCGCCTGCACTGGGCGCGCGTCTCGCGATCGAGCTTGTGCCAGCCGGCATGCTCTCGTGGCATGAGCTCGTTCAGGAGCCTATCGCACTTGGCGAGGCACAAGTACTGCATGTCCAGGTCGCTCGCATTATGGTGCTGGTCCGCTTGGCGCTTGAACGTGTCCGCGCACCGGATCCAGTGGGAGATCGGCACGGCGCTGGAGAAGCGCAGCTCGTGACGCAGCTCGGCCACTTGCGCATCGAGTTCGGCGAGCGACGCGGGCTGCGTCGGCGCGGGTGGCGCTCGTGCGTGCGTACTGCGCCCCAGCCCGCCTATCTGATTCATCGGCGATGTGAGTGTGAGGCGCTGCTCCGCCGGCCCGCGGGCTCGCGGCGATCGTAGCATCCCGATCGACGCGCGGATCACGAGCCAAGCTTGACCGTCCCCGGACCGCCACTCACGCACGTGGGGCCACGTGGCACTGCACGCGGTGGACGCGCGTCCAGCGGTGCGGCGGCGGCGGCGGCTGTTGACATGGCCGCTGTGGTGCGTGTGAGCGACGTGCAGGACGTGCGTGTCCCGCGCGCGGAGCTGCTGACGAGGCTGCGTGCGCGGCAGGGCGTGTCGCTTGTGCCGGAGCACGAGCTCGTGCGCGATGTGCTGTACCTGTTCCAGGGCATGTCGGGCACGCATGTCCGGTGGCGCCACGAGTGGCAGCTGCCGTCCGACGACGGGTCGCGGCCGGCGCACATGGACATGCGCCTCGACTTTGACGAGCAGTATGGCATGATCGCGCCGCCGACGCGCGCGCTGATCCACCGACTCGCGGAGCTGGGGCAGTTGTACGAGCGCGTGCAGCGCTACGTCGAAGAGACGCAGCAGACGAAGGCCTCGCTGCACCTGGCCGCACAGAGTCTGTGCTACTTTCTCGCGAACGAGCTGCACGCACACTGCGAGCTCGTGTCGGCGTGGGATCGCACCTGGCACGCGCAGGTGGAAGGCGACGGCGGCCGGCCGCTGACGCTGCAGCGTCTCGCGTCCTGCACGCACGAGCCTGTGATGCGGATGCGCCTGATGAGCACGATCGTGGCCAGCTGCGAGCACGCGCATGGCGGCGCGCTTGTGTCGACGATACACACGTACACCCTCACCGGCCACCCGTTCATTCGGCGGTACACGGCGGCGATGCTGGATCATGTGTCGCGGCCGTTTTTCCATACGCTGTCGCGGTGGCTGTACTACGGCGAGCTGGACGATCCGTTCAGCGAGTTTTTCGTGCGGCGCGCGACGGCGCCCGCCGAGCGGCCGCACGTCGTCGACGATCTCGTCGTCACGTCCGAGCAGGGCGTGGATGCCGCCGACGTGTGGCACCATCGCTTCGTGCTGAGCCGCGATATGCTGCCGACCTTTTTGAGCGAGCACTTTGCGCGCAAGATCTTCTCGACCGGCAAGAGCCTGCACTTCCTGCGCGAGTGCTGCCTCGAAGGCAGCGCGCCGTCGCGCCACCGGCGCGAGCTGCGGTACTCGGACATGGCCGGCCTCGAGCATGCGATTGATGCCGAATTTGCGCTCGCGAGTGGCCAGCTGTGCACGCGCATGCTGCGGGCGTTCCGCCTCTTTGATCATCTGCGGGCGCTCAAGTCCTATCTGCTGCTCGCGCAGGGCGACTTTGCCGATGCGCTTCTCCAGACGCTCGGGCCGAGTCTCTCGCGCCCAGCATCGACGCTGTACCAGCACAATCTGAGCGCGGCGCTCGAGACGGCGATCCGCGCGTCGAGTGCGCAGTACGAGGACCCCGAGATCCTGCGCCGCCTGGACGCGCGCAGCCTCGAGTTTGGGCCGGGCGACACGGGCTGGGACACGTTCACGCTCGAGTACCGTGTCGACTCGCCCGTGAACGCCGTGCTCGATGCGTCCGCGATGGCCGGCTACCAGCTCCTGTTCCACTACCTGTGGCACATCCAGCGCGTCGCGTCGCGCATCAGCACCGCATGGACGCAGCTGCTGAGTGTGCAGAAGGAAGTCGCGCGCAGTCGGCACCGCCGAGCGCTCGGCCAGCCCCTCTTGCTCCAGCTGCGCGCGACGCACGCGCACCTGTGCGAGATGGTGCACTTTGTGCGCCAGCTGCAGAGCTTTAGCGAGCTCGAGGGGCTCTCGCATGCGTGGCAGCGCCTCGAGCACGACCTGCTCGTGTCGCCGCCGACCGACCTGGACCACCTCATCGAGATCCACCGGACGTATCTGCACACGCTCATCCACACGACGCTCCTGCGCGCGCCCGGCAGCGGACGCCGCACGACCGATCACCTCGCGCACGATGTGCGCGCGCAGCTGCACTGCATCCTCGCGTACGCCGACGCGACGGACGAGCTCGGCATGTATGTGACGGCCGAGCTCGCCCGCCTCGCGAGCGATGCCACCGCGCCCCTCGCCGCGGCGGCGCGGACGCACGCGCACGTATCGCAGCGCCTCGCGACGCACCACACCGAGTTCGTCGAGCGCCTGCACACGATGCTCGCTGCCCTCGAGCGGCATCCCACGCTCACGGTCCGCGACCTCGCGCGCCGCTGGAACTTTAATGCCGTGTACCAGCGGCGCTCGTGAGACGCACCTCCATCGCCGCACTCGGCGCATGCCGACGAAGCGCCTGCAGCAGCGTGCCGAGGCGCCGGCGCGGCACGCGCTTCGCCAGCGCGAGGTACCCCTCCATCAGCTCCGCCAGCACGCGCGACGTGGCCGGCGTGCGCTCCGTGTGCGCAAGGGCATGGAAGAGCGCATAGTACGTCGCGGGCGACACACGGCACGCGCCCTGCGCCAGGCCGTCGTGCATCACGCGCAGCGCCGCCCACACGTCGCCGCGCTCGGCGAGCAGCCGCGTCACGATGCCAAACGTCGTCGCCGACGGCTCGATGCGCGGCACCGCGTCCAGCCCCGTGGCACGCGTCCACGCCGCCGTCGGCGTCTGCGCCCGGAAGGCGCACCATGCCTCATGCAGGTGTGTACCCCCCGTCCGGGCATACGCTTGCCACACGGCATGCAGCGCGTCGAGCGACACGGCGTCGTGCGCCTGCATGTCTCGCATGCAGGCGTGCACGTCGTCGAGGCGCCCCATACGTATGTACAGTTGTAATCGGATGCACCACGAGATCGGCGAGGGCTGTGTGTGTGGCGCCTGGCGCATGTGGCGCCACAGCTCGAGCACGACGCGCTCCGTCGAGGGGCGCGTCGGCGGGGTATGCAGTGTGTGCCACACCGTCAGCGGCACGATCGACGGCGGCACAGGCGGCAGGCGCCTCGCCCTCGCGCCCTGCACGATCGCATGCAGCAGCACATTGTACGTCACCGTGTCGGGAAAGGCGCGGTACGGCGCGACGCCCAGGCCGGCGAGCGGGGTATACGCTGGCACACACGGTGTGCCGTCCGTCGCACGCAGCACCGAGGCGCCCCGTGCAATCATCTGAAACATGGACGACAGCTTCGGACGCGTGCACGTCAGCAGACCGTTCCACACATACGCATCACGCAGCATGTGCACGAGCTCCGCATGCACGAGCGCCTCAGCCGCCGACGCCGGCGCCACACTCACGCGCTCCTGCATATGCTCCAGCATCAGCAACACATGCTGCACCGTCGACGGCGAGCGCGGCTCAGCCCGCAGCAGCACACGCAGCATGCCACGGTACTCGGCCGGCGTCAGCAGCGCTGGATCGTCGCGCGCTACGCCCACAAACGCCTCCATCACACGCGGCGCATGCCTCTGCGCGAGCGCGTCATGCAGCGCCACCAGGCGCGACGCCCCCGCGCGCACCGCCCTCCCGCCTCGTCGCAGCATGCACGCCGACCAACGGCATCGACGCCGCCGGCCGCTCCTTTGAATGCAAGTGTGTATCTATGACCGAGCCTCGCCCTGGCAAATCTGCACCTTGATCGTCGCGCGTCCATCCTCGCCACGACCGGCCGTCGTGGCGTCAAACGCCTTGCTCGCATCGCTAAATACATAGCGGTGCGTCACGAGGCGCTTCACATCGATCTGGCCCGACGCCACGAGCGCAATCGCGCGCTCGTAGTCGCCACAGCTGTAGCGGAACGAGCCCACCAGCTCGATCTCCTGCACCGACATACGCGTCACCGGCACGAGAATGTCAGGACGGCCCATGCCGACAGCGACGACACGCCCCTGCGGACGCGCCGCCCACACACCCAGCATAATGCACGACTGCGCGCCCGTCGCATCCAGCACCAAGTCGAAGCCGTCGTTCGCCTGCACGCTGCCGCCCAGCGACGCCTTCAGCGCACTCGCCGTACGCGCCGCCAGCTCGCCCTCAGACTCGTCCGGCCGCGGCGCATCCGGCTTGAAGGTCGACGTCGCACAAAAGTCGCTCGCGAACGCCAACTTCTCGTCGACCAAGTCGGACATGACGACAGAGGAGGCCCCGTACGCCCGCGCGACAGCGCCGACCAGCAGTCCAATAGGCCCCGCACCCAGCACCAGCACGTTCTGCAACGGAGCGAGACGGCCGCGCGCGACGGCTGCGTGCACAGCGACACTCAGCGGCTCCATGAGCGACGCTTCTTCCAGCGTCATATGGTCCGGCACCTTGTGCGCAAACGACGCATGCACCTGGTAGTAGGTCGCGAGCGTACCGTCGTACGGCGGCGTAGCGGCAAACACCATGGCGCGGCACAGGTTGTACCGGCCACCGAGGCACAGGCTGCACGACAGGCACGGCACGCCCGGCTCCAGCGCCACACGGTCGCCAACGGCATGCGTCGTCACACCCGGCCCGACCTCGCACACGATGCCCGACGACTCGTGGCCCAGCACCATCGGCGCCTCGAGCACAAACTCACCGATGCGGCCGTGCGAGCGGTAGTGGCAGTCCGAGCCACACAGGCCCGTCTGACGCACATTCACGCGCACTTCGCCGGCACGCAGTGGCCGCACCGGGCGGTCCTCCAACACCGTGTCGTTCACGCGCCGCAGCACGAACGACACGTTTCCCTGCGCAGGTGGCGTCGGCAGACTATTGTTCATGGTCGCGTGACACACCGCCACCGGGCACGGACCGACGACGCACGGCGCCTCGCGACGACATACACACCTACATCACGATAGGCCCCTATAGCATACACGCCTACATGACGACACACGACGACGACGGCGCCTCGGCGCCGCCCTGGCTCGAGGCCTTTTCAATCTCGGCCAACACGAGCTCAAACACCTTGGAGACATTCGCATTGTGGCGTGCGCTGGTCTCGATCCACGCGCAGTGCAGGGACTGGGCGAGCGCCTTGCCCTCCGCCTCGGACACTTGGCGCTGCGCATGCAAGTCGCTCTTCTGGCCCACCAGCACGCACGGCACCGTGGACGTGCCTGTGTAGTTCAAAATCTTGTCGTACACGGTCTGGATCATCTCAAAGGTCGTTCGCGAGGCAATCGAGTACACGAGCACATAGCCGTGGATGCCGATCGCATGCTTCGAGTTCAGGATCGAGTACTCATCCTGCCCAGCCGTATCGACGATATCGCAGTAGTAGTCCTGGCCGCGGTACTTGACCGTCTTTTCAAACACATTCTCAATCGTCGGGTAGTACGAATCGACAAACGCGTCTTCCACAAACCGCACGACAAGCGACGACTTGCCAACAGACCGTGAGCCAAGCACGGCAATCTTGCGCTTCTTGCGTAACTGCTGCGCACTCGACGCTGACATGCTCCCAAGCAGGCAACGAGCGTCGTCGTCACACACCAACGTCGCGCGCCGCCCTCGCGGCTCGGGCACACGGGGGTGGAGGTCTGGCATACTTCCCAACCTCCTACCGCATGTCGGCATGGCACGAGGCGGGGCGGAGCGCTTTGCCACCGCCGCGGCCTGTCGCGCAGCATGCCGACGAGAGCCAAGTCGCGCTCGATGTGAGGCGCAGCTTTCATGCTTGGGACGCCGCGCTCGTCGGTGATGTGCACCTGCGGCAAGCGCAGCTCTCCGACCTGCTCTGCGGCACGCTGCGCGCCTATCCGTATCTGCACTATTACCAGGGCCTGCACGATATCGTCGCTGTCATCCTGCTGACAATGTGCCCCACACCCACATGGCCGAGCGATGCCGTGCGCGAGCGCGTCCAAACGGTCGTGCACTACGTGTGCCTCATGCTCGTGCGCGACGACATGACGACCGACCTGTTGCCTGCTATGGCCCAGATGAAACTCGTGCTGCATATCGTGCGCGCGGCCGATGCACCGTATGCCTACGCGTTAGAGCGCACATTCGGATCGAGCCACATCGTCGTCGTCCTGCCCTGGCTCCTTACGCTCCTGACGCACGACGCGCCATCGCTGGCGGTGGCACAGCACGTCGTCACCTTTGTGCTGGAGCATGGGCCAGCCAGCATGCTGTACGTGTGCGCCGCTCTCGTGCTCGCGCAAAAAGAGGGGGCGCTACATGTGGTGGACGATATGCCGCTCCTTCACCAGCACCTGGCGCAGGCGCCGCGCACCCACATGACGAGCGGCGCGCAGCCGATCCTCACAGCCGCCGCCTCGCTCATGCAGACATACTCGCTCGATTGCCCGGTCGTGTGCGCTCACCGCGTCCTGAGCCGGGACAGCGTGCTGTTCACATGGCCTCGCACCGATGTGGATGTGGCGCACATCCTCTCGCTGCCCACGTCGCACCTCGTGCTCGATGCCGCCCCGACGCCGCGCGAACACCCACGCGTGGTCGTTGCGCCGCGCTTGCGTCCTCTGCGCCGCGTGCTGCGCCTCTGGCGCGGGCCGCCGACGCTGTGGGTCTCGTCCCTCTCGCTCCTGCTGGGCGGCAGCGTCCTGAGCCTCCTGCTGGCCATGCACGTGGCCTCCGCCCCCTACGCACGGACATAGGTGTTTAGTCAGCCATTCATCACGTCGACGGTCGTGTCGGTCGGCGGCGGGCGACGCTCTCCACGATGCCGGCTGGAGCGCTCAACCTGACGCTGTACACGACGCAGGCTGTGGTCCTGTTGGATGCGGAGGGCCACCGCCTGTATGCGAAGTACTTTGAGCCGCTCGCTGCCAAGGATGCGCCGGCGCCGCCTACGATGGCCCCTGGACTCGCGCCGCTCGTGGCGCGGAACCCGTTTCCGACGCTCAAGCAGCAGCAGAAATTTGAGCAGAGCATTTGGGACAAGGCGCGCCGTGCATCCGGCGATCTGTTTCAGTATGAGGGTCATCTCGTGCTGTTCAAGGCGTCGTATGACGTGTACCTCTTTGTGATTGCGCCTGATCGTGAGAATGAGCTCATGATCCACAGCTTTTTGCAGTCGCTCTATGACACACTGACGATTCTGCTGCAGAGTCAAATGGACAAGCGGACGGTGCTAGATAATTTGGATCTTGTGACGATTGCGATCGACGAGAGTGTGGACGATGGGTGCGTGGGCGCTACTGACCGCAGCATCATACTCGAGACGGACAGCGCGGCGATCGCGAATCGCGTCACGCGCACGCGACCTGACACGATCGAGGTCCAGCTGAATGAGCAGAGTACGTATGCACATCTCACACGCAGCGATTATGAATGCCTACTCGAACTTCCGCGACAAGTACGTGCGCCGCGCCACTGACCAGCAGGGTCGTCCAGCGCCTCGGCAGTCTATAGCGGTGGTATAGATCACGTGATAGATTCACGTGCAGAACAACACTCGGCGCGTCGTGTGTTTATGGCTCGGCGTCCTGACCAGCCTTCCGTCCCCACTGCCGATGAGCACGGCGCCGCTGCGTGAGCCGCTTCGGCAGCATGCGCCGACGCAGTCGCGGACGGCTGATATGCGCGGCAAGTTTGAGCGACCGCCCTTGAGGCCCGTAGCACGAGATGCGCCGGCCCGCAGGCCGCCCTCGCGCTTCGAGAGCGGCAAGCTGGCGTCGAATCCATTCGTGCAGCAGGCCGCGCGCACTGAGCCTGTCAAGGCAGCGAGTGGGCGTGAGAACAGGCCTGTTGCGCGTGCCGAGTCGTCTGTCATGAGCCGCAGCAAGACGGCACGCAAGGTGAGTGAGGCCACCGGCGCGCTGAGCCACACACGGATCCGCCTCTCGCGGCAGAGTCTCAAGTCGTTTCCGAGCATCGATATAAAGGCAGCGACGTCGGTGTCCGCGCTGCAGGACAGCGGCAAGTCGCCTGGCGGCAAGTGGCTGGACCAGGAGCGGGACCACGTCCAGGCCTACGAGTACCTGTGCCACTGCAGCGAGGCCCAGCAGTGGATGGAGCGCTGCATTGGCGAGCCGCTGGGCGGCGACATCGCGAACATGGCCGAGGAGATGCGGAACGGCATTGCGCTCGCCAAGGTGGCCAAGTCGTTCGAGCCGTCGTGCGTCCCGCGCATCTTTGTGCACCCCAAGCTGCAGTTCCGGCACACGGACAACATCAACTACTACTTCCAGTTCGTCGACAAGATCCGCCTGCCGAGTTGCTTCCGCTTCGAGCTCACGGACCTGTACGAGAAGAAAAACTTCCCGAAAGTCGTGTACTGCCTGCATGCGCTCAGCCACTTTATGGCACACCACGGCCGCTCCGACAAGGTCGACGACCTCGTCGGCAAGCTCGAGTTCGACGAGGAGCAGCTCTTCAAGACGCAAAAGACCATCGAGGCAGCCGGCACGGCCATGCCCAGCTTTGGCGGCGTCGGCCAGGCCCTCGCGCAGGAGATGGGCGTCAAGAAGGCCCCCGCCGCGCCCAAAGCTCCGCCCGCGCCGCCCGCCGAGCCGCGCTCGTCACCCGGCCGTGCGGCGCGTCTCGGCGTCGAGGCCACGACGCTGCAGGCGCAGCGCGCGCACCTCAAGCACGTCGAAGCGTCGCCGAAGAAACCCGCCACCCCCCACACCGTCGCCTCGATGCGCGCTCAGCTCAAGCCCGTCGACAGCGAGCCGACGCTGCGCTCGCCCGACAAGCGCGCGCACGACGCCCTCGAGCGCGAACGCGAGCGGCACGCACGTCTCGAGGACCGCGAGCGCGCGCGCCAGGAGCGCGAACGGGAGCGAACTCGCCTGCGAGAAGAACGCGAGCGCGAGCGCCTCCGCCTCCGGGAAGAGCGCGAGCAGCGCGCGCAGGACCTCGAGCGCGAGCGGGCACAGCTCCGCGCGGAGCGCGAGCGCGAGCGCGAAGAGCGCGACCGGAGCCTCGTCCACGCCACGCAGGATCTCGAGCGCGCGCGCCGCGAACAGCTGTACATGCGCGCGCGCTCCTCGACACACCGCGAGCTCGCACGCGACGAAAAAGAGTGGCGCGAGCGACTGCGCGAGGCCGAGGAGCGCGCGCGCGCCGAGGAGCGGGAAGAGCGCTTCAAGCGCGAGCTCGCGCACGAGCTGGAGCGCCAGCGCCAGGCGGAGCTGTACGCGGCCGAACTCGCCGCCGCCCATGCCGAGACCGCCGCCGTCGAGGCACGGCTGCAGGCACTGGCCGAAGAGAGCGCACGCCGCGATGCGGCGGAGCGCGCGCGCGCCGAGACGCGCCTCGCCGTGCCGCTGCAGGCGCAGATCCGCGGCGCGCTCGCGCGGCAGGCGCTCTTCACGCAGCTGAGCCAGATGGACGAGGTGTGGGCCGTCCAGCTCCAGGCCCACGTGCGTGGCACACTCGCTCGGCGCTCGCTCTTCCGCACCATCATGGACGCCGAGGCGCACACGCCGGCGATCGTCTACGTCCAGGCCGCCGCGCGCGGCGTGCTCGCCCGCCGCCGCCTGCTCGCGCACATGCAGGCGCTCGAGCAGGACGCGGTGCTCACCGCGCTGCAGGCGCGGATCCGCGGCGCCCTCGCCCGCCGCGCGTTCGCCCAGATGCGCACGGCGTACCAGCGCATCGCGCTCGTGCGCGCAGCCTCGCCGGCCGTCTCGACGGGCGCGCTCGCACGCCGCCCGCACCACGAGCTGCGCAAGCACATGGCGTACGTGCGCCCCGACCTCACCGGCGTCCAGGCGCAGATCCGCGGCGTCCTCGCGCGCCACGAGTACGTGTGGTGGCGCACGCATCTGCACACGAACGTCGGCGCGATCGTGTACGTCCAGTCGCTCTTGCGCGGTGTGCTGGCGCGCCGCGCCTTTGACGCGGGCATCGGGCGCTTCCTCGCACACATCCCCGACGTGGTGCGCGTCCAGAGCCTGTGCCGCGCCCGCCGCGCCCGATCGCACTACCGCGCCCTCCGGCGCGGGACAGGCGTGCCGCTCGACACCGTCCGCGCACTCGCCCTCGACGACGGCGGCCGCGACTACGCCGACGAGCGCGCCGTGTCGCAGCTCCGGCAGCTCGTCGTCCAGCAGCGCCGGACGAACCAGTCGATGGAGGCGCACATCCTCGATCTCGACCGCAAAATTGCGCTGCTCGTCAAGAACAAGATCGGCATCGAGGACATCGTCAAGGCGCGCACGGAGCGCGGGTGGTTCGGCGCCAGCGCCAGCGCCGCGCACGCCCACGTCCTCGCCGAGGCGAACGACCCCTTCGCCGCGCATGTGCTCACGCCCGACGCGCAGCGCCGCCTCGAGGCGTACCAGGCGCTCTTCTACGTCCTGCAGACGCAGCCGACGTACCTCGCGCGCCTGCTCGTGCTCACGAACGCGGCCGACGTGCCCGAGCACGAGCGCGGCCAGCTCGAGCAGACCGTGCTCGCCATGTTCGCCTACGCCCAGCAGCCGCGCGAAGAGTACCTCCTGCTCAAACTCGTGCAGGCGACGATCCACACGCACGCCCCGCGCATCGCCTCGCTCAGCGACTGGGCCACGCCCCTGCACGCGCCCTTCCAGCGCATGCTCATCCACCTGACGTGCGGCGTGCGCGAGCGCACGTACCTGTGTGCGATGCTCACACCGCCCATGTCGCGCCTCCTGTCCGAGCCACACCTCGAGCTCGACGCCGTCGCCGCCCTGCGCACCCACGCCGACATGGACGCCGCGCTCGAAGAGCCAGCCACACGCGCCGAGTTCCTGCACCGCCTACAGGCCCTCCGCGCCGTCTGCGAAACCTTTGTCAACGCCCTCCGCGCCGCCTCTCCGCCCACGCCGTACGGCCTGCAGTTCGTCGCGCGCGCCCACTTCGACGCACTGCGCACCCAGTTCCCACACGCACACCACACCGACATCGTGCGCGCCGTCGCCTACACGCTGTACCACTCCTACATCCACCCGGCCATCGTCGCGCCCGAGGCCTACGGCATGCCGTCGCCGTCCGACCACGCGCGCCGCCAATTGGCCTGCCTGTCCCACACACTCCATCAGATCGCCCGCGGCACGCCGTTCGACGACGCGGACCGCTACCTGCAGCCGCTCAACGAGTACGTCCTCGACGCCAGCACACGCGTGCACCACTGGGTCCAGACACTCCTCGACACCTACGTCGACGCTGAACACCACTTTGGCCTCGACGAATGGACCGACCTCGGCAGCACGCACGCCCGCCCCGTCATCTACATCTCGCCCAACGAGGTCTACGCGATCCACCAGCTCCTGTGCACGAACGTCGCCTCGCTCACAGACTCCCACGACGCACTCGCCGAGCTCCTCGCCCAGCTCGGCACGCCGCCCGTGTCCACCACACCCGAACTCAGCCGCGCGCGCGACGGCGAAGTGACACTCGCCCTCTCACACCACCACACGGACCTCGCACACGTACACGACGTCGACGCCGAAGACAAGCTGCTCTTCTCCGAGGCCAAGCAGCTCGTCATGGCCGTCCTGCGCATCCAGCAGGGACCCGCGAACCTCCTCGACCTGTTCGTCGCACCCGTCAGCGAGGCCGACGAGGCCGCCTGGGCCGCACGCCGCACACAGCCGCCGTACGCCGGCACCCCCACCGCCGACCTGTCGTTTGCCGAGCTCAAGGCCAAGGCCCTCGAGCGCATCCTGCATCTCGAGCAGCTCGGCCGCGTGCACCGCGCCAATGCATACCAGGACATGCTCGACGCCATGGCCGCCGACATCCGGCGCAAGGACCAGCGCCGCCAAGAGCGCCGCGCCCAGCGCGACATGCTGCAGACGACACTCACGCGCCTGCAGGAGCAGCAGCAGTTTATGGAGTCACAAATCAAGAGCTACGAAACCTGCATGGACCGCGGAAAGCACGCCATGCAAAAGCCCACGTCCCGCCGGCGCCGCCTCATGGACACGCTCCCCTTCTCGCCGCAGTTCTTCCACCAGCGCAGCCTCAAGGCCGCCGGCATGATGCCCACATACGGCTCGTACCGCTACTCGGCGACACGCCTGCACGCCAAGGGCATCCTGGCCTACATCGAGCGGCCCGACAACCTCGCGATCGATCAGCTGTCCTTCACCATCGCCAGCGACCAGGTCGGCGTCTTTGAGCTCGAAGCCAGCGTCGGATCCATCGTCGCAGGCAACGCCACACTCAGGATGGACGACCTCCTCGAAGCTCAATACGCGAACCAGACGCACGTCGGCATGCTCGACGGCGCCATCCAGTTCCATCTCACGCCCCTGATTCGGTTCATTAATAAGAAGTTTTATACGTGATACCCGTAGTCGTACGCTTACTTGCCCTGCGCCGCTCGGATCTCACCACGCAGATCCTCGATCTCCGCCGCCTGCGCACGCCTCTCCTCCTCCGTCGCCAACGTCACCCACAACAAATGCATCGCAAAGTACGTCGCCGTGCTGTACGCCAACACACGGAACATGGGCGGAAAAATCTCACGGTACACCAGCGCATGCCGCGACTTGGCCCCCGTCGAATACGACCGCGCTACCACGCCGCGCGTCGCTCGCACACCCGCTCGCAGCATCCACATCGTGTCCCACGTCCACCCCCCAGCGCCGCCGCCCCGAGGCGTCCCCGCCGATCGAAGCGCTTAGTCATCCAAGACCCACCCACCGCGCCACGTCCCTGGCGGCGGCCATGCTGCGGCACTGCGGCACGCTGATCTGCGTCGTGCTCCAAGGCCGGCATCTCACACGCAAGCGCACGCACGACACACAGGACCCCGTCGCTGAGGTACGCATCGACGGCACCCGGCTCCGCACACTGCCAGACAGACGCGGCGGATCCGCACCTCTTTGGGACGAGCAGATGCAATTCGAAATCGTCGACAACGGTACGTCGCCCCACACACTCGAACTCGTGTGCTACGCTACCGACAAGGAACCCGACTATATCGGGCGCACCGCCATCGACCTCACGCCAGCTCTTACGCAACGGCAGTACGATCGCTGGCTCAGCCTCACGCACCACGGCCAGTGCACCGGTCAAGTCTACGTCGAGCTCACCTACTACCCCTTGCCCCAGCCCCTCGACATCGCATCCCCCGCTTCCACGCCACCCACGCCATCGCATCCGCACACGCCTCACGATACCATGGCCGCCGACGACGCCGCACAAGCTCTCGCTTCGCCGAGCCGCGACAGAGGCCGCTCCATTCCCGCACCCACACACACCTCCTCCCCACCCCCCGCACCGCCGCGCACACGGCCGCCACACACATCCATACCGACGCCACCCAAAAGCAGCCCCCGCTTCGTGGCTCCTATACCCGGCACACCATAGCCCTACTTCTCCATACGCCGATCGAGCGCAGCAAACATCGTAGAGCTCGAGTTGTACTGGCCGCCGGGAATGCCACGAAAGCGCTTGCGCATATCCCACAACGACCGCTTGCAGTCCACAAAGCCGTAGTACACCTGCTGACACTCGGGCGGCAGCGTATCACGGTACTTGGACATGCACTCTTTCCCCGAGTGGCCGTGCACACGCATGCAGTCCGACTTCTTCAGGCATTCCGCCAGCTCGGCGCGGATGCGATCACAAACGCCATGCATGAAGAAAGAGGCACCCCACGTGGCGAGCCTCCCAGACCCTCCACGGCGGCAGCGCTGCCCTCGGCTGACGCGCCTCCACTCCAATCACGTGGGTGGGAAAACGGGGGCTTGACGCCATGGCGAAACGCCGCGACCCGTCTGTGTGGACACGCGGAGCGGGACCATCGGCATGTCGGCCGCAGACGCTGAGCCGGCCACGTCTGGCTCCATGAATGCACGCAGCATGTCCACTTCGTCTTTTACCACTGCCGTACCACCCACGTTCATCGTCACAGAGGTGCCGGACGTGCCCCCCGAAGACGACACCTATGCCTTGGCAGGCCAGACAGAATACACCCAAACCGAGGAGCAGAGGCTCGAAACCCGCCACGTCGAGGAATATCTACGCCGCATGTCGGAGAAGCACCGCACGCAAAAGCGCGCGCGCCACAATCAGCCCCAGGCAGCATCCACCAGCGGCAGCACAGGCCTCGTCCGCCGGATCAGCACGTCGCTGTCCCGCGTGCCGTCGCTCCGGCACCAGCGCCGTGCGCCATCGGAACAGCCCTATGAAAATACGACGACTGGCAGCGCTTACGAGATGACACCGTCGCATTACGGCGCACAGCCAGCACCACTGCACGAGGTGCCCCACTCGACGATACAGGGCTACGAGCCCATTGCAGGCGACGCGGACGAATCACAATCTCCGTCGGTCCACATACCCGAAGCATCATACAGTCGGCAAGAGCTGCATGATCAGACCCCGCTGAACAGAGCGCCCACGGGTGACATGTCAACCATATCCTTGGAGGACCTCCATGAGCCTCGGGAAGCACTCGACGCGCCTGAGTCGGCCGTGATCTCCTCGCCGACCGACATGTCCGACGCATCCGCGGCGCAACGGCGCCTGCATGCGCGAAACTTTCCCACCGTGACGGCCGGTAAAGCCTCCAGCAAGCAGATGCAGCGCACACTCACACAACGGCAACGCGCCAAGGCCGGCGGCTCATGGGCACCAACGATCCCTGAAGGCGATGCCCATGCCGACGTCGGGATACCACGCGACCTCAACTCGGAGGCGCTCGGCGCCAGTACGAACGTCAAGAAAGACGACCCATTCGAGACGCCGCCCTTCTCAGCTTCGCTCGGTCGCTCATCCAGCACGGACCTGCAGGAACTGCCCCTACAGTCTCAGTCGTATCCCTCAGCGGTGCTCATGACCACGGACTCGGCAGCGACTCCATCGCGTGACCTAGGCACGTCGGAGCGCAAGAACCGGTGGTATTGGTCGGATCTCCTCCTTGGTTGTGGCCTGTGCGACACCACGAACGAGGAAGACGAACAAGCAGCGCGCACGAATCCCATGGAATAATGAATGCATAGATATCTAATCGTACACTAGGTCTTGACATGCAGACGCTGGAGCTCAGCATCCCATGCCCGCTGGGCCTGCTCATCAGGCTCAGGCTCGTCCGTGTCAGATGGCATAGATGATGGCGGGGACGTCGGCTCAGAGAGCGCCATGGGCACGCCGACCATCGCACGCGCCATCTGCCACAGACCCCACTCCCGCTCGGCCACCGACGGCGCCAGCAGCGCATTGAGAAACGGCCACACATGCACGCCCCAGTCATGCGTCGCGACGTACGTATCGACACGCGGCAGCCGCCGCGTCCACGCCGCAATGTCCTCAGCCATCAGCTCGTGCTCACCCCACAGCACAGAAAGGTTGACTCGCTGCGCAATATCGTGCCATTCGCCCAGCACAGGCGACACGTTCACATGGTTCATCACAGGGTGGTCGTTGTTCGTGTCGTACAGTTGGGCGCATGGCACGGCATCCGTACGGGCCTCGGCCGCTTCAACGGCTCGCGTGGCCAGCCACAGCGGCTGGCTCAGCCAGGTGCGAAGCCATATGCACGGATACGATGGCGAGCGCAGAAGCCTCCGGACAAGTCGGCTTGCCGGTCCTGCCACGCGTCGCGGTCGAGGCAAAATCTGTGTATAGACCTGCGCAAACTGATGCAGGTTCGCGGACGTCACAATGTCGAGCGGCGCTGCGCATGGGTGAGATGGGCGACGAAGATCCAGCCATGGGCTCAGCAGCACAGCGCGCGCGGGAAGCGGGAGCGACGACCACGTCCGACCACCAAGACGCGAGTATCCTTGGCCATGCAGGCACAAAAGCATGCTCATGACAAGATTGCCGCCAGCGCTGTCACCGGCGAGCACGATGCGCGAAGCAGGGATACGCTCGCGCTCCAGCAAATGCGCATAGCATCGTAGCGCCTCGACGAGCTGCGAAGGGAACCGCGCCTTGGGCGCCAGTTCATACTCGAGCGCCACACACTCAACGTGGTGTCCCTTGGTATACGACAAGACTCGCAAGAGGGGCTCGGCATACAGGGCAACGGAGCCCAGCGCAAAGCCGCCACCGTGCACATACAGGACGACGGTGCGTGACGACGGAGGTGGCGATGCCGTCGACGATGCCGGAACGCTGCGCATCCAATAGGCCCGGAATCCATCCTCCTTATGGTGCCCATACGCACGAATCAGAATGGCAGCTGCGCCGCCCGTGCGCCAACGCAAGAACGGCGCCATGGAAAGGGAAGAGAGACAGATGCGCGGAGGCAAAAATGGCATCACATGCATGACCTTCCTCATCATACACAGCATATACGCATGGAAGAAGCTCAGCCCCGCAGGTCGGGACCACACATCACGCCAAAGATGGGTGGTGTGGTACACAAACATAAAGTACATGAGATCGAGCAGCTCAGCAATCGAGCACGAGCACAGAAGACGGTACATGGCTGAAAGCATCATGACCACAAGATCTGAGAAATAAAAGCCGCCCACGAGCGGCGCCTTGACTCGCATCGACGACCTGGACCCATCTTGTGCTGTGCGCACCAGCAAGGTATCAAGGCCCAGGCCACTCGATGTGCGCATATGCCGAGTACGCTGTCCACGCGAGCGTGGTGAGCCACCTTGCCCGACATTCATGCCTGTGGGTCAAGGCAGAGAAAGGACGCGCGGCCCTCGCTTCCGAGGCGCCACCGGACTCGGAAAAAAAACCCTGATGGGCCTGATGATCGACAGGCACACCCAATGACTAAGCGATGAGGTCCATGACATGTGCGCCCTATGTGACATCAAGTGGTGAAGAAGAGGGAGGTATATAGAGTTAATCGGAAGCGTCGTCAGACACAGCAAACACTTGCTCCTTCGCAAAAGGCTCATCAGTGTCCAGAGGCTTCGCGTGGAACACTACCGGCTCGCGCCATTGTGCATCGCGTTTGAACGCCCAGGCTTTGATGACCATAAGGCAGAACGACCAGCAGAAAACGAGAGCAATGAGCGAGATGGCCAAATTCAGCACGGCCATCACGTCGGCATAGTCGGCCCGCATAGCAGCGAACGACACCTCCTCATTCGAAAGCATGAACAGGAGACCACCGCAGCACAGCGCAAACGACGCAAGCGCCTCCGTCGGAGGCCGACTCGGCAGCGTGCTCACCGGCGGACGGAGCCACATGAAAAAGTAGGTAAGCCACCGGAAGAACGCAAAAGCCGCTAGCATCTCACCCCACAGAATGTGAATCTGCACCTCGTACACATAGTCCTGGTGGTGTGCGGCCATCGCCACGCCCGTCACGCCAATGACCAACGATGGGAACGGATTAAAGCTCTGGACGTACGATGGCGGCTGTGCCTGAGCCTCTACCTCGTCCTCGTTCGCACGGGCAGGCGTAGCAGCTGGATGCGTGTGGACAACCGCATAGCCGAGAATGTTCCGCACTTTGTTCGACTCGAGCGCCATGCCGATAAGACCAATGAACCAGAACATCACCGCAATCGAGATGTGCTGGATCTGCTTGATCGTGTAGGGGTCGCCCGGCTTGGCACCCAACCGCTCAAGCCACGTGTTCGAAATGCCGTACAAAAAGATGACCAGGCTCTCGACAAACTCGGCAGACGGCATGTTTCGACGCCAGAACGCGGCACGGCTATGCGTCGAGTTTTCAGGGGTGGGTCGCTTGTTCCATGCCCAGCCATACTCACCAAATGCACCGAGGTATCGCGCAAATGTCAGTACACCATACCAAAAGAAGATGGCGCCCTTGATACCGTGCGCGAGGCACACATTCTTGTATCCCCGACGGCAGGAACCAGTGTAGATCGCAATAGCAACGTAGACAATCACAAAAGCCAGCGGCACAAGACCACGTGAAACGGTCGTGTAAATCATGCCCAGCGTAAAGGACAAGCGTGGGAAACGATGGACAAACCGCTCATAGGGACGCCGCATGGGTATTGGTATCGACTTGTCCTCCTCGGCGGACACCGGCGAGTCGAGTAATGGCGCGCCTGGCTCGCGCTCCTGATCAAGCACACCAAACCCATGGCTACTCTCCGCAGTGCCAGGACCGGTCGACAACACCGGGTCTGTGAGCGCGCCATCGGTGCTTCCGGCCGAATGTGACATACTCATCGGGAACGACTCCTCGCGATCGTACAGACCCGGCGAGGAGCCCTGAGTAAGCACGCGCATGAGGGAGCGTAGGTCATTCCACGAACGCAGACGACCACGCACCAGCGGCACGATCAGTAGGACGAGTTTGGCTGCCGGAAGACCAAAGCAAATCATCGACAGCAAGAAGTAGGCAATCACGAGACCTGGCAGCGCACTCGGTGGGTACAGCTCAGGCGTCAGGGCAAAGTACAGCCGACCGAAGAAGAGCGAAGTCGTCAGAATAGCCAGATACAGTAGCGAGAAAAGAGGAACAAGTGTCGAGTGAGCAGTCTGTAGGCACAGCACCGCAGGCAGCAGGATGAAGCATGCCACAATAAAGAGGGTAGCGGAAAATATAGCCAGGCCTTTTTGGCGAGCGGGTTCAGAAACGCCATCGCTTGTTCGCCATTTGATATCATCACGCAAGGCATTCCAAGTGACGTTGTAGTCAATATCACCCAGAGTGCGCCAGTAGCCCCCTGAGGCACCGATCACGGAACGGTTGGGCCACATGGCCTGAATACGCTCCGCATCGACACTCACAAAGCGGCGCAGCTCAGAGAGGCGGCCTAGGCCGGAGGCAAAGTCCCATTCAACATAGCTCAGAGGCACGGCGCCCTTGCGAATAAAGAGACGCGTCTCATTGAGATTCTCCATGATGGGATCGGTGCCGTGGGCGTGGGCATGAAGATTCGTGTGATTAATGCGCGGACTTGGGTATAGGCCCCAGCCGGCGACGTCGGCACCGATAGGGTGATCGATTTGATCTGCTGCAATGCAGTCTTTCATGTCAGCGTTGGCCCATTTATCAGCGAGCGTCGGCACTGAGCAGAACGCAGGCCACTGCTCCGGCGTAATAGAGTCATAAGAAAAGCCCGAGCTTTCATGTCCATGATCATGACTGTGGCCATGCTCTGCGTCGTGCGTCGTCAGGGATACAGGCGCCATTGAAGACGAAGGCGCCACCGAAGACAAGGACGTAGAGGAAAGCCGCGCTGTGCTCGAAGGCGCAGCAGGAATCTGCGAAACCGACAAAGATGCGGCTGTTTGAGTGGATGTGAAGGAAGATGCAGGTGTCTCATCGTCGTGGCCACCATGACGAGCCTCCATGATGCCCGTAGGTGACGCGCTCACACACGACATGCACAACAAATAAATCGCAAAGCACAGAGGGACAATCGAATACACCTTGACCCATGCACTTGCGTGCCTGGAGGCATGGCTACCAGGCAATCCCCTCATTTCCAGAATGAGCCTGTTTTTGAAAGCGACTAGGGAAGTTCAGCCCCGTGTCCCAACTACGCGTTGCCACCTTGGGTTGAGCGGTAGTGACGCGAATTTGTCAGGCCGCTTTCTTTCGAGCTTCGCATGCAGCAGCCAAGACCTGCACCCGTTAGGGTTGTTCACGTACCTGATTGGACCATCGATGCACCACGTGGCTCTGGAATCCTAGTATAGTCGGCCGGTAGTTCCGACTTGGTCGCGTACATCACATCTAGGAAATAAGTTTCACGCGCTACAAAAAAAAGCACACCACTACCAGAAGGCAGGCATTGTCTAGGCCACCAGCGTCGAGGGCGATGGCATGTCGACCTTGCTGCACCCGCAGTGGAAAGCAGCGGACGAACTGCCCGTAATCATTTCGCTGGGGAGGGCGAGCATCGCGTCACTCCACAGCGGCGACGTGTCCTCTTCGAACTGCGAGCGACGGAACAGGTCAGCAAGCACGTCGGAGCCATCACGTGGAGCATCTAAAAGGTCTTGCACCGTGCGCAGGCCCAGCTGGTCCCACACCTGCTGCAGAGCTTGCACAAGGTGACGGACGTGCTGCGACGTGTGCTCCGGAGTGGGCGTGATGCGCAGACGCTCTAGGCCCGTAGCAACCGTAGGATAGTTGATCGGCTGAACGTAGCAGCCGTGCTGGTTTAAGAGCAGGTCCGACGCCTGTTTCGCCTTCTCTGCCGAGCCAACGAGCACAGGCACAATGTGCGAAGGGTTGCTCTGGAGCGGAATGCCCGCATCGAGTAGCGCATTCTTGAGCTCACGTGTGCGAATCTGCTGCAGCTGACGCGTGTGGTTCGATTCCATCAGCACTTCCACGGCCGTCGCAGCGCCCGTTAGCACGGCCGGAGGCAACGTCGTACTAAAGATGAACTGCGGCGCATACGAGCGGATCAGGTCGACCATGCGGTGCGAGCCAGCGATGTAGCCACCCACATTTCCGTACGCCTTACCAAGAGTACCCGTGATAATATCGATCTTGTCCATCACCGTGCCACGCAGCTTACCAGGTGGCATCGTGGCATTGAGCATCCAGTCGAGATGTTCCGCCACACCAGCGCCGTGTGGGCCATACATACCGACAGCATGGACCTCGTCGAGGAACGTGATGGCGCCGTACTTTTTGGCGAGAGCAATCGTCTCCTCAATCGGTCCTATTGTGCCACACATGCTGTACACCGATTCGAAAGCAATGATCTTGGGCGTCGACAAAGGCAGGCTCTTGAGCTTGTTTTCCAGATCAGTCATGTCGTTGTGCTTGTAGATCATTTTGCGGGCACCACTATGCTTGATGCCCTGGATCATCGAGGCGTGGTTGCTGGCGTCACTTAGGATCACACAGTCCGGGAGCTTTGAGCCCAATACCGTAAGCGTCGCATCGTTCGCGGCATAGCACGATCCAAACACCAGCGCAGCATCCTTGCGGTGCAGACGAGCCAGCACTTCTTCCGCGCGCTCGACGTGCATGTTGTGGCCAGCAATATTGCGCGTACCACCAGCTCCAGCACCGTACTTGCTCAGTGTCTCGGCCATCGCAGACAGCACACGGGGGTGGCGCGACATGTTTTGATAGTCATTCGAGCACCACACCGTGATTTCGTGCGCCTCGTTCTCTGTCAGGTGGCCCATCGGCGCACGTTGAGCCAGGCGGTTCACGTTGTTAAAGTAGCGGTACGTATTGCCGTCGTGCTTTTGCTTCAGCTCTTCGTGGTAGAAGCGCTCAAAGTCGAAGCCAGGGTCCGTGGTCTTGGGAGGCTCAGGCAGGCGGCCCAGACCCGAGCCGGGCGTGCGCCTCTGGTACGGAGCTGCCTCGAGCGTAGCAGGAGCTGGCATGGAAGCCGCGGCAGACGGATTCAGCGATACCATGGATGCCTTGGCCAAGGTGCTCTGCGTAGCATACGTGCGCTTTTGCATCATCGAGGTGGGCAAGCGCTGGTGGGAGACGGGGCAGACGCCACCAGACATTTCGACCATCGCTTTCGGAAGCGGGTGAGGCACGACCATGTCGTTCACCGACGACGAAGCGCCGCCTACCGTGGTACCCGACGGCATGGTGTCCGTGGAGCAATCTGTCTCGGCGATCGACTGGCTCATGTACGGGCACTGCTTGACACGAGAGAGCAGTCCGCCGCTTGCGCCCGTGCGACTTGCCATGGAGAATGATCGTGCGAGATGGCACAGCGTTGCACGAGGCAGTCCACGCAGATACGGACACAGGCCCCGCAAACGGGACGGAGATACGCGCGTCAAGTCCATTTGGTGTGGAAGGAAGATCCTGGGCAGAATCAGGAGGCCCTTGGAATTTCCAGCGTGCGCAGAGCTGAATAACAAACCCCCTTGCCCCCTTGTGGCCACACTGGGAATTTCACTCCGCACCAGGGCCGTTCAGCGAATCACAGGGAATGGATTGGACAGCCACGATTCCACCCGTGCTGACTAAAATGTGTGCAGTCGGCGACGAGGCTGCGTCTGGCGCTGCTGCGTCCTTTTCTCATCGTTGACGTTGCTGCCCAGGATGAGCATGAGGCCCAACGCCCGTGTCCTTCGTGACATTGCCAAGCGGCATACGGTGCACTCGAACGAGCTCCTGCGAACAGCATACAAGTATATTGCCCGCAATACAACGCTTCCTTCGCGTGTGCGGTACATGGCTCAGCTGGAGCTGAACAACTTTCCCGCCAAGTCGCGCCCGGCTTTTGTGAAAGACCGCTGTATCGAGACGAGTCGTGGTCGTGGCGTGTTTACCGAGTTTGGTCTATGTCGCGTACGTATATGTGCCCTCTTACCCCAGTATCAATTCCGTCGGAAGGCCGTGCACCATGAAATTCCTGGTGTAGAAAAGGCGTCGTGGTAAGCTGCCGCGCTCTATGCTCGCAGAGCATGATACCAGTATGCGCTATCTCTTGTAGCTGCCATAGGTTCACCTGGTAGATCCACGTGTCTCATGCCCAGGGGAATTTGTCGCATAGCGAAAAAAAGGGCCATTTTGGGGTATAGGAGCCTACGGGTGCCGACTTCGCTATGAACGCTTGCGAGATTCGGTGGACGACTTGTGCTCCTGCATCTGTGCCGCACGGTACTGCTTCACGACGTTTGCCACAGACAGCACACGACGGTCGTCGTTGCGGCGCATATAGTATAGCTTAGCGCGGCGCGTGCGCGTCAGACCAGGTTGCCGCTTATCAGCGTTGGCGGCCTGCAGCACTTTGATATCCTTGATCATAGGGCTGTATGCGTGGTATCGCATTTCGACGCCCAGCTTGTGAGCAATGGTACGCAGAAGGAATGTAGTAGCAATGCCAGCACGACGCACGGCAATGAGCACACCAGCGAATGTCGTAGTGGATGTCTTGGAGCTGTTTAAGTACGACTCGACCATGACGATCGAGCCGGGCGGAATGCAGTCGGGCGAGCGACGCGAGAACAGGCGCGCGATGCGCTCATCTGGGTCTCGCTCCATCGTGAGCTGCGAATCCACGCGCTGCATCACGCCGCGAGTCATGTCTTTGACCTTGGGTGGCGGTGCACGAATCGCGTCGGGCGGGGGCGCGGCATGCGAACGACTCTTCACATGGGTAGCAAAAGGGTACGCATGTGCGCTGGGCATGGCGCCGACGGGCGCCTCGCTCTGCTCCTGCTGCTTCAAAGAGTACCGGGCCGAGGAAAAGGCACGAGGATACATACGCGGCAAGGCGCGGGGCACGATGCGCGGGGCCCACATGCCAATCATCCTGTGGGAAGAGAAAAAGAAGGGACGAGCTTCACCCCGTCGAGGGTCAGGGGCATTTATGCAATTTTTCCACTGGGACGCTAGCGTCGCGTGGGACGCATCGTGGGTTTCTTGGGCCGACGGCACGACGAGGTACGATGGCAGCACGCAAGCTGCAGACAGAGATAGATCGGACCTTTAAAAAGGTGTCAGAGGGCGTAGAGCTCTTTGAGGGCCTGTACGATAAGCTACAGACATCGTCGAACCAGGGCCAAAAAGAAAAGCTCGAGTCGGATCTCAAGACGCAGATCAAAAAGCTCCAGCGGCTGCGCGATCAAATCAAGGTGTGGCTGCAAAGCAATGAGATCAAAGACAAGAAGCCATTGCTTGACAACCGGCGACTTATCGAGACGCAGATGGAACGGTTCAAAGCGGCCGAGAAAGAAATGAAGACCAAGGCCTTTTCGAAAGAGGGTCTCATAGCGGCCTCGCGGCTTGGACCGGAGGAGAAGGCCAAGGTCGAGATGTCGCAGTGGCTCACGTCCATGGTTGATGAGCTGTCGCGGCAGATTGAGGTGGCGGAGGCAGAGATCGAGCAGGCCCTTGCCTCCTCCAAAAAGAGCAAGAAGGCGTCTGTCAAGGACGAGCATGTGAGCTCTATTGAGCACCGCAACGAGCGACGCAGCTGGCATATTTCGCGACTCGAGATTCTACTGCGCATGCTCGAGAATGGCTCACTAGAGGTTGATCAGATCAACGATGTCAAGGAGGACATTGCCTACTTTGTTGAGAGCAACAACGAAGACGACTTTGAAGAGGACGAGGGCATCTACGACGAGTTCAATTTGGACGACGAGGAAGAGGCATTCGGGCTCAAGGAGGCGGACGAGTCGACGGTGCAGGACTCATCCATGCCTACCGACGAGCCAGCTGAGGCACCGCCGGCGCCTGCGCCACCGCCTGAAGAGCCGCCCAAGGCGCCCAAGAAGGAAGAGAAGAAGAGCGCCAAAAAGGCGCCCGTGACCACAGAGCCTACCGAGCCCAAACCCGCACCAGAGCCAGCCCCTGCGTCCGCATCGGTCGCCTCACCCGCACCAGCGCCGGCACCGGCACCCGCGTCACCAGCGCCCAAGGCAGCGGCGCCGCCACCTATCCGATACGCCACGGCCGCTGCCGCCGCTGTGGCTGCATCATCCGCACAGGGCAGTGACGAACAGGCTTCACGGCCGGCACGGCCGCCGTCAGACGGCGACGCGCGTCTGCCTGATACGCTCTCGGACCTGGTCGTGTCGTTTGAGTGGGCGAAGCAAAAGTCGGCCCTCCGTGACTCGAATCTGCCGCACGCCCAGCATGCGCTGGCGACAAGTTATACGAATGGCGTGCCGGAGCCGCAGGACTCGGAGCGTCCCAAGCACTATGTGCCCAAGGACCCGTATCCGACGCCGCCGTACTATCCACAGACGCCGGCGAGCATCTTTGACAACCCCGCGCTGTACACCAAGTTCGATGTCGATACATTGTTCTACATCTTCTACTACCAGCCAGGCACGTACCACCAGTACCTGGCTGCCCGTGAGCTCAAGAAGCAGTCGTGGCGCTTTCACAAGCAGTACCTCACATGGTTCCAGCGGCATTCAGAGCCGCAAACCATCACGGACGAATACGAGCAGGGCGCCTACGTGTACTTTGACTGGGAAGGCTCATGGTGCCAGCGGCGCAAGAACGACTTCCGCTTCGAGTACCGCTGGCTCGAAGACAACTAGATAGCGTTCATACCCCGTTGTTAGATATCGAGCGCACCGAAGCGCACCTCGTTCCACAGGCGCAGGATACGCAGCACGGCCGCCACAAGGCCCGTGCCAGCCTCGAGCAGCTCATGGTCATGGCTCGGCGCCCATGCCTCCGTCAGCGTGAATGCCATGTCGCCCCACAGACACAGCCGCTCCACGCCCAGCCACCGTAATCGCCGGCGCTCGGTCACAAGACACGCGTACGCCTCCTCGACTCGCTCACGCGCCTGTGGCACGATCTGCTGTGCGGCGCTGCGCTCGTTGTCAATGCGCCTCACTTCTCGTTGCATGCTCTGTACGTGATGCATCATGCTCCGCAAAATCCTCTTGCGCCGCTGGTGCTCGACGTACAGCTGGATGGTGAGTGCCAAAAGTGACACAAACACACCTACACGCTCCAGGCCACGGCGCCGGCGCTGTAGCCACGGCGGCAGGTCCGCCACGGCAGACATGCCGAGCGCACGCCAAAACAGACCTGAACCTTGCAGGAACGAAGCCACATCAAATGACTCGCCCACATGCGCCAGGCACTCGCCTACCTGCGCCAGTGAGTCCAGCGCACGGTGTGGCGCCACATCCTGGGCGCCTCGCTGGCTCCGCACGCGGCACTCTTTGCCCAACGTATATACCCACCAACTCACCAGCACAAGCCGCCGTACATTTGCGACGCCCTCCGTCGCCACGAGCAGCCCGTGCCGAATTCGCTTACGCCCACGTAGACTTGACAATCGCACGAACGCATAGCCCGTGGGATTCCGTATCGCCTCCCATGCCGTCGTGGGCGGCGGCGCTCGTGCGTGTACGTGTAGGAGCAGTAACGAGAAACGCAGCGCCTGCAGTGCATTGTCTGTCGCATCCCAGCACAGGAGCTCGTGCCATGGGATGGGAGCGTCATCTTCGCAACGGCGTGCCACACGGCGCACCGCGGACGATGCCATGCCCAATCGTGGCGTGAGCTCTCCCAACGTGGGGTAAAAGAAAAATTGTGCTCGCACCCAGATTTGAACTAGGGACCCTCTCATCAACTTCGCCGGAACGCAGTACGAGTGAGAAATAATAACCACTATACTATACGAGCCAATCGATGCAAGCCAAGGTCTTGTGCGGCGCCATGAGGGCGAGCCGGTGTGAGGGGACGCAAAAAGTGTGCTCGCACCCAGATTTGAACTAGGGACCCTCTCATCAACTTCGTCGAGACGCAGTACGAGTGAGAAATAATAACCGCTATACTATACGAGCCACGGCTACGAGGAGCTAGGCGCTGTAAGCATATTGGAGCTGCCTGTCTGTGTCTGGCGGTACGTCCTGCCCGACGCCGGGTGGAACCGTGGATCTTGACATCCTCGAAAGCTACCAACATTATAGAGTAGATGCGTCAGAAAGGAGGGAGCTTCGTGGTCGAGAGAATCGCTGGGCGATGGGAAGCGACGTGATGTCCGTGGAGGCTCGTTCTGGTACCTCTTGCACGGTTTGCATCGAATCCTGGGACAAGTCGGCGGGGTGCCATTCCTCTGCGTTCTCGTGAGCATCTGGGTCGAGAAATAGGGCCTCTTCTGCATCATTATCGCGCAGGCTGTCCCTATCCGTCTCGCTGGGACGGGCAGGGAGTGGCGCCTCCTCCTTCTTGTCCACTTGGGCGGCTTGCGCCGTGGTCTCCGCCTCCTCACACACGGGTGATGGCTGTGGGGCGCGAGGCCCGATACCTGCATGCGCGACCAGCGCGCCATCTACAGCGGGCTGAGGCTTGTCCAGCAGCGGCGGTGGGGATGCCTTGTCGGGCTGGGTCGGTCGTGCACGTTCGTGGAACAGCCTAGGTCGGCACCGCACGAGCGTCATGGTGAGGGTGCTGGAGATTTGGAGGGAGGGCGATAGAACGAGCGCGAGGTTGGAGAGTGTCATTTTCGTGCACTCCACGTTCTTGGGCTCCGTAAGGACACCGAGGTGCTCGGTGATATCGCGCAGCAGGTACCATTCGTAGAAGGGCAGGCTTTGGATATAGGGCTCCAGTCGCGTGGCCAGCACGGCGTCGTTGGACTCCTCGGCACAGATCTGGTCCATAGCCGCGGCTATCTCGTGCGGCACGATCGGCGCGGGCAGCTCACGGAGGTACATCTTGAATACGCTGCACACCGCATGCACGTCGAGATCCGCCGGGCTGATCTCAGCCATCGCGAGATCCGTGCCGGGCGACTCCCACAGCGCACGGAGCCTTGCGGCGTGCGATGATCGTCCAGGGACGCGGTAGAGGCCCTCTTCGTAGATGCCCCACTTTTCCAGGCTCTCGATACAGCGTGTCACGATGCGCGGCACGACAAAGTGCCGTGTCTGCTCGCGAGATAAGAGCGGCGGGCGGTCGCTCTGGTCCAGATCGTGGGGCAGGGGCGCGGCGGCATCGCGCAGGCGCATGCCGAAGAGCGCAGGCTGACTGGGCGTGGCCTCTTCGGTGAGGGATGTATTCGTCCGGAGCGACTGCGTGCTAGACGAGCTCGAGAGGACCGACGACGAGCGCAGCGCACGCAGTCGCGTCGCGCGCGTCGGTGATCCGACGCTGTCGCGCCATTCGATCCATGCGCGTGTGGCAGAGGATGGCTCGCCGCTGCGGAGCCCGCGGATCGGCATGAACAACGAGCGCCGCCGCGTCTCGTGCCGTGCCGTGTCGAGCGGCGGCATGCGTCGGTGTACGGCGGGCGGCGCACGAAGCCGGAGGCCGCGCATGGACCCCAAGAGGCTGTGGGAGGTGGGCAGCTCGGTGTCGACGTGCGACGAGCACGTCGGTGCGGACGAGACGTCGGTCATGCTGGCATTCGTGGGCACGACGTCGGCGTCTTCGTCCGTGTCTTTCTTCGGCTCAGCGAGCCACGGCACACTCAGCGGCATCACGGGCGGCGGCGCATGCAGCTCGTCTGCTGCCTTTGCGGGCGACGGACGCGGCGAGCTCGACGCCGAGGGCGGCGCGGGCGTCTCCACAAGCGCGGCTACGTCGCTGGATGCACGCGATGCCATGAACGACGAGCGCGAGCCCTCCGTGCTCGGGCGCGCACCCCTCGCGCCGAAGCGCATCGACTTGACCTTGTGGTTCAGACTCCGAATCGATCGCTGCGTGCTTTGCAGCGACACGAGGCTCGGCGACGCGAGCGACGCACCGATTGCACGCCGCGGCTCCGCGCCCGCCGCACTACTCTCTGCCGATGACGTCGCAGCGCCCGCACCTGGCTGCCCATCGCCGCCGATCGCGCGGTTGAGTCGCGTCAGCAGACTCGGCATACAGAGCGGGTGGCCGTCGTTGGGGAGGCGTCTCTCGGCCGGAGCGTCCCATGGCGGTCAGGACACCCCGAGCCTCACGTGCCTGTTGCCTCCACGCCATCATCGATGGGCGCCTTTCGAGCCTCGCTTTCGTTGGACGAGGCGAATCGTGTGCGCCTTTCGCTGGGGCTGCGGCCGCTGGAGGTGGACGATGAGACTGGTGCCGATGAGCGCGTCGTGCCTGAGCGCCCAGCTGAGCCTGTGGCGCGCGACGAGGCGGTGGCGACGTCGCACGCCCCGCAGGGACCGACGCTCGGCCAAGGCGCGTCGATGAGCGCGCGCGCATGGATCCAGCATGCACGTCGCCAGGCGCAGGTGCATGCCGCGGAGCGCGCTGCGCAAGCGGACAAGGAGCAGGCGGCGGCGGCGCCGCCTGCGTACACGTCGCAGGACACGCACGGGCTGCGCGTCGCTCACGACCTCGCTGAGCTCGATGGGCATGAGCGCATTCTCACGCTGCGTGATGCAGGCGTGTTGGATATGGAGGAGGACGAGCTGGAGGAGGCCATGACACAGAGGCGTGCGCCGCCGAGTGCGTCGTCAGGCGTGCTTGACAAGTACGACCACGTCGAGACGCTCGATGCTCCGGCGCCACGAGCCGACGTGGGCTTTCGGCTGGGTGAGGCGATGGATGCGCCTTTGCGTACGGAGGCACTGGCGTCCGAGTCTCGCCACGCGCAGCATGTGAGTCTCGACTATGAGAAAAATGTGCCCGTGTCCGATTACGACACGGCCTTCAAGAAGCGGAAAAAAAAGAGCCGCCAGCCGCGCCGGGTGTGGGTCGAAGAGAGCGCTCCGGCCCGTGCCGAGGCGCTCGTGGACGACGACGAGCTGGCCGCGAGTCTGGCGCGAGCGCGTCGGCAGCGCGCGAAGGCATCGATGAAGAAGGTGACGCCCGCGATGGTCGCCCAGTCCGTGGCGGCCCACCAAGACGAGGCGCCCGCGGCCGATGGCCTGCTGTTCGATGGGACGTCGAACTTTGTCCAGCAGATTGTCGAGCGAAAGGAGGCGCCACGGCGCTCGGCACCCGAGCACGCCTCGCCGGCCGCCGATGCCGAGGCACCCGAGCACGCCTCGGCACCCGAGCCGCCCTCGCCACCTGTGCCTGCCTCGCCGCACGCCCCCGTCGACGAGGCGCCCGCCACGAGTCCCACCGACGCCCCCCACCCGGCCGCGGAAGCGGACCCATCGAGCGTCGCGTCCGTGCTCCAGTACCTCCGCAGCCAGGGCACCCTCGAATCGACCTCGTCCGAGCAGCGCGAGCATGAAAAGACGCAGCTGCAGTACGATGCATGGCTCCACCGTCATCGAGGCCACGCTGACGACGACGACGACGCCCAAGCCATCATGGACAAGTTCAAGGACTACAAGCCCGATATCAAGATCGAGTACCATGACGAGTTCGGACGCACCCTCTCGACGAAGGAAGCGTGGAAGCAGCTGTCCCACACATTCCACGGCACAGCTCCCGGTCATCGTGCGCAGGAAAAGCGCCTGCGCCGCATCGCCGAGGAACAGCGCCGCGAGCGCATGCTCGCGGGCGACACGAGCGCCATGACGCAGGCCTTCCAGGCACGCTCTGAACGCACGGGCCAGGCACATATGGTCCTCAGCGTCGGGCACCACGATCATGCGCCGCACCACTTTGACTTGGGCGCCCCGCCGCGTCTAGAACTGTCTCTTATACACATCTCCGAGCCCACGAGACCTCTCTACATCTCG
>OJMA01000029.1_pt1 | contig 110087 bp, 81 predicted proteins | sample 1596921 | NCBI WGS metagenome assembly OJMA01 (sample SAMEA3904682, study PRJEB24821) | metagenome | biome: Builtin; feature: hospital; material: surface | place: USA | collected 2013-06-06
GGGCTCGGAGATGTGTATAAGAGACAGAGGCGGTCGGTCCTGCGACATCCAGCTGCCTACCGCCATGCCCGTAGCCACGATGCCGCCCAGCACCCATAGACCGCGGCTCTCGCTCTCGTTTAGCGGGCGACGCGCGGACGGCCGCGCATGCGACGTCGACGGCGCGACCGACGGATCGATCGGCACGACACGCGTCACCTCGGACGCCATGCTCGACAGCGCGCGCGACGACGCGTGCGAGGCGGTGTGCCACGTTTGCTCGAGCTTCTTGTGCGCCTGCGTCGGCAGAGCGTCGCTAAGCACATCGAGGACGACGTTGCGCGACGAAGACGGCCCGCCGTGCTTCTCGGACCACGCGAGGCCGCCGATGTGCGCGACGTCTGCGTCCTGAGCGACGCGGTACATGCGCGGTACATGCGGCAGGATCAGGTCCGACTCGCGCGTCGGATCCGTGTAGTTGTGCGACGTCGGGTCGGTGAGGGGCTTGATCGAGGGGATGTACTGTGCCTCGGGCTCGGCGAGCGGCTCGGATGGGATCTGGACGTCGAACGTCGGCGTCGATGCCTCGGGCGTGAGCGCAGGCTGGCCGCGCACGGCGCCCGTCTGCGGCTGCGCGGCCTGCGGCGACGACGACGACGTGCCGGCGCCTTGGCCCTGGCGCACAGCCGTGGCGCTCACGACGGTGCCAGGCTCCATAGGCATCGAGGGCTGCTTCTCTTCGAGGTCCTGGACGGCCTGCCTGCCCTTCTTGGCGCGGCTCTGGGGCGCCTTGTCGGCGCTCGCGAGCGTCGAGCCCGCCCGCGTCATGTCACTCTGCTTCAGACGCTGCACGAGCTCCGCCTTGCGGCCGGACGTGGTCAGACCGCGCTGACGAAGCAGGGCGCGCAACTCGGTGACCTGCTTCGTGTCGTAGCCTTCGTTCGTGAGGAGCACGGTCGAGACGAGCGAGCGCGACGGCGCCGCCGTGCTCCGGCTGAGCGCACGCAGACTCGGCGTAGAGATCGTATGCTTGACACGCCACATGCGAGAAAGGCAGGCGGCGGCGGAGCGCCGGCCGGCGAAGACAAACACTCGCTGCCGCGCCGAGCGGTGATTGGCCCGTGACATGGCCCTCCACGGCGCGCTCGCGTGGAGCAGCGTGCGTCGTGTCCCGTGACCCATCCTCCACGCCTGCCACCATGGCCCCCAAGGCCGCCAAGCAGGTTTTGCCGCCGAATCCGCCGGCGGATGAGACGCGCACGTTGCCGCTGGCGTACACGTCTTTCCATCCGCCGCCGTTTGTGAATGCCAAAAATGTGTCGTCGTCGTACCTCAAGACGGAGGCGCAGACGTGGGTGTCGCGCTCACACCGCCCGACGAAGCGACCCAAGACGGGCGACGACGGCGACGACGGCGACGACGATCCCGCGTCGCGCCGCCTCGTGATCCATATCGGCTCGGAAGCGATCCGCCTCGGCCGCGCCACGGATCTGTACCCGACGGTGGTGCCGCATGTCCTGGCGCGCCAGCTGCCGCATCCGCGCGCGCAGCCGGCGCGGCCGCACGCCACCGAGGCCCAGCTCGAGATGCTGCGCGCCGAGCTGCGCTCGATCATGCGGCAGTACAAGCTGCGTCCCGTGAGCAATGGGTGGCAGTCGGCGAACAGCTACAACTCGTCGGTGGAGCCGGAGCCGGTGGCGGCGCACAATGACGTGTACCACGTGGGCTTTGTGGACGAGGGCGACGCGTCGGTCGTCGTGGGCCACGAGGCGCTGCGCCTGGCGTCGCTGTCGCGCCCGAGTGCGTGGCGCCTGTTTTCGCCGTGGACGCGCGGCATGCTCAATGTGACGGGCTATGCGGCCGAGTACGGCGACGCGTGTATCGAGGCGCTGCTGGGCGATGTGCAGCGGATCCTGACGCATGCGATATCATCGGCGCCGTCGAAGGCGTCAGGGCCGGCGGACGCCGCGGACGATGCGGGGCTCGGCATCCCGACGTCCGAGTACGGCGACTATGCCGTGCTGCTCCTCGTGCCGGACTCGTTTTCGCGGAGTGACTTGCGGGCGCTGGGTCATGTGCTGCTGCGCTACATGGGCTTTTCGGCCCTGCATGTACAGACGGAGGGCCTGTGCGCGACGTTCGGTGCCGGCCTGAGTGCGGCGTGCGTCGTGGACGTGGGCGCGACGAGCATCGGCATTTCCTGTGTGGAAGAGGGCCTGGTGCTGCCTGAGACGCGCGTGGCGCTGTCGTACGGCGGCCAGGACATGTCGCGCTTCTTTGGCGACGTGCTGCGTGGCTCGAGCTTCCCGTACACGGATCTGCAGGAAGCGCGGCTCGCGGATGCACAGCTTCTCCAGGACCTCAAGGAGCGATTCGTGACGCTGCAGCCGAGTCAGGTCGGTCTGAACTTGTACGATTTCATGGTGCGTCTGCCGGGCGAGACGGCGCGCAAGTATGCTCTGCGGCTGTACGACGAGCCGATTCTCGCGGGTCTGATGCTCTTCCACCCGGACGTCGCTGCGCCGCCGCCGATGCCGCGACGACCGCTGACGTGCGCGCAGCCGGCGCCGGCGGAGGAGGCGGACGAGCCGGAGCCGACGGCTGTGCTGGCCGCTGCGAATGCCTCGCTGGGTGGTGACGAGGCGGTGGAGCTGTGTGCGTCGGCCGTGCTGGACATGGCGCCGACGCTTGCCATGTTGGGATGCGTCTCTCGGCGTCTTTCGCCGCAGGTCGCGGCGCTCGTGGATATGCGGGCTGACGAGGCGTCTGAGGAAGCGCCGCGCGCCGCGCCGACGATTCCGCAGACGTCGGCGATGGCGACGCAGGCCGCCAAGTGTGCGTCGGCGGCGGCGCAAGCGGCGCAGGATGGCATAGACGTCGTGCAGGCGGCGTCTGTCACGCCGCTGGACCATGCGGTCTTTCGCAGTCTGCTCGCGTCGACGGGCACCGTGGATGGGTCGTTTGCGCACGGCGGCGAGGAGCGGCTGCGCCGCCTCGCGAACAATATTGTGTGCACCGGCGGGGCGGCGCGTATACCGGGGCTGTCGGAGGCGCTCGAGGCGCGTGTCTCGATGCTGCTGGCCGAGCACTATGCGCCGGCGGACGGGGCGCCGGGAGCGCCGACGACGGCGCCGCAGGCCGTGGTGATCCCGCCGCCGCGCAACCTGGACCCGGCGTCGCTGGCGTGGAAGGGCCTGGCGGTGATGGCGCATCTGGACGCGATGCAGGAGCTGTGGATCCAGGCGAGTGATTGGGACACGCTGGGGTACCGCGCCCTGAAGGAAAAGTCGCTCTTTTTGTAGAGTTGAATCTCTATGGCAGTCTAGGTATCCGTTGAGGGTATCGATGGCACTTAGGCCGTCAGGAAGGGCTCAAAAATAGCGTGTGGCCGCTTAAAGTCGTTGTGCACGACGTTGACGAGGAAGTAGGTATCAAACACATGCTCGAGGAGGCGGCGCGTCGGCGAGTCCGGCTCGTACTGTGCGGCCCAGCAGCGGCCGATCTGGAAGGCCTCGTCCTTCCACGCGAGGAACGACATGCTCTCGACGATCGTCGGCTGCAAAATCTCGCAGTGGGGGAAGCAGCCCCACGTCACGGCGTTCGGCGCGTCCGACGTCGTGTTGGTGCGCATGTCGCCCTGGGCATTGACGGCGTGGTACGTGATCTGCGGGTGAGCCTCGATGCGCGCGATGAGCTCGTCGAGCTTGTGCGTCGACACAAAGAACTCGAGGTACGCCTTTTGGTACACATAGCCATGCGGCGGGCCCCAGCCATGGACGGGGTCCGTGCTGGGAGCGCCGTCGACGGCCGGCTGCGAGTTGATCGTCAGGAAGCCGCGCTCGTTCAGCTGCACGAGCAGCTGGTCGATCGTCTTGGTCTCCTTGGCGATCGGTGCATCGCTCCACGGCAGACTCGCGAGCTCGCCGGCGCAGAAGCGCACAAACAGGCGCTGGAGGTCCTCGACGCTGGTCGGCGTGCCCCACAGGGCGCGTGCCTCGTCCTGCGTGACGGGCAGATTCGGCTCCATGGTGCCGAGATCGCCAAACGCGGGCGAGCGCGCGTCGCCCCAGCGGCCGTTGGGATACTCGTCCCAGCCGTCGGTGCGGTTCACATAGCTCTTGGCCCGATTCGCCCAAAAGATCGGGCGGATGTTTTCGTCGCGGCGCTTGGGCGTCAGGCTCGGGCGCCACGGCAGCGGGTTGAGCTGGTTGACGCTCGGCGTGAGGCCGAGGTACTCGAGGAGCATGCGGCTGCCGCGCTCGAGGTTCATCGTGTAGATGTGCAGGCCATGCACGTCGAGGTCAGGATGGGCCAGCATCTGCCGGCACATGTCGCCGACGAGGCGCGTGCCGACGACGCGGACCTGCTCGTCGTCGTCCTTGACGGGGTCGAGTGCCTCGTGGAAGTGCGGCGGGACAAACGCCTGGAAGCGTGCGACGGCACGCGTAAACTGCCCGTAGTTTTGGATCGGCATCACGCCCGGGACGATCGGCACGGTAATGCCGGTCGCACGCACGCGGCGCGACCAGCCGACAAACGCATCCAGGTCGTAGAACATCTGCGTAAAGATAAAGTCGGCGCCCGCGTCGATCTTTTGCTTGAGGTGCTGCATCTCGACGTCAGGGCCGCCCGTCGCCTCGGGGTGTCCCTCGGGAAAGCCAGCGACGGCGATCGTGAAGTAGTCGCCGTAGTGCTCGCGGATGTACTGGACGAGCTCGTACGCGTGGGAGAAGCCCGCAGCGTGCGGCTCCCATGGCGAGCCACACGCAGGCGGATCGCCACGGAGCGCCAGGACATTGCGGCATCCGAACTCCTTGGCCTCGCGCAGCGCGACCTCAATCTTGCTGCGCGGCATGTTGGTGCACGTCAGATGCATGCACGTCTCGACACCAAAGTACGCATGCACCGTCTTGACCAGCTGCGTCGTCATATCCGACGTCCGGCCCCCGGCATTCCACGTAATGTCCACAAACTCGGGGCCCAGCTGACTCATGCGCTCGATACGGTCATACAAATTCTGCATGCCCTGCGGCGTGCGCGGCGGGAAGTACTCAAAGCTCCACCATACGCGGCCCTCGCGCTTCGCCCGGGCGATCTTGTGGGTGATCTTGCTGCTGTCGTCGCCCTTCATCGTCGCTGCGAGCCAAGCGCGGCGGCGCCAGCGAAGGAGGCCCCTGCCCACGTTCCTTCTTCGGCCGAAAGACGTACGCGTCGAGCGAGCGCCACGCGTCCCCTGTCGTGGTCGGGGATGGATCGTGCGACGCTGCGCCAGGCGCTCGTGCAGTGCCTGCTTCAGCGGCGCATGACGAAGCGAGCGGATGCGTACGCGGCGTACCGGCGGCTCGCGACGCATATGGGCGTGGACGAGGCCTTTGATGCGGATCTCGATGCGATTCACGCGAGTCTTGCCCCGCTCGGCTGGGACGTGCGGGCGTGTCACGACCAGGTGCGCGCTGAGCCGTACCTCCTTGTTGTGAATGCCAAGTCGGACGAGCTCGCGCAGGTCGCTACGCCGTACTCGGCGGCCGAGCTGCAGTACATCAAAGCTCTCGTGCATGCCATCTTTCATGCGCCACAGTACGCACTGCCATCGATCCAGGCGCTGCAGCTCGCGACGCATACGCAGCCTGTGCCGCTGACGAAGCAGACAGCCACGCAGCTCCTTGCCAATCTCGAGCGCCGCCAGTGGCTGCACCACCTGCCGTCCGGTGCGTATACCCTCACGCTGCGTGCCCTGCACGAGCTGGACACGTACATCCGCCACGAGATGGACGAGGCGTGTGTGCTGGAGTGCATGGCATGCTATGCGATTGTCACGCGCGGCGTGCGATGCGCTTCGTGTCGTGGCGCCGTGCACACGTCGTGCCAGAGCGCGTACGAGGCCGGCCACGCTACGTGCACCCTGTGTGGCGTCGCATGGCAGCCTGTGCCGGTCGGCGAATCTCTGTAGCGTCTACTACGTCAAACTAGGAGCGCTCACGGACGACCTTGTCGATCCAGCTGGCAATGTACTCCACGTTACTGGGGTTGAAGCCTGACATGCTCACCCGGCCCGTCCGCATGAGGTAGATGTGGCCCTCGCGGATGAGGCGGTCGCACTGGGCCTCGTCCAGGCCGAGGTACGAAAACATGCCGGTCTGCGTCTTGATGTGCTCCCACGAGCCGGGTGTGTGGAACTTGTTCGTCAGCAGGTCGTAGAGCTGTTCGCGCATCGAAATAATGCGCCGAGACATGGTCTTGATGTCGCGATCCCACTCGGCGCGCAGCTCAGGCTCGGTCAGGATCTTGGTCACGATGCGTGCACCAAACGCGGGCATCGTGCTGTTCTCACGACGCACGATCGTGTTGAGCTGCGACAGCACCGCCTCCGCCTGCGCGGACGAGGCTGTCGCGATGTGCAGCGCACCGATGCGCTCGCCATACAGACCGGCATTCTTGGCAAAGCTCTCGGCGACGAGCAGCGAGATTCCGCGCTCGGCAAAGAGGCGCACGGAAAACGCATCCTTGGCCGGGTCGCCCGAGGCAAAGCCCTGGTACGCCGAGTCAAAGAAGGCAAAGAGCTTCTTCTCGGCAAACAGGTCGGCGAGCTTCTTCCACTGCTCTTCGGTAGGATCCACACCTGTTGGGTTGTGGGCGCATGCGTGCAGCAGCACCACGGAGCCGTCCTCGAGGCTAGCGAGGTCCCGGTACATACCCTCGAAATGGAGCGAGCGGCTGCTCGAGTCATAGTACGTGTACGTCTGCGTCGACAGACCAGCCGCCTTGAGAATCGCAAAGTGGTTGGGCCACGTCGGGTCCGAGACGTACACCGTCTTGTCCTTCGGGAACGGGTAAAAGTCGTGCAGAAACACGGCACCGAGATGCACGGCGCCCGAGCCGCTGATGGTCTGGTTCGTGGCAATGCGCGCCTCCTTCACTACAGGAGCGTCGTCGCCAAACATGAGCTTGGCCGCGGCCGCCGTGAAGGGCGCATAGCCCGTGATGGGCAGGTACTCGTGGTTCAGCTTCGGGTCGCGCAGCAGCTCTTCCGTGGCCCGCCGGACGGCCGGCAGGACCCATGGCTCACCGTTGTCATCACGGTACGCACCGACACCCAGGTTGGCCTTGGTCTCTGATGGATCGTTCTTGTAGTTGACGGTCAGCGCGAGAATCGCATCGCTAGGTGCCTTGGGCACCTGGCTCCACAGAGCCTCATTCGATGAAAAGGCGGACATGGCGCGTTGGTAGGTGGTGGCGGGCGAGAGCGTGGCCCCGGGGCAGGCCCCTGCGTATGATGACATAATGATTAGACACCTCTCATATGCACATGGCGCTGAGAGGGAGGACGAGGAGGTAGATCTACAAAGGGGGGGGGGGTATGAAGGAGGCCGTCGCACGTCGTTAGTGTACGAGGCCGCGTGTGCCGACCGTGCGCTCGCTCTCGAGCTTTTCCTTGTTCGCCGCGAATGCTGCGCTGCGAAGCTGTTCCTGCTGCGCGCAGTTGTGGGTTTCAGGCAGGCGATGACGACCGCAAAACTTGAGGTGGCAGTGGGGGCACTCGCCGACGAGCTGGATCGCGGCGTCGCGGCATTGTTGATCGGTGCCCGCACCGTTTTGGCAGCGCTTCTTGGCGCCACCACGCAGACGCAGTTCGAGATGCAGCGTCGATTCTTTTTGGATCTGGTAGTCGCTCAGCGTGCGGCCGTCTTCGAGCTGCTTGCCGGCAAAGAGAAGGCGCTGCTCATTGGGGGGGATGCCCTGCTTACGCTGGATTTGAGTCTTTACATGATCCACGGTAGCTGACTCTTCGACGTCCAGCGTGATAGAGGAGCCCGAGAGTGTTTTGACAAAAATCTGCATGGTACACGCTGTGGAAGCGGCGTGTGACGTCTGCGCCGCCGTGTCGCTATATATGCACCCTGCCAGCGGATGTGGAGGTGGCGCTGACGTGGGAGAAAAAAAAAGGCCACGCAAGCGGTGATCGAGCACGTCAAGTTCGATCGTGGGTGGAGGCAAAGAGACGCGCCGCGGGCATGTGCTCCCAAGTGGCGTCGTCGATGTGCTCGATCTGATCGCGCGCTTCGCGCCATGCATCGAGGCTCTTGGAGCAGTAGGCACGCTGCATGCGTGCAAGATCGAGCATGAGCTGCTTGATGTCTTGCACCTTGATGCGCTGGAACCGATCGAGAGATGCCTGGATCGTCTTGTTTGTGTATGCGAGGTCCTGGGCCGTGTATTCGATAGCTTCCTGTAGCTTGAGTGTGAGTCGCGTATACGTACATGGAGGACCTCTTCGCGCAAGCGCGAGATGGCGTTTTGGCGTGTCCTGTTGGGATCGAGATCGACGACGTGGGCAAAGCGGTTCGTGAGGGAGCCCAAGAAGCCGCGCTGCGGCGGGGCGGCAGGCGGCATATGAGGCGAGGCAGCTTTGCGAGCCCACATGGACGTGAGGTCATCGTCGGTGCTGGGTTCTGTGGCTTCGGCTGGGCTTGGCGCTTCGTCTTCCGCGTCCGACTCAGCTGCTCGGCCGTACACGGACGACATGGACGCCTGCGTGCGCCGCTTGTCGAGCAGGCTGGTGCCGCCCGTCTCGAGTGCTTTGCTGAGCCGAGCGGCCTGGGCCTCTTCGCGCTCGCATTCTGCGAGGTGCTGGCTCTTGGACTCGAGCATGTCTTGGGCCATTTCGTACTGTTGGTGCTTGAGATGACGCCACCGAAGGAGGCGGCTGAGGATGGAGGCATACTGGGTATACTCGTGGATGGGCTCGGATACGTGAGCGTCCCAATCGTGCAGCATGTCGGAGAGGGCGACGTACGTTGTGTCGGCTGCTTTCCCGGTGCTTTCGATCGCGGGTGCGAGCTGTGTCTGCTCGGCGAGGCTCTGTGCGTTGAGCAAGGCGCCCAAGTCGGCGTAGTCGGCGGCGATGTCGCGCCATCTGTGCACGAGGCGCCGATTCGATGGCTCCATCGTGGAGGCCATGAAGCTTTCGAAGCGGTGTGTGAATCCCTCGGCGTCTAGGAAGTGAGCGTCGGGTGTATGTAGTTTGCTGGGCGCGGTGGGCGTAGGCAGGAAGGCGTAGCAGGCGGGGGCGTCGGGATGCGAGGGGTGCTGTGGCGGGGCATTGAGGTTGCTCTTGGGCAGGGTGGAGAGCGGGGACGTGTGAGCGATTTCGTGCCAAGAATACCGCGCCTCGAGGAAGCGGCGGAACACGACGTCGATGCCCAGGACAGGGTGCGTGTCGAGGCGCTGGAGGAAGCGCTCGAGCATGCGTTTGCGGCGCGCAATGAGGGCGGGGTCGTTTTTGGCGCGGCCTGGGTTTGTGGCGTAGTCGAGGAGGCTGTGTTTGGATGGGATCGGGGGGATGATGAGCGTGGGATGCAGTTTTTCCAGGGCCTCGCGCAGCGCCTCAAAGTCCGAGTATCGTCGCTTGGCCTCGTGGCCCGGGGACGATATCACATACACGATGTATGACGACTTGGAGAATTCGGTCGATGATAGGGCATCCGTGATGCGAATCTGGCTGTGCATGTGCTCTTCGCCATCGTGCGCGCTGAGCGAGGCGCGCGGTCCGTCGTCGGTCATGGTGGGGGACGTGGAGGTTTCTCCGCCACGATGGACGACGAGTCGTGGGACGGGGCCTTTGGCCCCCCGATGGGGGGAAGTACGCTGGCGGATGAGCTGGGCGCGAGCGATGCGGCGTGTGAGGTGGCGATGGTGGATGAGCTGGGGCCGTCGGATGCGCTCCTGGATGCATGGGCTGCGCAGTGTGCTGAGATGGATGTCTACGTGCAGCTGGCGGCGGTGCCGCGCGAGAGTGTGCGGGCTGTGGACGGGGATGCTGAGCTAGTGCGACTGCTGATGCATGTGGGCGACGAGGCGCAGGAGTGTGGTGCGCTTCTGCAGGAATGCCACCGCCAGACGCGGCAGCTCGTGTCGCTGTGTGAGCACCGCCACCGGGAGCTGGCCTCGTATGCGGAGGCGGCGGAGCGGCGTGTGCGCGTGCCGCGAGGCGACGACGCTGTTTGGGACGAGGCGCCGATCTATGCGTGTCTAGAGAGCGTGTCGTCGGGACTATGAGGCGGTGGCCATGTCGACGGTGGTCTTGACCGACGCCAAGAGCGCCGAGAGCTGGATGCGTTCGGAGGCATTCGTGCTCAGGCGGTACTCGATCTGCGCCATCTGATCGAGGATGTATACCCGTGCGTGTGGTGGGAGCTCGAGGGACATGACGAGATCGTGCATGCCCGTGAGCAGGTCGGGCAGGGCCATGCCTTTGTCGATGCGCAGCGCTTGGACGGTGTGAAAGGCGGTCGTGAACTCCTGCTCGAGCATCGCGTGGAAGGCCGTCTCGATGTCGTGTGGATGTGGGTGTCCCGTGCATGTGTACACGCTGTCTTCGTCGATGAGGCTGCCGGGCTCGCAGGCCGCGTCGCATGCCTGCAGGATGTTGAGCGCGCGGCGCATGTCGCCATGCGAGAGCTGGAGGATGGCGGCCTTGGCGCGGTCGTCGATGCGGCAGTGCTCGGCGGCGATGACGCTGTCGATGCGGCGCTCGACCTGCGCGCGATCGAGCGGCGAGAAGCGGAAGCGCGTGCACCGGCTCTGGATGGCCGGGATGATTTTGTTGACGTAGTTGCAGATAATGCAGAAGCGCACGTTGCGTGTGTACTGCTCCATGACGCGGCGTAGTGCCGCTTGGGCGGCCTGCGTCATGGCATCGGCCTCGTCGAGGATGACGAGCTTGAACGTGTCCGTCTGGGTGCTGAACATGTTGCGTGTGCTCGCAAACGCCTTGATCTGGCCGCGGACGACGTCGATGCCGCGGTCGTCGGACGCATTCAGCTCCAGCACATGACTGCGATACGACGTGCCGTACAGACGCGCAGCGAGGGCCATGATCGTCGACGTCTTGCCGGTGCCGGGCGGCCCGTAGAAGAGGAGGTGGGGCAGCTGATGCGCGTCGATGAACCGCTCGAGCGTCGACGTAATGTGCTGGTGCGACAGCACCTCATCGAGCGTCGCGGGCCGGTACTTTTCCACCCACGGCAGCGCGTCATTCGATCGCGGCGCATCGCCCACGTCGCGTCCCTTGCCCTTGTCCGCCATGGCCACCAGAGGAAGAGCGACGCACGCGCGCCGCTTCCCAGGCACGTGCCGCGTGGCTCGGCAGGTTGTCGGCCCAACACCAACGCCACCCACTTTGGGGTGCATGGAACCGACCGAACTCACGCTGGTGCATGCGATTGACACGGCGCCGGACGCTGATGCGTGCGTAGACGCGATCGATGCGCTCACGGCGCGGTGGCAGTCGGCGCACGAGGTGCATGACGTCGATGTGTGTGTCATGTCGCTGCACACGCACATGTTGAGTGCGCACATCGGTGTGACGCGAGCCGTGTACGCCGCGCTTGCCACGCTGCTGGAGACGGCCGCGCCGCAGCTGTCGACCGCGCGGCACGTACAGACGATCGTGAAGATGGGCGTGCCGCCCGCGCTGGAGCGCATGCCCGATGTGCCTGCGGCGCGTGCGTGGCTCGAGCAGGTGCGCCACGTCGTGTATGCGGACGTCGTCGGCGCCGCACGCATGCGCGAGAGCGACATGCCACGCACGCTGTGGGAGCACACGATCCGCGATGCCGGGCTGTGTGCGACGTCGCCGCGCGTACGCGCCGGCACGCTGCGTATGCTGTCCGAGGCGCCGGCGGAGGCGGCGCTCGCGACGTACATGCCCTACCTCCTTGAGCGCCTTCACGACGCTGACGGCGATGTGCGCGCGGCGGCGACGGCGGCCGTCCACGCCCTGTCGGCGCATGCCACACCCACGCAGCTGTCGGAACTACGAGAGGCGCTACCTGACCATGCTGGCCTAGAGACGCGCGGGAGCCAGACACCTGCGCAGGCGCCCGAGTCACTGCCTTTCTGGGCCGACGTGGCGTGCGACGATATCCGGCCGGTCGCCATTTGGTCTCGGCACGACGTGGATGCGGCGCTGCAGCACGCCAGCCACGTGTTGGAAGGCAAGGAAACCGAGACAAACTGGCAGGCGCGCGAGAAAGCCGTCGTGCACCTGCGCGGGATGCTCAAGGCGGGCGTGCCTGACGAGCACATCGCAGCGTTCGCCGCGCAGATGCGCCACATCCAAGAAGGCCTGCTCAAGACGCTCGCGAGTCTACGCACGACGCTCTCGATGCACACGATTGCGCTGATCCGGCAGCTGGCCTTGTCGCTCGGCGCACACCTCGAGCATTCGATCATGGATGCCTGGTTCACAGCACTGCTGCGCATGGCAGGCATCACGAAAAAGCTGGTCGCATCCGCCAGCCAGGTCGCCGTCGATACGATCCTCGCATGCTTCCCCGTGCGCCACATGCACTGGCAGTCCCTCTATGCCGGTCTGCAGGACAAGAGCGTGGCGACGCGCGTGTACATGTGCAAGCACGTCCACCTCGTTCTGCAGGTGCATGGGCACAAGCGCACGGAGATGGAGGCGCATCACGGCCTGGACATGACGCGGCAGTGCCTCGAGCGGGCCTTGAGCGACCCCAGTGCCGAGGTGCGCTCGGCGGCGCGCCATGTCTTTGGCACGCTCTACCGCCTGCACCGCACGGACGCTGAGTCGCTCCTCGCAGCGCTGCCGCCCGCTACGCACAAGCAGGTCGCCGCGAGTCTGGAGACGCCGTCGTCTCCGGCGGTCACGCCGCGGCGGCCGTCGTCACGGGCCGGACCGTCGCGAGCCATCGTCGCCGCGAAGCGCGCGGCTATGCAGCAGCAGCGGGACACGGTCGCCGAGCGCCCACGCATGCCGCGCGACTCTGTGTGGCATCCGAGTCTCGTGGAGAATGGACCGGACGCATCGACCGACCTCGTCGGCTCCGATGTGCCGTGGCACGAGCGTGAGGACGGCGACGACATGTCTATGATGCTCCAGGGCCTGCAAATTCACACGCCACGAGCCACGAGACACGATGTGATACCCAGCACGCCGACGACGCCGGTGACGCCGAAGCCGCCGAGGCCGACAGCTCCCGCACAGATGCCGTCCACGGCCTCGGCGTGGTTTCTGGACCAAAGCGCGAGGGTCCTGCAGGACGTATGCAAGGAAGCTCCGCCTGCATCCGATGAGGGTATGACACACTGGGCCGAGGCACCCGCGACGGCCCTGGGCAGACTCGCACAGCACCTGGACACGCAAGCGCCGGAGGACCTCGCGCCCGTATTGGACGGCATGCATGCGCAGCTCGATCAGGCGCGAGACGACACGACATGGCTGCTCATCTTGACCGTCCTGCACCGCCTTGCGCCGTACGTGTGTCGTGACGAGGCACTCGAACGTGCATGGCTCGCCCAGGTGCTGCATGTGCCGAGTACACGCCCTGAGCACATCACGCTGGCGATGGGCGCGAGTCGCGCGATGCTCGACGTGTGGGGTACGCTCTCGCATTCGAGCGCCGCGCTCATGAGCCAAGTCGGTGACGATGCAGAGCAGCGCATCTTGGCCCTGCATGCCCTCGAGGTGCGACGCATCACCGACCTCGAGGAGCTTCGAGCAACAGCGCCGCTCGTGCAGGTAGCTCTACGGGATCCACACACGCCCGTGCGTCGCGCTTGTGTATCATTTCTCGCCCAAGTGCCTCGCGAGGCACTCACGCTGTACGCCCCGCTCGCCGCTGGCGAAGAGCGTCTCATCCAGTACTATAGGGACCGCCTAGGTGGAGGTGGACGTACGTAGCAGCCGCACCAGCCCCAGGGCTCGCTGACACATCATTCTCCACGAGGCTGCGCTGGCGGTCGAAAAGGCGAGCTTCGCCCAGTTCGTGTCCGCCGCCACCGGAGCGGTACGAGTGGACGTTGTCTCGGCAATTGATGGAGCAGCGCCCCCCAGATCCATCTGAGAAACTCGTATCGAACCGGCAGACAATTTCAGATACCAGCGGCACACGCAAGCGCAAAAGCAGTGGAACGCCACGCGCGAGAAAAGCACCTGCAGCGTCCCCAATGACCAGTTCGCGACACAAGGGCTCGTCGTCGCCGGACGAGAGTGACGCCAACTGGCTGGACGATGAAGATGCCCTCCAAGAGCTGTATGATCATGTGGCTGATGAGGAAGAAGAGGAGGAGGAGGAGGAGGTAGACGAAGAGGGCGTGGACCCCATGATGATGGCCGAGCACCTGGGCCGCCTCTTTGGAGGCGGCCGAATGATGTCGAAGCGGTACCGTGATTTTCTCGAGGCGCTTCAAAATGCAGCGTACGACCCAGTCCGCCGCCTCGTCGTGCTGCAGGATCTTGCCGAGCAGCTGAGCATCGCCACCGAAGACGTATTCCTCGGCGGCTTTCCGATGCATGGTCTGCTCGTCGAGCTCTTGTGGACGCTCGGCAGTGACGAGCCGCGCACGCATCCCGTGCACGCTTCCGACGACAGCGGTGATGCCGAGCTGTATGCATGCCGGTGTATTACCTACATTCTCGAGGCAGCGCCCCCTGTTGTGCCGCACGTCGCGTCGATCGTGTGCCAGCATGGCACGATTCCGCTTCTGATCACCAAGTTGCAGGAGATCTCGTACATTGATCTGGCCGAACAGGTATTGCAGACGTTTGAGAAGCTCTCCCACACGAATGCTGCCGAGATCGTCCGGGAAGGCGGCATGCTGGCGATGCTGCAGTACCTCGACTTTTTCGGAATCCACGTACAGCGCACTGCGATGGCGGCCGTTGCACACTGCGCTAAGGTGAGGCCCACGCATACGCGGCATGTAACAGACGTGGTCCCGATCGTGCGCCAGGTGCTCGGGTACTCTGACGCCCGTCTCGTTGAGTCGGCTTGTGAGTGTGTGTGCCACTGGCTGACCAACCTGCCGGACGAGGATGCTCTGGACGAGTTTTTGCCCGCAGTCTGTGCGCTCCTCGCCCGTGGTCTCGGCCAGGCGACGGATGGTCTGCCGACTCTCGCGCCTGACACGTACGCCCGCCTCCTCCAGGCGCTCGCCCACGCAGCACGAGCACGAGTGAGTGCGGCACACCTGCTGTATGAACATCACCTTCTCGAGACCGTCCACACATTTCTCTCATCGTCCGTTAGCGATGGCGTGCCGTCAGCCCTGGCCGTGCTGCGCGATATGCTTCCGCCCTTGCCGTGCACGGGCATCTTTGATGCCAAGATGTATACGGCCAAGGCATACGAGCAGCAGTGCCGCCTCGCCGAGCGTGAGCACTGTGAGCTTGGTGCCCTGGATGTGCCTTCGCGCCGGCTGAGCACGTCGTCGGAGCGCGAGCAACGAGCGATTGATGCAAGGGCTCAAACGCAGCGGACATGGCCGTCGTTTTTCCATCGGTACGCGGCTCATCTGCTACCTGTTCTTTTGCGAGTGTACGCGGCGAGTCGCGCATTACGCGCGACCCCCACGGTCCTTGAGATCGTGCTGCGTACGCTATGGCATACAAGCACCGAGACATTAGTGCCGGCTCTAGAGCATGTCCCACTTGCGAGCTTCTTTGCTGGTGTGTTAACGTCGGGCGATACAGAACAGGCGCTTCAGGGCGTCGAGCTGCTGGTGGCGCGCCTATCGTACCTTCCTTACCTCGTCCGCGAAGGTGTCGTGCATCAAGTGACGCACCTCGCTGACGAGGGCGACGTACGAGCCAAGCTGGTGGGTGCGCGGTTGGCGGTGATCCCTGACGACGCACACATTCAGGCAGCCAGAGACATCCCCAAGATGCTCCGAGCGATAGCATCGCGAATCGAGGCTGCCAGCCACGCTGACGCTCTGCGCGATGCTCTTGCAGCCCTCGTCGAATGGATTCCTCGGATGACGGGCTTTGAAATGCAGGTGTCGGGTGTGTTGGATGCGCTGCGCCAGCCTGGCCTGGTGTCGGGAGAGAGACGACATGCACTGCGCGATGTGCTGTTGCCTGTGCATGCGCCGCTACTTTCGTGTCTCCATGATGTCGTGAGTCGATCGGAGGATGAGTGCGTTCTCTCAGCAGGTGGTGTCGAGTCGCTTAAAAAACGCGTGCAGCTTCGCCTGACGCCCGATCCTGCGACGGCAGGTAAGCTCCCGCCCACTTTCCATTCATTGGTCGTCTCGGTCCACGCGGTCGTGCGGATACAGTCACTGCATGACTTTTTGCGGCCGAAGATGGATTTCATGCTTCGGAAACAGGGGCCATGGCACCTCGTGCTTGAGGCCAATGGGCGTCCGATGCCACGCAGTGCCACCTTGTATAAGTGCGTTGGGCTCCCTGACGACGCGTATCCTGTGCAGTACCGCATGGCAGAGCGGGAGGAAGAGGAGACGCCGGAGCCCCTTGATGAAGACGTCCCGTCGTATGCACCGGCGCTGGACCTGATCCGCGAGTTGCACGATCTGTGGGAATCGGCCGTGCCCGAGGCCCTGTATGTAAATGGCCCCTTGTCGGCCAAGCTCGCCCAGCAACTGGACGAGCCTCTCGTGCTTGCAAGCGAATGCCTGCCGACGTGGGCCCGAACGCTGCCGGTGCGATATCCATGCATCTTTCCCTTTGAGACACGGCTCAAGTACATGCAGCACACAGCTCTGGACTTTGCGCGTCTCATGCACCAGTACCGCCATGTATGTGCCCGCGACGACACGTTGATGTTGCATGCCAATATGCCCCGCCAAAAAGTGCGCATCGCGCGCAACCAGCTGCTAGAATCAGCCATACGCGTTCTCGAGCTGTACGCCCATACCCCGTCTCTGCTGGAGGTCGAGTACTTTGACGAGCCTGGCTCAGGTCTCGGCCCGACGCTCGAGTTTTACACGCTCGTGTCACAAGCTTTCCAAGCGATGCCTGACTTGTGGCGCGGCGAGCCTTCTATGCCGCTTTTTCCCAAGCCGTCGGGCGACGCATCGCTGTTCCGGGTGCTGGGCCAGTTTGTTGCCAAGAGCATCGTGGACCTGCGCATGATTGACGTGCCGTTCCACCCCCTCTTTTGGCGTGCCGTGCTTGGTCGCCGCGTGCCACACACGCTCGAGACTTTGGAAGCCCTGGATGCTGTGCAGGCGCGCTCGTTGCGGGCGCTTCAGACTATGCCAGCGGACGAGCTCGAGCGTTTAGAGCTGGATGGAACGCTCCCTGGCACCGAGCGTGAGCTCGTGCAGGGTCCCCTTACGTCGGCGAATATCAATGCCTACATCCAGGCAGTTGTTGACGTATCGCTGCATGATGGCATAGCGCCGCAGCTGGATGCCTTCCGTGCAGGCTTTGAGAGTGTGCTGTCCCTTGATGCACTGCGTGTCTTTGCATCGCATGAGCTTTCGGCCCTGTTTGGCCAGGCCACGGAAGACTGGAGCGAGGCGACGCTGCTCCGCACGATTGTGCCGGACCATGGATTCTCCAGCGATAGTGAGCCATTCCGCGCTCTGCTCAGCATCCTGGTCGAGTTTGACGCCTCCGAGCGCCGCACATTTTTACAGTGGCTGACCGGTGCGCCGCGTCTGCCAATCGGCGGCTTTGCCGCCCTGCAGCCACCGTTCACGGTCGTTCGTCGACAACCAGAGCCGCCGCTCCAGCCGGACGACTACTTGCCGAGTGTCATGACGTGTGTCAACTACCTCAAGCTGCCGTGCTACTCAAGCCGCGATGTGATGCGGCAGAAACTGTGCTTGGCCATGCATGAGGGACTCGCGAGCTTTTATCTGTCATAGTTACGCTACAGGAATCGGAACGAGATGTCGTCCCACGCCGACGAGAAGCACGTCGTAGGCCGCCATGCGACGCGGCATCCAATCGATGCTCTGTGCCCCATAGGCACTTGGCAGCGTCGCAGCTGTACCTGCCACGCCCGTCGTGTCGAGCGACACGGGCCCCGGTCGAAAAGGCGTCTGGGCATGGACGTCGATACCCCGAGGACTGGCAGGGAAGGCCGAGTCAAAGATATGGACGGCCGGCGTCATGGACCCGTGTGCAAACACGGCGAAGAGGCGCGAGTTGGTAGGACAGAACCGCAGACCACCATGCACAGAGGGCTGGTGCAACTGGCCACTTGCGACAGGTACCGACGCCTCGTGCACATTCCACACACACCACCGTGTGCCCAGCAAGGCACCGACCATGTCAGCGTCCTGCGCTTGCCATGCAGCTGCGCCTTGTGCTTCATAGTGCTGTGTGGCATGGGCACCCAGAGTGATGGGCTCATGGAATGAGGCTGCCGTGCGTACTTCGCCATCCGAAGCTAGCCAATCCAAGAGGTATCCAACACCGCTACTTTCCATAGCCAAAAGGAGCTTGGGGACTTTAGGATGGAAGGCGACGCTGAGCACAGCGCTATCAAGATAGTGCGTGCGACAGCCGCCTTCTAAGTCCCATAGACGCACTGTGCCATCCGAACAGGCTGCAGCAGCATAAGACTCGTACCCGGGCGAAGCGCACCAAGCGAGATCTGTGACGCGGGCGTATGTATCTGCGAGCTTTTTGTTGGACGTCGACGCCTCGCTGCCTTGTCGCACAGACTCGAGAAGACGCAGCTCGTTCGTCTCTGTCGCCACGAGTATCTCGATGCGCCATGCTGTGGACGCGTGTTGTGTGCTGGGACTCCAAGACGCGCCCGTCGCGCGGCACCCAAGAAAGAACGACGTCACGGGCTCAAAGGATAGGTTCGGCGACTCGTCGCTCGTAGCGTATACATGCACGGCCGTCTCAGTCACGATCATGCACAAGTTACGTCCTAGCGGCGATGTACAGCATCGTACGAGCGAAATCGGCTCAAGCAGCTCCAGCGCTGGCTGCCATGCCCCGCTGCGGGCCTGCAGCGGAATGGACATGGATACGATGGATGTGGAGGAGAAAGGGGCCTATTTTCCTAGAGGCAACCTACGACGTCCGCGACGAGGCGGACCTATGCCCGGCATTGCGATGCCCTCGTGGCTCGTCGAGCCGTGCCCTGGGCCATGTCGCCGGGCGCGCTTGAGCGAAGTCTCCTGCTCATCGGCGGTCCGTTGGCGATCGCGCTCAAACTCCGCCTCGATTTCTACTAGGCGGCTTAATTGCGTGTCGCGTCCGCGACGGCTGTCGGAGGCGAGGGCATTTGATTCGCGGATCGAATAGAACACGGCGCCTAGCTCAGCGAGCCAGTATGGATCAACAGCCGTCACGATGCCCATGTACTCTTTCGAAGTAAGTGTGAGTTCGTGGTATATGACATAGTCGGGCGTGTATCCCAGTCCGTATAGCGCACTGGTCGGGTGCATGTGCATCGGGACACCCGTGCGACAGTTTACGTACTCGCCCACGCCCTTGACTCGCGCAGCATGGTGGAAGTAGCCGGACGTGATGCACTTGCGCACAATGTCCCAGTCTGTGCCGCAACTCACGACAGGCAGTTTCTGGCTGCGTAGGATATCTTCAAGCTGTGCACGTACCTCGCGGGCCTTGCGCAGCAGCTTGGCATGCAGGAAATGCTTCGCGCACCAATTATCCTTGAATCCGTTGTTTTTCCACTGCATGTACACGTGCAAGAGAGTAAGGTGGTCGCTCTCAGCCACGTAGAATCGCTCGCGGGCCGTATCGCTCTCCTCCTGCCGCTCCTTGGGCCGGTAGAATACGGTGGGGACACTAAGCATACTCACAATCGTGAGCACCTCCTCGGAGCACCCGTATTCCGTGCTCATAATCAGGACCTTGGCCATGCTTGGCTCCATAGGAAACTCGCTCATCTTGCGACCCAGCTCGGTGAGGTTGCCAACATGGTCCAGAGCGCCCAAGACCCAAAGCTGGTACATACTCGTGAGCAGATTATCTTGGGGAGGTGGATCCATAAAGTCGAATTCGAGCAAGTTTTTCACTCCGAGAGTCTTGAGTAGCAGCACTGTGTTCGCCAGGTTCGTGCGCTGGATTTCGGGGATAGTGCTGGGGAACATCTCATTGTGGAATGCCACCTCGGTATAGAGACGATACGCCGTGCCAGAGCCTGTGCGGCCTGCACGACCCGAGCGCTGCGCGGCATTGGCTTGGCTGATAGGTGTGATTTGCAACGAGTCCATACCGACCTTGGGGTTGTACAGTTTGAGCTTGCTGAAGCCTGAGTCGACGACAAACATGATACCGTCGACGGTGAGCGACGTCTCGGCAATGTTTGTCGCGACAACGCACTTTCGCTCGCCGTGCTCGGAGGGCTCAAAAATACGTGCCTGCAGATCCGCAGGCATCTGTGAGTAGATAGGCAGCATGAGCAGCGGAGCTGCGCCCTCGAGCTGCTTGAGACGCTCGATTGTTACCTCGCATGTAACCTCGATGTCTTCTTGACCGGTCATAAACGCAAGGATATCGCCTTGGCCTTGGGATAAGTGTATCGTTAGAATCTGCTTCACAGTGCTCTCGACGTAGTCCTCGCATGGCGTCTTGCTATAGAGTACATCGACGGGGAAGGTGCGTCCTGGGATCGTAAAGATAGGCACAGCGCCAAAAAATTTGGAAAAGCCCTCTGCATTCATCGTCGCAGATGTCACAATCAGCTTGAGATCGCGTCGCCGCATCAAGACTTGTTTCAGCAAACCCATCAAAATGTCGGTACTCAGGCTGCGCTCGTGCGCCTCGTCGAGAATAATCGCAGAGTAGCGATCCAAATCACGCTCAGTGAGGGACTCGCGTAGCATTACACCATCCGTCATATACTTGATCTTCGTGTCTCTGGACGTACAGTCTTCAAAACGGATCGAATAACCGACCGTATTTCCTAGCGCACACTCCATTTCCTCACTTACACGCTTTGCGACACTCATCGCCGCTACACGGCGTGGTTGCGTACATCCAACCATGCCATACTGCGTGTATCCATCCTCATGGAGAAATTGGCACAACTGTGTCGTCTTACCACTGCCCGTCTCACCAATCACGACCACGACCTGATTCTCACGAATTACACGCAGGAGATCGTCTCGGCAAGCAAAAGCCGGGAGGTACTGTCGTTGCTCCCGCAGACTTTTGTTCCGGCTAAAGGCACTTGCTCCTTGTGCCTTTTTTATGTGGGTGGCAAACTTTGAGTCGCCTTGATCACGGGACGGATCAATCTTGCTCTTAGTTGTATCTTCATCATCATCGTCCTTCACCCCCATGATATTTCCAAGCTGTGTGCCTTTGAGCGATGCCACACGGCCTGCCGCCTTGGCTCGTTCGGCCTGTTCACGATGCTCCTTAACAAGTCGGCTGCCTTTCATCGCAAACACCGCCAGGTCCGATGTCGGATCACGCACGGGACTCACAGGCGCTAGCTGCTTCGTATACGTCGTCTTGCCGTCCAGAAAGGGTGGTCGTAGATTATGGACGAGCAGATGGATGCGGTTCTCGTCATGGTCGTCCAAGTCATCGCGCACGGCTTGTCGGCCACCCACACCACCTGATTGTAGGCGGCTCTTTTCCCAAGCATCAAGGTCGACATTATACTGTGCCTGACGTGCTGTCATGCGCTGCTGGCGCCTAGCAAGCACATTCGATACCTGGCCATGCATGTCCTCATACTGCGCAAATGGATTGTGATCTGCGTCGCCGGCCACACCGCCTTCGTCGTCCTGTAAATACCACTCGCGGTCAATGTCGGTCTCCTCATCTTCATCCCAGCCCTCATTGTCAGAGAGATCATCTTGCTCCTGCCGCCGAGGCCGCCTGGCGCTCTCATCGCCATACTCAGGGAACCGCGACGCCATATAGGCGACAATGTAACCACGTGTAGTATGTGGAGAGAAATGAGGCATGACGCGTCCTTCTTCCTTTATGCTAACTGTGCTGGATAAGCTAGGCCAATCTGTGCCACTGGATGTGGACACTTCGATTGAATTGGAAAATGTAAAGGCCATTCTTGAGGCAGAATTTGCTATAGCGCCTGAGAATCAGCAGATCTTGTTCCTGGGACGCGTGTTGCCGGACGATAAACGAACACTCGCGTCGTACGGCATCAAGGACGGCGATCTGCTGGTCATCCATGACACTCGGGCTATGAACACGCAAAACCCAGAGATGAGCAACCTCGAAGAACTCATGCGCCAGCAAATCCTACAGTCACCATCAATGCAACAGAATCTTCGACAGCACAACCCTGTCCTACTGGACGCGGCGCTACGTTCTCCTCAGGAATTTAAACAGGTTATAACACAACAGCGCGCAAAAGTACAAGAGATGCAAGCAGCCCAGGAAGAGCTGCTAAATGCAGACCCATTCGACGTGGAAGCACAAAAGAAAATCGAGGAAAGCATTCGTCAAGATCGGGTTACAGAAAATCTCGAGCATGCCATCGAGTATAGTCCGGAAAGTTTTGGGAACGTATCAATGTTATACGTGAACCTAAAGGTAAATGGTCACCCAGTCAAGGCCTTTGTCGATAGTGGCGCACAAGCGACCATCATCAGCCCCGATTGCGCCACACGCTGTGGCATCATGCGCCTCTTGGACACTCGCTTTGCTGGTGTCGCACTTGGCGTCGGCACAGCCAAGATTTTGGGTCGTATTCACAGCACGCAAATCCAACTCGGCTCTGACTTGTTCTTACCTTGCTCGTTCACCGTATTGGAAGGACGAAGTGTCGATATGCTTTTTGGTCTAGATATGCTGAAGAGGTATCAAGCTAGCATCGACTTGAAGAAGAATGCGCTCATTATTCAAGATCGAGAGATCCCATTTCTCCCTGAGCACGAAATCCCCAAGAACGAACACAATTTACCTCTTCTTGGCGACGCGGAGCCAAAGGAAACTGACGGTGCTGAATTTCAATCTCGAGTCGCAAACGAAGAATCCTCCACTGATTCTGCAAGCAGGTCGTCTCAGCAGGGTGGGGCGACTCGTGATAACACGAAAATTTGGGACAAGGAAAAAATTAAAGAATTGGTAAATTTGGGAATTCCGAAAAATGAAGCGGATGAATTACTGAATGCTGCTAACGGAAATATAGAAATAGCAGCCAGTATATATTTCTCTAAATGAATATAATGTTTTTTTTTTTTAAATTTTTAATTTATTTGTTTATTACACCTATTTATATTTAACATTTTTAAATTTCAATAAACTAAAATGATAAACAGTAATAGAAAATCTTTATATTTTCAATATTTAAAATTTGATTTAAAAGAAATTTTATTTTATGCTATGGAACAGATAATTGTTCTTCTTGTGCTTGCACTTATTGTTTTTAAAATTTTAACTTTTTTGATTTCATCCCTTTTTGGTGGACTTTTTCCATTTGGCCATCTGCAGTCGGCGGGTAGTCCCCCAAAGTGGAGGAGGGACACGCGAATGTTGGATTCAAGGAGCTCGCTATTGTAGCGAACGTCCATGATACTTTGGAATGCGGGAATAGGGCTTAGAAGTTCTCGTTCTTCTTTGGTAAAATACTCTTCATAATCAATTCGACATTCAGTGTCGTATTGCTTCTTTTTCTTCAGGAGTCGATCAACATATGTCCACATCCAGAACCGCTGGGAAGCACGTTCCATTTGCTTGATCCAAATATCCATCTGATCGAACCGAACCAAAGACTGACTCATCGTTTCCGTATCGAAAGGAGGTGCTTGTCCATCCAAAATGGCTTTTAATTGCCAGTGACAGACCAAGTCAGCAAATCGACGTAGAGGACTAGTGACCCTTACGTATCCTCCTCGGAAGAGTGCATCACTGTTGGGATCTTTTTCAGGTATTGGTCGGACGCCTAAAGCAAAATGGATACCAGGCTTGATTGAGGAGTAGCCAGTGGGCAAGAAGATGGCTTTAGATACTAGCTTGGACATGGCCATTGTTCCTGTATCGGGATGTTTCAGCTGATTGATAGTGGCCATTTCTTCTTCGTTGGGCTCTGGCTGGACACGATACGGCAATGGGACATTGTGCATAAGGCCGAAGCTCGCTGCGACGCGACCAGCCAAAATCATCATCTCGCTCACCATTGTCTCAGATGTAATACCACCCGGGACTTGATCGTACGTGCCAGGTCGTTCCACATTCTCGTAATCTGCAAACGTGACTCTGATCTCGGGGAATCCGGTGTAGAAATGAGGTCGATCGCGTGTATGTCCAGCAAGGAAGTCGAGCGTTCTAGGATGTATGCTTAGCGAACTGTCAGCATCAGTGGCATTGACGGCATTCCCCACATGCACGCGGCGGCGATTAAGGACGGAAGCCAGAGCCGCAATCTGCCGGAGATCTTGTTGCGTCCGCAAGTCAGACACACCATGCTTACGATGGCTATCCAAGAACAGTTGGTTCACTTGATCGTAATGCAAGATTTTTATATTCTGCACTTTTCCTCGACGTACATCGAAAGACGCCACTTTGCCCGTGACTGAATCCACCAGAGCACTAAAGGTAAGTACGTTCATGGGATCCTTGCTTGTATCTGACAAACTCATACCATTGTCTGTGACATCAGAGGGCAGCATAGGCGCCATGAGCTCAGGCAAATAAATACTGGAATACTTGTGTTGCGCACTTTTCGCCAAGGCATGGTCTTTAGGAATCCATGCACTTGGGTCTGCAATGTGGACATGGATCCAATATTGATGAGGATTGTCTGTGGCTTCGACAGACATACCATCATCAAGTTCATGTGACGAGGCAGCGTCAATCACATAAACGGGCATATCACCAAACGAGTGTCGTGACTTCAGCTCCTCCTTCAGCTCCCATGCATTCTTTTCTGCATCATGTATCGTGCGTCTGTTCCTAAACTGGATATCAAGGGCGTTGGGATTTTCCCAAGGCGTCAAAGCACCAATACGGGTGAGAAATTCGAACATGAGTGAGTGCTGTAAATCCACATTGGCCTGCAGCACATCTGTGTGTAGCACTGCTTGCGATCGATCATTGATTTCGGATAATTCGCGTGATTTAGTGCTGCCCTCGAAGGCCAGTGGATAGAGCTTTGGATTTACACCGGCACGCTTAATGATGGCCATGGCAATACTGCCTGTAACATTTTCCTGCAGCTCTCGGCGGTTGCCCAGGCACATCTTGAAAAATTCCAAGATATCCAAGTCTGTATCAGTCCAAGTGAATTCGCCTTTGCCGTCCATGCCTGGCGCAAACGCGTCCAGCTGTGGTGGGCCATAGTCCTTGGCTGGTTTTTTGTCGTGCCATGCCATGACGTACCGTGCACGCATGCAAAAACCATCGAGTACCTCTGTCGCATGTTCCGCGTTCTTGTGGGGCTTTTCCGACATAGCAGCACGGACCCATCCGGAGACGCGTTCGAGGATCTCTTGGTCATGCCGCGGCCTGTACATGAATAGTTGACTTCGCCGGTGAGAATTGGCGTCCGCGAGAAACTGGATTGGATGGCTCATAAGAAGAGTGTGTGTAGCAAACATGACAGAGACCCGGATAGGCACATCTTTCTTATGAAGATACTGCTCGATGAGGCGCGTCGCCTCCATGGTCGATACAACACCTGTCTGCAGTACATCGCGAGCACGCTGTCGAATGAGCCGCTCGGATGCATTATATGCCGACATGTCTTCTGAGGGATCTGGGAGGAAGAGTGTACGGAAGGCGGGAAAGATGCGGCGGATCTGTCCATCCATTTGGCGTTGCATATCGCGAATTTTGCGGCAGATAGAGACACGGATTGTGAATCGCGGCAAATCTACTGGCTCCTCTTCAAGCACGGATTCTGGTAACATGTCTTCTGAAACAGGTGCCGATTTGGTATGCGCAGCCGTTGCGAGGACATAGTCCCACTTAAGCGGACCTGCTTTTTCCGCCGTGGTTACATCCACAAACTGAGGAAGCTGAAATGTAATATCTGTTGTGCGAATCTGTTCGAGGTGGCCGGTGGCTACGACAATCAATAATGTCGCTCCCTGTCCAGCACCTGTTACCTCCCTGTCTTTTGGAATGGGAAGAACCACACCGACGTACGTGCCACTAGCTTTTCGTGCCTCAACAAGGTCTCCAGGGCGGACATCGTGGGTATGCATAGTATCTTTGTGAGTGTATACCATGTCGACGCCATCTGGATCCTTCTTTGTCGGCGTGTGCCATTTGGCCGCAGGTGAGAGTTCTGGGTATCCTCTGTTTCGTCGGTCGACAGACCTGTCGTACTTAGGTTTTTCGGGACTAGTATGATCGCCCACATGCTGTTTCAGAAGCTCATTAAATAGCTCCCACTTCTTTTCGCGCGGCGCAAGCACTGACGAATGCAGCGCGCGCCATGCAGTACGTTGCGCCACGCGTCGAAGCATTGAGAAGGACGTGTAAATGGCGCGCAGATGAGTGGAGGCAAGCCCCTTCTCACCACGTGTCAGGCGACGGTTGAACGCTACATCAAGGGGGGAGGAGCGGAATGTCTATGTCAGGTTGAGTAACAATGGAATGTCGGTGTAATTAGTGGGCGCCAGCGGGCTGCTTAATGACGCTCGTGTCCGGCACACCAGGAAGAGGGAAGCTGGTCGCGAAAGCCTTGACGTCATCAGCGAGCTTTAGGAGCTGCTTGCGGCCCTCGCCTTCGCCTGACGAGGCCTTGGCGATGAAATCCTTAAGAAGCTTAGAGCCAGCCTCCTTTTGAAGCGTCTGTGCGATTTCAACGACACGGTGCAGGAACTCACCGATCGTCTCCATGTCCTTCTCGGTCATGCTACGCGACGTGAGGGCGTTGGTGCCAATACGGATACCACCCGGGACCACAGCCGACGTGTCGCCGGCGACAGCGTTCTTGTTGAGCGTAATGTGCACAAGGTCACAAAGCTTTTCGATCTTCGAACCGGTGAGGCCAATTGGACGCAGGTCCCAGAGCACGAGATGGTTGTCCGTGCCCTCGGTCTGGAGGCGGTAGCCGTACGACACGAGCTTCTTGGCAATAGCTTGCGAGTTAGCACGCACCTGCTTGGCGTATTGCTTGAACGCAGGGTCGGCGGCCTGCTTGAGGGCCACGGCAATGCCGGCAATAGTGTTGTTGTGGGGGCCACCCTGGCATGCAGGGAAAACAGCAGCGTTTACGCGGGCCTCCAGATCAGCCTCGCGGTCCTTGCGGAAGAAAATGAGGCCGGCACGCGGGCCACGCAGCGTCTTGTGCGTCGTCGTCGTGACAACATCACAGTACTCAAACGGACTGTTCTGCTCCTTGCCAGCAACAAGACCAGAGATGTGGGCCATGTCGCACAGCAAGTAAGCACCGTGCTCCTTGGCGATCTCATGCAGGGTGGCGTATTCCCAGTCACGGGGGTAAGCAGAGCCACCGCACACGAGCAAACGAGGCTTGTACAGGTTAGCGTTAATACGAAGACGCTCGTAGTCAATGTAGCCGTCGTCGCGCTTCACTTGGTAAGGGAACGACTCGAAGTAAATGGACGAAGCAGTGATCCTCTTCTTCGCAGTGTAGTAACCATGCGTCAGGTGGCCACCATCAGGCAGGCCAAGACCCATGATGCGGTCGTGGGGCTGGATCAATGCCGTGAAGGCAGCAAAGTTGGCCGTCGAGCCTGAGTAGGGCTGGACGTTGACGCCCCACACTTTCGGGTCGAGATCAAACGCCTCAAGCGCACGCTTCCGGCAAAGTTCCTCGAGCTGGTCGATGTACTCGTTACCACCGTAGTAACGAGCGCCGGGCAGACCCTCTGAATACTTGTTCGTGAGGATCGAACCGTTAGCCTCCATCGTGGCGAGGGACGTCAAGTTCTCCGAGGCAATGAGCTCGAGACCGGTGAACTGACGGTATGTCTCATTGTCGATGATCTGCTGCACCTCAGGGTCAGCCTCAGCGAGGGGCTTGTACAGGACGTTGTTCTGTGGGTCAACATAATTATTTACATACAAAATCGTTGGGCACAGGAATCGACGGGAACGACATGGCTCGTGGCGTGACAGAGAACAATCGCAAACTGCGTGCGGTCTGTGAGGAGAGGGGCTGTATCAGCACTGGAACTCGGGCGCGGAGGAGGCGGGCCAACATACTGTTTGAGGAGGAACAGGAAGAGGGAGGACTTTTCAGGCTGCTTCGTGGCATGAAAGCGTCTCTCGGTGTGCACTTCGGCCGAGCCAACCTCTTATGGTAATATACTAGCACGTCTCTCGAAGGCACACCTCCACTTGACGCCACCAGACATGGGCCGTGCCGAAGCAGGGACACCGTACGTGCACTGCGCTGACGTACAGCAAGGCGATTAGCAATGCAATGAAGGCGCGTGGACTCACGCGACTACGATGGTACTGCCAGATCTGCTCAAAGGCATGCCGTGATGCGAATGGATACAAGTGCCACATTGAGTCGGAAGCACATATGCGGCAGCTTACAGCCGCCATGGGCGAGGGTGGTCAGCGAGCAGGCAAAGTGGTGCATGACTATAGCTCGCAGTTTCAGCACGAGTTTGTTGCATTGCTTCGACAAAGGTACGTGCTCCACTTGCTAATATCAGGTTTGGCACGCGTCGTGTATTGGCGAATCAAGTGTACCAAGAATACATCCAGGACCGGCACCATGTGCACATGAATGCCACGCGGTGGGTATCACTATCTGAATTTGTCAAGTTCCTCGGACGTGCCGGCATTGCCAAGGTCGAGGGCAGCGAGCTTGGCTGGTTCATTTCGTGGGTTGATAATTCGTCCTCTGCACGTGCACGACAAGATGCGATCAAGAAAATGGATCGGGCCAAGATGGACGATGAACAGCGCTCGCGTCGCGAGCTTGACGAGCAGATCCGACGCGCTCAGGAGCAGTGTGCCGCACCCCAGGCACCGGCGCCTACGCCTCTGCCCAGTAATAATGCGACCAACGGTCTACCTCAAAGCAATAATGGTGGGCCCGTGAAGTTGTCTCTTTCACTATCTAAGCCGGTGTCTACATCCACTACTACAACACATACCCCAGCACCATCAGAGTCGGCACCAGCCGCTCCCTCTGTTTTTTCCAAGCGCGTTAATCCCCTCAAGGCTGCATCCAAAGAGAATGCTGCTTTGTCAGCGATCACGCCAACACAAAATAAGCGTCCACCTCCTGCCCACATGGGTGCTGCTGAGCGCATAAAAATGGAGGAACAGTCACGCAAGCGGACGACAGGTCCTACAATGCAGCCAGGCATCAAGCGGACGCGTTTTTAAGCAGTCCAGGGTTTGTCATACGCTTAATCTTCTGCCGTAGCCGACTCCACGTTGAGTCACGTGTATCATAGCCCCGGAACAACACGGGTGGTCAAGTAGGTCCCGACGAATTGTGTCGGACACCGCCTAACAGGCTTATCTATGTGTCAGCGGCCGCTTTCTTCGCACAACGAGGCACGGGCTAACGATTTGCTAGTCTCTTGTCCTTCCTCTCTTGTAGCGTGCAGGCGTCCCTCATTGCTTCCGCCATGTACATGCCTAGGTCTTCGTCTAGCGTGCTGCGCACTGCGCCTGCCCAGATCCGTGCAGCTGCAGGCACGCGCTCGCTTTCTTCAGGTGCCCCATCGATCCCTCTGGCTGCTTTGGTACGTGGAAACATAGGGTGCCACTCTAACACTGACAGAACGAAAGCGCGCCTGTAGCCTCGCTTACCGTGGCTGTGCGCGCCGGCTCCCGCTTTGAGAGTGAAGCTGGCGTGGCTCACGCCATCAAGAACTTTGCATTCAAGTCGACCAAGGACCGCTCGGCGCTTCGCATTGTCCGTGAGGCTGAGCTGAACGGTGGCGTCCTTTCGGCATCGCTTTCGCGTGAGCACCTCTTCTTGACGGCCGAGTTCCTTAAGGGTGACGAGGCACACTTCGCTGACCTCCTGGCCGAGGTGGTCGGCAACCACAAGTACTGCCGCCACGAATTCAACGAGGAAGTTGTGCCGTCGCTCGCTGCTGACGCTGAGCAAGCTGCTCAGGACCCTGTCGCTCTGGGTGTGGATGCGCTTTTCTCGGCCGCATACCGTGGTCGTGGTGTCGGCAGCTCGCTCTTTGCCAGCCCCTCTTCGCCCATCACGGTCGAGGCCGTTCGTGCCTTTGCCGCGCAGGCCATGAATGCCTCGAACATTGCTATTGTCAGCTCGGGTCTCTCGCAGGACAAGCTGCGCTCGCTTGCCTCGACCAGCTTTGTTCGCGTGCCGGCTGGCTCGGCTTTGCAGGCTGCCCCGTCCAAGTACTTCGGTGGTGACTACCGTGCTGCTTTGACTGACGCGCACGGCCATGCCTTGCCCAACGACCACTTCTTCATGGCCTTTGAGGGTGCTTCGCGTGCAAACGCGGCGCCTCTGTCGGTGCTGGAGGCCCTGCTGGGCGGTGGTACCTCGGTCAAGTGGTCTGCCGGCCTCAGCCCCCTGTCTCAGATCCGTGATGCCAAGGCGCAAGCCTTCCACTCCGCTTTGGAGGACACGGGTCTGTTTGGTATCCACATTGCTGCTCCATCGGCCAAGGTCGCTGACGCCGCCAAGACGGCTGCGCAGGCCCTGAAGGCTGCGGCCGACAGTGTGTCGTCGGAAGACGTGCAGCGCGCTGTGGCGAAGGCCAAGTTCGTCCTGGCTCAAGAATTTGAGGGTTCGCGTGTGGCTGGCCACGAGTCTGTGGCTGCTCGTCTCCTGGGCTCATCGGCAAGCTCGCTTGAGTCGGAGCTCGATAGCCTCAGCAGTGTCAAGGCCGCTGATGTATCGTCGGCTGCCCAGGCGCTCCTCAAGGGCAAGCCATCTTCCGTTGCGCTGGGCAACGTGAAGCAGCTGCCTTACGCTGACGAGCTGTTCTAAGCTAGTCGTTTATAGCTCAAGGAACTTTTTTTGGGCGTGACACGTGGCCTTTTGGCCGTGGATCCGTGCCCTTGATGATCTGTGCAACAAGCCATGTCTAAGCCGATTGTTGTGCAAACATGCTGGATGCCCGAAGCCTTCATCCAGAAGGCCGCTGAGGCAGGCAAGATTGAGCTACGTCTATGGAAGCCACAGGAGGGTGAACGCCGCATGACGGCTCCGCAGGAGTGGATCAAGGAACATGTTCAGGGTGCTTCCGCGCTCATGTGCACACCGATGAACAAAGTATCGGAGGAGATTTTTGAGGCAGCTGGCCCCTCGCTTAAAGTAGTCTCGACAATGAGTGTCGGATTTGAGCATATTGACCGCGAGGCGGCGAAACAGCGCGGCATCCGCGTTGGCTACACGCCTGACGTACTTTCGCCGGCGGTGGCTGACGTGGGTCTGTTGCTCGCGCTGAATGTAATGCGGCACGTCCTTGATGGTATGAATACGGTAAAGACAGGAACGTGGCTGAAAAAACCATGGTCGCCTCTGAGCTTCTGTGGTCCCGCGCTCGAAGACAAGACGGTGGGCTTTATTGGTTTCGGCAGCATTGCCCAGGCCCTCGTCCTGAAGCTCCTACCATTCAAGCCGGGCAAGATTGTGTACCGCACGTCCAAGCCGCGTGCCTTTGACATAAAGGACGACTATTTCCGCTTCCTTTTGCAGGACGATATGCTGCAGTGTTATCACCAGTGCCACCAGCGGCTGCCAGTGCCTGTTGAGAACGAGCCGGATCTCAAGGCACTGGCCGAGCAGTGCGATGTCATTTTGTACGTATACACTACTTACACACAGCCTCATTTCTACGCTAAATGCGTCGACGCACCACCTTGTGGATGCAGCGTTTTTGCGTGCGATGAAGCCGTCGGCCTACCTGGTGAACATTGGCCGCGGTCCGCTCGTAGATACGCCGGCTCTCGTGGAAGCACTGCACAAGAACGAGATTGCTGGTGCAGGTCTCGACGTGCTGGAAGGCGAGCCAAACATTTCCGCTGACCATCCGCTGATGGCGCCAGAGTTGGAGGACAAGGTATTGGTCCTGCCGCACATTGCCAGTGCGACGTTCGAGGCGCGATTTGCGATGGGTGAACGCACAGCTCTAAACGTGCTTGGTGGATTGGGCCTACGTGACGATGGTCCAGCCGATGCGATGCCGAGTGAGCTGCGCTAGTCACTGTCATAGGCCGCCAGATTTTCCAACGCCGACGTGGGTCGGGTTGGTCGTAGCGCTTTGAGAGACTCGAGAGCCTGTGCGCTCAATATCGGTGTCTTGGCTTTTCCGTGGATCTCTTCCCAGCCACGTCGGTTCTCTTCGTCGAGCTGCGCCATCTGTTGCTGCGACAGCAGCATGCGCTGCCGCTTGGCCCGCTCGTCTTCTGCGTCGTCTGAGGTGCGCTTGGTCCGTTCCACCTCGGCGATGCGCTTCTCGGCTAGCTCACGGAGCTCGGCAGCATCGCGTGCCTCTCCATCACTGCGTGGATCCTCTGCAGCCCAGCGCACATTGAGGACCTCGTCGTGATCGAGCGTCTGGTGCATCATGGCCTCCTTGGCGAACTGGGCGTTCGCCTCGTACTTGTACGTTACAAACGCGATGCCGCGGCCCACCATAACACGAACATGCTCAATGTCACCCCATTCACTAAAGTGCCGACGCACGATCTTGGACGTGGGCGTCGATCCTGTGTCGTCATAGTTGTCGGCTGGATTCGCCGCGGCGCGACGGAAACTGAGGGACGTTTCCTCGTTGATACGGCCCACATAGAGCGTCTTGTTCACACGCAGCATAGAGCCTACACCACCCATATCATCGCGATAGCTTCCGTGTTTTTCGCGCCCAAAAATATCTCGGCCCTGATCCGCCACCTCGTAGGGCCGTGGCAAGCGGTGCAGATACAGGCACTCTTCGCCCTTCGGGCAGCATCCGCGCGCAAAGAACAGGCACACATACGTCGTGTCAGACACACCACCAGAACTGGCCTGAATGCGCATGTCCGCGCGGGTATACCCTGCGTCGCGCGCAATATCGCACCTGGTCATAGACCGCGTCTTGGACTCTGGGCCGTGCCCCGTGTCGCCCCCTGACATTTTGTTGTACCATACATTGTAAATCATGCCTTCGCCTGTCATATGCTCGGCATGATGCCGTATCTCCTCGAGCTCGCCGTACGATATCTGCTTGCGTGCCGGCCGCGCGCGTCGTTCGTTGTGGCCGTGGCTCATGGCGGAGAAAAAAGCCTCCACTCCTCCATGTCCTTTACGGCGCTGGTCGTGGTGCTTGTTGAGCCTCAGGGTGCGACGGCTCAGCGTCGTCTATCGATGCTGCAACATGTACGCAAGGCGTTTGATCCTGCCTACCGGCGCTGGCCGCCGCATATCACGCTGGTGCCACCGGCTGTCTACACGCCCGATGGCCAGGACGATGCCCTGGATCCACCTGCGTGGCTTGTGCGTCATCTTCAGCGTCTGACGGCGGGTGTCGAGCGAGTTTGCGCCGAGCATCCTGCTCATATATTACAACTACGTCATCTCGCAGCATTTGAGCGCCGCGAGGCCATTCTGCATCTGCGTCCGAGCGCCTCGAGTGCTGAGCCGCTTCTGTCCCTACAGGCAGACGTAGCCCAAGCCGCGCTTCCACACATGCCAGGGGTACGCCTGCGCAGTACATATGTTCCGCACATGACACTAGGGCGCGTGAAAACCGTCGAGAGGCGACGCGAGCTCGAGCAGCGGGTCATGGGGGTGCTTGGCGATGGCTTGGAGGTGCGTGTTGACCGAGTCCATATCATGTACAAGCGTGGCGAGGCCAAGCAGCCGTACACGACGTGGCGTGCATTGCCGCTAGGTATACGTGTCCCATAGCCAGACCGTCAGGGGAAATCCCACCGAGTGCGCGACTTGGCGGACGTACGCAAATGATGCATTGACGCGGTACTGCATGGCACTCAGCTTGTTGGCCGGCGACATGCGCACAATGAGCTGCTGCCGAACGAGCTCATTGAGCTCGGCGAGCACCGTGGAGGATCGACTCCAAAACTCGCCGGCTATGTGCCCGAGATGCATCTCGGCCTTGTTCTCGCTCATCCGAGCAGCGCGCTCGGCGGGCACAAGCAGGGCGTCCTCGTTCAGGTCCTGCTCAAAGTCGGTCAGAAGAGCGTGGTATATAGCCAAGACGCGCTCTAGCGTGAATGTGCGTGGGCCCCAGAACTGGGGTAGCTCAAACACCTTGTCCGTATGGCCCTCTAGCTCTAGCAGGGCGGCTTTCGCCGCTCGTTGCGCCTTGCCACGCCGCCGCTTGCGAGATGCTTCCAGCTCGCGCACAAAGTACTTGACGTCAGTGATAGCCGGGTTGTACGACGCCAGAAACGCAGAGATGAGGAGAAAGGCTGGCATGGCACCGAAGCCAGTGCGAGTGAGATTCAGGGCTGATGGCGGCGGCGTGGACGGCTTGTTATTCTTCTCAAGGAGCCAGGCAGTGGGCCCTACATGTCGCGGGACAACGCGCACCAATATGTCGCGACACTGCTCACTGATGTACGGCACGAGTGTCGCCGTAGTCTTTGAGCCACGTTCCTCGATGGCTGCCTGCAGCGCTTGCCACACACGGGTATACAATACACACAGCTCAAACTCGTCACGCACCGTATCCTTGACGGCATCATAGAATACTTGACTTGCGATGCGCGATGTGCTCGAGTCGTTGCCGACGTGCTCCATGAGCAGCTGCAAGACGTCTTCGCGGGGCAGACGAGGCACTCTGATGCACAGGGGACTTGTCGAGATCGTACGACCGCTTGTGCTTCGGAAAGCAGACCAAGCCAGCGGAGATACGTACACGACCATGACGCGGCCATGGCACGCCATCGATTCGGCCAGGAGCGGCCACATCTCCCAAACGTGCTCGGGCCAAATATCGCGCATCCTCTCAGCATCGTTCACGACCACGACCCACTTGGTATAGGGCCGCATATATTCGCGCGCATGCCTCAGAAACGTACTTGGATCGCCGCACGAATCGGCCTCTTTGGATAGTTGGCGCAGCACCTGGGTGTACAAGAGCCGCGGCGTACACGCCACGAGGGGCGAGACATGTGACACACGCACGTCGCCACGGTGCTGTGCCTCGTAGGCCGCGAGAGTGTCTCGCACGAGTCGCTTAGCACTTCTTGGACTATTGGGCGCATGTACTAGCACAGCTGGCGGACTGACCTGCTCGGCGAGCAGCTGCCCCAGCATCTCGATGGGTGCCTGCCATGCGCGAGCCATTGCCATGGAGTGGAGGAGAGAACTATGATCGATGACGTCAGTTCCACCAGTGCAATTGACGGACAAAGGCCCAGCCATTCGGGCGTGGATCGGTCGGCTGACCGTGAGCCGTGAGATGCAGCTGCATGTCATGCCAAACGGTACCCCAGCCGAAACCGGCCAAAGGGATCTTGGGCATGAAGGAGGGTGGCGGCGGCGGCGTAAACGCAGCGTCGACCTTGGCTTCGTCGTCCGGCACGCTCGTGTCCATGAGCAGTCGAGGCAGCTGTGGATTCACACAGGCAGCTCGACCCATGCCGACAGCATCCGCCACACCTGATTCGATGGCGTCGCGCGTGCCCGCTCGCGACACAAAGCCACCCGTCACGATAATGCGCATTGTCGAGCCAGCGGGCAGGCGGCTGTGAGCCTGCTTCGCAAAACCGGCAAAGAAGCCCTCACGACGACGCGTACGTTCAGAGGCTTGCTGAGCGAATACAGGCGCCTCGTAGCTGCCGCCACTTACTTCGACAAAGTCGACCATGCGCATCTCGGCGAGCCACTGGACATTCTGCAAAGCATCCTCCTCCGTCTGGCCGCCATGGCAAAAGTCACTGGAATTGAGCTTGATGCCGACAACAAACGAGGGCGACACGCGCTGCCGAATCGACTCGATAATCTCGCGGATGATACGGAAGCGGCGCGCCGCATCGCCACCGTACTCGTCGTCGCGCAAATTGGTCTTGGGGTTCAGGAAGCTCGATAAGAGGTAGCCATGCGCGCCATGCAGCTCAATTCCATCGAACCCGGCCTTTTCCATGAAGACGGCGGCACGGGTAAATTGTTCCACGATTCTGTGGATCTCAGCCACAGTGAGGGCATGTGGCGTACCGAAGGTGAGCGCGTCCATCCACGTCCGCTTCTCTTGGGACAATTGCACGGGGACAGCCGAGGGCGCCAAAGATGGCTCCCATGGCTTGCGGTACGAGCCTCGCATCGACTGACGGCCACAGTGGACGAGCTGCACAACGGCGAGCGGCCGACTTCCATCCGCCGACACCGCATCTGCACGCGCATCGTCGACGTCAAAGCCCTTGGTGGCGCGTGCGTACTTGACAAATTCGGCAAGGTACTCAGCCTCGCGCGCATCATTGCCTTCTTCGGGCATCACCACATCAAACATGATGCCGATGTGCTTGCGATCGACACCCACGTTGCCCGTGATAATCATGCCCCAGCCACCGTCGGCCCAAGCCCTGTACAGACGAAACACGTCTGCATTAGGCTTGCCACCTCCGAAGGTCGACAACATTTCCTCCAGCGGTGCTTTGGCCAGTCGGTTCGGCATGACGGCGCCGCATGGCAACGTCACACGAGACGAGAGCACAGGATCCATAGTGGCGAAAAGAAGGGTATCTACGTTGTATCTCCACATTATGTAGGCCATCGGTCCTGCCGGGTATGATGAAAGTAGCCCATGTTCGGACCGGGTCGCATGGGCATACGCGGCACAGAGGCAGGCATATACGGCGACGGTGGGGTTGGCGCTGGTGGGTACTTGGGCATGGGGTAGCCGTACATACCTGGTGGTGGCATGGCCCGAGGCACGGCGCCCGGGGTCGGCGATGAGGCAGCATCGCGATAGTACATATTCAATGCTGGAGAGGCGTGCATGGGATGATGCACTGGGCGCGGAGGGCCGTATGCAGCATAGGACATAGACGGTGGCGCTGACGGGACGGGCACGACGCTCGTTCGTGGCGTCGGTGGCGGTGGCGGCGGTGTGTACGACATCCGAGCCACGTGGGTATCTGGCATCCTCATGGGGATCCGCGTTGAGCTCTGTCCCTCATCGTCCGTTTCGTCGTCGTCAGCTGCCTCGGCATGCGCAGGCTGCTGCTGCTGCTGCGGCGGCGGCGTAGGAGCAGGCTCGTCCTTCGGTACGAGCTCCCGAGGCGCTGGCGGTGGCGGCATGGATGGGCTCGGCCACGATGTGATAGAGGCCTTCGACGCGCCCTCGGGCAGGGCATCGTACCACGCCTGCACGAACGCCAAAGCCGCATGCGATTTCTCTTCCCAGGACTCTGTAGCATGGCGCTGAGCGAGGGCAGCAGCCTCTTGAAAGTAGGTGCTTTCGCTGGCGTGGCGTGCGAAAAAGTTGCGCGTCTGTGCGGGTGTCTTGGCCGGGAAGGCGGCGGCCAGGGCATTCCAATCCTTGCCGTAGATGGCGAGTAGACGCAGAAACTCGGCACGCTCCGACATGGACCAGTGCGGTCCACGCGAGCGGCTCTTGGGCTCGTCCGTACCGACAGAGCGCCGCTTCTTCGGCTCTGGCGCAGGCGTCGCGAGCGTCGCGAGGGCCTCGAGTGCCTCGGCTGCGGCCAAATCGCGCTCCAGCTCGGTTTCAACTGGTGGCGACGACTCGCGCTGCTTGGTGCGTGATTTTTTGGCACGCGGCGGCGGCTCGTCCGAGGGGCGCTTACCAGGGCGCTCCTCGTCTGCCTCTCCCTCCTTCTGCTCGGCTTCCGTGGCAGCGATATCGGTGATGAGCGCACTTCCCTTGGACTTTTTCGGCTTCGACTTGGTCTTTTTGCGGCGCTCACGATGGCGCGCATTTAGTAGCGCCTTGTAGCCAGCCAAGTGCTTGTGCAGGTAGTAGAAAGCAACGCACTGATTCGGCGTTTTGTGCGGTAGCTTTTCGGCGATGCGTCCAAACTGCTTCGGGTACAACACGTAGCGCCGCGCAAAGATGTTTCGCTCCTCTTCGCTCCACACGTCAGGGTCGAAGCCGCCAAAGTAAAAACGTGTCGAGTCAGCCACATAGCCATTGTCGACGTCGAGCTGGGGCTGTGGGTCCAGGCACATATCCGGCACGGTCGCCGAGGTACGAGCGGCTCGCGCGACGGGGTCCTGCATCTCGGCATTCTCGAGCGATGCCAAGATCTCCTGGAACTCGGCCTCAGAGCGCACGGCATCTCCGAATCCGCTCGAGCCAAGCCCACCGCGTCGGAAAGAGCGCGTCGTCGGCATCCACGCCTTCCCCGGCGTCTCATCCTGCGGCGTCGTGGACGTCGCCGAAGCACGGCGCTCACGCTCGCGATCCAGCGATGCACAGTATTGGCTCCATGCCTGGTGCTTGGCACGGTACTCGTTCCGCAGCTGCACAAGTTTGATGCGCTGCGTCTCTTTTTGCTCGCGGATCTGGCGGTAGAGGTATTCGTCGACAGCGCTTTTCTCCACAGGCCGCTGCACCTGAGCTGGTTTCTGAAGACCTAGCATCGCAGGCACACGTAGCGACGCAGTGACTCGATGATTTTCTTCCAGAATCGTGTGCGTGTGCGCATCCGACCATGGGTACCGCAGCACCAACTGCTGGGTCAGTGCATGCACGACGCGCTGCATACGCTCTGTTTCGTCATCCTCTGTCGGGGAGAAAGCAGCTGGATCTTCAGGATGGGTGGGAGGAGACTCGGCAGGCAGTTCTGGCGCCTGCTCTTTCGGCACATCAGTTTGCGGGGCAGGCTCCGGCTGAGATGCAGGGGGGCGTTCTTCTGGAGCCTCCTTCGATGGCGCTGGCACGTTCGCATTTTCTTCTGAAGTCTCAGGCGGCGCTGGCTCTGATTCGACGCGTGGGCCGTCTGTGGTTGGTGGCGGCAACGCCTCGAGGGACTCGCGCGCCTCAGAGTCGATCGGCTGCTCGGCAGGTTTGGGGACGGGTGTGCTATCTTGGGCATCGTGTGTCTCTGCAGAGTCGTACGCGAGGGACGCCTCTTTCTCCGTGGCACCGAGCCGACTCTCATTGGGACGCTCGTCCATGTGTCCCTCGGGCTCCTTGGCCGTCGTGCGCTTCACGTCCACTTCCGGCTCACCATATAGATCCTCTGTGACATTGGCATCCTGTTCTTGCATATACGAGCGCGATGCCTGCATCTGGTTCAAGCCTGCTTGATCGTAGTCATAATAGGCATGGTCGCCACGCGACGAGCGATAGCCACGATGCTTTTTCGAGCGTGGCCGCTCATGGTCACGCGGCCACTCATGCGATCTTGGCGCACCCCACGGACGAAATCTCGCTGGCGGGGCCTCGCGCGACCACCCCGATGGTCGCGCCTGGTCTTTTCGCTCTGCCACAGCCTCGGGCGGCGAGGGCGGCGGCATTTGATCGCCATGCGACGCAGCGCGTCGTCGCCCGATCAAAAAGCGCGGATGTCTATTTCGGCCGAGACACGGAGGCCCCAGCCAGGTGACAGGCGTACGTGGCGGGTGGGGTGGAGCGGGTCCGTTTCTTCTCTCTTGTTCCCCGCCACGGCATTGTTGATTCGATTCCAAGATGGCGATGAAACGTATTAGCAAGGTGTGTATGGTGCGCCTGTCGCTTACCTATGCAGGAATTGGCCGACCTCGGTCGCGACCCGCCGTCTTCGTGCAGCGCCGGTCCGACGGGCGACAACATGTTCCAGGTATGTGTGGATCGAGTGGGAGGCAGCTGACCAGCGCAGTGGCAAGCTACGATCATGGGTCCGGTATGTCGATGCCTACTTACGACGTAGAGTGACTCGCCGTACAGTGGTGGTGTGTTTTTCCTGACCATTACATTCCCGACGGACTACCCCTTCAAGCCGCCCAAGGTGTCTTTCACGACGAAGATCTACCACCCGAATATCAACGCGAATGGCAGCATCTGCTTGGACATTCTGAGGGACCAGTGGAGCCCGGCCCTGACGATCTCGAAGGGTACGTAAGCATGTGCGCTGACGGTAGTCCTTCTGTCCATCTGCTCTATGCTGACGGGTATGTGTGCCGCGTGTGGCTGACGCCTCTAGACCCCAACCCCGACGACCCTCTTGTGCCGGACATTGCACACCTGTACAAGACTGACAGGGCTGCGTACGAAAACACGGCGCGCGAATGGACCAGGAAGTACGTTGGTATCGCTCACCATCTAGGTATGCTATGTAGACAGGGCGTCGATAGGTCCATCATGGGTAGCGCCAGACCACTTGGTCATGTAGCACGTGACAGCGTTGAGGCTTCGCCGCGAGGCGCCGGTCATTGGCCGGACGGACTGCGGCACCGCTACTGGGTCTTTTTGTCCGCCTTGGGGGCCTTTTTGTACGTGTCGCGGTAGAAGAAGATAAACAGGACCAGGTAGCTCACGAGGATGCCGAGACCCGAGAAGGCCGCCGCGGGTTCGCCGTGGCAGTAGCGCACGTACGGCATCCATGGCGCATACAAGTGAATGTAGTGGTGGTAGATACCGTAGATGCACACGACGACGTCGATGACGAACTGTACAATCTGACCCGTCGTGACGAGCTGCTTCCATGGGCACCGGACGCCAATGCTGGCGAGCGCATAGTAGCCGTACATGATGACGTGCACGGCGAGATTCAGGCAGATGATGACCCACGACAGGGTGGTCTGGTTCACGATCTGGGAGTAGCACAAGGCGGCGGTAGCCATGTGGTGATACACGTGCAAGAAGAGCAGCTTCTTCTTCTTGAGCACGAGAAAGAGCGTGTCGGCAAACTCCCAGTATTTGAAGTAGTAGTTGATGATGTGGAACATTTCCGCATCAAAGTACAATCGGTACTCACAGATCGAGTTGTGCATGCCATACTTGAAAATAATCGGAATCTCGAGTTCGAGGTACAGGCACAAGAGCAGCAGGCTTCCGAGACACAGAAGGACGTTGTGCAGGAAGAAGGGGATCTTGAGCACGCGCGCCGGCACCGCCGGCAGGTGCCGCATCACAGCCTGACCACCCAGCACGATCGTGATGTATCCCACCGACATGGCCACCACCGACATGACCGTCGAGAGCGGCGTCACGCCCGGCTGCCAAAAATGCATCGGTGCCGTGTAGCGCACAACGCTCGGCGGCAGCAGAGACTTGATACCTTCGTACAGGGCCATGGTGGTGGGAACAAGGAAAGAGCCTATTGTGCCACGGCCCTCTTCCTAGCTGACTAAGCGTGGCACGCCGTGCGGCGCTCCGCCACGCGTCGATCGACGCGACATGGCAGCGTCGCGGCGCTGGCGCCTAGCTGGACGGTGGGGTGCGCTCGTCACGCAGGGGCGCTGGGTCGATGTGCCTGCGCGAGGCACACTGGCGGCTGCGTCCGTCTCGCATGCGGTGGTGGCAGAGGCAAAGACGGCGTACTTGGCGGGTCACAACACGTGGGGGCAACTGGGTCAGGGACGCACGAGCGTATGGGGCACGGCGCGCATCGCGCTCCCGGACCGGATTGTGAGTGCGGCGGCGGGCCTTGGCTTTACGTGTCTGGCGACGTCCGATGCGCTGTATGTGAGCGGCACGAATGTCCGAGGCCAAATGGGCCTCGACCAAGAGCGAGGCTCGCTGTCGTTCCAGCGCCTCGCTCTGCCGGCTGTGCGCAGCGTGTGTGCCGGTCTGGATCACATGCTCGTGCTCGCAGGTGCGCAGGTATGGGCCTGTGGTCTGCATACGGACAGGCAGCTAGGCGTGCCGTCGCACGCGCCGTACCTGGCCACGCTCGAGCGCGTCGCCATACCGCTGGCAGACGGCGAGGGCGTGACGCGCCTGGCTGCGCAGGGCGATACATCGGTGGCACTGACGTCGCGTGGGCGCGTCTTTCTCTGGGGCAACACGGAGTATGGCCAGCACCTGCGTCGTGACGCGGTCGACCGGCTGGATACGCCGACGCTCTTGCCTATCGACGAGGCTGTGTGCGACGTGCAGGTGGGCGGCAGCTTTCTCCTTGTTCTGACTGCCGATGGCAGCGTGTACACGGCGGGCTACGGTGCGACGGGGCATGCGCAGGCGCCGTATGCGCGTCTCACGCGCCTCCCGCTGCCTTCGCGCGCCGTGTCGCTGAGTGCGAGTCTGCAGTACGCAGCGGCTGTGACGGACGCGGGGCATGTATGGACGTGGGGCCTAGACTCGCCCGATGGACGCCTCGGTCTGGGCGTTCTGGCAGATCACCGCGTGCATGAGCCGCGGCGCGTGCCTTTCTCCGAGCGAGCCACGCACGTTGTGTGCGGGGGTCAGGCTCTGTTGGTACGCTGTGCGTAATTACGTGTCTATGCCTTGGTATATACTTTCGGTGGGCGGCGCACACGCATGTGGGATGTGGGCGAACAGCGGCTCCAACGCGGCCTTGAGCTTCTTGCGGCGCTGCAGAGCGTCTGGCAGCGACTCGGACAGCTGCGGCTTGTTGGGCCCTGCCTCTGCGTCCGTCTTGCGCTTCTTGCCGACACTGGCCTTGATCTGCCGTTGCCGCTTGGCCCAGTTGGCCTCAATTTCGCGATCCACGGCCTGCAGACAGGCCTGGTAGTCCTGGTACGCCATGCGGTCCTGGGCGATGTGGAAGAGCCGCGCCTTGCGCAGCTCGTTCGCGCGACTTTGCTGCCGGAGCCGTGCTTGCGCGAGTCGCAGGGTGGATGCAATCAGACTATCGCCGTGCTCGTCCCAGTGGATCGGCGCGCCCGTCTCGAGGAGCCCGATGGATTCACACGCGTGCCGCACGTGGGTCTCCATATCGACCAGCGAGACGTGGGGGTCGAGGGCGTCGGGCGCGTCCGTGGGCGCCTCGGCGTTGGGCTCGGGCGCGTCGCCGGTCATCAGCGAGGCGGCGAGTCGCTCCATGAGCGGTCCACCACGCGTGCTGGGGTCGTACATCTGGGCGTCCGAGAGCGCATCCAGCGTCGTGTTCGACGGCACGAACGGGCTGTCTTCCGGCGCGGATGGCGGTGCAGGTCGCCATGGCGGCTGCGTCGGCGCGTGGCCCTCCATGGCCTGCAAGACGCTCTGCAGCTCGGCGTCTTCCTTCTCCCATATCTTGCGGTAGTGGACGCCGAGCTCGGGGAAGACGTACGGCGACGGATCATCGGCCTGGCTGGAGAGCCAGGCCAAGTCGTCCTCCGTCACGGGCTTAAAGTACGCATCGACGTAGTGGAAGAAGGTCGTAGCGGGTACCTGCGCCGCCTCCTTCGCCGGCCGCGGGCGAACGGCGCTGCTCGGCGGGACGTGGCCTGGGACCGTGTACATCGCCTCTCGGTCGTGCCAGTCGGTATTCGCAAAGTCCTCGTGCACATCGTACGGATGCGTGGGGTACGGCCGAATCTCGCGCATAGGCTCGCGCTTGGGCAGAAAGCTGCCTTGGGGATCTGATGGCGCGTCCCAACTGAAGGTCGTGGCGTCGTGAAACGTGTCGCCCCGCAAATCAATGACGCCGGCGCTGGGGACGAGAGGCGCCTTCTCCGGCACCGCTTCCGGCCGCGCCTTGTGCGCATCGTCCATCACACGCAGCTTCACACCTAGCGTCTTGGGCTTCGGCTGCACGGCATGCAGGGGCACGTCACTCTCCGACCCCGACGCCTCTTCGCGCTTGCGATGCGCCCGGCTGTAGGTGCGCTGCACGCGGTCATTGGGCGCCCAGTCGGCATCCGAGTCACTCTCTTCGGCACGTGTGTCGTCTTCTTGCTTGACGTGCACGCTCGAGCTGCCCATGGCGCGCCGCTCGTCGGCGAGCGTCTGAGCGCGCGACGCCCAATCCTGGCGGAGCGTCTGCAGGTGATGGACGAGATGATGCAGCTCCTCGAGCGACGGCACGACCGTCGCACTCGTGCCCAGACCACTCGCGTACCGCCTGTACAGAGGCGCGGTACTCGACCGGAACGTCGCTGGGACACCGGCCGCCGGCATCGTCGTCGTCGTCGGCGCCGGCGGCGGCGGCGCCAAGACTGGGGACGCGCCATCGCTTTGTCACGTGATACAAAGGCCGAGTCACTTGCGGCGACCGGTGTGTTGAGCCGCCGCCGTGGTTTTTTTTTTTCTCCCTAATGGACCCATCGACGTTTCCGGCGCCGAACGGGCGACTGACCAAGGCGCAGGGCGATGCCCTCGTGTACTCGACCTTGTGTGGCTTTATGCTCGTGGGTCTGTGGGCCGGCGTCAACACGCGCAGTAAGCGCGAGTTTATCAGTGGTGTGCGCACCCAGCCAGGTACGTAGGCGGTGGGGACGTGCTGACGTTAGCTCTGCCGCTGGCGCTGAATTGGATTGCTTCGGGTTCGTGTCTCATGGAACGGTAGGATGACAACGGCATAGCCGTCCCTGGAAGGATTCTCGCACACTGAGCGTACACAGCACCGAGGGGTGTTGGGCGTGTGACGTGGATACGGGTGCCTGTGTCTTGCGGCCGATGGCCGACGCAGCTGTGTATTTCTTGGAAAGCATGGCTACAGACAATGGCTGAGATTATACCGTTGTTGCGGCGCGCGTGGTCGGTCTACGCGCGCCGCATGTACCTGAACGAGATCATGCTCGCGAAGGGAATCTATGTCACTGTCATTCGCTTGTGTTGTTGCGTGCGGTACTAACCAACAGCTATGTCGTCGTCGCTCTTGCAGGCGTACCCTCAAATGACGCTGGTGCCCGGGGCAGGCCTCTTTGGCCTGGGTGCGTATGCGTTCTCGACCATCGCGCCGCTGTGGGCCTTTGCGTTCTTTGGCCCGCTGATTCGGCGGTACTGTCCGGACGGCTTCACGCTGGCCGAGTTTGTGCGGCGCCGATTCGGGTGGCCGATCGGCATTTTCAGTGCGCTCGTGTTTCTGGGCTTTATGTTTTGCTTCATGATTGTGGAGCTGAATACGTACAGTGTCATTGTGCGGACCATTCAGCCCGACATGCACAAGGTGGTGCCGCCGCTGGTGATTGCGCTGACGACGACGATTTACACGACGTACGGTGGGTTCAAGGCGTCGCTGTGGACGGACAATTTTAATGCGATTGTCGTCATTGTCTTTATCATCATTGGCTCGGTCATGTTCAGCAAGAAGCTGTCGATCGACAAGGACTTGATGCACGAGAGTGGCATGCTGGGCGCGCACCGTCTGGGTGGCGAGCTGTGGTACATTCTCACGATCTCGATCGTGTTTTCACAGATGTTCAACCAGGGCTTTTGGCAGCGGGCCTTTGCGTCGCGCACGAACGGCGGCCTGTACCTGAGTGTGGCTCTGGCGACGCTGCCGCTGTTTGCGATTGTGTTCCTGGTTGGCATGGCGGGCCCGCTGGCGTACTGGTCGCACGCGCAGCCGCCGATCAACACGAGCGATGCGGATGCGTACGACGACGGCTCGAATGCTCTGTTTCGTGCGTTGCTGTACATGCCCAAGTGGGTGCATGGCCTGGTCCTGGTGTTGACGGGTGTGCTGTCGTCGAGTGCGTACGATACGTTTCAGTCGGCTATGATCAGTGTGATTGAGAGCGACTTGCTGCTGAGCCGCGTCAACATTTGGTGGTGCCGCCTCTTTCTCATTGCGCTCAATGTGCCGTGTGTCGCGCTTGCCGTGATTGACATTGACATTCTGCAGGTGTTTCTCGTGGCCGACCTGGCGGGCTTGGCGGTGATTCCGTCCGTGTTTTTGGGTCTGTCGCGCCGCCTGGCTGTGCTGAATGGCTTCGATCTCGTCGTAGGCGGATGCGGCGGCTTTTTGACCGTGTTTGTGTTTGGCACAATTTACTACCACGGCGATGCGATCGAGGGCGGCAGCCTGATTGGGCTCCCGAACGGCCTGTATGGCGACCCTGACGACTACAGCGTCATTGGGGCGTTTCTCGCGGCGCCGCTGGGCAGTATGGGCTTCACGCTGGGGTCGTGTGCGACGCGGATCTGTCTCGGCTGGCTGTATGCGCGTGCGACGAACCAGCCGTTCACGATGCTCGATCGGCAGCAGATCGACATCCAGGACTGTGTGACCGATGCCGATCGGACCGGCGCGTTCATGGGCAAGGTAAGCAATCCGTTGGATGGACACCGTCTCGAGGACGGGCCGGACAAGGACTTTGACATGCGCATGCATGCGGCGGAGCCGCACCTGATTTCGCACGTCTTGCACCGCGTCGGCTTTGGCAAGGACAGCAGCCACAGCAGCGACGCGTCCGACAAGCACTCGGACGTTGACGTCGAGCACACGATAGAAGATAGGGTATCATGAACGCTGGCGCTGGGGCGTGTCGACCAAAGTGGCGGCGCTGAGGGGCTGCGCGGTGCGGGCGACGGTGCCGTGCGCGGTGCTCGAGTCGAGCTCGTCGACGCGGCCGCATGGCACGGTGGCGTCGTGCGCTTCGCCCGGCTGCGCCGGCCGGGGCGGCGACGTCGGCGCCTGGCGCAGTGTGCCGGTGACGCCGAGGACGCGGCGCAGGGCGCCGAGGTACTTGGAGCGCGTGTGGTACTGCTTCGTGGGCTCGAGGAGCAGTTCGGCGACGCGCTGCATCGTGCAGGGTGGCGCGTCAAAGTCATCGAGCATCGCACACACATGCTCGCAGACGCGGTCGACGTGGCTGCCGTCGAGAGCGGCGTCCCAAGTGGGCCAGGCGGCCGAGGGGGGCGGCGCGCGTGCGGGAACGAAGCCGCGGGTGTCGTCGGAAGTGATGTCGTGCTCGGTCATGAGGAGCTCGATGGCGGCGGACGGCCGCTCGATCAGGGTGGGATCGTCGCGCAGCAGGTCGGCGAGGGGCGCTGCCTTGTGTAGGTGCGGCTCGGTGTGGACGGGGAACGCGTGCACATTGTCACGGAGGCGCTGGCAAAGGTGCGGGCGCAGAGACGGCCATGCATCGACGAGATCCTGACTAGCATCGCCGCGGGCGTACCGCTCGAGCACGGCGGACTCGGCCATGTCGTGCCACGACCCCATGGGACAGGCGGCGGTGGTGGTGGAGGTGTGTGATCTTCTTGCCACCAGCGAGCATGACGTGGCGGATGCAGGACAAATGGATTGGGTTGATGCTCGCGATCAGCTCGAGTGTGGCGATTGGCACGAGCTTTATTATCACGAAGAAGGGGCTGATGAGTGCGGCGGCGCATAGCGAGGGGCTGGCGTCGGAGCGCCTGAGCTATCTGGGCAATCCGGTGTGGTGGGCCGGCATGCTGACGATGGTCGTGGGCGAGGTGGCGAATTTCGTGGCGTACATGTTTGCGCCGCCGATTCTCGTGACGCCGCTGGGTGCGCTGAGTGTGCTGGTGGGCGCTGTGCTGGCGTCGTTCCTGCTGCACGAGCGTCTCGGGCGGCTGGGCATCCTGGGCTGTGCGCTGTGTCTCGTGGGCACGGTGGTGATTGTCGTGAATGCGCCGGAGGACCGGGATATTCAGACGGTGGACGAGATCCTGCAGTACGCGATGCGCGCGCCCTTTCTGATCTACTGCCTGTGCACGGCGTGCTTCTCGCTCTACATGGTGTGGCGTGTCGTGCCGCGCTACGGCCACCGGACGCCGCTCGTGTACCTCTCGATCTGCTCGCTCGTCGGCTCGATCTCGGTCATGAGCGTCAAGGCGCTGGGCGTGGCGCTGCGCCTCACCTTTGACGGGCACAACCAGCTCACGCACGTGTCGACGTACTGCTTCGGCCTCATGGTCGTGCTGTGCATTCTCGTCCAGATGAACTACTTCAACCGCGCGCTCGATCAGTTCTCGACGAACGTCGTCAATCCGATCTACTATGTCATGTTCACCACATCCACCATCCTGGCGTCGGTGCTGCTGTTCCAGGGCTTTGACACGACGAACGCCGCCGCCGTGTCCCTGCTCGGCGGCTTTCTCGTCACGTTCCTGGGCGTCTACCTGCTCAATGCCAACGCGCAGGCTCCCGCGTCGTCCGCGGACTATGAGCGCATCTACCCCGACCGCGACGCTGCTGCGTCGTTCGTGATCGACGAGCCGACGCAGAGCTTCCCGCTCACCCCCTTCCACGACCAGCCCGCCGAGCCCGCTCGCTCTCCGTAGTTGGTAGGATACCCCCCTGAGCTGGCCGGCGTCTTCTCACCTCCACACCATGCCGAACAGCGCCTGGCCTGTGGCTCGGCCCCGCTCGTCGGCGTGGGAGGAGGGGGTCGTGTATCCCCTCCTGCTGCTCGCTGCGCTATACCATGTAGTGCAGTGCATTCCCGCGTGGTGGCTGCCCGCCCCGCTTCGACAGGCAGGGTGGGGCTTCCCCAGCGATGTGTTTCTCCTCCTGCACATGCCGACGTCGGTGCCGACGCGCGTGCTGCGAGACGCCCTGCCAGCGCAGCTCTCGTGGCTCGCTCCGAGCGCCGTGCTCGAGGCGCTCCTCGCGCGTCTCTCGAGCGTCGAAGGCCGCGTACGTATACGGCTGCTGACGTGTACAGAAAGTCTACCTGGTGTTGGGCGCCGCACCGATCGTCGCGTGCACGCACTGCCACGACACGCAGGATTACCAGGCCTACCGCCTCTATCATGTGTGGCGCATGTATGTCGCGCAGGCGCTCGCGCTCTCGATCGCCACGATCACGCCCCATGGCACGCTGCCACGCCTCGTCGAGAACGTCGCGCAGCACGCGTACCCTGGCCTCGTCGCCACACGCACGCGCGCGCACTGGCGCACGCGTGCGTGGCTCGCGCTCCTCGCGCTCTTGGCCGTCGACGTCGGCGCCATCCTGTACGCCGAGCACCTGCCTCTTCCCCCCGGGCTCTGGGAGCACTGGCACGCGTATGCGCACATCGCACGCCACACGCTCCTGCTGTGCCTCGTCGTCCTCGTAGCGCGCGGCGTGCGCTGGCAGCCACCGTGCCTCCCCGTCCTCGACGCGCTGCAGGCCGTCGCTGCGACACACACACGATTCGAGACGCACCTGGCCGCGCGGCCTCCACTTGCCTCGCCTCGTTCATAGCCGCCTCCCTGCTGTTGGCTGTATGGCGTCGCCCGCAGATGGCGTCGAGCTGGACATGCTCGATCACGGCGAGTGGGGCGTGCCGTCCCCTGCGCTGCGTGGGCGTGCGCCATGGTGGCGGCCAGCGTGGCTACGCAATGCGCGCGGGCAGATTAGGGTCGTCTCGGTGGTGCTTTTCCTCGGCCTGAGCTGGTACTTTTCCATGCCGAGTACGCTGTACGCGTACGCCGTGGTGGTGTGCTTCACGTGCCCGATGCTGTTGTGCCACCTGCTGTATCGTCGCGCATGGGCCACCACCTCGCTCGTCCGCCGCACGGTGCTCGTTGCGGTCACAGCCTGGGTGGCGCTCAGCGCGCTGCGTGGCTGGGCGCCGGCGCATCTGCCCGTGCCGCCGGCGTGGCGTGCGTCGAATGACACGTACTTTATTGCGTCGATTCTGTACAACGCCGAGCGCATTTTGCCGCAGTACACGGACTCGCTGGTGTCGTTCGCCCGCGACGTGGGCGTGGAGCGTGTCTACGTGTCGGTGCTGGAGAACGACTCGCAGGACAGGACGCCGGCGATGCTCGAGGCGCTGCGCCGCACGTTGGAGCGCGCTGGCGTGCGCCACACGATCGTCTCGGCGCCGCTGCCTGCGTCGATCCGCTCGTTCGAGCGCATTCAGCGGCTCTCGACGCTCCGGAATATGGCGATGCGGCCGCTGTACGACGACGTCCGCATGCCCATATCGAAGGTCGTATGGATCAATGACGTGCTGTTTACGCCGCACATGCTGCACCACCTCGTGCACACGCTCGACGGCACGTACGACCAGGCGTGCGCGCTCGACTACTTCTGGCTCGGCTTTTACGACACGTGGGTGCTGCGGGATCAGTACGGCGAGACGGTGCGTCCGCTGTGGCCCTACTTCCGACGCAAGCACGAGCGGCGCGCCGTCGACGCCCAGCAGCCGATCCCCGTCAACGCGTGCTGGAACGGCGTCACGGTGTTTGACGCGCGCTGGTTCACCAACGCCACGCCGCCCGTCCTCCGCCGCGAGCCGGCCGTGGCCGACTTGCCGCCGCCGCCGATCGAGCGCGCAGACGGCCTCGACTACCCGGCCAAGCTCCCACTGCAGTTCCGCACATGCGCCCCCTGCAACGCGTCCGAGTCCATCCTCACGAGCGTCGACATGCACCGCCTCGCGAGCCCGCACCGACCCCGCATCTTTGTGAATCCCGCCGTCAAAGTCGCGTACGACTACCCGAGCTACTACTTGTACAACCACATGCTCACCTGGTACGTCATGCAGCCGTGGCGCTACGTGTGGGAGACATGGATCGAGCGCCGCCTCTTTAGCTGGATCGCGAACCTCGGCAACCGCTGGGATCCGTGTGCGCCGCTGCTGCAGCGCCAGTGGGCCACGGACGCCGCCTCGTGGACGTAAATAGCACGTGTAGCCACGTGGCTCGGAACGGACGTGCCTCGGCCCCAGGCCGCCGCGGTCGGGGGCCCGCCACGATGGACGACGCGGCCAGGCCGGCGGCGAACGCGCCCGCGCTGGGTGCGGAAGCATCGCAGGTCGTCGACGAGGCTACGATGCGTGCGCTCAACTCGATGGACTGCAGTTTGCACCTGATGGACGAGCGCATGAAGCAGAGCATCGAGTCGGCGCGGGGCGCGAGTCAGATGCTGAAGAGGCGGGCGGCGCTCGAGGAGGAGTATGCGCAGAGCCTGAAGAAGATCGCGCGCGCGGCCATGTCAGACTACACGGGCAACGACGTGCGTGCGGGCACGTACGGCACGAGCTGGATCCACATGATCAAGAACCAGGACATCCTCAGTGAGAACCACTTCCGCTTCGCCAGCAAGCTCACCAACATCAGCGACGACATCGCGGGCCTCGTGCATGACGCCGAACAGCACCGGAAGCAGTCACGCGACTTGGGCTTCCGTCTCGAAAAGAACCTGCTCGAGGCCGAAAGCACCGCGGATCGGGCGCGCGTGCGTCTCGACAGCGCCATCGACGACCTCGATCGCGTTCTGCTCCTCAAGCACGGCGATCCGCGCGCGAACGACAAGCGCTCGATCGGCATGCCCTTCTCCAAGGGCAGCAGCCTGTTCAAGTCCAAGAATCCCCAGCAAATCGCCCGCACCGAGGACGAGTGCCGCGCGAAACAAGGCCATGCGCACGACACGCTGCGGTCCGAGGCGCAGACGGCGCAGGCCAAGCGCCAAGAGTACTTCCAGCAGCAGCTCCCCCAGATTCTGCGCGCCTACAAGGAGTCGCTTGACGAACTCGAAACGGGCCTGCAGTTCCAGCTCATGCGCTACGCGTTCTTGTACGAAAACATCGCGCTCAGCGACGGCTTGTGTGTGAATCCGCTCGGCGACAAGTCAGCGCCCCCGGGACTGCGAGACGCGGTCGCCTCTATCAACAACAAGAGCGATTTCAAAGACTTTATGCAGAACTACGAGCTCGTGTTCAACAACAAGGAGCACAGGCCGACACCGCACCGCGCCAATCCCTACGACGAGGCGACACTCGCGCAGTATCGGCACCAGGCGACCTTGAAGCAGGCGCCCAGCGACGTCGACGGCGCGACGCCCGCGGCGCGCCCCGTGTTCGGCGTCGACCTCGAGACGCAAATGGTACGCGACGGCGTCCAAGTGCCGCCGATCCTCGAAATCTGTGCCGATGCCATTGAGCGCGTCGGCATCCGAAACACGGGCATCTATCGCTTGTCCGGCACCTCGTCGCGCGTCCAAAAGCTCAAGAACCGCTTCGACTACGACTGGTCGACCGTGGATGTGATGGCGAACGAGGCCATCCAGGATATCAACATCGTAGCGGGCTGCCTCAAGCAGTGGTTCCGTGAGCTGCCCGAGCCGCTGTTCACGTACCCATTATACCCAGCCTTTATCGAGGCAGCCAAGATCAGCAACGACTTTCTGCGCCAGGTCCGCCTGCACGAGCAAGTCAACAACCTGCCCGACGCCAACTATGCCACGCTGCGCTTCCTCATGACGCACCTCGACCGCGTTCGAGCCCACGAGGCTGACAATCAAATGTCGGCGCACAACCTCGCGATCGTGTTTGGGCCCACGCTGCTGCGCTCGCCCCACGAGGCGCAGATGGCCAGTACCGGCGCCGGTGGTGCCGTGTTCCTCCCCGACATGGGCCTCCAGTGCAAGGCCGTCGAGACCATCTTGCTCAAGTACCGCGACATCTTTGTCGAGGCCGACGAGGCATGAGGGCGAATGTGCACGTAGCACAGCTTGGGTATCTACTCAAGCTATGTAGGTATTCGCTTTTGAAAAAGAGGAGACACTTAGTCAAAGAGACCAAAGCCCATGTCGTCGTCCGACTCCTCCTTGGGCTCCTCCTTCTTCTCCTCCTTGGCCTCCTCGGCGGCGCCACCGGCGGCAGCACCACCCGCAGCAGGAGCGGCAGCCACGGCACCAGCCGAAGGCACCGAGGCAAGCTTCTCCTTACCCTCCGAGATCAGGGCGGCGAGGTCCTTCTCGGCGAGCTCAGCCACGAGCTTCTCGAGGCGCTCACCGTCGGCCTCAATACCGACCGTGCTGAGGAGCTTGGTCACGTCGTCGGCGGTAGGCTTCTCCTCCTTACCGAGCGAGAGCAGCATGTAGGCGGCAATGTGCTTCATCTTGTCTAGTTGTTGCTGGTTTCGTACCACAAATCCGCTAAACTAGCTTTGGTCCCTGTGGGAAGACTTGAGGGTGAAGAACAAGCTGGGCAGCAGGAGGCGCCTCGACTAGGGGCAGGCATGGCATGTGTCACGTGCATCTAGCCAAAACTACATCGCACGTGATGCATTGGGCACCGCTTTCCTAGCGTCCATGCCACGTCCATCTTTCTCACACCGTCGAAGATGTACGTCCTGCTCGCGAGAGTGCACTAACCATCGCAGGGATAGCTACGACGCCGCTGCCGCCGCAGAGCTGAAGCGCAAGAGGACCTTCCGCAAGTTTTCGTACCGCGGTGTGGACCTCGATGACCTGCTCGACATGTCGAACGAAGACTTTGTCAAGCTGGTGCACGCCCGTGCCCGCAGGCGCTTCTCGCGTGGTCTGAAGCGCAAGCCTATGGCCCTCATCAAGAAGCTGCGCAAGGCCAAGAAGGAGGCTCAGCCTAACGAGAAGCCCGCCGTCGTGCGCACGCACATGCGTGACATGATTGTGGTGCCTGAGATGATCGGCTCCATGATTGGCGTCTACAACGGCAAGGTACGCTCTCACACACCCTCTCCTTTGCTAACGCCAGGTGTTCACGACCGTCGAAATCAAGCCCGAGATGACCGGCCACTACCTCGGCGAGTTTGCCATTAGCTACATCCCCACCCGCCACGGTAAGGGCTCGCTCGGCAAGAATGCGTACGTACCACGTCAACTGACCCAACAGCGGCCGCTTCATCCCCCTGTACTAAGAGTGGAAAGTCCCTCTCGGATGTCATCTTGTAGTACATTCCCCGCTACGCCTGCCGTAGTTGCCAGTCTGGCTCAAAATCTGCTGATGCTCCCTCGGTCCAGCACGTGATACATACGAGCGTCGAGCGCACGTCCAGCCTGTCCTTTGGGGATGACGTCACCCGTGGCGGTGTGGCTGTCGTTCCTCGCGACATGGGCCGATGAGGCACGGCAGCGCGGCACCAAGGCGGCATCTGCGTATCTCAAGGCGCATCAGTCCCTTGCTGCATGTCAAGATACCCTGGTGCACCCATCCGAAACGGTGCGTGTGCGCGGCATAGGCGCGTCCATCGCCGAGCGGATCGAGCGCGCGTATGCTCAGTGGTGTGCACAGCACGGCCAAGACATGCCGCCCAAACCTGGCAGCATGATCGCCCCGTCTCGGAGTCACACCACGGCGCGGCCCCGCAAAACCAAAACGTATATACCCGAGCCACGATCAGGAGCGCATGGACTGCTCGTGGCCCTCTATACCCGTGTGCTGGAAGACGACGATGACGAAGCACAGCTCGGTAAGTCGGAACTGATTGCACGCGCACAGCCTTATTGTGATAGCGACTATACGATGCCTGGACGCAGCGGCGCTGCACCCTCCTCGCTCGTCCGCCACAGTCAGTCCAACAAGACGTTCATCACAGCTTGGAACAGCATCAAGACCCTCATTCATAAAGGATACGTCTACCGTCGTGGCAATCCAGCTCTCTTCTCTTTGAGTCCACAGGGACTCGAGGTGGCCGAGCTCGTCGCCCTTGCGGAGGGCATCACTCGGCAGGCACCTGAACCTCTGCCGAGTGCGCCGTCGCCGGCCTCTCCCGCCGCGCACGAACAGGCGCCTCCGTCTGTTCCCCGCCTATACCTGCCGCCTCGTTCTCAGGTGCCTGTGATCGACCTTGACTCGGATGACGTGGATGACATCCAAATCTGCACACCCGCCAAACCGTTGACCATTTCCCTCATGGACTCGTCGCCGATTGTCATTTCGTCGAGCCCGGCGCCCGTGCCACATGTGCCGTACCACATCCTCCCTGCCTCTTCCTACACCATTCACATGATCGTGGACCACCGCGAAGTGCGAGCCAAGACGGTGGACGGGCGCATTACCTTCCATGACGCCCTGCGTGAGCGTGGCGTGCCGTGCGAGGGACGTGTACTTGAATTGGGCGACATACTTTGGATAGCTCGGGCGAAGCCGCACTTGCCGTCCGAGCAGCAGCAAGCATGGGCGCACATGCAAGAAGTGGTGCTAGACGTCGTGGTGGAACGCAAGCGACTGGACGACCTTACATCGAGTTTGATGGATGGACGATGGCACGACCAGAAGCAGCGTCTTCAGCAGGCAGGCATCGGGCAGGTCCTGTATCTCGTGGAAGACATGCACGTCTCGGAGCTAGTACAGCGGTATGGTGCACAAATCCAAACGGCCTTGAGCAGTACTCAGGTCATTGATGGATTCTTTGTGCATCGCACGGCCCATGGCCAAGGCACCGTGGATTTCCTCGTGACGATGCACGATACGGTACAACATATGTACAAGGACAAGCCTCTCTATGTGCTACGGGAAGAGCAAATTCAGCGTGACACGTACGCACAGATGCAGCGCATGATGCGCGCTGAGCATCCCGGTACGCGCTTCCACACGTCGTTCCACACGTACCAGGAACTGCATACGAAAACAAGCGCATCAGGCTCGCTGCTGGATATGTGGACGCGGATGCTCTTGTGCATTCGAGGCGTGTCGCCGGAAAAGGCCCAGGAACTGACGCGGCGTTGGCCGACGCCGGCTCATCTCTTGCATGCGTACGCACAGTGTGCGTCGGTGCATGATGCTCAGCATTTGTTGAGCACGACCATTGATCCTGCGACGCGCCTCACTCGGAGGCGAATCGGACAGGCTCTGAGCAAGCGCGTTTGGCACACGCTGCAGTCACTCACCTACTAGGACACGAGCTCCACGCGAAACATGCCACGCACTGCATTGCACAGCCACAGCCGCGAGGCTCGATGCATGTCGTCGACTCGAATCACGTCTTGCCGAACAACGTTTTGGCGGACGAGTTCCTGGATCAAAAGGCCCGGTAAAAGGCCCTCAGACAGGACCGGCGTCACGAGGTCACCATGACCGCGCTCGAGTACGAGGTTAGCGATACTCGATTCCGTCACTACACGTCCCTCTGGTGTGTCGTGCCACAGGAGCACATCGAAGCACCCGTCCGGTGCGGCGCCCAAGGTGCCGTGCACGCGTTGCCGGGCGGCGTCGTACGCGGCGCGTGCATCTGTTTTATAGGATACCAACGGCCCTGATAACCGCACAGGCTCAGGATCGAGACGCACCGTCGGCACGGCACGGCTCGTGCGCAACGGAGACACAATCGCACGTGTCGTGCCGTGGGCGTGAATACGAACGCTGACGCGTAGCTGTTCCGTTTCTGAGCCCTGGATAACGTCCAGGTGTTCACAAACCGACTTGAATGCATCGCTGGCGAGGATATCCTCAGCGCTCCAAGCACGCGTCCATGTGTCGGGGTATAGTCGGCACAAGGCGTGTGTCGCGCGAACCAGGCGCTGAATATGAGCCGTGAAGAGAGGTATATGCTTCGCGAGCTTGTGAGTATTCAACGCATCTTCTTGTACATCGGCACAGTGCACGTCTGGTACGAGCTGCTGGAGAGAGGCGCCCGCATCGCGGTAGCAGCGCGCACTTGTCAGGGCTTCGAGCGGCGCGTGAGGCACCATGGTGGAGGCGTAGAAGGATTCCCACGTGTTTCCACGTGCTCTTCCGAGAGCTTCCGGGCTCCAGCGAGACTGGAAATGACACGATGCTGATTGGTGCACTGCGTCGGGCGGATGGGAAATACGCGCTGTAGGGACTGGCCAGTAAGTGTTCGGGGGCTGACGAAGCAAGCAAGCGTCAGCAGCGAAAATGGGTCCAACCCGAGCTTCACTGGGTCTCTGTCATTCCCTTGAGGCGGAAGGCGATACTGACTTGAGAGAGCTCTTCTGCCTGTCTGTTTTTCGCCATGGCGCAGTTGTTCTCTTCATGTACTAGGGCTGTGATTTCGCGTGCCTCGGCTAAGCAGGGCTTCGCGCAGTCGGTACGTCTCATATATGGCCATGTCTGGGGCCTAGCTAACACGTCTAGATCCGCTTTGCGTCGACTCGTGCACAGGCTAACGCATCGTCCCCACTCACATCGCGCACGTCGGCCATTGCCGCGACGGCCGTGGCTCTTGGCTCTGTGATGTGGTACCAGCACATGTACGGCGAGTGGCCGTTCCTTGAGTCGCTCAGCGCCAACCTGGCCGACGAGGGTCTGCACCCACCCGCGTACCCGTGGGAGCACTTTAAGTGGTTCAAGACGTTTGACCACGCAGCCATCCGCCGCGGCTTCCAGGTGTACCAGGAGGTGTGCAGTACCTGCCACTCTCTGGACCGCATTGCGTGGCGCAACCTGGTGGGTGTGTCGCACACGGTGGATGAGGTGAAGGCTATGGCGGCAGATGTTGAGTACGAGGATGGTCCGAACGACGATGGCGAGATGTTCCAGCGCCCGGGTAAGCTGTCCGACTACCTTCCGAGCCCGTACCCGCCGGCGTTGGCTGCGCGTGCAGCCAACGCCGGCGCCTTGCCGCCGGATCTGAGTCTGATTGTCAAGGCGCGACACGGTGGTGCTGACTACATTTTCTCGCTTCTGACCGGCTACTGCGACCCGCCAGCGGGTGTCACGGTGCAGGAGGGCTTGAACTACAACCCCTTCTTCCCAGGCACACAGATTGCCATGGCTCGTGTGCTGTTTGACGACCTCGTTGAGTACGAGGATGGCACCCCCGCCACCACGAGTCAGATGGCTAAGGATGTGGTGTCGTTCCTGCACTTTACCGCTGAGCCTGAGCACGACGACCGGAAGCGTGCCGGTTTCAAGGCCATTATCCTGCTGTCAGCCCTGTTTGCCATGTCGGTCTGGACCAAGCGCTTCAAGTGGGCGCCGATCATGACCCGCAAGATTGTGTATGACCCGCCCAAGGGTCACCATTAGGCTCCACAGTTGAGATAGCTCGAAAATGATGCCTGCGACTCCCACGCGCGCCTGTCTCCTGCGCCGCACCGGCCGCGGTGGCCGTGTCGAGCCTCGATCACATGCCCTGCCCGGCACACGGCAGGGGGGCGCGTATGATGACGTAAGCCAAGACGTACGCTCGTGACACGCCTTCGTCACGCTTGGCAACGCTTGTCCCCCACCTACCCAGCCATGGAGCCCCTGCTCCCGCGAGTCGAGGAGCACTTTTATGGCGGGTGCACGCTAGCGGATGCGCGGCATGAGGATGTCGTTGCTTCGTTTGTGCGTGCGTCCGGTGGTCATAGCGTGATCACCAAGGTGTTGGTGTGTAACAATGGCATTGCCGCGGTGAAAGAAATACGGTCCGTTCGGGCATGGGCCTATGATACCTTTGGCGATGACCGCGCGATCCAGTTCATTGTGATGGCCACGCCAGAAGACTTGAGCATCAATGCCGAGTACATTCGCATGGCTGATCAGTATGTCCTGGTCCCCGGTGGACCGAATGCGAACAACTATGCGAATGTCGAGCTCATTGTCGATATGGCGGAGCGAGTCGGTGCGCATGCCGTGTGGTCTGGCTGGGGGCACGCGTCAGAAAACCCACGCCTGCCAGAGATGTTGGCGCAGCTACAGCCGCGCGTCCTGTTCATCGGTCCGCCAGGCTCGTCGATGCGCGCGTTGGGCGACAAGATCTCGTCGACGATCGTGGCGCAGCACGCCGACGTGCCGTGTCTGCCGTGGTCCGGCACGGGCATCACGGAGACGGCGAAGAGCGATGCGGGGTACCTCACGGTGCCGGACGATGTGTACCAGCGGGCCTGTGTGCACTCGGCCACGGAGGGGCTGCAGGTGGCGGAGCGCATCGGTTTCCCTGTCATGATCAAGGCGTCAGAAGGAGGTGGTGGGAAGGGGATCCGCATGTGTGCGTCGGCTGACATGTTCCGCCAACTGTACGATGCCGCTGTGGGCGAAGTGCCTGGCTCACCGATCTTTGTGATGAAACTCGCGAAAGCAGCGCGCCATCTCGAGGTGCAGCTGCTGGCTGATCAGTACGGCCAGGTCATCAGCTTGTTTGGTCGAGACTGCTCCGTGCAGCGCCGCCACCAAAAGATCATCGAGGAGGCGCCCATCACGATCGCATCGCCTGAGACGCGGCAGCGCATGGAGCAGGCCGCCGTGCGCCTCGCCAAGCTGGTGGGGTACGTGTCGGCCGGCACAGTCGAGTGGCTGTATGCACCGGACTCGGACGAGCTTGCGTTCCTAGAGCTGAATCCGCGTCTGCAGGTCGAGCATCCCACGACGGAGATGGTGTCGGGTGTGAACATTCCGGCCGTCCAGCTGCAGATTTCCATGGGCATTCCGCTGCATCGCATCGCGGACATTCGCGCGCTGTACGGCGAGGTGCGCGATGGCACGTCGGCGATCGACTTTGACGCGCGCCATGCGAGTCTGGCGACGACGCCGCGGCCTCGAGGGCATGTGGTGGCGTGCCGTATCACGGCCGAGAACCCTGATACGGGATTCAAGCCGGGCACGGGGTCGTTGAGCGAGCTCACGTTTCGTTCGTCGCCATCGACGTGGGGCTACTTTAGTGTGAGTGCCAACGGAGCCTTGCACGAGTATGCCGACTCGCAGTTTGGACACGTGTTTGCGATGGGCGCTGACCGCGACGAGGCACGCAAGAGCATGGTCATGGCGCTCAAGGAGCTCTCGATCCGGAGTGATTTTCGCACGACGATCGAGTACCTCGTCACTCTCCTCGAGTACGACGCATTCGTGCGCAATAGCATCACGACCGCGTGGCTGGATGGACTGATTGCCGAAGGCGTGGAAGCCGTGCGCCCGCCCACTGAGCTCGTGGTGCTGTGCGGCGCGGCCGTCAAAGCGCATGCGATGTCGACCGAGACGCGTGACGAGTTCAAACGCATTCTGCACCGCGGCCAAGTCCCGCCGCGTCACACGCTGCGCACGCAGTTTCCTGTCGACTTTATTTACGACGATGTCCGGTACCACTTTACGGCGCATCAGAGTGCGCCGACGCTGTGGACGCTCGAGCTCCGTGGGCAGCGCACGCGTGTATCGCTGCGTGAGTTGCGAGACGGCGGATGGCTGCTGGGGTTGGGCGGTGCGTCGCACACTGTGTACGCCTTGGATGAGGTGGGCCAGACCCGCCTTGTGATCGATGGGCAGACGTGCATGCTCGAAGACGAGCGCGATCCCACGCAGATCCGCTCGCCGTCGCCGGGCAAGCTCGTGCGACTCCTCGTCGAGAACGGGGAGCACGTTCGCGCCGGCCAGACGATCGCTGAAATCGAGGTCATGAAAATGTACCTGCCGCTCGTGGCGCAGGAAGATGCGGTCGTGACTTTTGTCAAGTCGCCGGGCGTCACACTCAATCCCGGCGACCTGCTGGGCATTCTCAATGTCGACGACCCGAGCCGCATTCGGCGCGCGCAGCCCTTTGCCGGCACGCTGCGCGAGTATGGCGAGCCGGATATGGACGGCCGCCGCCCGGCCCAGCGCTATGCTGCGGCGCTGCAAGTGCTGCACCACATCCTCGATGGCTACGACCACTCGGACCGTATGCACGCAGCGCTCGATACGCTCATCGAGTGCCTGCGCACGCCGTCGCTGCCGTTTGAGCAGGCGGACGAGGTGCTGGCCAGCCTGACGGGGCGTCTTCCTGCGCGTGTCGAGGCAGCGCTGCGCGACACGATGCGGCCTGACGCGCCTTTTCCAGCGGCGCAGATGCGCGCGATCCTGGATGCTCATGTGGCCGATGTGACCGATTCGGCGGCGCATATGGCGCTTACGTCGGCGGCCGCGCCGCTGTATGCGATTCTCGACGCGTATGCGCTGGGCTTGTGGCACCATGAGATGGCCGTGCTGTGTGAGCTGTGTGAGCGCTACATTCGCACCGAGGCGTCGTTCCAGCACGGCGGGCCTGAAGCTTTGCTGCAGCTGCGCACGACGATGGAAGGCGATCTCGACCGCGTGGCCGAGCTGCAAATGTCGCACGAGGGTATTGAGCGCAAGAATGCGCTCCTGCTGACGCTGCTGGTGCATTACGTGCAGAGCTCTGACATGGCGAGTCCGCATGCGCGCGCGCAGCGCATGGTGCGTCTCTTGCAGGCGTTGACGCAGCTGCAGGGCTATGCGGCGGCGCCTGTGGCGCTCAAGGCGCGTGAGATCCTGCTGCAGGCCAAGATGCCGTCGCTGGCCGAGCGGCGGGCGCAGATGGAGGCGGTGCTGCGCCGCAGTGTCTCGTCGGAGACGCCGTTGCCGGCGCTGTCGGTCCTGCGTGAGTTGAGCGAGTTGCCGCACAATGTGTCGGATGTGCTGCACACGTTCTTTGGCGCTGAGCTTGGCATTGCGTACGCGGCGCTCGTCACGTACGTGATCCGTGTGTACCGCGCGTACGACATTGTGACGATCAACTTTGGCCAGGAGCGCCGGGCGCTGATTACCTGGCACTTTCAAATGTCCGCGGACGTGTTGACGAACCGCGCGAAGGACAAGGAGCGCCAGGCGTCGACGACGGACCTGGCCGAGCACATGCATCGCCGCACGCGGCCCAAGCTGCGCCTCGGTGCGTTGACGTCGTGCGCGACGCTTGCGGAGCTGGACGAGACGCTCGAGCGCTCGCTCAAGCACTTTGGCACGCCGACGTCGACGCCCGTCAATGTTTTGAGCATCGCGGTCACCGAGTACGACGACAGTCTGTACGACCGCGCGCTGAACGAGACGAGTGCGCTGATTGCCGCGCACACGGCCGGCCTCGATCGCGCGGGTCTGCGCCGTGTCTCGGTGATGCTGTGTGAGCCTGGGATGTACCCGCGCTTTGTGACGTACCGCCGCCTCGATGCCGGCGGGTGGGTCGAGCAGCGTGCGATCCGGAACGTCGAGCCGGCTCTGTCGTACCAGCTGGAGCTAGATCGTCTTGAGCCGCACTTTGACATCACGCCGCTGCCGATGTCCTCGTCGTCCGTGCACCTGTACCACGCGCGGGGCTTGCAGACGCGCGCGGACGTGCGCTTTTTCGTGCGTGCGCTGATCCGCCCGGGACGGCCGCCGCAGGACATGGCTACGTACCTGTACTCGGAGAGCGAGCGCGCGCTGAGCGACGTGCTGAATACGCTCGAAGTCGCGCAGGGCCGCGCGGAGTTTGCCAACACGGATGGCTCGCACATCTTCATGTCGTGGCTGTATCCCCTGGATGCGTCGCTGGAAAGTGTACTGGACGCGTGCCGCTGCTTTGAGGCGCAGTATGCCGAGCACTTTCAGCGCCTGCGCATTGACGAAGCTGAGATCCGCGTCGTACTGCAGGACAGTCAAGGCGGTGCGCCCCGGCCGGTGCGTCTGTTTGTGAGCACGGTGACGACGTACACGGTGGCGTTCTCTGCGTACGACGAGGTGATTGACGCGCATGGCGCCGCGGTGCTCCAGGCGATTCCGCACGTGTCGAGCGACACGTCGCTGCATCGCACGAGTGCTCACCGCCCGTACATGAACCGCGGGCCGCTGCAGATCCGCCGCGTGCATGCCGAGCGCCTCGGCACGACGTTTGTGTACGATCTGCCGGATGCCCTGCGCCACGCCTTGCAGACGGCTGACGCGGCCGACCCTGTGCTCCAGGTCATTGAGCTCGATCTGCAGGACGGCCGCGTCGTGCACACGTCGCGACCGCCGGCGAAGAACACGATGGGCATGGTCGCGTGGCGCCTGCTGCTCCGGACGCCCGAGTACCCCGCGGGCCGGCCGCTGTACCTGCTGGCGAACGACGTCACGTTCCAGGCCGGCTCGTTTGGGCCGAAGGAGGATGCCTTCTTCGCGCACGTATGTCGCCTAGCGTGCCGCGATGGTGTGCCGCTGCTGTACGTGTCGGCGAACAGCGGCGCGCGTCTGGGCCTGGCGCCCGACGTCATGTCGCTCTTCCGCGCCAAGTTTGTGGACGACGACCCGACGCGCGGCTTCGAGTACCTCTACCTCGCCGACCAGGATGCGGCGCTGGTGGAGGAGGGCGTGGTGCGCTGTGTGCGGCGTGCGCTGCCTGACGGGCGTGTGCATCATGTCATCACCGACATTGTCGGCGATCCAAGGGGCGGACTGGGCGTCGAGTGTTTGTCGGGCAGCGGCCTCATTGCGGGTGAGATGAGCCGCGCGTGCGGCGACATTTTCACCGCGACGATCGTGACGGGCCGCAGCGTCGGTATCGGCGCGTACCTGGCGCGTCTCGGCACGCGCGTGATCCAAGTGGCGTCGTCGCCGATGATCCTCACGGGGTACAAGGCGCTGAACAAGCTGCTGGGCCGCGAAGTGTACACGTCGAATCTGCAGCTCGGTGGGCCGGGCATCATGCATGCGAATGGCGTATCGCATCTCGTCGTGCAAGACGATCTGCATGCGATGCGCGAGTACCTGCGGTGGCTCGCGTACGTCCCTGAGCGACGCGGCCTGCCGCCGCGGATCCTGCCGCCTGTGGACCCCGTGGACCGCGACGTGGCCTTCACGCCGACGTCGACGCCGTACGACCCGCGGGCGATGATCGCGGGCGCGGTCGTGGACGGCGTGTATGTGCCGGGCCTCTTTGACCGCGACTCGTTCCAAGAGACGCTCGCGGGATGGGCGACGTCGGTCGTCGTGGGCCGCGCGCGTCTGGGCGGCATGCCGTTCGGCGTGATTGCCGTCGAGACACGCACGCTCGAGCGCGTCGTGCCGGCCGATCCCGCGAACCCGCACTCGACCGAGCAGCGCATCCTCGAGGCGGGTCAGGTGTGGTACCCGAACTCGGCGTACAAGACGGCGCAGGCGATCGTGGACTTTGATCGCGAGGGACTGCCGCTGCTCATGCTGGCGAACTGGCGCGGCTTTAGTGGTGGGCAGCAGGACATGTACGACGAGATCCTCAAGCAGGGCAGCAAGATCGTCGACGGCCTCTCGTCGTACCGCCAGCCCGTGTTTGTGCACATCCCGCCCGCCGGCGAGCTGCGGGGCGGCTCGTGGGTCGTGCTCGACTCGCAGATCAATGCGCGTGGCATGATCGAAATGACCGCCGACGCGCACAGCGCGCGTGGCGGCGTCCTCGAGGCGGCCGGTCTCGTCGAAATCAAGTTCCGCGCGGACCGGCAGCGCGCTACGATGCTGCGTCTCGATCCGACGTACGCGCAGCTTGCGCGCGACGCCAGCGAGGCGAGTGGACCGGCCCAGGCCGAGGCCCGCCAGCGTCTCGAGGAGCGCGAGAAGCACATGGCGCCCTTCTTCCACGCCATGGCCGTCGAGTACGCCGACGCACACGACCGCGCAGGGCGCATGCTCGCGACGGGCGCGCTGCGGCATGCCATGCCGTGGGCCGAGACGCGCCGCTACTTTTACTGGCGCGGCCGCCGTCGTATGATGGAGGTGCGTTACCTACACGCCTTCCTCGCGGCGCAGCCGACGCTGCCGCCGCCCGAGGCCGCGGCGCGCGTGTGCCGCGCCGCCTCGTACGTGCCGCACGACGATGACGCGCACGCCGTCGCGCAGCTCGAGGCGCACACGGCCGATCTCGACGCGGCTGTGGAACGGGCGCGCGCCGACGCCATCGTCGCGACGCTCGCGCAGCTGTCGCCAGAGACGCGTGACTACGTAGCCGCTCAGCTCTAGCTCACTATGTAGATGCCATGGCCGCGGGATGCTGCGCCAAAAATGCCGGGACCGACGAGACGGGCGACTTGGCCAGCTCGAGGCGCAGCGCGTAAAAGTGCTCGGCATCGTCGTCGCCGACCATCGACACAGCGCAGCCCCGTCGGCCAGCACGGCCCGTGCGTCCGATCCGGTGGATGTACGAGGCAAACTGCGTGGGGAACTGATAATTCACCACCAGCGACACGTTCGGCAGATCCAAGCCACGTGCGCCAATGTCCGTGCAGCACAGAATCTCATTCACGCCCTCCCGCACCGACGCAATCGCAGCTTCGCGCTGCGGCTGCGAGAGTCCCGAGTGCAGAATCGCCACATGCCAGCCGGCCCGACGCAGCTCACGGCCCACCACGTCCGCATTCGCTTTCTGGTTGACAAACACCATCATCGGCGGCGCCAGGCCACTGTCCAGCGCCTGCAGCGTGCCCTGCAACCGCTCCGCCTCCGAATGGATCATCTCGACACGCTGCTCAACCGTGCCGACAGCCTGGCCGGCCTGGCCAATCACGATCGTAAGCGGCTGCTGGAGGTACGTGCGCGCCATCCGATCGACCGTCGGCGGCATCGTCGCCGAGTACAGCATCGTCGTGCGCTGCGCTGGCAGGCAGTCGAGAATCGCATGCAGCGCGTCCTCATAGTTCATGTCAATCATCCGGTCCGCCTCATCCAGCACGAGAAAGCGGCACTCTGTCAGCACGAGCATATGCCGCTCCAGGCAGTCTTGCAGTCGCCCAGGCGTCGCAATGACCATATCGGCACCCTCACCGAGCCAATGCGCCTGCTCGCCCAGATCACGGCCACCGACAATCGACACGACACGCACGCCGCCCAACTGCCGCGCCAGCTTGTGCGCCTCGACCTCGATTTGCTGCGCCAACTCACGCGTCGGCGCAAGAATGAGGCCGTACGGACCCCCGTGCGTCCGCGACGTCCGCAGCACATGCGCGAGCATCGGCACCACAAACGACAACGTCTTGCCGGACCCTGTCTCGGCCAGGCCAATGAGGTCACGACACTGCAGCCCCACCGGGATCGCCTGCCGCTGAATCGGCGTCGGCTCGCGGTACCCAAGCGCATCGATCGCATCCAGCAAGGCAGGCGGTATACAGCGCGACTCGCGCCACGCACGCAGCGGCGGTGGCGCATCCGTACCGCCCTTGATTTGGATCTGATAATCCTCGCGGAAGATGCGCCAGTCGCGCGGACGCATCTCCTCCAGCGTCTTGTCCGACCATGGCTTCTCTGCCAAAATAGACGGCATCGTGCTCCTGCCCGAAGCACTTCGCTCCGAGCCGTCCATACCCGCCCGGCGGCGCAGGACCGGCGCAGAGACGTCGCCCGCCACACCCGCCTCACTCGTATCGTCGTCCGCACTCCACTCAAAGTGGAAGCGCTTCATGGTATCTCGCGCACGTCGCACCGGGCGCGTGCGCACATCCGAGGCGGGCGCTGGCGCAGGCTTCGCGTCGCCTCGATGCAGCCAGTCGATACGCGCGCGCTTCACCTGCGCCTGCTTGGCCGCGTCTGCCTCCGATGCAGCGGCTTGCTCCGCCTCTCGATGCTTCTCGCGCTCCTTTCGCGACACAAAGCGTGGCCGCGCCACTGGCTGCTGCGCCTGCTGTGCCAGCAGCTCGTCCACCGACAGCGGCGGCGCCATACCAAACCGCACGGCCGCCACACACGAGGCAGGATCCACCCCCACCTCCAGTCACATCACGTGACAGATGGGCACGCCTCGTGCGCTCGTGGCGGCCTTTTTCTTCCTGGGACGATGCTCGTGAGCCGACCAGCCGTGCTCGTGCCGCTCGTGCGCGCCCTCACGGGAGCGGCGCGTCCGATCGCGCGCACAGCATTCGAGACAGTGCGTCCTGCATCCCCTCGTATAGCGACCTATGCGACGTCTGCGATTCGTATCGGCAACTTGACGCCGGCCGTCCCGAAGAAGAATAGCAAGCGCCTGGGTCGCGGAGATGGCTCAGGCCGTGGTGGTACGTCTACGCGCGGTCACAAGGGCCAAAAGGCGCGCGCGGGCAACGGAAAGCCCAAGCCAGGCTTCGAAGGAGGACAGACGCCCCTGACGCGCTTGATTCCGAAGCGCGGCTTTACGAACCCGCACAAGCAGCACTATGCGCCTCTGAACGTCGACCGCCTGCAGTACTGGATCGACCAAGGCCGGCTCGACCCCACTCAGCCGATTACGGCGCGTGAGTTGTATGCCAGCCGGTGTGTACACAATGTCAAAGACGGCATCAAGCTCTTGGGCGATGGCCATGCGCATCTGCGCACGCCCGTTCACCTAGTCGTATCGCGGGCGTCGCGTTCGGCCATTACGGCCGTCGAAGCGGCTGGCGGCTCGATCGTGTGCCGCTACTACAATGCTCTCAGTCTCCGGGCACTTGTCAAGCCACACAAGTGGCTCGCCAAGAACGAGCCACTCCCGCGCTTTGCGGACCCCGTGTCACAAAAAGACCTGCTCTGGTACTCGTCGCCCAACCACCGTGGATACCTCGCGCTGCGTGACCGCATCGCCTCGACGGCATAGCCCCTGTGTAGCTTCCTTGTCCCTCTTACCTAATCTGCCTGGCAGGCATGGCCCAAAGTCGGGAAAATTGCAAAAAAATCCCCAGTCCCGGCCACCTGCGCGACTCCGAGCCACGAGCGCCTGCCGAACGACGATCATGGCGCGCGATCGACTGGCAGCCATGCGTGCGCAGCAGGCGTCTGCGGCTGGTGGGTACACGAGCCCGGGTGCTGGTGCTGGCGCTACCAACTATGAGCAGGAGTATGGCCTGGGTAGTGGCAACAATGGCTACGGTGACCACCTATTCCCTACCCAGCAGGCGACGGGGCAGCCATACGTGCCGCCGTCGTCGGAGCCCGCGGCGGCATACGCGGCGCAGCCTCAGGGTGTGACGGCTGCCGCGCAGCAGCCGGCGACGTACGTGCCGCCCACGTCGAACCCGTCGACGGCCTATGCGCCCGCGACGCACGCGGCGCAGCAGCCGGACTCGTATGAAATGACGTCCATGCAGGGCGTGACGGGCCGCTCGTACGTGGCAGACCAGGCTGCCACGGTAGGCCTACCCGATGGCGGTGCAGCCCCCGCCGCTGCCAGCACAAGAGCAGGGGCGGGCGCCCAGAGCGACTCGTACGCTGTCAACATGTCGTCGGACCCTACGATGGCGGCCTCGACGGCGACGACGACGGGCAGCAGCAGCTCGTTCTTTGGTCGTATTAGCGAAATTCAGGACATGATCCGCCAGATTGATCTGAATGTGAACCGCATTTCGGACCTGCACTCGCGCTCGCTGAACAATGTGGGCGAGGCGGCGCAGCTGGCAGCCGAGAGTGAGTTGTCGAGTGTGGCTCAGCAGACCAGCATGTATACAAACTTTGTCAAGACGTCGATCAAGTCGCTGGAGGCCGAGGCCGTCAAGATCCCGGCGTCCGGCCCGGCGCCTGAGGGCGTCGGCCGCAACGTGCGTCTGACGCAGATCGGTGCGGCAAAGAACCGCTTTAAGGAGACGATTATGCGGTATCAGGAGGTCGAGAAGGCGTATCGCACCAAGTACCGCCAGCGCACGGAGCGCCAGCTGCGCATTGTGAAGCCGGATGCGACGCAGGCCGAGCTGCAGAGTGCGCTGGAGGGAGAGGCGAGTGGCCAGCAGATTTTCTCGCAGGCGCTGATGAACTCGAACCGCCAGGGCGAGGCTCGTGGTGCGCTGCGTGAGGTGCAGGAGCGCCACACGGACATCCAGCGTATTGAGCGCACTATCACGGAGTTGGCTGCGCTGTTCCAGGAGATGTCGATCCTCGTCGAGCAGCAAGATGAGCAGCTGAACGTTATCAAGGACCATGCGCAGCACACGGAGCACGAGGTGCAAGCAGGTCGTCAGCAGACGGACAAGGCTGTGGTCGCCGCGCGCCGTGCCCGCAAGCGCAGGTGGATCTGCTTCTGGCTCGTGGTTATTATCATTGCCATCATAATTGCCGCCGTGGTGGGCGGTGTCTGTGGTCATGGCGACACTTGCAGCTCCAACAAGAATTAATGCTTTTGTCTGTAGATGTGCCCGTTGGAATCCTTGTGCCTCCACTAGACGCCACGATGGACGGCAGCCTGCCGTGTTTCGCCATGTGCTGGCCGTGCTGCGACCTGTGGTTTCCGTGCGGCCAGTCGTGCGAATGTCTCGACTGCTGTGGGACCGTGCACTGCTGCGACAGGGCGTGGCAGGGCAAGCGCTCGCAGCTTCCGTATGATGACTACCGACGTGAGGCCAAGGACCGCGCCGCGCAGGAGGCCGCGCCGCACGACCAGCCAGGGGGGACGAGCGCTACGTACCCCAGCACGCCGCCCATGTCTATACACTCTACACCGCCGCCTGCGTACTAGATTAGGGCGCCCCAGCATGGTGCGGACGGATCCGCCGTCGGCCACTGGACGACAAATTGGTCCACCACATGCCGTAGCAGCCGCGCCGAGAGTGATAAGGAGATCACACGCGCATACGATTCGATATACAGCATCCGCGGAGTCGGCGCGCCCAGGACGCGCATCGCCCATATCGTGGCCACGACAGGGACACATGTCGCCGGGCCGTTCATCACGACGACATCCGCCCAGGGCGTGCGCGACCGACACCACGGCACGATGCCCATGTGCCACAGGCAGTACGCCAGACTGGTGAGCACCGTGTACGGCGTCGTGAGCCAGCTTTGCCGCACGGCGCGGGCACGTGGGATCACGAGGCCCTGCAGGGGATGCGGCGCGAGTGCGCCGCCTTCGGCCTCGCGCGCCTTGGGCAGGCTCAGCGCGTCACCGGACGACACGACATAGATGCGCGGGGTATACATGTCACGAGGCAGCGCACGCAAGATTGAGAGCATCTCGGTCGTATGCCCACCTGATCCGAGTACAGCCGCTACGCATAGCGGCCCGGCCGGGCGCGCCATGGGGCGTCGCGATGCTACGATGCGCCACACGCACCAGCCCAGCACGAGCGCGGCCCAGAGAAATGGGCCCATTTCGTGGCGGGACACGAGGGACCTCCACCCACACCACGGCGGTGGACCGCGTCGCCTTGGCATGTCGGAGCCGCATCACCGTCCGCGGCGGAATCCGGCGTTTTCTACGACGTCGAAACTCGAGGTGCTGCGGGACGACGAGTCGATCGTGTCGGCGTCGTCGCTGCGCTCGCTGTCGCCTGTGAATGAGCAGCCCGCGTCTCGTGCACAGACGGAGCTCTTTGCGACGGATGTGCGCGTGCGTGGATGGCATCGAGTCGGCACCGTGATGCGTGGCTGGATCGTGTATGTCATCTACATCACGACACGGTCCGGCACGGTGATCAAGATCAGCAAGCGCTACAGCGCGTTTTTGTCTCTATACGAGCAACTGGAGCACGAGTGCGGCGGCTGTGCGCCGCCACCGCTTCCGCCGCGGCACGTCGGGCTATGGCAGCGGTATCATCCTCTGTTTCTGGAGGATCGGCGACGTGCGCTGCAGCAGTGGCTGTGTGCGACGCTGCTGGACGAGCGCTGGGGCAACGCGGACGCATACCGACGGTGGGTGCTGGAGCGCTAGTTTCGCATCGACACGACGCGCAGCATTTCAGCGCCGACCTTGTTCGCTTCTGCGAGGCGCGGCTCGAAGAAGGCGCGTGTCATCTCGAAGCGGCGGCGGTACACGTCAAAGCCGCCGAACTGCACGGCCTGCGCCCAGCCGCGAGCCGCGACGACGAATTCCAAGTCGTCGGCGCGGAAGCTCACATCGTACACGCCGGCCCTGCAGGCAGCGAGCACGCGCTCGGGCGAGCGGAACAGGTTCTGCGTGACGCCGATCCACATGCGGAACACGGGCGTCGCAGCGAGCTCCAGGTGGCGGTACGGATCGATGCCGAGGACGTGCCAGCAATCGACGATCGCCAGCAGGGACAGGTGGGAATTGGCCGGCGGTGGCTCTTCGCGCGCGGCACGCACCGCCTCCTGTGCGCCTCTTTCGCCTTTGCTGACGCGCTCCGCAATCACGTAAAACTCGTCGAGCATGCCGTCGCTCACCAGGATCCGCGTGTGTCCCGGGACGTCCTGGCCCTCTTCCGTGTCGCGCCAGCCAAAGACGCTGCGGCGGGCGGCCATGACGCGGGCGGCGAGCGCGTCGTACCGGCCCTCGAGCATGAGCTGGAAGAGGGCCGTCGCGCTCTTCGCGAACTGCGTCACCTGTACACTCGCCTGCGGATTCAGCAGGGCGAGGCCGGCGTAGACGTGCCACTTGGCGCCGTAGATGCGCAGGCACAGGTAAATTTTGACCGTCTCCATGCCACCGGGGTTCTTGCCGGTGGCCCACGGGTAGGCCTGCAGCTGTGCCCAGGCCGTGCCCATCGTAAGGAAGGCCGCGTGCGTCACGGCCTGCGTGTTGGCCGTGACGGTGTCGTGCTCGTCGTAGCTCATGTACACGTAGCGAGACTCGAGGCACGCGAGGATCCGCTCGACCAGGCGCATCTTCTCGTCCGGCGCGCGGTGCTGGATCAGCACGAGTGGCTGCCCGCGTGGGTCGACGTGCGGGCCGTGCAGCGAGTGGCACGACACAATGTACACGTCACGCGGCAGGTACGTCTCAAACGCCTCGCGTTCCGGCGCCTTGACGCTCGTCTGGCCGGCGACGATGGCGCCGACCTTGGTCGAGGGCCCATACTCTTTCACGACGCTGTGGATGTTGCCGGCCTCGACGGAGTACACGATAAAGTCGCTCTGGCGCGACACGAGATGCCCGTCCCGGAGCACCGTGAGGCCGGTGCCCTCCCACTCGCGCTGCAGCGCCTCGTACTTCTCCGGGCGATCACACACGTTGACGTGCTGCCACCCCGCATCACGAAGGCGCAGCGCGTACAGCCGCCCCATATCGCCCATTCCGATAATGCCAATCTGACACGTCGCCGGATCCCCCATGGTGGCCGGGGGCAAGGCACCTTCTCCACCCCCTTCCATGTGGCGCGTACGACTTTCGCCGGTGTGGCGTGCTATGCGGCCGCTGGCGCGTGCCTACACGGCGCTGCGTGATCCAGATGGCGCGACGGGTCTGTACTATCACCGACTTCCGCGTGGCACATGGGCCGTCTCGCTGCTGGAGCGTGCGCCGCCGTGCGAGTCGAGTGCCGATGTCATTTGCGAGCTGCCCACGACGGGCGACGCGCCAAGCGAGTATCTGCGCGCGAATCCTGACGCGCCGCGCAACAACGGGGCGTTTTGGGACGCACTGCATCGCGTGCTGAAGGAGGCGACGGCGGATGACGACCAGCTCCGCACGGAGGCGGTGCTGCGGACGGACGGGTGGGCGCATCTGTCGGACGAGCGGACCGAGGCCATGCCGGGGCGCACGACGCCGCCTGAGGACATTCTCGGGTCGGTCGCGTTCACGGACGAGCGTGTCGTACCGTCGTCGTACGAGCGGAACGACATGTACCGCTTCTGTGTGGCGCATCAAGGCCCTATGAAGCTCAAAGACACCTGGCGGGCCAAGGTGCGTGCGTATCTACAAACGCTGCCTTAGAGGCCCCACTCCCTGTGCTGTGCCGCGAGGCGGCGCATTTGCTGGTCGCATTCCGATACACCATAGCGCCGCTGCTCGCTGCCATGTAGCGCGACAAAGATGCGTGTCGATGTGTCCTTCGCGTGTCGTGACGCGACCCAGAACGAGTGGTTGTCGGCCCGCGCGAGGGTCTCGCTGGCGCCCCTGTTCATCCACGACTGCGCCGTGAGCAGCTGCGCCTCCGCGCCGGACGGGATCGGCGTGAGCCCATTGAGGCACTGCGCCGCTGCCTCGTCCATGCACACGAACGGCACACGCTCGGACGGCGTGCGTCGCTGCACGTCATGCAAAGCGCGCTGAACACGACGCAGCAAGTCCCACGCAGGACTCTCCCACGTCCGCCGCTCGTCGGCGTCGAGTCGGCCGCGATCCCATACCAACACGACCGTCAGCAGCTGCCGCGTCATGTACATCACATCCACTGGACGGGACGAAGACGACGAGGCGCCGAGGGGCTCCGCATCGTGCGCCTTGACATGCAGCGTCGCGTGGCGCGCGAGCATGGGCGTTTCGGGCCCCCATCCATCGAGCGCAAAGTCGTGCGGCACCACAGGCACATCGTGCGCGTCATACCATGACGATGGCGGCGGATCGTGCTGAGGCACCGTGCCGACTCGGCGCCGTGCACGCATCGTCGACGTCCGGGCGTACGCACGCGTGATGTCCTCGAGTTGGCGCGCTGCCTGATCAGCGGGCGTAGGCGCATCCAAGGCCTCGAGCTGCTCGTGCAGCGCTTGGAAAGCTGTGGGCGGCACGTCTTGTCCAGAGGGCGGGCGTGGCCACTCCATCGACGAGGGCATTTCGCCGAGCATGGCCGCAACGTACGGCAAGTCGCTCAGCGCCGTGTCGTGCGGCGCCTGTCGCGGCTTGACGAGGGCGGCCTTCGCTCGCTCCGCGTCCAGGCCCACTAGGCGCTCCAGGACGTATCGTGCGACATGACGCCGGTCCTGCGGCGAGAGAAGCGCAGAGCCCGTAGGATGCGTGCGAGGCCATAGCAGCTTGTCATCGTACAGCAACAGCAGATCCATGGGCGCAGGCGTATCCATACTTTGGCCCTTTTCGGCGAACCAGCTCAGCGGCAGCGCCAAGTCGTCCGGTACGACGTCTGGCACGAGCGGCAGCGTCGGCGTCGTTTCCGTCAGGAGGCCCGGGGGCATGCCAGGCGGCTTCGAGGCACGGAGCATGGGCGCATACTGTGCGTCGACGTCCCACAGCCACGCCCACTTGGAAAAGTACGATTCCAGGCGGTGCTCCAGTGCCTCGCGGCCATGCGTGCGCATAAGTTCATGAGGCGATCCGTGCTGCAGACGCCATCCATGCCACGCATCGAGCATCTGGCGCTGCATCCATGCATCGACGAGGTACGGAAGTGCCTCGCCGTCTTTCTGCGCGAGTGTCACACAGGCATGCAGCCACATGTCCGGCACGACTTCCACGAGGTAGAAGCGCCGATGCGACGAGTGGATCGCCAGCGTGCGTATCTCATCACTTGCTTCCGGTCGGCAATGGTGCTGCATCGACGTGCCAAAGTCAATCAAGGCATTGGCGAGAGCGATCCGGCGCACCGTCTGGACGTGGGACACGGCGCTTTCTCTGCTCGTACACGTCAGCAGCTGACCGATCAGTCGCGCGGGGTCTTCGGCGCCGAGGTGCTCGGTGAGCACGGGCGAGAACAGCATGACGTATTGTACCTGAGCAGGCACATACGCGCCGCTCGACGACGCCTGCCAGAATCGCCAGGCATCGGGCACCATCATGCCATGGTGACGTGGTGCCAAGGCCCCTGCGAAACTACACGTGACTAGATGCGGTGGTACTGCGCCTCTGAGCCCCGCATCGGTACGGGTTGCGAGCCGATCCACGGAGCCGATGCGCGCTGTAGGAGGGAGGCGAAGCGCGCAGGGACCTGGAATGCGGCATCGAGGCTGTACAAGTGGGATGCGAGCATGCCCAGGACGACAGATATGCAGGAATAGGGAGGCTGAGATAGGGCGAGGAGACCCAGGGGCACACTGACCAAGATGCGGTCCGTGAGTTCGGTGCCATAGACACTGATGGTCCATAGCGGCGGCGTGATGCGGTAGTACAGGCATACTAGTGCGCCTAGCACACCAAACGGCCCGGCCGGCAGGTAGCCCGTGTGAAATGCCTCATACCAAAAGGAGGGTCCCAGGGGCGCGAGGCGTATCGCTACCCATCCCCATGCGACGGAGAAGAGGGAGTGCATGAGGGCCATGCATAGCAGCAACATCTAGCGTGAGTACCTTGTACATACACCATACTTGCGGGATCCACATGCGCGCTCTACATGCCGCGCGCCATAGTACAGGATCATGATCCCAAGAAACAGCTCCGAGCTATTTGTGAACGCAACATGGTAGGCCCACGCCTGCCAGTACTGGTGGTAGACGAGGATATGAGGATGGAGACGAAAGGGTATATACAGCTTGAGCGAGAGCAGCGACACCAGCAGCGACGTCAGGCACAGGCCTGCCATCACCACCTTGGTGAGCGGCGCATAGGCAAAGCCCACGACAGCCATCCAGGAGCGTGTGGAGGCCAAGAGGCGGCGGCGGAGGCGCAAAGACGCATGCCTGTGGTGGATGGGCCTCGTGGCATTTGCATGCAGCCACTGACAAGTCGTCCTGCGTGTTGGGGCCGTCCTGGCACATAAGGCGTATCTCTGTCGCAGGCCTGAACGGGCTGCCTTCCTTTTCGCCATGGTGCCGTTCTTGTCCGCAGCGTCGTCGGCGTCGATGGCGCCCTCGACACGCAGTGCGGAGCCCAAGCTGGCCTCTGTGAGCTATGTGGCACTGGATGCCATCGCGGCCGGCATCTGCGGTACGCCGTTCTACGACACCGAGTTTATTGTGCCACACAAGGGTCGGGACGAGACGCTGTATGCGCACTCGCATGTGATCAAGACATCGTGCCCGACGCTCTATCGGATGATCCAGAAGAACAGCACGCTGCGTCTCGACTCGATGGAGGTGCAGACTGCCCTTCCATCCGCGGCGGCCTCGACGGCCGGTGGCGACACAGCCTCGTTGACGCCTAGCTGTATCACGGAGGAGACGTTTGCGGATGCACCGTCCGAGGAGGAGACCGAGTATGCCGACGACGACGATACGATCGAGGAAGAGTCGATCATGTCAGTGCCCGCCTCGACGCAGGAGCCGTCGAGCGGACGCGTCCCTCCAGGCGTCGTGCCGACCCGTGCCTCGATGCGTGGCCCCGAAGCGCCGCCCAAGCTGAGCTCGCCCATCCACATCCAAGGCTCCGAGGCGTCGCTGCCTTCGATCCCGAAGAGCTTGGCACCGATCGCGAACAACGCTGCGCGTCGCGGCCCCGAGTCTTTCCGTGGCGCCTCGTTCTTCAAGAGCCTGCGCAAGAAGAAGGACACCATCCAGGACTCTGAGCCGATAGCCGAGCTCGAACAGGCGCGTCTCCGTCATGCTGAGCCCAATACGCCCATGACGGGCACACTCGCTGCGCCGCCAGCTCTTCCGCGTGCGTCAGCGCCGCCTACTGAGTCTGCCGAGGCTGGTCCTCGACGTGCGCGACACGCGTCGGCGGCGTCTGTTCAGCATGCTGGCCGTACGTCGTCGCGGGCATCAAGGACCACGCGCAGCGCCGGCCGCAGCCGCCCGTCGTCGCATGGACGTGTCCCAGGCGTGCGTCGTGTCGTGGTCAGAGGCGTGTCGCCACGCACGCTCCAGGCCCTGTTGTTTTACCTGTACACGAACCAAGTGCACTTTATCACGATGCCGCACATCCCGCCGCACGGCCACCTGAACGAGATCCATGAAGAGGCCCTCGCGCACCTCGGCGACGGATCGCGTCAAAACGCCGGGGTGTGGCCGCCGGCGTTCTCGAACAAGGCCGCCTACTGCCTGGGTCAGCAGCTGGATTTGCCGGATCTTAAGCTGCGTGCCTTCGACAGCATCAGCCAGAATATGTCGGTGCGCTCTGTGCTCGCCGATCTTCTTTCGCCGTTTGGCGACCGCTTTGGCGACGTGCAGCGCGTGCATCTGGACTTTATCATGCAGCACTGGGACGAAGTCAAGACGCGGCCAGACTTTGTGCCCATTGTCGAAAATCTCGCGCATGGCCAATACCCCAAGTCGAGCGCGAGTCTGTTCCAGCTGTTCTCCAAACTGAGCGTGCAACCTTGATCTATAGGAAAGACTGTTTACATGCCGTCCACGTAGCCGCGACGCCCATCATGATGGTACTCGACACGAGCATCGAGCGCACGCCGGCCGTGCATCGGAACATGGCACCGGTCAGCGCACCTGCGGCGACGCTGCCCCATATATCGTGCTTGCCGCGGTAGTAGTCAATCGTGCCGTCGAAGATATTATATGTCATGGCCAGCACGCCGCCGCTGTTGCTCAAAAGCGAGGCGCGGCGCGATACCTGATTCAGAATCGCATTCATGCGCAGGCGGAACGTCGGTGAGTCAACGCCAAGCGGGCGCGTCATGCCTTCACGCAGACCCACCAAAGCACCCAGAGCCAGGCCACCGGCATATGTCGTGCCTGTGCCATAGCACAGCGCGTCTGTGAAGTTGTTGGTATGTATCAGCGTTTTGCCGCCCTCAATCGGCTTTCCCTCGTCAAAGTCGAGGTACTCCAGGTCGTCCTTGATGTTGGCAAAGGGGTGCAGCTTGGCAGGGTCCAGGGCCGTGTTGCGCAGCAGACCTGCCGCCGTGGGCGCTTCCTGATGCGTCGCAGCATCCGCAGGCGCGCTTTTTTCAAAAGAGTGTGTGCGCAGATACTCTGTCGCATCGTTCGACGCAGGCACGTCGGCCGTGGCCGGCGGCGCAGCGCGCTCGCTCGACGATGAAAACGGCCACATGGTACAGGAAAAAAGACACGAGCGCCACCGCCGTCCCTCGAGCTTCGTGTACATCACGTGATACAGGTCAGGGCTCGTCACGTCGAGCGCCGTCTTCTTTCCCTGGTACGATATGCGTCCGGCGCTCTTTTCGGGCGCATTAGGCGCCGCATACAATGCGTCGTTGCGCATTGCAACGCCCGTGCCAACGGCCCTCATGCCTTCGGCGGCGCTCGCGCGCAGCAGCTTGCGGGCCACGGACTTGCCTGCCTTTACCTTTGGTGCCGCCGTGCAGACCCGTAACTCGGCCAAGCGTGGTGGCGGTACTACCAAGAACAATCGCAACAGCGCAGGTCGCCGCCTGGGTGTGAAGCGTGCTGGATCTACGGCCGTGATACCCGGAAATATCATTGTGCGCCAGCGCGGCACAGAGTGGCACCCAGGCGAGCACGTCCACATGGGCCGCGATCATACCTTGCACGCCGCCGTGCCTGGGTTCGTGCGTTTCTACAAGCCGCTGCCGCGCGGTCCGCCGAAGCCGGCTATGCCGTCCATGAACGGACTGCCTCTGCGTCTCTCTGAGCGCCGCACGGTGCATGCACCCTCGCCCGAGTCGGCTCGGCCCCATCCATCCTCACGCAAGCGTGAGCGTCGGTACGTTGGTGTCGTGCTGCATCCGCACGAACAACTTCCACGCGATCCGTCTCAGCCACGCTCGCGTCTCTTTGACAAGATTGACTTGCACGCCCTGGAGCGCGAAAAGGAGCTGATCCGGCAGGGATACGAGCCACTGGCTATGATGTAGTAGTACATAGGGTATATCAAGCACGGCCTACTTGGGGAGGGCGCTGCGGCGCTCGCGATGGCTCTTCAGCTGCCTGCATCGACATGCGCGCACGCATGAGAGCATGCAGTCGCTCGTCATCTTCGTCGCTCTCGCCCTCCAAGTCGCGATCATCCTCGGCCAGCGGCCGCGGAAATCGCACAGGCGCCAAGGAAGGCAGGACCATCATGGGCATCGTGCGCTCGTTCGCCGACATTTCAGCCACTTGGCCATTAGGATCCGGCACGCTCTCGCCGGACATGCGTGCTGCCTTGAATCGCGAGACGCGCGGTTGGGACGATAGGGGCGCTAGGCCGTACGTGTCTTCTGTATCATCCACTTGATCATGTGTGCTCCTTGAGACAGGAAGCGAAAGACGCGCCTTTGCCTCGGCGTACTCGCGCGCTAGCTCCTCGGTCCAGAATGCGTCGTCTGGATGACCGTCCATGCTCGGCTTGAGGGCCTCGAGATCGTCGGAGTCGTACGCCTCGTCGCTGTCCCAGATCATGTCATCTTCTGACGTCCAGGGCGCTCCGTCAGAGTCGCCGTCTTCTTCCTCCTCATGCTCCTCCTCCTCCTCATGCTCCTCAGGCTCCTCCGGAGGATACACTTCCTCGCCGCCAAAGCGCACACGCCGATTCGGCTTCTCGTCCACATCCATCTCCGTCGACTCTGCTTTGTGTGCTAGCTTGGCAGCGTAGGCCTTGGTCGGACGAGCGTGTGGCACGCGTGGCGGGAGTCCCTGCTGCCTACGCTGCTCGGCCATCTCGTCATCCGCACGACCTGCACGCTCAATAGCAGAGACGCCCTGGGACACAGATGGTGCCGACGGTAGGGTATCTTTGCGCATGCGCTGCTTAAAGGCACTGGGCCGACGCGTAGAAGAGCTCGTGCGCTCGGTCGGAGCGTCCGCGGCACGTTCTACGACCACGTCACCGATCGGCGGCTTGGCAGACGGAGCGGGCGCTGGTTCCGTCTTTTGAACAATGTGGGGCTGGGATGCTTCCATCTCGGCAAAGATACGCTCGGCGTTGGGATGGCCTTGAATGACTTGTGGGCCAAGAAGCTCGACGATGCGCGCTGCTTCCTCGTACGTGCCGGCATCCTCCGGGTCCATGCCCGGGGGAACGTTAACAGGACGCTCTGGCTCAGCCGGCGGAGCTTGTTTCTTGGGTCGCGATTCGCGCTGCAGAAAGCCACGACGGAGGGATAGCGGGGCAGGTGCGTGCTGTGCCTCTTCGGCTTGTTCTTCCTGCTCCAGTTGATCCATGATCGAGTTCATCCACGCACGCCGGTCATCGCCATGCAGTGTCGGGTCAAAAGGCACAATGCGGCCAGGCACGCGTCCAAGCACATTGCCTGTTGGCGGCGGCGGATCCGAGAGACGGTGCGGCGACTGTGGTGGCGAGTCCGGCAGCGTTTCGAGTGGATCGACAAAGGGCAATCCTTCCTCATTCAGTACTTCGGTGGGCACCTGCCATGCCTTCTTCATCTGATCGCCAAACTGCGCCCGAAGCTGGGATATGCGCTGCTGCAGCGCCCCTGTTTGTTGGGACACGATGCGTTCCGCGTCTGAGGCATTGCATGCGCCCGTCAGAGCCGTGCGGTCCTCTGGCTCCAAAGCCTGCCATGTCTCTGGCTTGCCCACTTCCACGGCACCCAGTGCGCGGATGCGATGCAGGAGCGAGCGCGCCTCCGCCACGGGATCCGACGTCATGAGGGAAAACGAGGAGAATTTTTTTCCTGCCACGCGAGCCTTGTGCACGGCCGATCGATCGAGTGAGAGCGTGGCGAATTTGCCACCCAATCACGATGGCACCAAAACGTACGTATCGACGTGGTAACACCAGTGAACCCTAAAGCAGTCGCAGGCCGTGCACGCAAGGCCGAAGCAGCGGAGCGGAAGGCCGAAGAGGCTGCAGCTGCAGCTGAGGCGGAGGAAGATCGCAAGTGGCAGCAGGGTGCCCGAGGCAAGACGGCAGCGGACTCACGCAACGAAAAGGCGGCTGAGAAGGCGCGCAAAAAGGCTGAACTGGATCGTCTGAAGCAGGAGGACGAGGCCAACACGCCAGGCAAGGCTTCATCCGGCAAGGGTGGTGGCAAGTCAGGTGGTGGCGGCAAGGGTGTCAATCGCGATGCGCTCGACGATATCGATATGCAGATCGCGGCTCTGAACGCCACGAACCTCGACGATGCGTTGGAGGCCATGGAGCTCGTAAATGCCAAGTCAGACAAGGCTAGTCGCGGCGCCGCTGCCGGCAACATTGAGAGGCACCCTGAGCGTCGGTTCAAGGCGGCCTTTGAGGCGTACAAGGAGCGCGAGCTGCCCAAGCTCCGAGAGGAGCGCCCGGGTCTGCGCTTGCAGCAGTACAATGAGGCCATGTACAAGAGCTTCCAAAAGTCGAGCGAGAACCCCTTCAACCAGCTGCACGTAAGCTACGACGCTACCAAGGAGGAAAAGCTCGCCATCCTCAAGGCCAAGCGCGAGGCTACGGCGCTGCGTCTCGGGACCAAGTAGTATACCTATTCTCTGACAGCTACAAATCCTGTGACCGCCCTAGGTTGTGACCCGACAGAGCATGGCCGCATAGCAGCTCCCCTCTAGGCCATGAAATTAGGGTGCCCTCCTATACCAAGCGCATTCCATGAGGACGCCAGCTCCGTACCGCAGGCAGTGTCCATCCCACTCAGACACAATATAGCAGACCTGCACCAAACGGGCGATCCATGCCATATCATGTCCTGCTAACGCAGCATGGTCTTTCCTGCGGCCTGAGAAGAAGGCGGAGCCTCATGGCGCTACTTGGCCGAGTCTTTCTCCGCATCCGCCAACCGGTCTACGCGCAATCTCACTCGCCCGCAAAGGCTCATGAGCGCTATTTCGCTGGCGCATCCCATCCGTGGTATGTATGCAAGCGTCCCAGAGGGACACTCCGCATACCGGAGCGGTTGGAAGAAAAGATGGGTGAGCGGGCGCTGGCTTTTTTAGATGGTCGAGAAAAATGTATGCACGTGATCAAGCTACCTACAAGTGCGCCCGCCGCGCTTGGGCCTCCCACCTATCGGCCCACTCGCATACTTCGGCGGCAATGCCATGACTCGCCTGGTAGCCCGCAGGGCCGATACCGTACGCATGAATCACACCTACGCGTCGACCATGCATTTCTAGTGGCTGCTCATCTAGTGCTACACGTGCGCCTCCCGCACGAGCGGGGCGCACGCCAATGTTGACACCCACCACGTCCAAAGACTTCCATGCATCTGCATCGTCTGCACGAACGTGCTCTGGCAGAAGATCCGGTGCGAGCTGCACAGCATCTTTGAGAATGCGCTCTGTCACCTGTTGATCGGGCGTGAGTGGGTTGGACACATGCTTGTGGAATGTGCCGCCGAGAATGACGTAGCCACTCCGGGCTCGAGGAATCACGTAGGAAGCACCCTGGGAGCTGATTTTGCTGGCGCAATGCGCCACATTGGCATCACGGAAGCGCGGCGCATGTACAAGCACAGTTTGACCACGGATGGGATACGCCTGCGTCTCCGCTGCCTCTGGAATATCCTGGCTACCCAGGCCTGTGGCATTCACCACCAGCGAAGCACGAGGTACGAGGTCGACGGCCGTTTTCAAGCTGCGCAGCTTGGTAACCCGCTCGATCTTACCGGGCGGACCTTGGCCCCCGGGACAGGTAACTTGCGTGGCTAGCCAGCGCAAGTATCGTGGGGCGTCCAGCGTGAGAGAGCGAAATTTGTACATGTAGGGTGCCTCAGCAGCTGCTGGATGCTTAGGGGCATACTCTTCCTGGATGCCACCACACACCTCACCAAACCAATACGTCTCTGTGTCGTTGGGCTTGACATCATAGCATGTGAAAGGCATGAATGTGAGCAAGTCCTCCGGCAGCTCCTTGGCCAACTTTTGGAACTGCTTGTACGTGTACTCATCCCAGCGCCGCTCTGCCATGTTGTTGCGTGCAAACGAGCACCAGTTAGCGCCAGCCCATGGTGATGCAAACGACTGCGATGCCGCATCTTCTGGCAATTCACGGGCAAGTACTGTCACTGCATATCCTTTCTTCCGGAGATAGAGGGCTGAGGTAAGTCCCAGCACGCCCGCGCCCACAACCACCGCCTGTGTTGGTGGCATGACTCGAACCACGGTCCGTGCCTGTCGGCTAGGTGCGTTGAATGCACGTGATTCAAAGAGGGCCGCTGCGCCGCGGCCTCTGGTCTCATGGGTATATTAGAGCTCCGTCTCGATCGTGTCGGAGTTGCGCTGCTTGTTGTCGATGCCTATACCGGCACCAAGCAAAGCCTCTTCGTGTGTGTAAGGTTTTTCGGTGAGCAGTTTTTTTGCGATGCGCTTGTGCTGTTTGCTGGAGAGGTGTGCGTTGCGGTCATTGGCATTGGGAAAGTGGCGGTCACATTCCACACAGTAAAACATACCGAGACCTGCTTTGTCTGGGTCGAGTTCCGTCGGTGCTTCTAGGAGCTGCCGCTTTGATGTGTTCGTGGCATTCTCGTAGCGCTGGTCATAGTCAAGTTTTCGAGCACGAGTGCGGGCGGCGCGCGATACATCTTGCCTGTGAGTAGATCGTACGTACCTCGTCGCGCATGATGCGTGCGTTTTCTGCGTGCGACCTGTCCCATGCTGACGTCGTGGGGGCAACGCGTGCGATGCACAGGCCGCCGCCAAAATTTTGCGGCGCCTTGCATCCTCCACCGAGACGCTGCTGCTCATCCACGTGATCCCGTACTACAGTTTTTGGGTGTGAACACGTGATATTCTCGAGCGTGAAGCGAAAGGACGCAGCGATCGACGACCTCGTCGTCCCTCACCACATCTCTGGAAGACAAGATGGTATGTTGGCGTGGCGCCGGCTAACCTGTACAGACGCGTCTCTACTGCAAGGGCAGGATTATGAGCCACAGGCGCGGTAAGCGCACCATGCACCCCAATGTGACGCTGCTCAAGATTGAGGGTGTTGAGACCACGAAGGACGCCCAGTTCTATCTCGGCAAGGTATGTGCCAGCCGGTGTGCACTAACATGACAGCGTGTTGCCTACATTTACAAGCCGGCTACGCAGGTGCGTGGCTCCAAGTACCGTGTGATCTGGGGCCGTGTGACGCGGACGCACGGCAACAGCGGTGTGGTGCGCTCCAAGTTCCGCAGCAACATTCCCCCCGCCGCCTTTGGTGCCTCGGTCCGTGTGCTCCTCTACCCGAGCAACAGTATGTATACTACGTGACTAACGCTAGTCTAAAATGTCTATTTGGATGGCATGTATGATACGATCTTGCCTTGCTAGACCCATGTATCACATGAGCGAGAGCTAAAAACCATGTCGCACGTCGGTGCATGTGGCAGTGTGTGTAGGACTACACGCTTTTGGACCAAGGATGTGTGTGTGTGTGTGTGACCCTGTTCATTATCTAGTCGCTGTTCCTCGCATGAGCAGTGCACTTAAACTAGCAGGGAAGAGGGAGGTGAATGTGCAGATCGGCCCTATCGATGCAGTGATCGGTCCGTTTTGAAGCATTCCCACATGTTGTCAGGGTATCTATGGGTATAGGCATAGGCTAGGTTAGCGCACCACGGCCACGGGCATGGTGGTGGGTGGCAAAGCCGTCGGCTCTTCTCCGGGCGATTGGGTAGCGCGCTCTGTGTCGGTCAAGTCGAGTGCGTTGCTATGCTGTGCGTCTTGAAAGCTGCTAGCCTCCTCGGCGGCGATGTACATGAGCAGCATGTGCAGGCCCGCGATGACGGCGTCGATGCATAGCAGGTGCCCCTTGGACGCCACATGGTCCTGTCCCACGAAATCAAAGAGGAGGCGCTTTCGCGATGGATCCGTATGGCATACCACATGCGCTATAGCGCACGCTGCCTGAAACACGGTAAGAAAGCGTGCGTGCGCAGGCACACGCTGCCTCGGCCATAGGTACAAGCGCATGAACTGGAACAGGATGAGTGTGCGCAATATCAGCAGGAGCAAGAGCCCGTCTAAGAAGTATGTGTACACATGGCATATGGCCAACACGCGCTGCAGCTGGCGCGTTAGACGGTGAGTACACGCACCACACAGAGCACTTCTCTTCGCTCCTTGCTCAGCGACATGGTAGCAGCACGGACCTCGTCACGCTCGGCCGACGCTGAACAACGCCGCGCGCCACGCGCCACGCGGTTCTTAGCATGTCCCAGCCGTGCGACAATGCGTTTCTGCAGCAGTCGCTTGGGCTGGGCCATGAGAGTCGGCCGCCACGCAAGCCGGTCTTTGGGAGTGATCGGCCGCTGACGTTTCCGTCGCCGCCACGCGCAGCGCCGGGTGAGGAGGACTCGTTGGCGTATGCGCGGCACGAGTCTGCCGAACGCCTCCGACTCAAGTGGGAGAGTATTTATGAGCGATTCCAGCATGCGCATCTGGAGGACCAGGACGAGATATATCTCGGCAGGGCCGATGATAAGATCCGCCTGATCAAGGACCGCGGCTCGCTGCGTGCGCTTCACAAGCAATTGCGGTTCGGCTCGTTTATGAGTGAGCAAGAGCGGGAGGCGCTGTCGATGGACTGGATCGAGGCGGAGGAGCGACCGCCGCCGCCGCCACCGCCACCGGCCCTGTCCGATCCCGACGTCGCCTGGGAGCTCGACATTTACCGCTCTGTCAAGCGCGACGCGATCGACTCGCTTCTGCGCACCAATACGCTCGGACGAGCTCCGCTGCCCTATTCGATACCCGGCTTAGCCTCGCTTCTACATACGCATGAATGAGAACAGTTTGCCCAGCCCGACGAATCGGCGTCCATTGCGGGCCAGATAGGACTGCACGGTGCCGTGCAGTGCGTCGATATCGGCGCGGTGCGCGTCCACGATGCTTTGCAGGCGCGTCTGCTGCGCCGTGTCCCGTGTCTCGGCGACTGCCTGCGCCGCGTCGAACAGGTACGCAAAGAAGCACAGCTGTGTGTATAGTGCCTTGTCCGTGTACTGAGCCACGACCTTGCCTCGGCATCCTGCCACGACGCACCGGCCACTGTACACGCCGGTCATGTCGCTCGTAGCACGGCACGAAGGCTCGCTGCACGTCGCGATGCCCTGGTAGTATTGAGCGATGTGCGCGCGGATAGCGAGCTGCAGCTGCACGACCAGAGATGCCAGTGGCCACGGTGCATGGCACGCCTCACAGGCGAGCCATGCGGCCTCGCTTCGGGCGCTGTGGGCGAGCGGCCGCACACTTGATGTGTGAGAGCACTGCGGGCAGCGCACATGCAGCGCGTCGCAGTGGGCGAAGCGCACGCTGCTGGGCACTTGGCTGTCGAGCGTTGCAAACTCGCGCTCGGACGCATGGGACGTGTGGACGTCGAGGCCGAGGCAGGCGGCGAGGCGCGACCGGTCCGAGCCCTCCAGGCTGTCGGCCAGACGTTCGATCGGGGGCAGGATCTGCAGGGACAGGTAGTGCTTGTAGTCGATGGCGTACGTCGGATCGTCGGGGTGTCGGCGCACATCGTCGGGGTGAAACGCGCGCTCGGCCTGGTGCTTGGCGTCGCTGCCGGCGCAAAACACGTAGGGAATGACGTCGCCGCTGCGCGCGCTTTCGTTTTTGGCGAGCATGCGCAGAGCCACTTGCACATGCGGCTGGTTCTGGGCGTCGGGGTAGTCTTGGGGCCGCTTGCCGAGGCGCTTGTATATGACGTAGTCGTCGAGCGGGATGCGTCCTTCGCGCACGTCCGACGCGAGCTGCTGAAGGTACTCGTGAATGCGCTCGACCACCGTTTCGGTGGCGTCGCCGGAGAGGATCTGTTCGAGCACGTAGGCGGAGGCCTGTTTCGAGAGCGCGCAGTATTCGCGCCGCTTCATGTCGAGACCCTTGATCTCGGTGCTCGTGTCGCCGCCCTCGTTCACCAGCAGCGCCGCGTACTTTTTCTTCTGGAGGAGGAGCATGCGCTGAAAGACGCCGTCAATGTCGATCTCCAGCAGGCGGTATCGCTCATTGACCGCTCGGCGGAACTCGTGGCCGAGCTTGATGGCCGCATCGTAGTCCACGCACCGCGTATTGATCATGACACTGTCCGTGTCGCCGTAAATCACGTCGAGGGACATGCTCTCGGCGAGCTCGCGCGTCGTCGACAGAATTTCTCGGCCCTTGAACGTCGTGAGCGCCGCGAGTGGCCTGGCATAGAACCGCGAGTTTTCGTAGCCCAGGCACCCATACATACTGTTCGCCGTGAGTTTGAGCGCCTGCTGCTTGATATTCCACTGGAGCTGCTTGAGCGCCGGCGCGTGCTTGTCCTTCATGAGCGCCTTGACTTGCCGGCGGCGATTCACAAGCGTGGCAATCAAGTGCGGCAACACACCCTGCGCCACGTCCGACGACGGCGCGGGCGGCACATCGTCGCCGTGGCGCTCGACCGTCGTAAAGTCAATGTTGAACTCCTGGATAATGCTGGGATACAGCGAATTAAAGTCCATCACCAAGACGTACTTGTCCCACAGCCCACGCTTGGGCTCAAAGACGAGACCTCCCTTGAACTTTTCCTTCTTGTCGCTCGGCGCCTTGCGCTCCTTGTCGGGGCAGAGGTACTTTTTCTTGTGGAACTCGTGCAGCAAGATGTATTCGTTGCGCTCGGCGCGGCCACCGTTCAGCGTACGTGACCACGCATTGCCCGCGAGGTTGGTCAGCTGCTTGGTCAGGGCCAAGAGCTGCACCTTGCTCGCGATCGCCATCTGGAAGAACGCGTCCACCTCACAGTGCTTAACAAACGTCAAGAGGCGCTCGGGCGTCGGAGCCGTGCAGTCGAAGAACGACGGCACATCCTCGGGATCGATATCCTCGCGCTGCGTGTTCAAATGCGTCCGGCACATTTCGCTCAGCGACCACGTCGTCGAGGCAATCATGCCCTTGGCCGTGTCGCTCGACAGGTCGGCCACCAGCCGGCCGACGAGCGCGCGCACCGGATGCCACTTGCCCTTCGACTCGTGCCGCATACGCCCCAGTCGCGTCCACTGATCGCAGTGCAAGTCGCGCAGGCGGTGCAGCAAAATGTCGAGCGTGGATCCGACCAGGTCGTGGCTCAGGATCACATCGGCGTCGTGCAGCTGGATCTGACTGAGCAGGTGATTCAGCACCATGCGCTCGTACTTGAACGCCTTGATCTTGGTCGGGGATTGCTGCGCCTGCTGCTCGAAGCGCGGTGGGAACGATGGGCCGAGAGGGCGCACCGCCGTGAACGCCGTCGACGGACACTGCTCCGGCGGCGTAGGATGTTCCAGGGCCATGTCGCGCCATACACGCGCACTCACAGCGACAATCTCGCGCTTGTTCTCTTTGAAATTGACGACAGAGCGAAGCGCCAAACTCATGATCGTGAGCGGCGGCGCGTCTTTGGGGGCATGCGCATCTGTGTCCGCAAACGGCGCGACGCACTTGGGCTCGTCCACACTCAGCTCCATCTTGGTCCACGTCTGCGGCGCGCCTTGTCGGACATTGGCGCGCTCCAACCGCAGCCAGCAGGGGCCCATAATCCGGCGCTTGACGACAAACAGCTCAAAAGCCGAGGTGTGCGCGCCAAACGCGCGGCAAAACGTCGAGCCGCTGACGTCGGCCGGCAGCGCCGGCTCGTCAAAGCCGTACTTGACCTTGAGGTATGAGCCTTCCCTCGGCACATCAGGGAGCTCAAACGCGTATTTTCGCGAGACCCACTTGCCGATCCACGACTGGATCCCGTAGCGCTGGCGCATCGACTCAAACTCCTCCATCACCTCGTCTTCACCCGGCACCCTGTCCGTCTCGTGGCCATCCACCATGATACGTGGCCGCGGCTGCAGAAAGAGGCACCGCTCCATGCCGTCGATCGCGACGCTCGCACTCACAAAGCGCCCCGTCGCCTTGTCAAGCACCTTGCCCACCAGGAGAAACGTGCCATGCAGATCGTCGTAGTAATCGAACCAGTAAAAGTGCACGCTGCCATCTTCCTCAAAGCATGGCACCTGCTTCGTAGCCGCATGGTACGGCGTCGCGACGGGTGTGGACTCGGTCGCCAAACCGTCGTGGACGCTGCGCCACGTCTGAAGGTGCGTAGGTGTCTCGGGCGCGTGCACCGGCTTGGATGTGCGCGTCGCAGCCTCCAGAGGATCTTGCCGCCGAGCTGTCACCATGCCAAAGTCGTCATCTTCGTCCATCGGAGGCGTGTCGCTCTTGCGCTTCTTCGACGCCTCGTCAGACCACGAGTCGTCTAGCGCGTCGCTACTTGGCTCAGTCGACGAGCTGAGATCAGGCACAAGCGACGGCAGCGTCGTAGGGGTATGCAGCTGCTTTCGTTTGCGCGCCATGGCCAGGGAGGGCGAGTCGTGGCTTTCGTCGAGCGCGAGCGTCGCCATAGGCCGCGCGGGCGTGCTCATGTGCTCCAGCCCGCCAAAGAGCTTGGACATGAACGCATCCTCCGACTCCTTGGAGGGCGCCGGCACAGCGCGCCGCACCTCGTGCCGCGGTCCGAGATAGTCGTGCGGCAGAGCATGCCGAGCTACGCGCCGCGCGCCCTTCTTTTTGGGCTTCTTGCGACCCGTACGCTCGTAATAGTCGCGCTCATCCTCGGTATCCGACTCGCTCTGGGCCTGCGCCCACTCGTCCTGGCCATGATCGACATAGCCACTGCCGTCGTCGTCCTCAATAAAGTCGTCTTCCATCATGCGGCCACGCACCAGCGACTGGTACGTCTCTTCCGTCACTTCATCGTATATGGCACCGTCATCGTCTTCTTCTACTTTCGAAGGCACCACGCCGCCCTGTCGCGCCGCCTTGAGCGCCGCCAGGGCCTCGAGACGCTGGGCACGAGACGCCATGAACGTGGCGAGACAAAAAGAGGACCGAACGCGCGCCTGGTGCGACGCGTGCGCGTACATGACTATTTACAAAAATACCCATCCAATCAGGAAGCGGCTCGTCGTGCTTCGCGCTCGAGGAGGCCGCGACTCGCTTCCGACGGCAGGGCCGACGAGCTGAGGCGTGACAGGCGGTGCTTTTTGGCTCTTACGTAGGAGGCGCAGGCGATGGTCTGCGTGGCGTACCGAACCAGTCGTGAGAGGTAGATGTAGTGACGGTAGAAGAGGGCTCGGTCTCAGAGAGGCCGTCCCACACACCCACCTCGCCAAAAATGTCAGGGTCCTCGTGCAGAGCAGGCGCTGGTGCTTGGCTAGGGAGTGGCATCTCTTGGGTAGGCGGTGGTAGCTCTGGTGGTGGCGCTTTCTTCTTCTTTCGCATGCGTTTGCCATGGATGTACACAATATCCGGTGCCTCCTGCTTCAGCTTGCGAAACTTGGCACGATGCTCGGCAGCGCGCGCCACAGCCTCAGCCTTGGCTTGGGCAGCGCGCTGGCCCTCAGCCCGAGCTGCGTCCAAATCCACGTCAGGGGATGCGTCTTCGATACGACGTTTTTGCTGGGCTAGCAAAGCCATATCGAGCCCTTTGGCGCGACCTGCTGCTGCTGCGTCTTTGCCAAGCATGTGTGCATGTCGCTGAGATGCGAATACCTGACGCGGCGGCATCTGAAGAGACGCATCGTGACGCGGCCCTGGATCTGGCATGCGGCAGGACAAGTCACGACGTGGCCCCTCTTTTTTGGTTAGGTAAGCGGACGCCCGTCTTGACGTGGAACCATGACGACAGAAGCGGTGCCGTCGCACAGGCTTCTGACGATCCAGAGCCACGTAGTGTGCGGCTATGTGGGTAATCGCTCTGCGACATTTCCGTCGCAGCTGCTTGGATGGGATGTGGACGTGGTGAATACGGTGCAGTTTTCGAACCACACTGGCTATGGCCGATGGGGTGGACAGCGCATCGAGGCGGCCGCTCTCGCGGACGTGTTGGAGGGCATGGAACGCAACGGTCTGCTGCGCCAGAACCGCGTGCTCACGGGATATACACCCTCGTCCGAGGCCCTGAGCGTCGTCGAGGCCTTTATCCGGAGGCTGCGCCAGGAAAAGCCGGATATGATCTATTTGTTAGATCCGGTCATGGGCGATATGGATCGTGGCATGTACGTGAACCCGGACGTGCTGCCGGTGTACCGGCGTCTTTTGCCGCTCTCGACGATCATTTGCCCTAACCAGTTCGAGGCACAAGTACTCGCAGGCCAAGACATTACATCACTCGCCTCGCTGCATCAGGTGCTGGACACGCTTCATATGACCTACGGCGTCCCCCACGTCGTCATTACATCGCTGGAGTTGCCGGCGGACGACATGGAAAAGCTCAGCATGAAATCGACGATGCCTGACGGAAGGCCTGCCATGTTGCTCGTCGGCTCGTCGCGTCAGGAACGGCCTTGGTACCTGACCTTCCCATCGCAGGGCGAGTACTTTTCGGGCGTGGGCGACCTGTTTGCTGCCCTCGTCCTAGCGCGCTTCGCCGAGCACGCCTCTGAGCTGCCAGAACCGGCGCGTGCATCATTCGAGGCGTGTGTATCGCGCGATGCGAGCAATATCAAATTGTCGCCTATAGCGCGGGCCGTGACGCTGGCCGTGGCGTCTTTGCAGCACGTGTTGGATGGCACGCGCGCTGCGATGGAGGCAGAAGGTCAGCGCCTCGGTATCGATCCGTTTGTGCCTGCGCACCTCGCCAGCGTGGATGATCGCGTTCGCATTATGCGCCTGCGAGAACTCCGTGTGGTGCAGAATCCAGGCGCCTTTCTGCATCCCTCCATCCTTGGCAGGCCCCGATGGCTGCCGCTGTAGATTAGGTTTTCATCTCCACTTGAAGCATGTCGGTGGCGGATTTGTACCACATCCGCCGAGCGATTCGGCGCGACGCCGGGGTCGGGTACGTGCCTGCATCGCTCTCGCGGCAGGGCCGAGCCCGACTCTGTGGCCTCTGCTTCACGTCCGAGGCGTCCTATACGTGTCCTCGATGCCATGTCCCATACTGCTCGCTACCGTGTTATCGATCCCATGCCTGTAGTGCTGCCTTGGCCGAGCGTACCGCGCGCTCTCTCTCTCAAGAAGATGTGCGTGTGGATGAGGCCGAGCGTGCCAAGACACTCGAGCTACTGTGGCGACTCGAGACGGGCGAGGGCGTCGCCGAGGATGATGAGCCGTCCGACGACGATGATACCCCCGAGCATCTTTTGCGAAAGCTAACGGTAGCTGAGCGTGATCAGTTCGCCCAGCTCCTGCAGAATCCAGAAAAGGCGGCCAAGATGTACTTTCACGACGGAGCGCAGGTCTTGTGGTGGCAAGCGGATACTGTCGTAGCGCCTGTCAGCCTACCATGGAACGAAGGCTGTGCCCGCACCCCGATCGACTTGCGCTTCCACGTACTCTATGTGTGCCTCGCGTATACCTATGTTCTGCGGCACTTTGGCATATCGAGTCTGGCGTGCGTGGGCGACGAATATCAGGCATGCCGGCAAATGCTGATGGACTTGGTGCCATTTTTCGCTCCCAAGCATAGTCGCATGACACTGCACTCAGCGCAAGAGGCGAGTCTCTATTTTCTGCAGGTGGTCGGTCTGACGAGGCAGGAGCCCTTGCCCCTGCTGCTATCGCTCCTGCGCTCGGTGGCGGATCTTGTCCAGCCCCGCGCGGTCCACGAGGTCGATCAAGCACCGTTCGCCTACACGCTATGGGCGCTCGCTGATATGCATGCGCTGTTGCGAAACCAGGTCTTGCCGGCGAAAAAGCTGGCCTTTTACGCGGCGTGTGTGCACCCAGGCGGGGCAGCCGACGTCGCCTCTCTGCATGCACGCATCGAAGCTTATATCGCGCGTCTCGAACGCGAGCAGGACGAGCGAGTGCATGCTGAGCACGTAGCGAATGCGCATGCGTATGTCGAGCGCATGGATCCCCGAGCGCAGCCCAAGCCACGCAGGGAGGGGCTAAGCGAAGCGCACGTTGGCCGCGCCACCCGTGCGTTGGATCCGCAAGAGCTTCTTGGCCACAAGGCCATAGACGGCGCGCGTCGCTAACGCATCGCCTGTCTGATCGAGATCGGCAGCATCGATACCCAACTGCTGGATGAGCTGATTGCGCGTCGACATGTCTTGGATTCCTGCGCGAATGGTGGCCTGGCCTTCTTGCTTCCACCACTTGTCGCTATAGCTTTTAATGAGCGGAAGCGATAGTGTGTAGGGTGGCGGAGTGCGCATGAGCAGAAGCAGCACATGTGCCATCATCATGATACCCACACTGGGTGGCACCGACGGATTGGGGGCGTCGCCATGGACATCCACCTCCATCGCTTGGGGTCCGCCCTGCTCCAAGGCACGCAGGATGGCAAACGTGTCGGGAAACGAAGCGGCCTTGCATCCTGGTGCGGCGTACCGCACATGCTCGCCAAATAAATCCCAGATACGCGTGGTGATGCGCTCCAACTCGGGCGTGGCGGTCGGAACGACGCCGAGTGGAACGAGGGACGGGCTCGCTGTGGGCTGCGTTTTCGGCGGAGACACACGCGTGGTGGGTGTGCGTGGCGAGCTGACAGACTGAGTGAGTGGGCGTGCGTTTTTTGGCGTGCGGGGCGTCGGTGGCGCGGCGACACTCTTGGACAAGGCGGGCGACTTGGCGGGCGAAGCCCGACGAGGCGTGCGTTGTGGCGTGGGCGCAGGACGAGGTGAGCGTGCGGCGGGCGTGGTGGGCGGTGCCGTCTCTTTTTCGCTCAGCATGGACTCCAACGCGAGGATCTCCATCTTTTCTCGCTGGATCTCGGCCTGCAGAGCTTCGCTGCGTTTCGCACGTGTTGGTGGGGGTGACGGCGTGCGTGCAAACTGCTGCGCCTTGCCCGCCTGGTCAATCGTAGCGTGGTAGCGCGAGATATGTCGCTGCAATTCAGCATCGCGCTTCAAAAGCATGCGGATATGCTTGCGAGCGCGTGGGGCGTTGTGGTAGTTTTGGAGGAGCTTTTCAGCGGCGAGGAGGTAGGTGCGCGCATCGCTATCCGCTTGGTGCGACTGCTTGAGAGGCGTCGGGACGGGCACGGAGCGAAAATGTGGCTTGGGCTCGGCGGGCGCCGTCGAAGGGCCAGGGGTAGGCTCGGGAGGCGCTGAGACGTAGAGCGACGCCTCAAACGCGTCGGCATCGCGGATGAGCTCGAGAATATCCAGGCGCTGCGGATTCAGTACGGCATTCGTGAAGTAGGCCGGCCGCTTAGCATGCGATATGGTCGCTACGTTCTGCGCATGGAGCTGCTCGAGTGCCGTGCGGATCGACGCCAGCGAGGCGTCCATCGTAAGTGCGTCGGTGGGAGGCAAGCGACGCGACGCGCTGTTGCCACGTGGCATACGCGGCCCTAGCGCCTCTTGCCTTGGGCCATGACGCACGACGGCAGGTACGAGGAAAACGTGGATGTCTATACGAGTGCGCGGAATGACATGGCCACGGCGACGGCTCTAGCTGCGCAGGCTGGCAGTACGCTTCCGACGATCGGCATGAAAAACATGTCGTTGTCAGACGATGCGCAGGCTCAGCCGCTCATGTCGCTGGCGCCGCACATGCCGCCTGAGTGTGAGCCGCTGTTTTCGAGTTTGCAGACGTGTCTGCGTATGCGTGACAAGTACATGAACGAGAGCTTGCAGGGCCACTTGCACGACAATCCCAAGAACTGGGATGCCGAATACTGTGCGGACTGGGCCGCCGAGCATCGTGTGCCGTGGACGCCGCCGTCGCCGAACGTAGCGCCTGGCTCGGTGCGGATTGATGGGTGTGCGATGGATGCGGAGCGTGAGCGGCCGAAGCCGTGGCGCATATATCCGCCGCCGCCTCGGCCGCATTGGGAGCAGTTTGTGCCGGCGCCCGCCTCGACGTTCGTGCGCGAAGCCGAGACGGGTGTGCCGCTGCATACGCCGCTGGAGCCTGCGTCGCAGGCGAATGTGCTAGCGGCGCAGGAGCTACTTGAGAGCTGTGGCGGCGTGCCTGGTGAGTTTCGCATGGAGCACATTGACTTGCCGCCCAAGCACAGCATCCACGGCGCCGATGTGCAGTTCGGCCTGGTCGACGGCGTGTTTCAGGTGTGGACGGACGAGTCGCGTTTGACGCATGTGACGCCGAGCGACGAGTGGTTCCATGACCTGGATGTGCTGCGCAGCATCACGTCGGATGGCCCGGCCAAATCGTTTGCATGGCGCCGACTCAAGTACCTCGAAGGCAAGTGGAATTTGTACAAGCTGCTGAACGAGTATCGCGAGTCGGATTTCCTCAAGCGCGTGTCGCACCGAGACTTTTACAATGTGCGCAAGGTCGATACACATGTGCATCATAGTGCGAGCATGAACCAAAAGCACTTGCTCCGCTTCATCAAGGCCAAGATCAAGCGGCATTCGGACGATGTGGTGCTGCACCAGGGCGGTAAGCCGATGACGCTGCGTGATGTGTTCCAGCTGCTGGGACTGACGGCGTACGACTTGAGTATCGATACGTTGGATATGCACGCGCACCAGGACTCGTTCCACCGCTTTGATCGATTCAATCTCAAATACAACCCCATTGGCGAGTCCAAGCTGCGCGAGATTTTTCTCAAGACGGACAACTACATCAAGGGCCGGTACCTGGCCGAGATCACGCGCGAAGTGACGCACGATCTCGAGCAGAGCAAGTACCAGATGTGCGAGTACCGCATCTCCATCTACGGACGGCACCCACACGAGTGGGACAAGCTAGCATGCTGGGTCGTGGACCACCACCTGTTCAGTCCGAATGTGCGCTGGCTCATTCAGGTGCCGCGTTTGTACGAAGTGTACAAAGCGAATGGCAACGTGACGCATTTTGAGGAGCTGCTGGACAACGTCTTCCGGCCGCTGTTTGAAGTGACGCGCGATCCGTCATCGCATCCGAAGCTGCATATCATGCTTCAGCGTGTCGTGGGCTTTGACGTGGTCGACGATGAAAGCAAGCCGGAGCATCGCTTTGTGCGCCACTTTCCGCCGCCGAGGCAGTGGAATGATCCGACGAGTCCGCCGTACTCGTACTGGCTCTACTACTTGTACGCGAACCTCGCGACGCTCAATCAGTGGCGCCGCATCCGCTGCTTTAATACCCTCGTGCTCCGTCCCCATGCAGGGGAGGCGGGCGATCCTGACCACCTGGCCGCCGCGTACCTGACGTCGCAGTCGATTTCGCATGGCATTTTGCTGCGCAAAGTACCGGTGCTGCAGTATTTGTACTATCTCAAGCAGATCCCCTTGGCCATGTCGCCGCTGAGCAACAATGCCCTCTTTCTGTCGTACGAGCGCAATCCCTTTCCCGAATACTTCCGCAAAGGGCTCGTTGTGACGCTGTCGACCGATGATCCTCTGCAGTTCCATCTCTCGAAGGAACCGCTGCTGGAAGAGTACAGTGTCGCGACGCAGATCTACAAGTTGTCGTCGACTGATATGTGTGAGCTGGCGCGGAACAGCGTGCTGCAGTCTGGCTGGGAAATGGAAATCAAGCGCCACTGGCTCGGCAAGTACTTCTACCGCCCGGGCGCCACAGGCAACGACGTCTCCAAGACGAATGTGCCTGATCTTCGGCTGCAGTACCGCAGTGAGACACTACGACAAGAACTTGCCTTTATATGGCAGGAAAAAGAATCTACTTCTGGCTGAGACCGGCTACACCAGGCAGCTCCTTGCCCTCGAGCAGCTCGAGACTCGCGCCACCGCCCGTCGAGACGTGGGAAATGTGCTCCTGGGCATCGTACTTGGCAACGACCGTGGCCGTGTCACCGCCACCCACAATGACCGTGCTGCCGTTCTTCTCGGCATCGACGCAGGCCTGCAGGACGGCCTGGGAGCCGCCGGCGAAGTTGTCAAACTCAAACACACCCGGCGGGCCGTTCCACAGGATCGTCTTGGCCTTGAGCACGGCGCCCTTGAAGATCTCGCGGCTCTTCTCGCCAATGTCCAGACCCATCCAGCCGTCAGGAATGCCGCTTTCGTCCGTAGCCGCGCCGACCTGGGCGTCCTTGTCAAACTTGTCGGCCGTCACAAAGTCCACAGGCAAAAACAGCTCGACCTTGTTCTGCTGGGCCTTGGCCACGAGGTCGTTCACCTTCTTCGCGCCCTCCTCATCGTAGAGCGAGTTGCCAATGTTCATGTTGTTGAGCACCTTCTTGAACGTAAAGGCCATACCACCGCCGATAATGAGCATGTTGACCTTGTCCAGCATGTTATCGATCAGCTGGATCTTGTCCGAAATCTTGGCACCACCGAGGATGGCCAGGAACGGACGCTCCGGCGACTCGAGCGCCTTGGCGAAAAAGTCCAGCTCCTTCTTCATGAGGAAGCCAGACGCACGCTGCGGGAGTTCTACACCCACCACCGACGAGTGCGCACGGTGAGCCGATCCAAAGGCATCGTTCACGTACACGTCACCCAGCTTGGTGAGGCTCGCGCGGAACTTGGCCACGGCATCCTTGTCAGCCTTGACCTTCTCACCGTTGGCATCCTTGCCCTTGCCCTCTTCCTCGATGTAGAAGCGCACGTTCTCGAGCAGGATGACGGCTCCGCCAGTAGCAGCGTTCACGGCCTTCTCGACCTCAGGGCCGACGCAGTCAGGCAGGAACTGCACGTCCTTGTTGAGCAGGCGGCTGAGCTCAGGCACCACGGGCTTGAGCGAAAACTTGTCCTGCTTTTGGCCCTCAGGGCGGCCCAGGTGCGACATGAGCACCACGGCCTTGGCCTTGTGCTCGAGAGCGTACTTGATGGTCGGCAAGGCAGCCACAATGCGCTGGTTGTTCGTGATCTTGTCGCCGTCTAAGGGCACGTTAAAGTCCACGCGCATCAGCACGCGCTTGTCCGTGAGATCGACATCCGTAATAGCAAGCTTGGTTGACAGAGACATGATGGTGGCGGAAAGCTAGACGGGCACCCGCATCGGCTCGCCGAGCGACCGTGCGCCGCGCCGTGCCTTCTCTAAGCACGTGACGTGGGTGTCGGTGGGACGCGTGGGCCGTCAACGTGGCATGGGCTGCATTCATGCCGATTCATCCAGAGCAAGACCCGCCGCTGGAGGCGTTTGGGCCTATTGTGCCGCTGGAGGCGCTGCCAGATGATCAGATAGAAGGTCCGATGCCTTGGGACACGCCTGCGCGGCCTCTGATGGATTTTGCGACGCAGGCGTCGCCCCTCCTTTTCGGCGGTGGCGTCTTTGGACAAGGCATGTACAACGAGGATCGCGTGTTGTACAGTGATGAGGCTGTGCGCGCATTGCGCCTCGCGTTTCGGTATGGCATCAATGCTCTGGACTCGTCGCCGTACTATTTCCCGTCTGAATTCGTGCTAGGCCGCGCGCTTCGGATCCTCGCGCCGGAATATCCACGCTCCTCCTACTTTCTCATTACGAAATGCGGCCGTTACGGGCCTGACAAGCACATGTTTGACTACACGCCTGAGCGCATATCGTCTTCTATTCACCAGAGTCTGGCGCGACTCGGTACAGACTACCTGGATGTGGCGCTGCTGCACGACATTGAATTCGTCAGTGAGCAGCCCGTCGAGGCACAGACTGCCCCGGATGCTGGGTGGCTGGAGGCATGTGCTGTGCAGAAAAGTGCGCTTATGCCGCAGGAGGAGGCGCTGCGGCGACTGGGCGTGCTGCCCCAAGACGCCGGCCGTATTCGTGGGCCGGGTGATGAGGCCGTCCTGGAAGCTGCACGAGCGCTGTTCCGACTTCAGGATCAGGGCAAGGTGAAGCACGTGGGTATCAGTGGATATCCTCTCGGTGAGCTGCTGCGCATCGCGCGCTTGATTGCCTCGCACCCGCCTTACCGGTGTTTGGACGTTGTGCTGAGCTACAGCCACCATACACTGCACTCGGATGTGCTCCCTGCATGGCAAGTCCTCTTTGAGCAGCCCGTATCTGAGTCGTGGCGCGCGCCGTGGATCCTTAATGCCTCGCCCTTTTCTATGGGTCTGTTTTCTGATCGTGGGCCACCTGCGTGGCATCCAGCGGGCGCGGATCTGCAGGAGGCTACGAAGGCGGCCTGGCAGACGGTCAAAGCAGACGCAGCGTTGCCTGGCTCGTGCATCGATCCCCAGGTGGTCATGGGATGCACTGCGCTCTTCCGCGGCATTCACGGCGCCCATACGCGCACACCGGCGGGCATACCCCATCTGCGCACTCTCATCGGCATGAGCAACGTCGACGAAGTGCACGCGGCCATCCGTGTCTACCGCATCTTGTGCGAGCCGCACTCAGCGATCCACCAGCAACTCGTGCGCTATGAACGCATAGTACGCACCTACATTGTGGAGGCCAACGCCGCCGACCGAGCTTGGCCTTCTCCATAGGCATGACACACGTACCCCGCTCCTTGCAAGGCGCGTACGCGCCGCTGTCTGTGCCGCCGACGAAAGAGCGGCCGCTGCATGTCGTTCTGGCGTGCACGGGCAGTGTAGCGAGTATCAAGGTACCGTTGATGGCGGAGCGTCTCGTCACGCAGTACGCCCATGTGCATGTGTACGTGGTGGCCACGACCTCTTCACGCCACTTTTTTTCGATGCCACGCTCGGCGTTCACGGTGCATGATCTTGCCGAGATGAATCGGACGGGTGTGCAGAAGGATCAGGCCCCACGCGTGCATGTGTGGACGGACGAGGACGAATGGCAAGCGTGGCAGCAGATGGGTGATCCGGTCCTGCATATCGAGTTGCGGCGGTGGGCGGATCTGGTGCTGATCGCGCCGTGCGGTGCCAATACTCTCGCCAAGCTGAGTCAGGGTCTGTGTGACAACGTGCTCACGTCGATGATGCGGGCCGTGTCGCCGGCGACGCCTGTTTGGGTGTTTCCCGCGATGAATACGCTCATGTATTTGCATCCGCTCACGGCGCAGCACATCAAGACGATCGAGTCGTTTGGGTACAAAGTCTATGGGCCGATATCCAAGCGTCTTGCATGCGGTGACATGGGCGAAGGAGCGATGTACGAGTGGACGGCGATTGTCGAAAAAGTGGCCCACACCTTTGCCCTGACGTAACTACTCGTCGTCATCATCATCATCGTCTTCGAGAATGTGGCGAACGACGGGCTCGGCGCGTTTCCTCAGCTCCAGCACAATCTGATGCGCGTCCTCGGTGTCGTGGTCCTCATACACGACGCGCCGACTGGATGGATGCTTCCACCACGCCAAAATGGATTCGTCGCTGACGAGCTCGTCATTGTACACCTTCTTCAGCAGCGGCAAGAACAGGCGGGTGTGCGTAACGTGTACAGCACAGTAGGACTGGATGAGCGCGAGCGCCTCGACCTGGTCATCTTGCGCCACTTCCTGCAAAAGTGGGCCCCAGTGATCGAGCAAGTCGGCCGTTTCCTTGGCCTTATCGACGGCGCAGCGGCCTAGAAGGAAGGAGACCACCATGCGCCGTACCTCGCCAGGTGGAACATTGCTTGCCATACGCAGCGTCTTGAGCTCAATGGCAGCGTTGTCCGGTGCATGCTTTTCCTCAAATGCACGTTCCAAAGACGCACGAGCCTCTTGACGGAACTCGTTCAGACGTTCCTGGGTTTCCCTCTTTTCGCCGTATGTCAGTGAATTTGTGCCGTCGGGCAGGGTAAGTGACATGCTGCCATAGGCGCTCCAGGAGTTGGGCGACGACGTATCTGAGTCGTCCTCGTCCTCTGACTCGCTGTTGAGATCAGGCTCCGTGTCGGCATCAATCGACGACAGGTCCGACATGGCATCGCTCAGCACGACATCCGACGTGTCAGGCCGGATCATAAACAGCTTGGCATTGCATGGCCGCTCCAGCTCATCGCGTTCGTCTTCGTCCTCGTCCTCGTCAGCCGATGCGCTGCGAGTCGTGATCGGAGGCCACAGGCACCCCCGTGACGCCTTCCCAAGCGTGGTATCAGCGTCCGCATCGGCAGCTTCGGTATCAGAGTCATCCTCACACGCACGGTACCCGTGCATGGAGACGCGTGAAAAGGCAGGCAGCGACGCGTCGGGCCCAATCACACAGCCATCCCCCACCATCGTGCCGTGCGTCAAGTGCACATGATCCAAGATGAGGACGCCGCGGCCCAGGATGCAGCCATCGATCACGCAATTGCGTCCAATGGCCACATCGTCCCACAGGTACGAGTTCCGAACGGCACTCGACGGACCGACCGAGACGCGGTGGCCCAGCACCGACTCGGACACAATTGTGTGCTCATCGACACGCGTATGTGCGCCCAGCAGCGTGCGATGCCCTATCGCAGCGGTGCTGGCCGTGGCAACGCGATCGCCATAAAATCGAGAGCCTGGCAGCGAGGCATACTTGGTGCCGTCAGGCATGCCGAGGCGCGGCGTGTAGGGGTACGTCCAGCCGGCGAGCACATCGCGACTCACAGCATCGTAGCGCGAAGGATCTGATATACGAAGCATGTAACCAGCGCCGTACGGCGGAGTACCCAGCACGCCACCCGATACAGCGGAAAATGGCTCGCCGGACGAGGTCGACGACGAGCCAGCAGGGGGCGTGATGTGGACAAAGATCTTGGATTCGAGTAGGTCGGACGACAAGATGCCCTGCACAAACTCGCGGCGCAGCTGCTGGTAGTCAAAGTTTTCAGTGAAAAGGGGCGGGACATCGATGGAGCACACGTCTACACCACAGTCGACAAGATCATTGCGCACGTCCAAGTGCCGTGTGTCTTCGAACACTTCGAAGGGCAACTTGAGCAGGGGCACGCGAGGGATGGCGGGAACGGACATGTAGTGCACGAGCTGGGATGTCGTCGGCACGATGGTGAAGACGGACAAGTCCCCAGGCCGACGAGCGCGGCTCTGCGATGGGACGGGCATGGCACAGATGGTCATAATGGCATCGCGGTCGACCGTGCGGCGCTGCTTGTGCGCACGAACGACCGAGGCAATGTCCATGTTACCGAGCGCATCGCTGTGCACGAGCACAAAGTCGGATTTGATCACCTGGTGGGCATCCAACTCACGCATCGTATCGCCGACCGACCGTGCCTCGGGCACAGGGATCAGAGTGATGCGCGTGAGCGCGGTGCTCGTCATTCCCTGCGATCGAGATCCCTGGGGCCGAAAAAGAAGCGGGTGGTGTTTTTCCATGTACGCACGGATCTGGCCAATGTGCCATGTCGCGAGCAGAAACACTTCATGGACGCCGGCCGTGGCCAGCGACTCGAGAGTCCACTCAATCAGCGGCACATTGCACACGGGCATCAAGCACCGTGGCTGATCCAGTGTCAGCGGCGCAAAGCGCTGCGTAAACACGTCGCACAGGACGACCGCCTGCAACGGGTCTTCCTGCCTCACGTCATCCGGCGCCATTCTCAAGGCCAAGGAGCGACGCTCGAGGCCAGCGTCGTTGGGTTTACATCACGTGATATTGTGGACCGTCAGGCGACCAGCCATGGCGGCAGGTAAGCGTTTCTCATGTCGCATCGTGGCGAGCAGGGCGGGGAGGCGCCGGGTCTGCCGCGCTCCCAGTCTTTGGTGCAGGGACTGTTCGGATGGATGTCTCCGTTTCGTCACGGGCGCGGTGACACGTCGATGGAGGAAGACGATGACGGTGAGGACACGTTTGCTGAGGCAAGTGAGGGACCGGCGCCAGAGGAGGTGGTGCCAGCCCCGACGCCGTCGCCCGACGTGTCTCTGCGCTCGAACCCGTCTCCCTATGCGCGCAGGCCATGGACGCCCAAGGTGCCCCCCTCACCCAGTGCCTCGATGGTCTTTCACCCAGGCTCTTTCGAGACACCTACCAAACGGACACCCATTGCCAGTGTACCGTTTTCCACGTCACCGTTTTCGACGACACGCAACTCGCCAGGCCGACGACATGCCCCTATTTACTTTGGTCCCGGCACGTCGACGCGCAAAGCACATTCACCGCTTCGTTCGACGATCCCAGCGACCCACTCCATGAGTGCGATTCCCCGGGAGCCGATGCTAACGACACCAGAAAAGCGACGCAAGACGCAGGAGTCGACGGAGGCATCGAGTGTCTCCTTCGAAAAGCCAGCGGAAGAGCCTGAGGTGCCCGTCCGCCGCTCGACACGCGCTGCGTCGGCGATGCGACAGGTGCTTGACTCGATGCAGCCGGTAGCACCGCCAGCAGCGCCGAAACCTGCCGTGCCGGAGGTGGTGAATCCGTACCAGACGCGATCTAAGAGCACGAGACCAAGTCGGCCGACGCTTTCAACGCGAGCAAAGGCCCTCGAAGCAGCACGACAGCGTGCATCCAAGACAGCGTCCCCACCGCCAGAGAAGCCATCGTCCCTGTTGGATGTGGTAGAACGGACCGAACCACGTCGCTCATCGCGTCTTTCCACACAAGATACGCCGCTATGGCATGTCACAAATAAGCCGAAAAGGCCGTCTCCCTTGGCCATGAACACACTAGAACAGGCTGACGCTGATGTCCCTGCCTCGGGTTCCATGTATGATACGATACCTCCGTCCATGTCAGATGCGTCGCTTGTGCCACAGCTGACATCTCGCTTGCCCAAGTCAGCCACGGCACGGGACGTGTCGACAGTGGCCAAGCGACCTCGAGACACTGTCGAAGATGTGGCCGGCCCTACGCCATCGGAGGAACCTAAAGGAGGAACAGAGTCCCAAGAACCCAAGCAAGACCCCACTCCGGTACCCGCTCCTCAGCCGGCTCCTGCTCCGTCTCCTGCACGTGTCGCTGCACCTGCAGCTGCGCCTGTAGACGTCCCGTCATGGTGTATTGTGACGCCACCCACTCGACGCGAGATGCCCAAAGGTCTGTCTGAAGATCAGATCCAGGCCCTCAACGTGCCATACAACGACTTGGCCGTATTTTCCTTTGATGTTGCACCTGCAAAATGTGATGGTACCTTTGCCCAGGTGCCCTCTTCCACGCTCAAAGATACGTCAAAGCCGCTCATGGACGCGGAGACCAAGAGTGCTTCATTCGCAACGGAGGCCCCAAAGATGTCAAGTGAAGCCCAACCCTCCTCGTTGAAAGCTGCAGGTGAAGTGCCCAAGCCCGCAGCTACGCCGGCATTTGGCTCGACAGAGACCACGCCCTCCTTTACATTTGGGACTCAGGCTCAGCCTTCTTCCGAGGCACCCAAGCCCTCCTTTACGTTCGGGGCTTCGGCCAAGCCTTCTTCCGAGGCACCCAAGCCCTCCTTTACGTTCGGGGCTCCGGCCAAACCTTCTTCCGAGGCATCCAAGCCCTCCTTTACGTTTGGGGCTCCGGCCAAGCCTTCTTCTGAGGCATCCAAGCCCTCCTTTACGTTTGGGACTCAAGCTACTTCTTCTTCTTCTGAGGCACCCAAGCCTTTCTTTACGTTTGGAGCTTCAGCCAAGCCTTCCGTCGAGTCGACCGAGACCAAGGCCTCGGGTAACGCTGTCAAGCCTTCATTTTCATTCAGCTCACAGGCACCAGTAGCACCCTCCGTGCCCAGCTCTGTGTCTGCCGCTGAGACCAGCTCAGATGCTGGGGCACCTGATACCAACGCACTTACCTCGCAGGGCCAGGGTGAAGAGGATGAAACGACGTCGCATGAAGTGCGCGCGAAAATCTGGCGCTTGGATGGCGGACAATGGCAGGATATGGGTGTGTGTATTTTGCGAATCAAGACGTCCAAAGAGACGAGCAAGAGTCGCGTGTTGGCCCGCAATGCCGTGAACGGCAATGTCGTCCTCAATTTTGCCTTGTACGAAGGACTTCGTGTCACGTGCGAAAAGAGTGTGCTTCTTTTCCTCGGTTTTGTGGATGCCAAACCATGCAATCTGCGATGCAAAGTCAAAACGAATGAAGCGGCCGAGAGCCTGAAAGAGGCGCTCATGTCGCATGTGAACCATTAGGGGCCATATACGAAATTTGCTTCATTGCGATAAAGGAAATGTCAGTGTCAGTGAAAAATTGCCCTACTATTTGATTGCTTTGCCTGGTGCAGTGGCACGGTGATTGAAGCTAGCGGCAAGAAGGAGTGGGAGCTATGGATTTAGGTCGATGCGGGGCAAAACCGTATCGATCCATTGGAATGCTTCCTACATTTGTGTTTAGTATGTGAAGGACGTTGAAAAGAAGCGATTTTGTGTGTATGGTCAGTCGAGAACAGCGGTCTAGACGAGTATCAGGAGATTGATACTCGCGGAAGGTGCTGTCCAAGAGGGAGTATCCTAGGGTAAGCCAAACGTGGCCATGCAAGGGATGAGTTACGTGACACTAGACAGGAGACATGTTAGGATCGAGTTTTGGATTCATCACCTTGTTCTGTAGGTAGCGCGACCTCGTCGTTCTCGTTCGGTACTGTTTGGTAGGCAGAGGCATGCACAGCATTCGCGCGTCGTGACTTGGACAAGGGCAGCATCCAGTACGTCCCGTGTCGCAAGTGCAGTGCGTACGCGTAGAGAAGAACCGCAAAATAGATTTTGACAGCCCAGCCTAGAATCAGCACGCAGGCAGCAAATCCACGTTCTGTTTGCCAGATTTGTCGTGCGCGCTGAGCTCGTAGCATGGCTTCAGAAGCGCCTTCAGGAGTGTTGACGTCAATCGTGCTGTGATGAAACTGAGCCATCTGCTCAGGCGTGCGATAATGTGACTCGAGCGACTCGATGAGACTCATGATATCGGCCTGATGACTTGAGTTGGAAATAGGACGGCCGTCGTGTTGGGCAAAGCCATACCACCAAAAGCCAAAGAGCACCATCCAGCCCGTAGAAATGAGATGGTCCAAAAAGTACAGATGCGCGTATTTTAGTGCCGCCTGATGCTTTTCGTCACTCATGACTTTGAGGCCCCAAATAAAAATGGGGATCGTAGCGATCGAGTATATGTACAGTGACAATTGAGAAAATGAGCCACCTTGGAACATGGCCATGATACCATAGACACCGGCAATCTTGTTGAACAGAGAAAACAGCGATATAATTTGGCAGCCCACCTTAATGTCCATGAACCCAAGGAACGAGGTGACATACTTGGTCACCATCGACTTGGGCATGCGCAAGTAGAGGCGCGGCATGGAGGAGGCTATTTCGTCGTCGCGACGAGCCAAGATGAATCTTCACGTGTGGCCTTTCCTCCACATAATGGAGGGACGCCTCGCGACCAACTCCGCCATGCCATGGCTATGCTGCTATAGATCCCAATCATCGTCTTCATCGTCAAGCGTCTTTTTGCGCGTAACCTACCTTGTTAGTGTTTCAACGTACCGTGATCTTGCTCGATTCATGGGTGCTTGCTTGGTCGAGCTGGTCCAACAGCAAAATTAACTGGTCTTCTGTGACGCGCTGCCGCACCTGTCCAGACTGGGCCATGCGAAGCAGGATATCCGAGATTGCATCCGCTTTCTGCGGCTTTACGAGAGCAATGCGAGATACTTTGGTTAGGGATAGTAGGAGACGTACGTCGTTCGCGCGCTTCGCTATCTAGAATTTGCGACAGCATTTGGCGTTTCATTTCATCCACTTGGGCCGCTTTTTCACCACTGTCATCACCCGAGGCCATTCCTGGGGTCTGTCCTACGGGCATGGCACCTGATGATGACATGCTCATACCATTTCCGCGCAGCTCAGCGAGGCGCGCCCTTCGAATGGCGTCCAACTCTGGATCACTCATTGTAGGCTCTGGAGGAACGAGGGAGAACCTCAATGTGGAGGTGTGTCGACAGGCACGTCGCGTGGCAGCGCGCACAAGAGGCTGTAAGATGCGCATGCACGATGTAGATGTTGAGTGTACATGAGCCAATCCCAACGTGTCCGTAACCTTGTGTGAGTTGTGGAAGTTGCTCTTGGAGATTCATTCTGGCGTAGATGTACATGCTTAAAAGATGGACGTCAAGGCTGATGTCGGGGCACCTACCCACCCACGCCCCTGTTCTACTCCCCTACGGCTCAGGCAGCCTATCCCTGTTCTTTGTTAAAGCGTTCCTGGTGAATTGCTTTGTTTCCGACCCTCATCACCACATCGATTGTTTGGAAGAGCTGGTATCTTCTTCTTACGACAACTGACATGCGTGCTACCGTTACGATGAAGCTTTTGAATCTTGTATGCGTGGCCCTCCTTCTTGCTGGCTCAGGTCATACGGCACCCGTGGCTGCCCCTAACGAGGGTCATCGGGAGGCTCGTAGTGCTGACGCGCTGGGCGCTGGTCGCCTGGCCGGCAGCGCGGCAGCTGCACCGACACATGACACCCGTGCCGTGTTCCTTCACGAGCGTGACACGATTCACCATGCTCACCACGGTGGCATGCGTCGTGCGCACCGTCGTGCGGAGCCCACATGGGAGCCATACTCGGGTACGATCCTTTTGCCACATTCGGAGGAGGAGACCGAAACGGTGACGACGACCAAGAAAGGCAAGAAGGTGACGACGACCAAGATGCGGACAACGACGGATGTTGTGACAAAGACCAAGTCTGTGTCGCCATCGCAGTGGACGTCGACGGCTGTGATTGCTGCGCAGTTCACGCTGCACGGTCAGGATGGTCAGTCGATCGATGTTGTACCTGATAGCGACCGCAACAAGGGTGTCGTGTCGATTGTTACAAAGACGTCACCGAGCGAAAAGTCCTCGACTACCTCAACGACGTCGTCATCGCATCACCACAAGCATTCGACCAAGTCGGATAAGACTACCACGACGAGCACCACCAAGTCGTCGCATTCGAGCAAGTCTAGTCCAAAGTCAAACTCGGGATCGAGCTCTCATTCGAACTCCCACTCTGGATCCAAGTCGGGCTCTGACTCGAGCTCGAACTCCAGCTCGAATGCCCATTCGGGATCGGGGTCGGATTCCAGCTCTAGTTCCAAGTCGAACTCTAACTCGAACTCGAGCGCCAACTCTGGTTCCAACTCTAATTCGAACTCGGACTCGAGTGCCAATTCTGGTTCCAAGTCGAACTCTAACTCGAACTCGAACGCCAGCTCAGGATCAGACTCTGGCTCCAATTCTAAGTCGGGTTCTAGCTCAAACGCTGATTCGGGCTCGAAGTCGAGCTCGGGGTCAGATTCTAACTCGAGCTCCAACTCGAGTTCTAATTCGAAGTCGGGCTCCGACTCAGGCTCCAGCTCGAGTTCGAACTCTAGTTCAGGTTCCAACTCGGATAATGATGACGAGAATGACAATGATGTCTTGTGTGACGATGATGATGACAGCAGTAAGTTGCCGCCGCTCCTTCAGCCATTCCCATCCGCTAGTAAGGTGGGTTCAGCTTTAAAAAATAAATGCATTCCGACATCTTCTAACAACAAGGCCTCTAAATCTTCGTCTGATTCGTCATCTGGTCGAAATGCTGGTGTAAAGACTTCCAGCACCGAGAAGCACCATCACACTAACTCGCAGAAGCAACCCAGCGCTCATTCTCACAAGCATCACACCAAGTCGAACTCGCACCACTCGAGCAAGCACGCGTCCAAGGCAAGTCACTCGTCCAAGAAGGATGACGACGATGAGGATTGTGACGAAAAAGAGTGATGCCACTTGTTGACAAGCTCTCGAGTGTAGCGAACATTCGATGGCGGCCTTTTACTAACGATGTACAGCGGATGAATTCGGTAGTTTAGTTGTTGGGCAGAGCATGATCCCATTGATAGTCGTGTGTCTTTAGTGTAAAATTGGGCCATTTCAGCCGCTAGTGGAGGACTTTTTTCGACGACAGTTTCGCTTGCTCCCATCATGGAACTCGCGCGGCCACCTGAAATTCGGGGCGCGGGCAAGAAGGCCACACAGGCGAAGCGGAAAGCGTTCGCAAATCCACTTCCTGTGGGCACTACACCTATACAGATAAGTACGCAGGATGCATCACGCACATGGTGGGACTGGTTCAATGAAAGCACCAAGTGGATGGCAGAGAACCTATTTACTTCTGCGCCATTGTACCATGGATGGTACGATCCCCTCACAAAATCTGTTTGGATGTACGACAAGGGAGATGCCATGAAGCTGTGGACGCATGGATTCTTTGGGAAGGGCAGTCTAAGCCGCAGTGAGCCTACGTGGAGTGCCCGAAAAGTCGCGGAAAGAGAAGCAAGGGAGCGTGGCGTGCTGACGGCAGAGCAAATGACGCAGAAACGGCGCGAAGAGAGGAGGCTGCTAAAAATCGAACGCGCACGAGCGGCTGTCCGTGCAGGCATACAACTTCCTGATGGTATTACGGCCTTGGGTGGTGAGCTCCGCGAGGACGATGTCCAAGGACCATGGCAAGGCGATGAAGATATGCCGGTTGTAGAAGCTGGTGTTTCGCGGGTCAAAGGTCTTAAGTATTTCAGCGGCGACGTACAGAAGACCCAAGTTGATCGAGACATCGAGGACGAAGAGGACCCAGACATGTCAGACTTGTCAAATGTGGAACATTTCCAGCTGACGCTCGTCGAGGCCTTTTTCCTAGCCGGTATGCTGGGCTGCTTGCAGGTGCACGACAACAAGAATGCTGTCATACCGCTTGTAACACTGTATCAACTCTGCATGGACTCCGCATTGCACATATCAAGTCCATCGGTCCCTAGTATCCGCCCAGACAATCCCTTCCTCCTTTCGTACATTGTATATCACCATTTTCGGAGCCTAGGCTGGGTCGTCAAGAATGGGACAAAGTTCTGTGTGGACTACTTATTGTACAAACGCGGACCAGTGTTTAGCCATGCAGAATTCGCCGTACTCGTCATCCCAGAGTACGAATACGGACCCGACGCAGAAGACACGCCTTTTGTGCAGCATCACAACGGCGGTGAGAAGTCCTGGATCTGGTTCAGCATGGTTAACCGAGTCAATACGCAAGTGCAGAAAACACTCGTGCTGGCACATGTCAAGATTCCGCGCATGACGGCGCAAATAACGAATGAATTGACCACCCCAGATGGGCTAGTAAAGGTCCTACGGAGAGGTGCATTTCGAGTCAAAGAAATAACTATTCGACGTTGGGTTCCTGCAAGGATGAAGCCATAACTCTACCGCTTGCAACGCGGAAACCCTCCCCTGTGCTGTGGACCCGGGGGGCCACAGCACCCTTTGTATCGTGGCGGGCGATTATTGGCGGGCGCTGATCTGAACAGCTCATTTCGATGAAGTTCTCGTTGCGGCGATTTCCATGCTGTGCGGATGGATGGTACCATTTGTACGAGCTCTTCTTCAGACACGCCGTCTCTGATACTCTGCAGGATCCTAGAAACGGTCGTCTTGTGATTTGCCGTCGTCTTGTCATCCCGTATACGCTTGATGTGCCAAGTGGCAAGAGACGAGTTGTCAGGGGAAGGCGGATACCAAGCACACTCCACGATACGGTCATCAAGCTGCTCACCAGATTGTTTCCATTTTTCCCACTCTTCATCATCCATATCCAAGTAATCAAAAGGAACATGTGTATCACCGCTTTCATGCTGCCAAAGCTGGAAAGTTGGCTTAGCGCGGAAGTCGGGCGTGGCACCACTCGCATCCGCCTTCAAGTCAGGAGGGAATCGAAGTTGGAGCTGAAAATCGATCGTATTTTCTTGCGGAGGCTTCCATTTTAAAATCTTTGTGTTGGAACCATACACATACTTGCTCTCTAAACTTGTAAAAATGAGGCCATCATTACCATGCAAAAGTTGCGGAATTTTCTCCTCCAATATCATTTGTATCCCGTGAGCTAAATCCATATGTTTTACTTGTATTTCAAAGGGGTGCATCATTCGAGCGTCAGGATAAAACTTTAAATAATTCTGGAGGGAAGGAAGTAACTGCAGCATCAAGCTCGCATAACGACGGCTGAATGGTCGTTGAGTGATATTAACACCGTCCATAACAAGACAATCAAACAACAAGAGGCGCAGCATGGTCTGGCCTTCGGCTAGCGTGTCGACGACAAGTTCGCCATCGAGAATGGTGTTGGTTAGGGGAGATTGCGAAGATGATGACAGCGGAGGAAAAAATATGCCGTGGACTTGGTAGTACATATTTTTGCGATCGATTAGAAAAACTTCTTGTATGCCCGTAACTGGGCGCACCACAATCAAAACAAGCACGCGCTGACCGTCAGACTTTTCACAGACCCAAAAGTCCTCGGTAAGTAATCGATTTAAGCATGACTTGGTAAAAGAAACAGGCTGAGTTCCTGGGTATCGCGGTGATCTCTGATTACAAATGTGACAGACATGATCGCGCAAAAATTGCAGCTGCAAAGGATTCGTTACTGGCGTCCCAGGTATATCTGGGACGATGGTCTGCATGACGGTGGAGATGGCATGATAGACGCGGAAGCATGACGGATCTTACATAATCACAAGCGCATTCAGAGGCGAGGGAAACCCTGGGGGTAGGTCACGTTTCAGCACGCAATATAAGCACGTGCGACTAAATGCATAAGTGGATAAATCAGAATAATATTCGAGCACGCATGCAAGTGAACGGTGTTATGCCTGGAATAGAAGCAAGGTTGATATTTTTAGCAGCGGTCCAGGGTAATGCGTTCGGAGATCGGCAACCAAGCAAGTCAGTATCCAATTGAAAGATGCGATCGGTTGTGAAGTTACTGTAGATGGGTATGTCGCCGCTTGGGTTAAAGCAAATATGGTTGGCGATGAAGTGCACCGAAGGTATAAATTGGCACGGGAAGCTTCAACTTACTCGCGCCTTTAGCAGCTGGCTCACATCAAGATGCGCTTCGCTATCCTCCTCTCAATTGTTGCCTTCTTCATGATGCTCGGCTCTACCGAAGCCCTTTGTTTCGGTCGCTGGGGCTGGCTCTCGGGCACTTGTAGTACGGAGTGCGGCTTGCGTGGCCACAATGGAGGCTCGTACCAGAACGGTCAGTGCTGCTGTGGACCTAGCAAGCGCTCGGACTTTGAGAGCAAGATTGGTGGAAATATTCTGATTGATGATGAGGACAAGGTTCATATTCAGCAGGGTCACTCGGTGTCGCGCGTCTCGTGCAACTTCTGTGACGCTTGGGTGCTCCATGCAGGCGGCGCTTGCTGTGAGATCAGCTGCAAGAGCGTTGGTAAGAACTCTGGCTACTGCAAGCAGGGCACCTGCTATTGCCGCAACTAATTTTTTTCGCCTTTTTTATAGCTTAACTTTTTTTTTCTTGAACTTAGCAACGTTTTATGATGTGTCGATGTAATTGCAGGAGGTATGTGTTTCGATAAGGGTTGTATGTATCGGAATCGGAAATGTATCCAAAACGAGTTAGTGTTAGTGTTAGTGTTAGTGTTAGTGTTAGTGTTAGTGTTAGTGTTAGTG